>CXWL01002747.1_pt1 | contig 30375 bp, 25 predicted proteins | sample 590931 | NCBI WGS metagenome assembly CXWL01 (sample SAMEA3498368, study PRJEB10139) | groundwater metagenome | biome: water well; material: biofilm material | place: Germany | collected 2015-04-27 | reverse complement strand
ACGTGGGTTCGAGCTATGGCATGTATACCCTGGCCATGGCGCATGCCGTCGGCGGCGGCGGCAGAATCTGGGCCTTCGAGCCGACGCCGCGGTCCGCCGATTACCTGCAGCACAGCCTGGATCTCAACGCCTGCAGCCAGGTCCTGATGTCGCGCGCGGCGGTCAGCGCGCAGGCGGGCACGGTCGCGTTCGCCTCGGGCACGTACTCCGAGCTGAACGCGATCGGAGGCGCCTCGGGCGGCACGCTGCAGGTCCAGGCCGTCACGCTCGACCAGATGGCGGCGGCGCACGGCTGGAACGACGTCGATTTCGTGAAGCTGGATGTCGAGGGACATGAAATCGAGGCATTGCGCGGCGGTGCGAAGTTCTTCGATTCGTCCTCGCCGCTGGTCATGCTCGAAGTCAAATCAGGCGAGCGCCTGAAGCCGGAAACGCTGGAACCGTTGCTGGCCGCCGGCTATGAGGCCTATCGCCTCCTGCCGGGTCCCCTGATGCTCGTGCCGTTTGATCCGCTCGAGCCCATGGATGGATTCCTGCTCAATCTGTTCGCTTGCAAGGGCGATCGCGCGCGCAAGCTTGCCGAAGGCGGACTCCTTGCCGCGATCGGTGAGCCGGCCGGGGAGAAAGCGGAAAAGGGCGCCTGGGCGGCGTTCGTCGGCTCCGCCGCGTACGCGCGCGACCTTGCCGCTGACTGGCGTTCGAGCGCCGGATTTTTTTCCAGTTCCGACCATGGCACCTATTTCGAGGGTCTCGGGGCATTCGCGCGCTCGCGCGACGCGAACCTGGCGCCCGCCGGGCGGCTGGCGTGGCTCAACCGGGCGCTGCAGTGCGTTGCGGACGCCATCGGGGCCAATGACACGCTGGCGCGTCGCCTGTCCTATGCCCGCGTTGCCGCGGAGCTCGGTTGGCGCAGCGCCGCAGCCGAATGCCTGGGTCTTGCGATCGAACGTATGGCGGACGGGAATGCGAATGATTGGCAGGAGCCGTTCATTGCCCCATCGGAGCGCTACGAGCGCACCGCAACCCACGCGGGCCGGGCCGAATGGCTGACCTGCGCGGTCGTCGAGCAGTACGAGAAGCTGCGGCATTATTCGTCGCTGTACGTGGACAAGACGTCGCTAGAGGTGCTCGCTCCCATCGGCGACCTGCCGTACCGTTCCGCGGAGGTGGACCGGCGCAGGCAGCTGGTGCGCCGCCGGCACGGCCTGCCGCCGCTTCCCGCGTCGCCGCTCCTGCTGGCCGCATCGGAAGAGAACCTGAATCCGGAATACTGGGGCGCCAGGTGATTGGCGCATCGGTGCGGCCGGCATGGCCGGCAGCCGCGGCCGCGCTCGTGACGCTCGTTTTCGCGTATGCCTGCGCGGCGTTCGTGTGGCAGCCGACGCTCGCGACGTTCGCTGATGACAGCATGAGTTACCTCGTGATGGCGCAGGCGTTTTCTCCCTGGCAGCCGGCTTCGCCGGCGGTGGCTGCGGCGTTCGCCCGCGAGGCCATCTACCCGCCGCTGTTTCCCGTGGTTCTCGCGCTTGCCGGGGCGGCGCACCATGTCGCCTGGGCGCATGCCCTGACCGCGCTGCTGCTTGCGGCCTGCCTGCCGTTCGTTTATCTGCTCGGCGCGCGCTGGCTGGGAAGCCGGGCCGCTGCCGCTGCGTTCGTCCTGTGCGTCGCGCTTCTGCCTTCGCTCTGGGTGAACTCGAAGGGCATCCTCAGCGAACCGCTGTTCTGCCTGCTGTTGATGATGACGTTCTGGGTCATGGATGCGGGTGAAGGTGCTCGCGGCAGGCTGGGGATCCTGGCGCTCCTGATGACGGCGATGGCCCTGACGCGCACCGCCGCCNNGGGCCGATACTCGCGGTTTACGCGTTCTGGATCGTCACGCGGCGCGGCATGGCCCCGGCGGCGAAGCTGGGCGAACTGGGCCCGGTGGCGGCAGCCGTTGCCGCCTACGGACTTTGGGTGCTGCTGCGGCCCGCGGCGACCGAGGACAACTACGCGCGCATCGCGCTCGACCATGGCAGCGTGTTCCTGGGCGCGAAGAGTCCGCTGGCGGCGATCGCTGCGAGCCTGCTCAGGCAGGCGAACGCGATTGCCGAAGGCTGGATCGGATCCCTGCTGCTGTTCTGGGTGGAAGGGCGTCCGCTGCGGGTTCTCCTCGCTGGCGGGGTCGGAATCCTGGCGCTGGCCGGCGTGGCGCTGCGCGTGCGCGACGGCAAGCCCGACGGATGGATGATCGCGGGATACCTGGTGCTGCTTCTTGCCTGGCCTTTCTACGACCAGATGGGGCGTTTCCTGTTTCCCGTCCTGCCGGTGCTGCTCCTGCATGCGTTCGTGGCGTCGGCGGCCCTGGCGCGGGCGCTGGGCCGGCCGCAGGCGCTAGGTGCCGGCGTGCTTGCGGTGCTCGTCCTCAGCCTGGCCGTGCCGGCGCTGGCGTTCATCCAGCAGCGCTCGATGGCGGCGGGCGCCATGCGCGAGATCGTCGACTGGTACCGGACGCCGGGGCTGGACCAGGCGCGCGCGCGCGCCCAGGTGCAGCTCGACCTGTTCGCCGACATGCAGGAGATCCGCAAGCTGACCGCGCCGGGCGATCGAGTCATGTGGTTCGCGCCGTCCTACCTTGCCTTGCTCGCCGACAGGCATGGCGTCGCGGCGCCGGATCCTGCGCTTGCGCCCGCAGCCTACCTCGACGCGGTGCGCGCTTCCGGGGCCGATTACGTTTTCCTGAGCGTGCATCATCCGCGCGACACGATGCGCGATACCGCCTGGCAGGCAGGCACGCGCGCGATGGCCGAAGGGTCGAAGCCCGTTCATGTCCGCGCGCAGCCGGGCGGCGGCGCCGTGACCTCTCTGCTGCTGAAAACAGGCAAGTGAGCGGCCTGCGCAAGTTGGCGGATGAAAGCTTCCGCTATCTCGCCGCGGCGGCGCTGGCGCTGGCGGTTGACATGGGCGTTTACATCGGGCTGATCCGGCTGGCGGGCGTGGATTACCTGGTGGCGGCACCGATCGGCTTCGGCCTGGGGCTGGCGGTGATCTACGTCCTGAGCGTGCGCTGGGTATTCGGCCACCGGCGCCTGGCGAACGCGCGCGCCGAGTTCGCGCTGTTCGCCCTCGTCGGACTCGCCGGCATGGCACTGAACCAGCTGGTCATCTACTCGGGCGTGGAGCGCTTCGCGTTTTCGTACGAGGTCGCCAAGATCGTTTCGGCCTGCGCCGTGTTCACCTTCAATTTCGTGACGCGCAAGCTGCTGCTGTTCACGCGGTACTGAAGCCTTATCATCGGCCCATGGGTGATACGCGCGAGATCCTGGTGAGCGGCTGGCGATTCATCCTGCACTCCTACGCGGTGACGGCCCAGTTCCTCTGCCTGGAACTGCTGCGACGCGCTCCCCGGTTGCGGTTGTACTTCGAGGACCTGCCGTTCCACGATCCAACGTGGCGCGCGTCGACCGGCCTGTTCGGCGCCGCCGCTGAAACTGCGCTGCGTGCCATCCCGCCGCCCGCGCCCGGCCGGCGGCCGGACGCTGAATTGCGCATTGCGTTCCCCTATGACCTTTCGAGCCCGCCGCGCGCCGTGCGAACGCTGGTGTTCGGCACCGCTGAGTTTCTCGATGTCCCGCCGGGCTATATCACGGAGGGAAAGCCGGTGGCGGTGGCGCAGCGCGAGAGCGGCTACACCCTGGTCGCGCCGTCGAACTGGTCCAAGAAGGGATTCACGCGCAGGGGCGTGGAGGACGCCGGCGTCGCGGTCGTGCCGCTCGGCTTCGACCCGGAGATCTTCCGGCCGGTGGCGCGGGCGCAGCGCGAGCAGGCCCGCCGCGAGTTCGAATTCCGGCCCGACGAATTCATCTTCCTGCACGCGGGCGCCATGACGCCCAACAAGGGCCTGCGCTTCCTGTTTCCCGCCTTCGCGCAGCTGCTGCTGAGCCGGCCGCGGGCGCGGCTGGTGCTAAAAGGGGCGGACGCGCTCTTCCAGTCGAAGTCCTACATGGAAAGCCAGCTGGCGGAGCTGGACCCGGGCCAGGCGCGGCTGATCCTCGGCCGCCTGACCTACCTCGATCGGGCGCTCGCGTTCGAAGACATGGCGCGGCTCTACCAGGCCGCCGACTGCTATGTGTCGCCGTACGTCGCCGAGGGCTTCAACATGCCGGTGCTGGAAGCGGCGGCCTGTGGAACTCCCGTGATCTGCACCGCCGGCGGCCCGACCGATGATTTCGTGACCGACGCGTTCGCGCTCAGGATTGCCGCGACGCTCACCGCGCTGGACGTTGCGGGCCAGGACGCAGCCATGGGCCTGCTGCCGGACCTGCCGCAGCTCGTCCAGGCGATGGCGCGGATCATGGATGACGCGGACTTTCGCGCTGCGGCACGCGCAGCCGGGCCCGCGTGGGTGGCGGAAAGGTTCACCTGGACGAAAGCGGTGGATCGCCTGTTGCCGGTCCTTCTGCCGGACTAGCGCCATCGAAAAGTCAAGCGCACGCGTGCTGATCATCGGTGCCGGCCCGGCGGGCCTGACCGCGGCCTGGGAACTCGCCGAGGCGGGGGTGCGCGATATCGTGGTGCTCGAGGCGACGCGCAATGTCGGCGGCTTGTCGCAATCGATCGAGTACAAGGGCAATCGCATCGATATCGGCGGCCACCGGTTCTTCTCCAAATCGGACTGGGTGATGGACTGGTGGACGCGCATGCTGCCGCTGGCGGCCAGTGCATCCCAGGACGCCGGCGACAAGGACCTGGTGCTCGCGTACCAGGGTAAGCAGCGCACGCTGGACACCACCGGGTCCGGCGCCAGCCAGGCGGCGAAGGAGTCCGACGCGCGGGTGATGCTGGTGCGCAAGCGCCTGTCGCGCATCTATTTCGACGGCAAGTTCTTCGATTACCCGCTCAAGGCGAATGTCGAAACCGCGCTAAAGCTCGGGCTGTGGCGCTGCGCGCGGTTCGGCGCCAGTTACCTGTGGGCGATGCTGTTTCCGCGCCGCCCCGAACGCAGCCTCGAGGATTTCTTCATCAACCGCTTCGGGCGCCTGCTGTACCTGCAGTTCTTCAAGGAGTACACGGAGAAAGTCTGGGGCACGCCCTGCGACCGGATCAGCGCCGAATGGGGCGCGCAGCGCGTCAAGAGCCTGTCTATCGCCAAGGCGCTGCTGCACGCGATCCTCAAGCCGTTTCGCGGCGGCAGCCTCGGCGCGGCGCAGCAGACTTCCCTCATCGAGCGATTCCTTTACCCGAAATACGGCCCCGGGTTGATGTGGGAGACCACGGTCGAGCGCCTGCGCGCGCGCGGCGTGCGCTTCGAGTTCGAGTCTCCCGTGACGCAGATCGAACAGGGCGACGGCCGCATCCTCGCGGTGCAGGTGCGCAAGCCCGGCGGGTCCTTGCAGCGCCACGAGGCCGACAGCTTCATCTCGACCATGCCGGTGCGCGACCTGGTGCTGGGGCTTGCGCCGGGCGCGCCGCCGGCGCCCAGGGAGATCGCCGCCGGCCTCGAGTACCGCGATTTCATCACCGTCGGCCTGCTCTACCGGCGCCTGATGCGCAATCCGGCGGGCAGCGGGCCGATGAACATCGTTCCCGACAACTGGATCTACATCCAGGAGTCGGGCGTCAAGGTGGGCCGGCTGCAGGTCTTCAACAACTGGAGTCCGTACATGGTGCAGGACCCCGATACCGTCTGGATCGGCATGGAGTACTTCTGCCGCGAAGGCGACGAACTCTGGTCGATGCCAGACGCGGAATTGCGCCAGTTGGGGATCGAAGAGATGCATCGCCTGAACCTCGCCGAGCCGGCGGACCACCTGGATGGCGTGGTGATCCGGATGCCGAAGGCCTATCCCGGCTACTATGGAACCTACGGCCGCTTCGAGGAATTGCGCGGCTACCTGGACGCCTTCCCGAACCTGTTCCTGGTCGGGCGCAACGGCATGCACCGCTACAACAACCAGGACCACTCGATGCTGTCAGCCAAGAAAGCCGTCGAAGCGATCGTCGCGGGCAGCAGCGACAAGGGCGCGATCTGGGGCGTGAACATCGACGACGACTATCACGAGGAAACGCGCTGACGTGGAGCCGGTTCTCGTGACCGCCGTGATTCCCTGCCTGGACGAGGAGCGCACCGTCGGCACCTGCGTTGCGAAAGCCCTGGCGAGCTTCGGGTCCCTTGGCCTGGCGGGGGAGGTCGTCGTGGTCGACAACGGTTCGACCGACGGCACCGCCCGCATCGCGCGGGCTGCGGGCGCGCGCGTCGTCCATGAACCGGTGAAGGGCTATGGCGCGGCGCTGCGCGCCGGGATCGAATCGGCGCAAGGCGGCATCATCGTGATGGGGGATGGCGACGACTCCTACGACTGGGGGGCGATCGGGCCGTTCGTGCGCAAGATCCAGGAGGGCCACGACCTCGTGATCGGCAACCGCTTCAAGGGCGGCATCCTCCCCGGCGCCATGCCGCCGCTGCACCGTTACCTGGGCAACCCGGTGCTTTCGGCGATCACGCGCCTGGCCTTCGGCGTCAGGGTCGGCGACGTCCATTGCGGCATGCGGGCGTTCACCAGGGAGGCGTTCGCGCGCCTGCAGGCGGGCACGCCGGGCATGGAGTTCGCGACCGAGATGATCGCCAACGCGGCGAATCATGGATTGCGCATCGCCGAGGTTCCCACGCGGCTCTACCCGGACAAGCGCGGGCGTCCGCCGCACCTCAGGTCCTTCCGCGATGGTTGGCGGCACCTGCGCTTCATCCTGACGCATGCGCCCGACTACCTGTACCTTGGGCCGGGCGCGCTGCTCCTGGGCAGCGGCCTCGTGCTGCAACTGCTCCTGCTGCGCGGCCCGGTCCAGTTGGGCGGCCTGTACATTGGCACGCACTACCTGGCGCTGGGCGCCATGCTGGCGCTGGTCGGATTCAACGTGATCAACCTAGGCGTGCTTGCGAAGGCGGTGATGGCGCGCCGCTACCCGGCGCTCAAGAGCCGGATGCTGTCCTTGCTCACCGGTCGCTATACGCTCGAAATCGGGCTGATCGTCGGCGCCTCGATGATGCTTGCCGGGCTGGCGGTGGATGGCGCGATCCTCGCCGAACGGCTCTCGAATCCGGGCGTGCCGATGGAAAGTACCGTGCACCTCGCGTTCTTCGCGACCACGATCGTAGGGCTGGGGCTGAACCTGCTGTTCAGTTCCTTCCTGCTTGCGATGGTGGTCCATTTGCGCGACAACTAGGGCTGCGCGACTCCCCACGCGGTGCCGCGCAGCTCGGTGCCGAGCAGCCGGTACTGCGGAAAATTCCTTGCCATCATGTCCCGGTCCGCCTGCGCGCCGCGCGAGGCGAGGCGGATGACTTCATTGCGCAGGAACGGATCGTTCTGCGCCAGGTCCCAGATGTAGTAGCCCACCGACGGGTTGACGATGACGACGCGGACTTTGCCGCTGGCCGCGCCCGGGGTCTGCGACAGGTGGCGCGTGACATGACTCTCCACCAGCAGCGCTGAAAACGCCGTCAGTATCGCGAGGCTCAGGACGGCGCAGCCCGCAAGGTAGCTCCGCAGAGGCGAGGGCGCGTGACGATCCCGCACCGCGCCCGCGGCGAGCAGCGGCAGCACCAGCCAGGCCGCATGGAAGTACCGGTAGCCCCAGCCGTGGCCCTGGTCGAAGCGCACGAGGAAGTAGGCGAAGTAGGTCAGCAGAGCGGAGCCGATCATGGCCAGCCAGTAGCCTTGCCCGTGGCGCAGGCGCCACGCTCCCAGCACGGCGAGCGCGACCAGGCCCGGCACGGCCCAGATCCAGAGCTTGCACAGACCGAGCAGCTGGGTGCCCAGGCCCACCCCCGAAGCCCAACTGGTGACTGCCTGCAGGCTGTCCACCAGCATCCTGCCGGCGCCCGAGGGACTGGCAACGGCCGCCACCGGTTGCTGGAGGGAAAAGCTCTGCAGGAAGAATGGCCAGCCCCAGCCCAGCAGCAGGCAGAGCGGCAGATACCCGGCACCCAGGGCGCCGAGGATGCGCAGGCGTTCGCCCAGGCCGGCCTGGCGGCATGCGAGCCAGATGATCCAGGGGAGCGCGAACAGCAGGTGCGGCGCGGGGTTGTGAAGTACCAGCGCGAGCGAACCGACCAGCCCGGCAAGCAGGGCGCGGCGCGGCGTCGGATTCAGGAGCAGGAGCACGTAAAGCGCGCTCGCGAGCAGGTGCGCCGGCATCGCGTAGTACGAAAGCGCGTTGATCGTCACCGCAGGCGAGGCGAGCGTCAGCAGGACCACCAGCCCGGCGCTCTCCACGTCGTCGAACAGCGCGAGCGCGATCCTGTGCATCACCAGGACCGTGGCGCCGCCGACCAGGGGGTTCAGCAACCAGGGAACGCCCAGCGCGGTAAACGGGGCGAGGAGCAGCGAGAATCCCGGCCAGTAGGCGGAAACGATGGCGCCGTTCGCGGCGGATACGCGCATGAACCATCCCTGCATGCGGGGCGGCACGAGCCAATCGACCAGCGCGGGCGGGACCTGTCCCGTGAGCCGGCCTTCCGCAAAAATCGCGCTCTGGAAGAACTGCGAATACTCGTCCATGGAGAGCGGATGGTTGTGGTAGACGGCATGCGTGCCCACGGCGAGGACCGCGGTGGTGGCGATTGCCACTGTCCAGGCATTGCGTCCGCACCACGATGCCATCAGCAGGCCCAGCGCCCTGACCGGCGCGAGCAGCGCCAACGCCAGGATGCCGGCGAAGGGCAGCAGCGCGGTGTAATCCTGGTAAAGAACCAGGTGCCGGAAAATCTGGACGTCGAAGGGTCCTCCGGCGCTCTCGCGCAGGGACGACAACGCCAGCGCGATGTAGGCGGAGACCGCGATGCTGATGGCGGCGAAGATCAGCGTCTGCCTGTCGAGCGCCGGCGTCCCGGATTCCGCCCTCATTATCAGTTCAACAGTCCGGCACGCATTGTCGGGCCGCGGCGCGGGCCCGTCGATGGCGCTTCGACGCGCGGCCAGCCGTCGCGGTACGACATCGGATCGAGCAACAGTACGCGGTTGCTGCTGCGGCCGCGCGGCCGGTCCTCGAAGTGGGCGCGTCCCGCGTCCATTGCGTGGTAGAGCATCCAGTCCTCGCCGGCGTCATCGGTGAAAACGCTGTTGTGCCCGGGCGCGTTCCAGAAACCATTGCGTTCCAGGATCGGACTGGCGCCCGAAGCGCCCGGTGCGCGGTACGGCTCGAACGGCCCGAACGCACTGCTCGCGCGCGCAACCATGACCGCGTACCTGGGTTCCAGGCCGCAACAGCGGTCGCCCGAGTAGTAGAGGTAGTAGCGCCCCTCGCGATAGCTGACCCAGGCGCCCTCGACAAGCGAGGTGTAGGAATGGCGCGCTTCCGGATGCAGGACTTCGCGGGGTGCGCTGCCGGCCAGGAAACGCAGGCGGTCAGGCGAGAGTTCCTGCACGCGGATCGGCCTCGCGCCCGATCCCCAGTACAGAAGCCGGCTGCCGGTCACCGGATCGTCGAAGGCCATCGGATCGATGTGCTCGGCGCCCTCGCCGCAGAGCAAGGGCCTGCCGGTGTCCACGAACGGGCCAGCCGGGTCGGAGGCGACCGCGACGGCAAGGCATTTGCCCTTGGCCGTATCCGGCTCCGCCGAGTAATACATGATGAATCTCGCGCCATCCTGGAGGACATGCGGCGCCCAGAAGTACTGCTTCGCATTCGCCCATGACGGTTTGCGCGGCAACGCGTCGCCCAGGTGCGCCCAGTTCACGAGGTCGCGCGAGCGTGCCACCTGGATATTGACGGGGCCGTCCGCCGTATATGCCTGCGTCGCGTACGCGTAGATCCAGCCGTCCGGCGCGCGCAGTACGGCGGGATCGGGAAAANNCCTGCCTGACGTGAATCCGGAATGCTGAAGTGGCGCGCCGGCGCAAGCCGCGAGCAGGGCCGCGCACAGTATCGCGCCGCCGGCACGCGGCATCACGGGTTGGCTGCGGGGGCCGCAGCCTCCTGCCCCGGGGCTCGCACGAGATCACGATACCGGTCGATCGCGCCGCCGGGGGCGCCGTTGTAGACAACCCGGCCATGGTCGAGAACGATCGCGGAGGCGCAGATTTGCGCAATCGCATCCATGTCATGGCTGGTGAAGAGGATCGTTCGGCCGCTTCGGGCGATCTCGCGGATCTTGCTCTTGCACTTCTCCTGGAACGCCGCATCGCCGACCGCCAGGACCTCGTCGACCAGCATGATCTCGGCGTCAAGGTGGGCCGCGACCGAAAAGGCGAGGCGCATGAACATGCCGCTGGAGTAGTGCTTCACCGGCGTGTCGATGAACTCGCCGATCCCGGCGAACTCGATGATCGCCTGCTCGCAGCGCTGGATCTCGCGCGGCACCATGCCGAGCATGGTGCCGCTGAGCAGGATGTTCTCCCGGCCGCTGAGATCCGGATGGAATCCGGTGCCGACTTCGAGCAGCGCGCCAACGCGGCCGCCGAGGATCGCGACGCCCTCGGTGGGCGCGGTGATCCGGGCGAGAATCTTGAGCAGCGTGCTTTTCCCGGAGCCGTTGCGCCCGAGCACGCCCAGCACCTGCCCGCGCGGGACTTCGAACGACACTTCCCTGATCGCCCACAGTCCTTGAGCCAGGGGCTCGGCGGGGGCTTGCCGTGGGGGGGCGCGGAACGGGGACGCCATCAGGTTGCCCAGGAGCTCGGACAGCGTGCCCGGGTGGCGCAGTTCGTTCACCCTGAACCACTTGCCCAGGCCTTCGACGCGCAATGCCGGTTCGCTCATCGCCGGCTAGACGATATCGGCAAAAGTCGCTTCGCGCCGCCGGAAGAACCACAGCCCGGAAACGACGAGGAACACGGCCACGGCGGTGGAGATCGCGGCCATGGAGAGGCTCGGTGGGGTGCCCCCGGCAAATGCCCAGCGGCTTACCTGGACCGCCACGACAATCGGGTTCACGGCGCACAGGTTTTCGTACCTGGACGGAAGAAGGGAAAGCGGATAGATGACCGGCGACAGGTACATCCATATCAGCGTGAGGAACGGCAGCAACTGTCCGACGTCCCGGTATCGGACGTGGAGGGCGGCGAGCCAGAGCGCCAGTCCGAACACCGTCGCCGCCGCGAGCAGCAGCGCGGGGAAGAATGCGACGACGCCGATGCTGGGCGCCACGCCGTACCAGAGCATGAAGCAGGCAAGCAGGCCGAAGACGCACGCCATGTCGACCAGCGCGGCGCCGATCGGCGCCAGCAGGAGCAGGATCCGCGGGAAATAGATGCGGGTCACGAGGTGCGCCTCGAACACCACGCTGGCGCTTGCCTGCTGGAAGGATTGCGCGACGAATTGCCACATCAAGAGGCCGCCCAGGACGAAAATGGGGTACGGCTGGCCGTCGGTCGGCATCCGCGCGAGAACGTCGAAGACAATCGTGAACACGATCGTCAGCAACAGCGGCTGCAGGACTGCCCAGGCCATCCCCACCGCAGTCTGCTGATAGCGGATTTTCAGGGTGCGCCATACCAGGACCAGGAACAGGTACCGGAAGCGCCATAGTTCACGAACGTCGAGCAGGGCATGCTCGGGCGTCGGGCGCAGAATGAAGTTTGCCAAGTGTTATGCTCGCCGTTCGAGGCGATTCTACCGCGACGCGAAAGGCAGACCCTGATCGCAAATTTCGTCCAGGCGCTGTTGCGGTTTGCGGGCAGGACATACCGCGCGCTGCCGATCCCGCAGAACCTCCGCTATCTCGTCAACCAGGCGCTGCTCGGAAAATTGTATTTTCTGACCCGGCACGTCCTGCGCGCCACCGCTCCCGCGCCCAGTGCCGGACTGGCCGATGCGCTGGCGCGGCTGGCCGTCGCGCAACGGGAGGGCGCCGGTGCGCTGCCGCGTTTCGCGCCGGCGGGACAGCCCGACGTGTCGATCATCATTCCCGTCTTCAACCAGTCGGCCTACACGGCGCTCTGCCTGCGGTCGATCGCGGAATCCGGAACACGGCGCAGTTTTGAGGTCCTGGTGGTCGACGACGCGTCCACGGACGGAACTGCGACGATGCTTGCGGATTGCGCGAACCTGCGCGTGCTGCGGAACGACGCCAACGCGGGGTTCATCCGATCCTGCAATCGCGGCGCGGGGGAGGCGCGCGGCCGCCTCCTTCTGTTCCTCAACAACGACACCTGGGTGGTGCCCGGATGGCTGGACGCATTGGCGGATACGCTCGATGGCGTAAAGCACGCCGGGCTCGCCGGCTCCAAGCTTGTCTATCCGGATGGCCTGCTGCAGGAGGCCGGCGGAATCATCTGGAACGACGCGACCGGCTGGAACTACGGCAACCGGCAGGACCCGCACCATCCGGAGTTCAACTACCGGCGCGACGCCGACTATTGCTCCGGCGCTTCGATCATGGTCGCGAGGGAGCAGTTCATGCGCCTCGGCGGATTCGACGAGCGCTTCGTGCCGGCCTACTACGAGGACGTGGATCTGGCGTTTTCCCTCCGTGCGGCAGGGTTGCGCGTTCTCTACCAGCCGCTGTCCGAGGTCATTCACTTCGAGGGCGCCACCGCCGGGCGCGACCTCAGGCAGGGGGCCAAGGCCTACCAGGCTGCGAACCGCCGGAAATTCCTCGATAAATGGTCCGCGATCCTGGCGCGGCACGGCAGTCCCGGCGAGGCGCCGCGTTTCGAGAAGGAGCGCGGCATCCGGCGGCGCGCCCTGGTCATCGATAGCCGCACGCCGATGCCCGACCAGGATGCGGGCTCGGTGGAGGCGGTCAACTACATGCGCGCCCTGCAGGGCTTCGAGTTCAAGGTCACGTTCATCCCTGCCGACTTTCTTGTCGTTTCCGGCCGCTATACCTCGGCGCTTCAGGAACTGGGGATCGAGTGCCTGTACGTGCCCCATGTGAAGAGCGTGCAGGCGCATCTTCGCGAACGAGGAGCGGAATACGACCTCGTGCTTCTCGTCAGGGCCCACAATGCGGCGCGGCACATCGCCGCGGTTCGCCGCTATTGCAGGAATGCGCGCGTCGTGTTTCATACCATCGACCTGCATTTCCTGCGCGAACGGCGGCAGGCGGAAGTCGAAGGCTCGGCGGCGCTGGCGCGCGCGGCGGAACGCACCAGGGAAATGGAGCTGCGCACCATGCGGTTGGCGGATGCCACCATCGTCGTCAGCAGCGTCGAGGAAGGCATGCTTCGGCGCGAAGCCCCCGATATCAAGCTTTTCCACATTCCGTTGCTTTGCGATGCGGCGGGCCGTTCGGCCGGATTCGCGCCCCGCCGGGACATTCTGTTCATCGGAGGCTACGAGCATTTGCCCAATGTCGACGCCGTGCTCTATTTCGCGGCCGAAATCTGGCCGCTGGTCAGGGCGCGCCTGCCGGATGCGCGCTTCCTGGTGCTGGGCAGCAACGCGCCGGCTGAAGTGACTGCCCTTGAGGGCAATGGCATATCCGTCGCCGGCTACGTCGAAGAACTTGCGCCGTACTTCAACCGCTGCCGGCTGTCCGTCGCCCCGCTGCGCTTTGGTGCGGGCATCAAGGGCAAGATCGCCACCAGCCTGGGCTTCGGCCTTCCCTGCGTCGCGACGCGGATCGCGGTAGAGGGCATGGGCCTGACCGTCGATCGCGAGATCCTGGTGGCGGATACTCCCGCGGCGTTCGCGGACGCCGTCGTCAGCCTCTATGCCGATGAAGCGCTCTGGTCATCCCTTTCCGGCCAGGGCCTTGCGTTCATCGAGCGCAACATGTCGCTCGCCGCCGGCCGGGAACGGCTGCATGCCTTGCTCACGCAGCTCGACGCGCTGCGCTAGCCCGTCTAGAGTTTGAACAGTCAATGCCATCCGCCAAGGCCGCAGCCATCGTCCAGTCGAACTACATCCCATGGAAGGGATACTTCGACCTGATCAACATGGTCGATGAATTCATCCTGCTCGACGACGTCCAGTACACGCGCCGCGACTGGCGCAACAGGAACCTCATCAAGACCGCGAACGGGCCGCGCTGGATCACCATCCCGGTGCAGGTGAAAGGAAAATACCTGCAGAAGATCAACGAGACCAGGGTGAGCGATCCGCTGTGGGGGAAGAAGCACTGGGCGGCGATCGTGCAGAACTACGGCGCCGCGCGCTGCTTCGGCCGCGTCGCGCCGCTGCTCGAGCCCTGCTTCCTGGACGGCGGGGAGGAGTATCTCAGCCGCATCAATTTCCGGCTGATCGGGGCGATCTGCGGCTTTCTGGGGATCAGGACCCGCCTGTCCTGGTCGACCGATTACTTGCGCGAGGAAGGCAGGAACGAGCGGCTGATTTCGTTGTGCAAGAGCGTCGGCGCGGCGCGCTACGTTTCCGGACCGTCCGCCGCAGGCTACATGGACGGGGCGCTGTGGGCCGGCAGCGGGATCGCGGTTACCTATGCCGACTACGGCGACTATCCCCGCTACACCCAACTGCACGGCGAGTTCCGGCACGAGGTGACGATCCTGGACCTGCTGTTCAACGAAGGCGAGGATGCCCCGCGATACATGAAAAGCTTTGGCGGGGGAAAATAGGCTGGTCATGCATCCAGGCGCACAAAAGCAGGCCGCCGCGAACGTCCTTGCAAAGGTCGGGGACTACTACGACCGCAGGCTGGCGCAATTCGGGCCCGTGCCGCGGGGCGTGGACTGGAAGGACGGGGAATCGCAGCAGCGCAGGTTCGAACAGTTGCTTGCGGTTTGCCGGGGCCGGGAGGCTTTTACGATCAATGACCACGGCTGCGGCTATGCCGGACTCTTCGACTACCTGAGCGCGCGGCATGCCGCCTTCGTCTATCACGGCTTCGATATATCGCCCGCAATGATCGCGGCGGCGGAGGACCGCCTCCGCGGCCGTCCCAACGCGACGTTCAGCGTGGCCAGCACGGCCGGCCGCGGCGCCGACTACACGGTGGCGAGCGGAATCTTCAACGTGAGGCTCGATACGCCGGAGCCTGACTGGCTGGCGTACATTCTGGACGTGCTATCCGACATGGGGCGAAACAGCGGCCTGGGCTTCGCGTTCAACTGCCTGACCAGCTACGCGGACCGCGACCACATGCGCGCGGACCTGTACTACGCCGATCCAAGCCGGCTGTTCGACCACTGCAAGAGGAACTTCTCGCCGCACGTCGCGCTCCTGCACGACTACGGGCTCTATGAGTTCACGATTGTCGTGCGCAAAGAGATCTGAGGCGTCCCGCCATGAAATCCGTGATCGTGTTCGGCGCAGGCGACATCGCCGAGCTTGCCGGCTTCTACCTGGAGAACGACAGCGATCTCAAGGTCGCCGCCTATACCGTCGATCGCGCATTCATGAAGGGCGACAGCTTCCGCGGCAAGCCCCTCGTGCCCTTTGAAGACCTGGAGCGCAGCCATTCCCCGGGCGGGCACGACCTGTTCGTGGCCCTGAGCTACGCGAAGCTGAACCGGCTGCGCGCGGAAAAATGCGCGGAGGGGAAGCGCAGGGGCTATCGCCTGGCGTCCTACCTGAGCAGCAAGGCGACGGTGTGGCCGGGATTTTCCCCTGGCGAAAACTGCTTCATCCTCGAGGACAACACGATCCAGCCGTTCGCGCGGATCGGCAACAACGTGACTCTCTGGAGCGGCAACCATATCGGCCATCACGCGCAGGTCGGCGACAATTGCTTCATCACGTCGCACGTCGTGATATCGGGAGGGGTGAAGGTGGGGGAGAACAGCTTCATCGGAGTGAATTCCACCATCCGCGACCACGTAACGATAGGCGCGGGCTGCGTCATCGGCGCCGGTTGCCTGATCACGAAGGATGTGGCCGACGACAGCGTCTATTCGACGCCTTCGGCGGAACTATCCAGCGTCCCGGCCAGCCGGCTGCGCAGGATATGAGCGCCCGGGCACCGCGATGAAATGGACCAAGCTGGGACGGATCTTCTGCCCCGAAGGCAACTTCGGCTGGATGCGTACGCACGCCGCGGGTCCGGTCGCGGAGCACATCGAGGGCGACCGCTTCAGGATCTATTTCGGCTGCCGGGACGCCGCCAATCGCACCAGCATCGGCTCGCTTGAAATCGACCTCACGCGAGTCGACCGGATTCGCGGCCTCGCCGAACAGCCCGTGGTCGCGCCGGGATCGCCCGGGTTGTTTGACGACAGCGGCGCATCGATGGGGTGCCTCGTGCAGAACGGCGCGTCGCGCTACCTGTACTACCTGGGCTGGAATCTCGGCGTCACGGTTCCCTGGCGAAACAGCATCGGATTGGCGGTCAGTTCGAACGGCGAGCCTGGCTTCAGGAAGGTTTCCAGGGCCCCCATCGTCGATCGCAGCGAAACCGATCCCTTCAGCGTTTCGTATCCGTGGGTGATGCATGACGGGGGCAGGTGGAGAATGTGGTACGGCTCGAATCTCGCGTGGGGACCGGATCAGGCGGACATGGAGCACGTCATCAAGTATGCGGAGTCCCCGGACGGCATCGAATGGCATAGGGGAGGGACTGTCGCGATAGCACTGAAGCCGCACGAGTACGGTTTGGCGAAGCCCTGTGTCGTCAGGGACGGGCCCGTGTACAGGATGTGGTATTCGTATCGCGGCAAGGCGCCGTACCGGATCGGCTATGCGGAATCGGCGGATGGCACGCAATGGGTCCGCATGGACGACGAGGCCGGCATCGGCGTTTCCGCAAGCGGATGGGACAGCGAATCCATCCAGTATGCGCATGTTTTCCGGCACCGGGATCGCTGGTACATGCTGTACAACGGCAATGGCTATGGGAAGACCGGCTTCGGCCTGGCATTCTCGGGCAACGGCTCCGAGGCCGCGGCTTGATGGTAACGGCGCACTGCAGGACGGACCCGGCCTGGAAAAGGCGGACGCTCGACGCGGTCAGGGACCAGGGTTGCTGCGTCGTCGAGGGCGTGCTGACGGAGGAGTTCCTGCGCCCGACACGCGAGGCGATGTATCTCGCGCAGGAGAGGATTGTGCGCGAAGTCGGGCCGGAGCGGCTGCAGCGGGCCGGAGAGCTCGGGGTGCTGCGCCTGATGCTCAAGTTCGATCCCCATTTCCTGCGGTTCCTCGAAATTCCGGAGATGCTTGCGATCGTCGATGAAACGGTTTCGGAGACGGCGATACTTCACCTGCAGAACGGCTTCATCCTGCCATCCGCCAGCGGCGGAACGGAAACGCCCCGCGTGTTCCAGAATAGCTATCACCGGGATTTTCCGAGGAATCTGAACGGCTACATGGCTTCCATCAACATGCTGTTTGCGATAGACGAGTTCCGGCCGGACAGCGGCAGTACCTGGGTGGTTCCGGGGACGCAGCAGCAGGCGGCGATTCCCGACAGTCGATTTATCGAGGCGCGCGCGATTCCGGCGAGTTGCCCGGCCGGATCCATGATCGTGTTCGACTCCACGCTCTGGCATGCGGCAGGCCGGAACACTTCGGGCAAGGACCGGCTTGCGATCAACCACCAGTTCACCCGCTCGTTCATCAAGCAGCAGATCGACTACGTGCGCGCCCTCGGCGAGGAGCAGCTGAGCGGCCTGCCGTCGCGGTCGCAACAGCTGCTGGGCTACTACACGCGTGTCGTGACCTCGCTCGACGAGTACTACCGTCCGGAAGCCGAGCGCCTTTACCGCAAGGGGCAGGGGTGATCGAGCTCAGTGTCGTGGTGCCGGTGTACGGCTGCAGCGGGAGCCTGCGGGAGCTTCACGGGCGCGTGACCGATGCCGTCCGGGGAATCGTCAATTCCCACGAGATTGTCCTGGTCGACGACTGCGACAACCTCGGCTCCTGGGAGGTCTGTGCGGAACTGGCCATGCAGGACGCGGCCGTGAAAGCCTACCGTTTGAGCCGCAATTTCGGCCAGCATGCGGCGATCACCGCCGGGCTCGCGCAATGCAGCGGCAGGTGGGCTGTGGTCATGGATTGCGATCTGCAGGATCCGCCGGAGAGCATCCCGCTCCTCTACCGGAAAGCGCTGGAGGGCTATGACGTCGTGCTGGCGAGGCGCAAGGAAAAGCGCCATTCTCCGTTTCGCCGCCTGGCCGCCTGGCTCTACTTCAGGCTCATGAGCGCCTTCAGCAAGACGCCGATCGACGGCGGTTTCGGCAGCTTCAGCATTCTTTCCAGGAAGGTGGTCGACGCTTTCCTTCGGTTCCAGGACCGCGAGCGGCATTACCTGTTCATCCTGCGATGGGTCGGCTTCCGTACCGCCTCCATAGAGTACGAGCATGCCCCCCGGCACAGCGGCAGCAGCTCATACGACCTCGCGAAACTGGTCTCGCACGCCCTGGACGGCATGTTTTTCCAGACGACGATCCTGCTGCGCTGGATCATCTACCTGGGGTTCTGGGTTTCCCTTGCCGGTTTCCTGCTGGCCGCCTACTACGTCTACATGTACTTCGCGCATTCGGTGGCGCCGGGGTTCACCAGCCTGGCGGTGCTGATCCTGGTGATCGGCGGGTTCATCATCATGAGCACCGGCGTCACCGGGCTGTATATCGGCAAGGTCTTCGAGCAGGTGAAAGGGCGGCCGCTGTACGTGATCGACGAGTCGATCGTGAACGGCGAGCGGCGGTGACCCTGCGGCGCGGAACCGCTCCTCCGGCATGACCCGGTTCGGTGGATGAGGCGCTGTCTTTCCTGCGAGACCGCTTTCCTGGACGGCTGGTCCTGTCCCGGATGCGGCTTCGCCCCGGCGCTGCTGGATGGATTCGTCTCGTTCGCTCCGCAATTGGCGCACGGCGATGATTTCCGCAACCCGACCGAGTTCGCCGCCCTGGCGCAGGTCGAAGCCCGGAATTTCTGGTTCCGGGCCAGGAACCGGCTTATCGTGTGGGCCATCCGGCGCTATTTCACCCTGCCGGAGAAGATTCTCGAGATCGGCTGCGGCACGGGGTATGTCCTTTCGGGTATCCATGACGCATTTCCCGCGGCAATTCTCAGCGGCAGCGAAGCGTCCTGCGTCGGCCTGGGGTTCGCGTCGCGGCGGGTTCCGGGAGCAAGCCTGTTCCAGATGGATGCGCGCCAGATTCCGTTCCGCGACGAGTTCGACGTGGTCGGTGCGTTCGACGTGCTGGAGCACGTCTCCGAAGACGACCAGGTCCTCCGTGAAATGTGGGCCGCGGTCAGGCCTGGAGGGGGGATCGTCGTGACCGTGCCCCAGCATCAATTCCTGTGGAGCGCCGTGGACGAAGTTGCCGGCCACGTGCGGCGGTACCGCGCTCAGGACCTGGTGGACAAGATCTCGCGAGCCGGTTTCAGGGTGCTGAGGACGAGCTCCTTCGTATCGCTCCTGCTGCCATTGATGATGCTGTCGAGGTTGCGGCAGCGAAATGCGCCGGGCGGCAGCGTGGCCAAAGGGGAATTCTCGCTGCATCCGGCGCTGAACATGGTCCTGGAAAGAGTCCTGGATGTGGAGCGAAGCCTGATCCGCCTCGGCCTTTCATTTCCGGCGGGCGGATCGCTGCTGGTGATAGCCGCAAAGGCATGAGAAGTGCGTAATTCGAGCGCGCTGAAAAGCATCGCGGCAAAGGGGGTCGGCGCCCTTGTCCTGGCCGCATGCGGTGCCTATGTCTGGCGCAGTTTCCAGTGGCAGGAAGCGTTCGGCCTGCTGTCGAGGGCCGATCCGGCCTGGTTCCTGGCCGGCGGTGGCGCGGGAATCATTGCTTTCTGGACAATACGTGCATTGCGATGGCAATTTTTGCTGCGCGCGATGCGGGCGGAAGGTCGATTCGTCGAGCTGTACCTGTGCTGCGCGGTCGCCCTCAGCTTCTCGGTGTTCACCCCGCTCCAGTCCGGAGAGCTTCTCAAGGTCGAGCTGTTGAAGAGGTACGGCCGCGTTGCCCGGCTGCCGGGCTACAGCGCCCTCCTGCTGGAACGCGCCGTGGACCTGTACGCGATCGTTGCGATTGGCATCGTCGCACTGGCATTCCGGGCCGGCTTCCTGTCCCCTGGAGGGACGGCGTTGGCGGCCGTTCTGCTGCCGGCGCTGCCGGTTGCGTCCTACCTGCTCCTGCACCGGCTGCAGCCTCATGGGCGGCTCGGCCAGGTGGTGGGGCTGGTACAGGAGGGCGTGCGCAGCCCCGCCGCGCTGGGCATGGTGCTGGTTCTGACCTTTCTCGGATGGGCCATGGTCGCGCTCGCATGGCAGGCCTGCTTCGTCAGCCTGTCGATAGCGCTGGGCATCATCGACATGCTCGGGCTGTTGTCCGCGATTACCCTTGCCAGCATCATCAGCTTCGTTCCCGGCGGCATAGGCATCGTGGAGGCAGGCGTGGCGGAAATCCTGATCGGCCATGGAATTGACGCACCCCTGGCGCAGGCGGGGGCATTGCTGCTCCGTGCGCTGAGCTTCGTGACGGTCGGCCTGGGACTGCTGCATTGGCTGGTGCTGCGCCGCAGGCCGGTGAACCGATCGGCTTGATCATCGAAGGAAACCGACATGCGCATCCCATTCAACAAGCCCCACATGACGGGCAAGGAACTCTCCTATATCGGCCAGGCGCATGCCAACAGCCATCTCGCGGGCGACGGCGAATTCACGCGCAAATGCAATGCCTGGCTGGAACGCAGCATCGGCTGCCGCAAGGCGCTGCTGACGCATTCGTGTACCGGCGCGCTTGAAATGGCGGTGATCCTCGCCGGCATCCGGCCCGGGGACGAAGTGATCATGCCTTCGTTCACGTTCGTTTCCACGGCCAACGCGGTCGTGCTGCGCGGCGGCGTGCCGGTCTTCGTCGATATCCGGCCCGACACGCTCAATATTGACGAGACCAGGATCGAGGCCGCGATCACCGGGCGCACCAAGGCCATCATGCCGGTGCACTACGCCGGCGTCGGGTGCGAGATGGACGCCATCATGGCGATCGCCGGCAGGCACAAGCTCGTCGTGATCGAGGATGCCGCGCAAGGCATCGCATCCACCTACCGCGGCCGTCCCCTCGGCAGCATCGGCCACATGGGGGCGCTCAGCTTCCACGAAACCAAGAACATCATTGCGGGCGAGGGCGGTGCGTTGCTGGTGAACGAGCAGCGCCTGGTCGAGCGTGCCGAAATAGTCCGGGAGAAGGGGACCAACCGGAGCCAGTTCTTCCGAGGGCAGGTCGACAAGTACACCTGGGTGGACGTCGGCTCCTCCTACTTGCCGGGCGAAATCATCGCCGCGTTCCTGTGGGCGCAGATGGAAGAGGCGGAAGAACTGACGCGCCGCCGGCTCGGGATCTGGCATGCCTATCACGGCGCATTCGCGGACCTCGAGGCACGCAACCTGGTTCGACGGCCCATCGTGCCGGCGGAGTGCAGGAACAATGCGCACATGTACTACCTGCTGCTGCCGGACCTGGCGAAGCGCACGCAGTTCATCCGTGCGATGGAGGAGAGCGGGTTCGGAGCCGTGTTCCACTACGTGCCCCTGCACGATTCGCCCGCCGGGCGGCGCCATGGCCGCAGCCACGGCGAGCTTGCGGTGACGGTTTCGGCCGCCGAGCGGCTGGTGCGGCTGCCGCTCTGGCTCGGGGTCGAAAAGCACCTCGACGAGATCGTCGGGCGCGTCATCGAGGTGGCCGAATAAAAAGTATCCGGCCATTGCTGTACGGCGCGGTGGTGCTGCTGTTCGCGTCTCTCTGGCATGCGCGCGTCACCGGCGGGCTTTCCTTCGCCGCCCTTGCGGCTTTCGCGCTGGTATGCGGCGGCTCGATGGCCTGGGGCCGCCTGTTCACGCAGTTCGCGCCGCTTGCGTTTGCGCACGGCCGCAGCCTCACGCTGCAGTTCCTGTGCGGATTCCTGGTCCTGAACTCGCTTCTTTTCGCCCTGTCGCTGGCATCTCCGCTGGGAATTGCCGTCAACCTCCTGGTCCTGACCGCTAGCGGCATCCTGTTGCTTCACTACGCGCGCGGCAAGGCGGCCGCGACCCCGCAGGAGGCGGCAATGCTGCCGGACCTGCTCTGTATCCTGATCAGCGGGGCTGCGGCGACGCTGTGGTGTGCGGACGCATTCACTCCGGCGATGACCGACGGCGAGGTGGCGCTGTTCCGCACCTGGCAGGACAGATTCATTCATGCGCGGTTCATCGGCATGTTCTCGCAGTCGCACGGCCTGGGCACGATGACCGACATCCAGCTCGCGGGAACGCCGCTGCGCCTCTATCACTACGCCTTTTACTTCGTGCCGGCCGCGATCCAGTCGATGACGGAAGCCGGTGCTTATGACGTGTTCGTCGGATTCCTCCTCCCGTTCGGCGTCGTGCTGACGGGGCTCGCCGCATTTTCGCTGGTGGCGTCGATCTGGGGATCCTGGCCGGCACTGGCGGCGGCAGTGGCCGTCGTGCTGCTGCCCGATGCGTACCAGCAGGGGTTCGGGAACCGGTACCTCGCCTACCATTTCCATCAGCAGGTGGGTCCGTCCGGGATGTACGGCGTCGCCTGCGCCGCAGTTGCGTGGATCTTCATCCTGGATGGATGCAGGACGGGGCGGTACGCCCCGGTCCTCGCGGGCTATGCCGCGACCGTCCTCAGCCTCGCCTACAAGGCGCAGATCTTCGCGGCCAACGCCTTTCTGGCCATGATCTATCCCTGCCTGTTTTTCTTCCGGCTGCCTGCGGCGCGGCGGCTCCTGGCCGCTATCGGCCTTCTCGCGGTATTTCTCCTGGTTCTCGCGCTTTCGCAAGGCAGGGCCGGGGTCCCGACCCTGCGCCTGGACGGGAGTTCGGCGGAAACCTACCTGTCCATCCTGCTGAACGACTTCGAACACGGCGTTCTCAGGGATTTCTCCAATTTCGTCTTTGCGGGAGAGGTTTATCCCGGGCCGGTACTGGCGGCGCTCGCCGCCGGCGTGATCCTGCTGTCGACTTTCGGCTTCTGGACTGCTGCGTGCCTCGTGACCCTGTATCGGCTGCGCAAGCGCGCGCCGGCGGCCGTGCTGCTCTTCCCGATTCTCGTGGTCGCCAACTACCTCGTCATGTCGGTCGGCCTGGCAATGGACGTGCAGGGCGTCGGCACCCGGGACGAATTGATGAATCGCCCCCTGGTATGGGCGTACTTCGTCGTTGCCGCCTGGACAGGCGGGGCCGCTTACCTGCTCGCCTTCGGCAATGCTCCTCCCGGTGGCAGCCGCGCGCGCGCCCTTGCGGCCGCATTCGCATGCCTGTGCCTGGCCTTTCCGCTGGCGCTGTCCGGGAATCTCCAGACGTTCCCGGCGCGCAAGGGATTCGGCAGCTTCACGGAATTCGGCGCCGTGCCCTCGTGCCTGGTGAGGGCGGCGCTGCATATCCGCGAGCACAGTCCTGCCGGCGACATCGTTCAGGATTCGCAGAACGACTCGAACCTGCTCGTTTCCGCGCTGGCCGAACGGCAGGCGTACGCCGTCAGGTTCATGTTCCCGGCGCCGCAATCTGGCGAACTGAACAGGCGGCTGGCGGCGCTCGAGGCGTTCGGGCGGATCACCGACGCCGCCGGCATCGCGGAGTTCGCCCGCCGGCACCGGATTTCCTGGTACCTGCTGCATCCCGGCTCGGCGGTGGCATGGCCCGGGCAGGTGCTGGACAATCCAGCTTTCCGTTGCGATGGATACCGCGTGTATCGTTTCGAGACCTCGCCGGGGGTGCGATGAAGAGCCTGCTCGACGATTTTCTTTGCGCCGCGCGCAGCCGGGTCCACGGCCTGAATTTCTGGGCGCTCGCCGTTTCGGACGGGCTGAAGGAACTGCGCGGTTCGCGCGTTCCCGCAGTCAGTTTCCGCTGCAACATCTGCGGCGGTCGGTCGCGCGTCCGGGCGGACCGCCTGACGCGGGAGGGTCCCACTTGCCCCTGCGGTTCCACGGTGAGGCTGCGCGCGCTGGTGCACCTGCTGTCGGAGGAAATTCACGGCGAAAGCCTGGCCCTGCCGGACTTTCCTTCAAGGCCGGATATCGTCGGGGTCGACATGAGCGGCGCCGGGATCTATGCGCGGGGCTTGGCGGGGAAATTCAGCTACACCAACACCTTTCTCCATAAGCCGCCGCGCCTCGACATTGTCGAACCCGGGGCCGCGTGGCTCGGACGCTGCGATTTCATCATTTCTTCCGATGTGTTCGAGCACGTGGCGCCGCCGGTATCCCGGGCGTTTGCCAATACCCTGCGCCTGCTCAAGCCCGGCGGGGTGTTCGTGTTCACGGTACCCTACGGCAAGGACGGGGATACGCAGGAGCATTTTCCAGAGCTGCATGATTACCGGCTGCGGCATCGGGGAGGGAAGCGCGTTCTGGTGAACACGACCGCCGGCGGGATCTTGCAGGAATTCGACAAGCTGGTGTTTCACGGCGGAGCCGGGGAGACGCTTGAGATGCGCGTGTTTTCGGAAGCAGGAGTGCTGGAGGAACTGCGCCGCGCGGGTTTCGAAGACATCCGTATCCGCTCCGAACCCCACCCTGGCTTCGGCATCCTGTGGGAGTACGGCTGGTCGCTGCCGATTTCCGCACGCCGGCCCGCATGACAGACGCCGCCGCGACCCAGGCCCGCGGCCGGGCCCCGGGCCTCGAGTCGCTGCGCGGCTGGGCGGCGTTCGCCATCCTGCTTTATCACCTGGAGGCGCTGTACTTGCCGCTTCCTCCCGGGGCCCTCAAGAGCGCCGTCGCCACTCTCGGCTTCGCGGTACCGCTGTTCTTCGCGCTAAGCGCCTATTCCCTCCTGTACGGGTATTCGTCGCGGATTTTCGACCGGCAGTCGCTGCTGCGCTTCTATGTGCGCCGGGTGTTTCGCATCGTCCCCCTGTTCTACCTGATGCTCCTGCTGAACCTCGTCGCGCGCCATTTCGAGGGGATGCCGACGCCGAATAGCGAGATCTTCGTCAACCTTCTGTTTCTCTTCCCCTTCCTGCCTGGAAAGCACGAGAGCCTTGTGCCCGCGGGATGGTCCCTGGGGATCGAATGGCTTTTCTACATCGCATTCCCGGTCTTTGCGCTTCTCGCGCGCAGCGTCACGGCGAGTTGCGTTGCCTTCCTGGCCTGCGCGCTGCTTTCCGTCTCGATCGGGGCCCTGGCGACGGGCATGTACGGCGCCTCCTATGCCTATCTGAGCGTGCTTAACCAGGCGATGTATTTCCAGGCGGGGGTGCTGGCGTACTCGCTGGTGGGCAGGTCCGAACTCGGCGGCATGCAGAAGCTCTCGGGCTGGGCCGTCGCCGTTTCCGTCGGGCTCATGGTCTTCAACGCGCAGACATTCCTGTTCAATTTCCTCATCCTGTTCGCGCTGGCCTGCGGCCTGTGGGTGGCCTGCGCCCATGCCGGCCTGCCGGCGATGCTCGACAACGTCGCGACGCGCTACCTCGGGCGGATCAGCTACGGTCTTTACCTGGTTCACCCGTTCGTACTGATGTTGCTGTCGAAGACAGGGGTATTCGGGCATGGCCCGCTCACCATCGTGCCGGGTATCTGCGCGGTCCTGCTGGTCGCGACCTTGTGCCACCGGTACTTCGAGTCTCCGGCGATCGCCCTGGGAGAGCGATTGCTTGCGGCTTCCGGAAACCCGAAAAAAATGACGGGGTATGGCACATAGTTCGCGCGAGCCAGGGACTGGTTCGGCCGCGGCAGACCCGCGGCTGCTCTACCTGGACCTGATGAAGAAATGCCTGACTTACTACCTGTGGGGCTCGCAACCCCGGGAGGTCAGCCGCGATGGGGGCGGCCTGCTGTCCCGGCTCGCCAGGACGATCCTGATCCATGGGCTTGCAAGGCGCCGGATCAAGCTTTTCGAGGAGGTGCCGTTCGACGAGGATCTGCGCATCAACGGGCGCGACCTGCCGCTCTGCGGCGACACCATGATCGGACTCAAGCGGCTGGACAACCTGCAAATGTGCATCGAGCGGGCAATCGCCGACGGCGTGCCCGGCGACTTGATCGAAACGGGCGTGTGGAAGGGAGGCGCCGCGATTTTCATGCGCGCCGTCCTCAAGGCGTACGGTATCGACGATCGGAACGTATGGGCGGCGGATTCCTTCGAGGGCCTGCCGGCGCCGGATGCCGAGAAGTACCCGGCCGACAGCGCAGAGACCTGGCACCTGCGGCCCGAACTGCGCGTTTCCCTGGGAGCCGTCCGGAAGAATTTCGAGAGGTACGGGCTGCTGGATCCGCAGGTGAAATTTCTCAAGGGATGGTTCCGGGACACGTTGCCGCAGGCGCCCATCGAGCGCCTGGCTGTCCTGCGCATGGACGGAGACCTCTACGAATCGACCATGGACGCGCTTACGGCCCTGTATCCCAGACTGTCGCCCGGGGGGTACGCCATCGTCGACGACTACGGCATTCCTTCGGAAGGATGCCGCCTTGCGGTACATGACTACAGGCGCACGCACGGCATCAATGAGCCGATCGTCGACATCGACGGATGGGGCGCCTACTGGCGCCGTTCGTGACGTGCCCATGCCATCGTTGAGGAACATGTCCCTGGCGAATGCCATCGCCTACCGGCTCGCTCTCAGGACCATGTTAGGAAATCCGGCCTCCGACGCACGGCCGCTCGAACGTTTCGCGGGCATCACGGACGATTTCTGGTTCTGGCTGAACACCAAGGGATACCGGCGCAGCGACGCATTGCGCCGGATCCTGCCTGGCATGCCGGACGAGGACGTCCAGTTGCTGTTTACCGGCAACGCCGGCGATCCGGTGCTGCGCGAGGGGTTCGAGGCCTACGTGCTGTTCCGTGACGCGTACGAAACCCATGCCGGGCGCATTGCCGACGCGCGCAAGGTGCTGGATTTCGGCTGCGGGTGGGGGCGGATCATCCGGTTCTTCCTCAAGGATGTCGAGCCTTCGCGGCTCTACGGCTGCGACCCGGTCGAGGAGATGATCCGCCTGTGCGAGCAGCACAACAAGTGGTGCAGCTTCACCAGGATCGGCACCGGCCCGCCGACGCCCTTCGAGGACGATTCCTTCGACATGGTCTACGGCCATTCCGTTTTTTCCCACCTGTCCGAGGAGATGCACGAAACGCTGCTGCTCGAGTTGCGCCGCATCCTCAGGCCGGGCGGGCTGCTCGTCATGACGACGCGCGGCCGGGACTTCATCCTGGCCTGCGAAAAGCTGCGGCAACGAAAGGACCTCGGGTCGCTGCATGCCGGTCCCCGCAGCAGCGCGGGAGCCTTTCTCGACACGCGGCAGTGCCTCGCGGATTTCGACAGCGGCAAGTATTGCTTCAGCCCGCTGAAGCACGAATGGTCCTACTGGGGCGAGACCGCGATTCCGAAGGCCTATGTCCTGGATCGATGGACACGGCACTTCACTTTCCTGGACTACATCGACGATCGCTCCAGGTGCGCGCTGAACGCGATCGTCATGAGGAAAAGTGCGCTTACCTGAGCAGGATGTCCCGCAGCTTGCGCAGCGGCGCGGTCACCCGCCAGCTGAGGGAGGCGTGAAGCTCTTCGAGCTTCCTGTCCTTGCCCTCGACAATGGCACGGTACTGAGCCTGGATGCCCTGGTCGAGCAAGGGGAGCATGGCGAAGAGCGCATAGGGACCGAGACTGCCGAGCCGCGCGAGGTCCTCCGCGGAGGCGGGTCCCCCGCCCTGGTAGGCATTGCGCATGACCTCGTACCATTTCTCCGGCGCGAAGGGCAGCGTGCCTGCGCCCGGCTGGATTAGCGCCAGGGCATCGTGGACGTCGTGGGCCAGCCGCAAAGCCAGCCGCGTCGCCTCCAGATAGCTGCTCCCGTGCCTTTCGTCAGGCTCCAGGTGGCACCCTTCGCCCCATTCGTTCCAGGCATTGATGAAGATGAGCCGCTCGTCGCCTGCGAACTTCTCGAGGGTATAGCGTCCGATCTGCGAGAGCCAGAACGCATACTTGGCCGGCGCAGAGTTCAGGAACATCGTTGGCTGGCGTTCGCGCCGGGGATGGTTGTCCCATGACGGAAACGCGCCGCGAAACAGCTTGTAGGCGGGCGCCGGCCTGCCCAGCATGCTGAGCATCGTCCTGTCGTAATCATAGGCAAGCGGCGCGGCTTTCCTGCCGGATTCGTTCAACTCCAGGCTCCCGCCGATTTCCGCGCCGATGCTGCCCCAGTGCGGCGCGAACTCCGCGGCGGCATCGAAGCCGATCTCCCGCGGCGCCGGGTCGGACGCCTGCAGCGCGTTCTCGACCCGCACCAGGTAGAGGTCGCCGATGCCCGCCCGATGCGCTGCTTCCCGCCAGATTTCCGCTGTTTTTCCGGGATCCGGGAGCAAGCCTGTCCTGTAGACCAGGAACAGCGGTTTGCCATCGACCCGGATATAGCGCCTGTCGCGGAAGGCGGGAAGAAGCGCCTCGATATGGGCCCGATCGTCCGAATGGCTGTGGTTCTGTTGCGCCAGGATGTCGCTGCTTTTGCCGTCCCAGCGCCGCGTCCAGTTCTCGTTCGCCCAGCACAGGCTGAAAGGGAAGTCGGGCTGTCCGCTGCGGAGTACTTCGTTGAATGGCGCCTCCAGCAGGCGCTTGCCGTTGAACCAGTAGTGGTAGTAGCAGAAGCCATGGATGCCGTGGGCGGCGGCGAGCTCGGCCTGCGCGCGCCGGACCTGCGGATCCCTGAGATCGTAGTAGCCGAGCGCGCCCGGGACGTGGGGTTGGTGATGTTCCGTGAACGACGGCACCGCCTTGCGGACGTTGGTCCATTCCGTGAAGCCCGCGCCCCACCAGGCGTCATTCTCCGGAATCGGATGGAACTGGGGAAGGTAAAAGGCGATCGCGCGGAGGCCGGTTTTCATTGCGGGCCCTGCCCGCCGCCCAGGCACACGATCCGCAGCGCCAGGACCCTGACGGTTGGAATTTTCTCCAATGGCGTGTGGTCCAGCCGGCGCACGGCGACGTTCAGCACGGAAGTCGTTCCGCCCGCCGGCAATTCGCCGCGCAACAGCAATGAATCGGGTTGGTGGACGTCTACGCCCGCGATCGGCTGGTCGCCGGCCAGAAGGTGAATCCGGAACGGCTCGTCCAGGGGCGCCCCGTACAGGCGCAACAATACGACCAGGCGTCCCGGCACGCTCACCGGGCGCAAACCGATGCTGCCTGTCGGTACCGCCAGCGCCAGGTCGCGTACCCCGCCTTCGCCTCCGACTTTCCATTCCCGGACGGGAAAATGGCGGCCGATTTCATCCGGCGGCGCAATCTGGATGTCCGGTACCAGGTCGTAGGCCAGCTCGAGCGCCCGCGCCAGAGGCGGCGGGTAGCCGATGATGACGCCCTTGCGGCTGCCGGCCGCATAGCGCAGTTCATCCGGACGCGGCTCCGGGGGGCCTTCGCCCGCCTTGCGCACGACGGCGGCAAATGCGGCGCCAAATACATTCGCCACCGCGATCTCGTAGGGGCCCGCGGACACGGCAGGTCCTGCCCAAAGGCGGCGCAATATTCCCGATATCAGCGCGTCGCCTCCGGGCACGCGGTGGCCCCAGCGTGCCGCGAACGCGAGAAAGTGCGTCACCAGCGTGCCGATCAATGGCGCGCGGTACGCCAGATTGGCAATCCGCCGCAGCATGGATAGCGCCGACGACCCCAGTGCCTGAACGCCAGACCGGGAGCGCGCGCCCTCCGGCGCCGCGGCTGGAAGCGGCAAAGCCTCGATGCCGCGCGCCGCCTTCTCCGCCATTGCCTTCACTTCCGCCGGGTCCGGAAACCCGATGCCGAGCGCGGCATCGGTGGCGGTAAATTTTTGCCGCGCTTCGGCCACCCGGTCCAGGATTCCCTTCTCGATGGTGGACCGCAGATTGGCCAGTTCCTGCGGCACGGCGCGTGCGGCGAGGAGGGACTGATCCCAGGACGACATGTTTGCCTGGTAGTTCAAGGTCAGGTCCACCACCGTGCCCTGGCTGCCCAGCAGTTGCAGGATCTCGGGTAGCGGCATTTTCTGGTTTTCTACGACCCCGAACAGGGTCTCGGGGCGGCTGCCGACGAACGGCTCCGCAATGGTTCTGAGGATGCCGAGCCGGTCCAGCTCGGTCTCCACCGGCCGGAACGCGGCAGGGCGGTTGACGGGAAAACGGTAGAAGCAATAGTCGCGGCGACAAGGCTCGTTCAGCAGGATCAGCAGTCCGCCGGGCGCGGTAACACGCAGCATCTCGTTCAGCAGTACCTGCCAGCGAAGCGTATGGTGCAGCGCCGAGCAGATGAAGACGATGTCGAATGCGCCGTCCGCAAACGGCATGTCGTGAAAATCCGTCGCCACGCGGCGCACCCTGCCGATATCGAGCCCGCTCTCCCTGGCGTGCCGGGCGCCCAGGGCCAGCGTTTCGACCGAGATGTCGGACAGGGTTGCGTTCCAGCCATGGCTTTGCGCCAGCATGTACCCGGTGGTGTGGGCATATGCCGCGACCTCGAGGAAGCGTACCGGCGGGAAGCGCGCCGGCGCCTTGCCGCGAGCCGGCAGGAACCGGCCGGCGTGCCTCAATACCTCGTACTTGTGATAGTGGCTGACCAGCTCGATCGATTCGTCCCGGGT
>CXWL01086531.1_pt1 | contig 30424 bp, 35 predicted proteins | sample 590931 | NCBI WGS metagenome assembly CXWL01 (sample SAMEA3498368, study PRJEB10139) | groundwater metagenome | biome: water well; material: biofilm material | place: Germany | collected 2015-04-27 | reverse complement strand
GCGGCCTCGCAGTAGCACAGGTAGAACTCCCAGGTCAGGATGAAGCGCTCGTCGAAGCCTTGCGCGCGCACCGCTTCGAGCCGGGCGTGGAATGCCTTGCGCCATGCGGCCAGCGTGTCGGCGTAGTCGATGCCGAAGCTGAATCGATCGGCCACCGTCAACCCGTGCTCGGCGGCGAGGCGGGCGAACACCGACGGCGACGGCAACATCCCGCCCGGGAAGATGAACTGCTGGATGAAATCGGTGCCCTTGCGATAGCGCTCGAACAATTCGTCGGCGATGACGATGGTCTGCACGCAGGCGCGCCCGCCCGGCTTCAGGCTGCGCGCGATGCATTCGAAGTAGCTCGGCCAGTAGCTTTCGCCGACCGCTTCGAACATCTCGATCGAGGCGATGGCGTCGTACTGGCCGGTGCTGTCGCGGTAGTCGCATAGCTGCAGGTCGACCTGGCCGGACAGGCCGGCGCCGTCGATCCGCTTGCGCGCATACGCCAGCTGTTCGGTCGACAGCGTCAGGCCGGTGACGAAGGCGCCGGCGCCGCGCGCGGCCATTTCGGCGAATCCGCCCCAGCCGCAGCCGATTTCGAGAACCCGCGCGCCCGGTTCCAGCGCGAGCTGGTCGAGGATCCGGCGATACTTCGCCGCCTGCGCCAGTTCGAGCTTGCCGCCCGCCGCTTCGGTGAACAGCGCGCTCGAATAGGTCATCGAAGGATCCAGCCACAACTGATAGAACGGATTGCCGATATCGTAATGGGCGTGGATGTTCTTGCGGCTGCCCGATTTGCTGTTCCGGTTGAGCAGATGCCGGATNNCCGATATCGCCCGAACGCATCGCCGCGCCGAACATGTTCCAGTTCTTCAGGTCGAGGGCGACCGGCGGCGAGGCGTCGCCGTAATGGCGGCGCGCGCCGTCCGGCATGCGCACCAGCAGCGCGCCGTGCTGCAGCTTCGGCAGCAGCGTGAGGATGATCCGCGCGGCGGCCGGCGGCGGGGCCATGGCGGCGGCGCCGGCCGGGGCGAAGGTTTGCAGGGAGTCGGATCTCATCGGGTCACCTTTTCTTGGGGTGGAGCGGGTTTCGGATAGAACGGGGTGCGCTTGAGCCAGAGGCGCAGCGCCTGGATATGAATGCGGGCCACCACGCCGAACGTGAGCAGCGGGTAGCGGAAGAACGCTGCGGCCACGCGGGCGTTGCCAATCGGCGCGCCGAGGCCCGAAACGCTGGTTTGCAGCAGCGGCCCGTCGGCGTCCTCGTAGTCGATGCAGGCCAGCGTGCTTTCGGCCATGCGCCGGGGCAGCGCGCGCACCACGCGCATGAAGCGGAACCGGTAAGTGCCCTCGGCCGCGCAAAACGGCGAGACGTGGAACACCTTGCGGGCAGTCAGTTCGCCGCCGTTGGGGATGTCCCAGCCGCTGTCGAGCAGGTAGAAATGGCGCTCGCCGAAGGTATTGCGCACGTCGCACAGCACCGCGCGCAGCTCGCCGTCGGCGCGGTGGCAGAACCAGAACGAGACCGGGTTGAACACGAAGCCGAGCACGCGCGGCATGGCCTGCAGCCAGACTTCGCCGTCGGCGCCGGTCACGCCTTCGGCCGCCAGCAGCGTGCCGATCCACTCGACCAGCGGCGTCTTGCCGTCGCCGTGGTCGGCGTCGTGGAACGACAGCAGGTTGAAGCGGTTGCGCGAAAACAGCGCGCAGCCGCCGCTGGACGCGCCCATCGCGCGCAGCGGCAGGCGCAGGTAGTAGGCGCGGTATTCGAACGCGTTGAGCGCGGGGCGCAGGCGCTTGTGGCGCACCTGCCCGAAGCACAGCTGCGCGACGGGCGCGGCGCCGGAATCAGGCCGCTGCATGCTGGCGCCCCGTCATCAGGGCGGTCAGCGAGGCCGCCACCGCCAGGCCGGACTTCAAGCCGTCTTCATGGAAGCCGTAGCCGGTCCAGGCGCCGGCGAACCAGGTGTTTTGCCGGCCCTGGAACTGCCCGAGGCCGGCCTGCGCCGCGACGGCGGCCTGGTCGAACACCGGGTGCGCATAGTCGAAGGCGGCGATCACGCGGGCCGGATCGGGCGCGTCGATCGGGTTCAGCGAAACGATCACCGGCGTGCTGCACGGGAGCGGCTGCAGCATGTTCAGCAAATAGTGGACGCACACTTCGGGCGTGGCGGCGGCGCTGCTCTGGTAATTCCAGGCCGACCAGGCCTTGCGGCGCGCCGGCAGGCAGCTCGCGTCGGTATGCAGCACGGCGCGATTTTGCTGGTAGCGGATGGCCGACAGCACCGCGCGCTCGTCGCTGCGGGCGTCGCCCAACAGCGCCAGCGCCTGGTCGCTGTGGCAGGCCACGACGATATGGTCGAAGTGCTCGAAGCCGGCCGCGGTCTCGATCCGCACCGAACGCGCACCAGCGCTGCCGCGCAGCACCGAGCGCACCGGCGCCAGCAGGCGGCGCGAAGCAATCGCGGCCAGCATCTTGTCGACGTAATTGCGCGAGCCGCCCTTCACGGTGCGCCACTGCGGCCGGTCGCTCACCTGCAGCAGGCCGTGGTTGTGGCAGAACCGGACGAAGGTCGACAAGGGAAACGCCANNTTGGCGCGCTGGGCGAACACGGTATCGAGGTTGGCGCCGGCCCATTCGAGGGTGCGGCGGCCGCCGAGGGGCAGCTTGACCGAAAACGACATCTCGCTCGGCGCAGTCGCCACGCCCAGTTCGTCGAACAGGCTGACCAGGCTCGGATAGGTACGGTCGTTGAACACCAGGAAGCCGGTATCGACGCCGAACCTGAAGCCGTCGAGCGAGACATCGACCGTGTTGCTGTGGCCACCAAAATAGTTGCCCGCTTCGAACAAAGTGACGTCGGCGGATGCCTGCGCCAGCCGGTACGCACACGACAAACCGGAGATGCCGGCCCCCACTACCGCTATTTTCATGCTGAACGCCCCGTAAGATTCGTTGCTTGTCTAGGACAAACAATATTCACCGTGCATAATCGACGAAATAATTATCCCTGTCAAACCTTTGTCATAGACAGATTGCTTGTCGGAGGTTTATACGCAGCCACGGTCGAGTTGGATTCAACCAGTGCAAATTGATGTTTTCGAATGGCCGTATTGGACGATTGATTCTTGCTCGCAACAAGCGACGTATTTGTCGTACGGAGGTTAACTCTTGGTAAAATGCTGATTGCCGCTCAGTTGCGGTGATGTCCTGAACAAGAATCCGAAAAACCTTCTCGAGCTTGCTATGACCACCGCCCTTCCTCCTGCCGTCCTTTGCAGCATCAGCGATGTCGAGCGCGATATCGGCGTCGCCAAGGAGACCCTGCGCGTATGGGAACGTCGTTACGGTTTTCCCCACCCCCAGCGCGACGCCAATGGCGAACGGGTGTATCCGCCCGACCAGGTGCACCGCCTGACGCTGGTCAAGCGGCTGATCGACCAGGGCTACCGCCCGGGCAAGATCATGACGCTGGGCACGGAGGAACTGGCCGAACTGGGCACCAAGCCAGGCTCGGCCGTTTCGGCCAGGGGACTGGAAGACCCTGAAATCCGCGCCTGCATCGCCCTGATCCAGGCGCACAAGGTGTCCGAACTGCGCCAGCGCCTGTCGCAATCGATGCTGCTGATGGGAATGCAGCGCTGCGTGACCGACCTGATCGCGCCGCTGACCACCGCGGTCGGCGCGGCTTGGGCGCGCGGCGAAGTGGCCGTGTTCGAGGAACACCTGTATTCGGAAATGCTGCAAGGCGTGATGCGCAATGCGATCTTCGCGGCCACCCAGCAAGCCGGCCATGCGGAGGCCACGCCGCGCGTATTGCTGACCACGGTGCCGCAGGAGCGCCACGGGCTCGGCCTGCTGATGGCCGAGGCCCTGCTCGCGCTGGAAGGCGCCCATTGCGTCTCGCTCGGGGTGCAGACCCCGCTGGGCGATATCGTCGATGCGGCGCGGGCCCAGCGCGCCGACATCGTCGCCCTGTCGTTTTCCGGCGTGACCTCGGCGCGCGCCGCGGTCGACAACGTCAACGAATTGCGCGCGCGGCTTGGCGACAAGGCCGAAGTGTGGGCCGGCGGCGCCGGGGTCGAAACGGCGCGCCGCCACCTCAGTCCGGGCAGCGTGATCGACCTGGCCGGGATTGCGGGCGCCGTGGCCCGCTGGCGCGCGCAGCACGGCGCGCTTGCCGCTTAAGCAAGCCTCGCGGGGAATTGCCGCCCTGCTCTGGTAAAATACCGGCCAGTCGATTCGTCGTGCCCGGCAGCGCCGGGCATGTGCATGCAGCGCCCGCCCCCAGACACCAATGTTCAGTTTTTTTAAGAAGAAACCGCCTGTTCCCGAGACAGCACCGCCTCCGCCCGAGCCCGTCGCCGCACCAGCTCCGCCAGCGCCGCCGCCGGCAAGCGCGCCGGCCCCTGCGCCGTCGCGCCGCTACGGCACCACGTCGACGTTCGTTGCGCCGACGGCGATCGCACCGGCGCCCGTCACTGTGCCTGCGGCCCCGCTCGCCGAGCTGATCGCCGAAACCGCCGAACGCCCTGGCAACGAAGCCGAGCGCAAGACGTCCTGGATGGCGCGCCTGAAAGCGGGCCTGTCGAAGACTTCCAGCAACCTGAGCCTGCTGTTCGTCGGCGCCAAGATCGACGAAGACCTGTACGAAGAACTCGAATCGGCCCTGCTGATGGCCGACGCCGGCATGGACGCGACCCAGTTCCTGCTCGACGGCCTGCGCCGCAAGGTCAAGGAAGACAAGCTGCTCGACGCCGCCGCGGTCAAGGCGGCGCTGAAAGTGCTGATGACCGAGATGCTGCGCCCGCTCGAGAAGCCCCTCGAACTGGGCCGCCACCAGCCGCTGGTGATGATGATCGCCGGCGTCAACGGCGCCGGCAAGACCACCACCATCGGCAAGCTGGCCAAGCACATGCAGCGGTTCCACCAATCGGTGCTGCTGGCCGCCGGCGACACCTTCCGCGCCGCCGCGCGCGAGCAGCTGATGGTGTGGGGTCAGCGCAATAACGTGACGGTGATCTCGCAGGAGTCGGGCGATCCGGCCGCGGTCGCGTTCGACGCGGTCCACTCCGGCAAGGCGCGCGGCGTGGACGTGGTCATGGTCGACACCGCCGGCCGCCTGCCGACCCAGTTGCACCTGATGGAAGAACTCAAGAAGATCAAGCGCGTCATCGGCAAGGGCATGGACGGCGCGCCGCACGAAATCCTGCTGGTGATCGACGGCAATACCGGCCAGAACGCGCTGGCGCAGGTCAAGGCCTTCGACGATGCCTTGACCCTGACCGGCCTGGTCATCACCAAGCTCGACGGCACCGCCAAGGGCGGCGTGCTGGCCGCCATCGCGCGCACCCGCCCGGTCCCGGTGTACTTCATCGGCATCGGCGAAAAGATTGAAGACCTGCAGCCATTCAAAGCCGACGAATTCGTCGAAGCGCTGCTCGGATAAGCCCACATGATCGAATTCCAGTCCGTCTCGAAACAATATTCCGCCGATGCCGTCGCCCTGCGCGAGGTGTCCTTCAACGTCGCCAGGGGCGAGCTGGTGTACCTGGCCGGCCCCTCCGGCGCCGGCAAGTCGACCCTGCTGAAAATGATCGCCGCCATCGAGCGCCCGACTTCGGGCGCGGTGCTGGTCAACGGCCAGGACATCGGCAAGCTGGGCAAGGCCGGCGTGCCTTTCCTGCGCCGCAACCTGGGCCTGATCTTCCAGCAGCAGAAACTGCTGAACGACCGCGACATCCTGGCCAACACCATGCTGCCTTTATTGGTGACAGGCGCCTCCAAGGCCCAGGCCGAGCAGCGCGCCCGCGCCGCGCTCGACAAGGTCGGCCTGCTCGAGCGCGCGCGCGCGCTGCCGCTGGAACTGTCCGGCGGCGAGCAGCAGCGCGTGGCGATCGCCCGCGCCATCGTCAACCGCCCGCAGATCATCCTGGCCGACGAGCCCACCGCCAACCTGGACCGGGCCAGCGCCGACAAGGTGCTCGACGCCCTGCGCGCGTTCCACTCGGTGGGCGTGACCTGCATGATTTCCACCCATGACGAGCAAGTGCTCGACAGCGCCGCGCGCGTGATCCATCTCGAGCACGGCCAACTGGTGCGGGTGGCGGCATGAAGAGCTGGATGCGGCAACACCGCTTCGCCATCGGCGCGGCGCTCGGCAACCTGGGCAAGGCGCCCGGCAGCTTCCTGTTCAACGTGGTGGTGGTGGCGATCGCGCTGGCGCTGCCGTTCGCCGGCCTGACCCTGCTCGACAACGTGCGGCCGATGTCGGAACAGCTGTCGGTCGATCCCGAGCTGAGCCTGTTCGTCAGCCCGCAAGCGACGCGCGCGCAGGCCCAGGCGCTGGCGCCCGCGCTGCGCGACCTGCTGAAGGAGCACAAGGCCAAGATCGTGTTCGTGCCGCGCGAGCAGGCGCTGGAAACGCTCAAGGCGAAGAGCGGCCTGACCGACGTGCTCGCCACCCTGGGCGAGAATCCGCTGCCGGACGGCTATGTCATGAAACTCGACGGCTTCAAGAGCGCGGCCGACGCCGGCAAGATCGATGCGCTGGCCGACCGGCTGCGCGCGCTGCCCGGCGTCGATACGGTTCAGGTCGACTCGGCCTGGGTGAAACGGCTGGCCGCCCTGCTCGGCGTGCTGCGCCTGGTGCTGCTGCTGCTTGCGGTCACGCTCGGCATGGTGGTGATCGCGGTGGTGTTCAACACCATTCGCCTGCAGGTGCTGACCCAGCGCGACGAAATCGCCGTGTCCAAGCTGATCGGCGCGACCGACGGCTTCATCCACCGGCCGTTCTATTACACCGGCGCGCTGCTCGGCCTGTGCGCCGGCGCCGTGGCGCTGGGCGCGGTGATGCTGGCCTTGGGTCCGCTGAATAGCGCGATTGCCGAATTTGCAAGGTTGTACGCCAGCGAGTTCCAGCTGGCGCCGCTCGCGCCGGCCGGCATTGCCGTCCTGCTCGGCGTCAGCGCCGCCCTCGGCCTGGTGGGCGCGGTGCTTTCGGTGCAGCGCCACCTCGCGCGCCTCGACTAAGACGGGCGGCGTTGGCCGCCCCGCCTTGGCGCGACCTGCCTACCGTGCGTCAACGTACAGAAGGCGGGGGCCGGCTGCGATATCCTGCAACCAATCATCCGCCAACTTCGGTGTAGCGCAGCACGTCGGTTTGATCTATATTAATGATCGAGACCCGCCGCCACTACGGCGTAAGCCGCCGGGAATTTGATACTTTACGGAAATTTTTCTACCTATCAACGCCATAGTTTGCGGCGATTGGCACTCTCCGGCAGAGAGTGCTAAACTATGAATGCGTGGCGGGGAAATACACCAATCCACCGCCAGCATCCGGTATCAAAACCGCAAGATTCGCGTCGAGGGAGTGTTCCCTCTGGCAATTGAAGATGCAGCACTGCTTACATAACGAGGCACATACATGACGACATTGACCGCACAATCCGCACTGGTTGCAAATGGCAATCGCGCACTGGGATTGGGCTTCACTGGCAATCTTGGCAATATCGACGCATATATTTCGGCGGTCAATCGCCTGCCGATGCTCACGCACGAGCAAGAAATCTCGCTGGCCAAGCGCCTGCAGGAAAACAACGACCTGGGCGCCGCGCAGGAGCTGGTGCTGTCGCATCTGCGCCTGGTGGTGTCGATCGCCCGCGGCTACCTGGGCTACGGCCTGCCGCACGCCGACCTGATCCAGGAAGGCAATATCGGCCTGATGAAAGCGGTCAAGCGTTTCGACCCGAACCAGGGCGTGCGCCTGGTATCGTACGCCATGCATTGGATCAAGGCCGAGATGCATGAGTACATCCTGAAAAACTGGCGGCTGGTGAAGGTCGCGACCACCAAGGCGCAGCGCAAGCTGTTCTTCAACCTGCGCAGCAACAAGGTTGGGCTGGACGCGATGTCGCCGACCCAGATCGACGCGCTGGCCAAGCTGCTCGACGTCAAGCGCGAAGAAGTGATCGAGATGGAAACGCGCCTGTCGGGCCGCGACATCGCGCTCGAATCGCCGACCGACGACGAGGACGACAAGTTCTCGCCGATCGCCTACCTGTCGTCCGACCTGTCGGAGCCGACCAAGGTGCTGGAAGCGCAGCAAGTCACGCGCCTGCAATCCGAGGGGCTGGAGACGGCGCTGGGCAAGCTCGACCCGCGTTCGCGCCGGATCGTCGAAGCGCGCTGGCTGGCCAACGACGACGGCTCGGGCCTCACGCTGCACACGCTGGCTGAAGAGTTCGGCGTGTCGGCCGAGCGCATCCGCCAGATCGAATCGGCCGCGCTGAAGAAGATGAAGGGCGCGCTAAGCGCGTTCATCTAAGCGACGCGCAATGCTCGCAAGAAAGGCGCCTGCGGGCGCCTTTCTTGTTTTCGCGGTTCATGTCGGCTCGGTTCGGGACGCGACGAGAAGTTTGATACCATGCACCTGTCGGCTTCGCCGGTCGCCCACCTATGAAAGTCATCGCCATGTGGTTTCGCTTGCTGTGCGCGTCAGTGATGTTCACTCTCGCCGGCTGCGCCGGCACGCCGCTCGATCAGGCGTTGCGCAGCGGCAGCTACCCGTTGACCGAGTGCCAGTCTGTTGCGCTAAGCCGCGCCGTGTCGGTCCGCTACGACAGTTTCGCCGACAGCCGCTGCCCGAAGAACGCCATGTGCGTCTGGGCCGGCAAGGTGAGCTATCGCTTCACCCTGACCAGCCCATCCGGCAACGAAAGCTTTGCCCTCGATTACGAAGGCCAGCAGTTCAGCTCCGCCACGCTGCCAGGCGTCAGTTTCGGGATCTCGTTCGCCGGCGTGCGTGAGCGCCCGGTCGGCGTACACGCGGTCGTGCTCGATGTCGCGCTGAAGTAAAAGCAACGCATGACGAGCGCGCAAAAAAAAAGCAGGTCCTTCTTATCAGACCTGCAAGGGAGACACAAGGTTATTGCTTACAGGTGCGGCGTGATCTGCGGCATCAGGTCGTCGAAGGTGCGGCCGCTGCCGTTTTCGCCGATCGCATGCATCTTCCATTCGCCGTTGTGGCGGTACAGCTTGGCCATGATCTGCGCCGTGTGCGCACCCTGCACCGACAGGTCGTAACGCGCCACTTCCTGCTGGTTGGCGGCGTTCAGGATGCGGCAGTAGGCGTTCTCCACCTGCGAGAAATTCTGGCCGGTGAAGCTGTTGACGGTGAAGATCAGCGACTTGACCTGGGCCGGCACGGCGCTCAGGTTGACCTCGATCTGCTCGTCGTCGCCGTCGCCGGCGCCGGTACGGTTGTCACCGGTGTGGACGATGCTGCCGTCCTTGCTTTTGAGCTGGCGGAACCAGACGAAGTCGACCGGACGGTTCGCTTCGTCGAACATCACGCACGAGGCGTCCAGGTCGACGCTCTCGGTCTTGGAGCCGAAGCCGAACAGGCCCTTGGTCTTGATGGCGTCCCAGCCGAGGCCCATGACGATGCGCGACAGCGCGCCGCCGGCTTCCTTGTCGAGGGAAATTTTCTGGCCTTTTTGCAAACTGACTGACATGTGATACTCCTTGGTTTAGCGCGCACCCTGCTGGGTCCAGGCGCGGAATGCGGCCCGGTTGCGCGAACATACATAGACCTTGCCGCGGCCGGAAAACCGCAGCACCACGCCTTCGCCGCTGGTCTGGCTGTTGACCAGATTGCCGAGAAAGCCGCCGCTGTTGCCGGTCGTGATCGAAATTTCATAGCGCAGCGTGCTGTCCCAGCACACCACGTGCGAGTTGTCGATGATGGCGTCCTTGCCGGGCTCGACGTCGAGCTCCGACATCGAACCGAAGCCCGATACCACCACCTGCCCCATGCCCGAGGTCTCGGTCACGAAGAAGCCGCCGCTCTGGGCAAACAGCGCGTTGCCGATGCTCTGGGTACGCACCTTCAGGTCGACCTTGGAACTGGCCGCGACGAACGCGCCGTCGCTGATGATGTAGTTGCTGGGGCCGACGTCGACGATCTGCATCGCGCCCGGCAAGGTGGGCGAGAGCAGGCAGTCGCCGTCGCCGCGCACCGCTTCGATGTGCTGCTGGAAGAACGATTCGCCGTTGGCGAAGGTGCGCATCAGCGCGCTGCCGAGCCCGCCCTTCATCTTGCCCTTCAGGTCGAGCGTCGCTTCCATCATCACCATCGCATCCGACTCGCAGTAGATGGTTTCACCTTTGGCGAGCGCGACATGAAGGAACGGATCGACATCCCCCGTGACGGTAAACACTGGCATCTGGAACCTTTCTTTGGAGTGGAAAATGCGGCCCGCCGCACCGGGGCGCGGGCCGCACGGCGGCTTACTTAGACGTTCACGCCGTAGTTCTTGGCCAGGGGGCCGAGGCCGCCCTTGAAGCCCTGGCCGATGGCGCGGAACTTCCAGTCGGCGCCGGCGCGATAGACTTCGCCGAACACCATCGCCGCTTCGGTCGAGCCGTCTTCGGACAGGTCGTAACGGGCGATTTCGGCGTTGCCGGTGGCGTTCACGCAGCGCACGAATGCCTTCGATACCTGGCCGAAGTTCTGCTTGCGCGCTTCGGCGTCGTGGATGGTGACGCAGATCGCGATCTTGTCGACGTCGGCCGGTACGCTGGCCAGGTCGATCGTGACGGTCTCGTCGTCGCCTTCGCCGGCGCCGGTGGTGTTGTCGCCCGAGTGGACGATCGAGCCGTCGGTCGATTTCAGGTTGTTATAGAACACGAAATCGGCGTCCGAGCGGACCTTGCCGGCGGCGTTGAGCAGGAAGATCGCGCCGTCCAGGTCGAAGGCGGCGCCGTCGGTGGCGCGGGTGTCCCAGCCGAGGCCGACGATCATCTTGTTGAGACCGGGAGCTTCTTTGCTCAGGTTGACGTTGCCGCCTTTTTGCAGACTGATAGCCATGGTTTATATCTCCTGGTAATTGATTGAAAAATTAATACATGCGAACACCTGGTTTTGACACGCGCGGCAAACTGGTGTTCATCCGTTTGCCGCGTATTTCTGATGCTTTGCTCAGGCCGACACTTCCAGCAGCGCCTGTTGTTTCTTGTAGCGGATCGACGACCACAGCGAAGCGACGATGAAGGCCACGCCGATCAGGCCGGTGAACAGTTCCGGAACATGGAACTTCATGCTCGCCAGCATGATCACCGCCAGGATACCGATCGCGTAATGGGCGCCGTGTTCAAGATACACGAACTCGTCGAGCGTGCCCTTTTTGACAAGGAACACCGTCATCGAGCGCACGAACATCGCACCGATCGCCAGGCCCAGCATGATGATCACGACGTCGCTGGTGATCGCAAACGCGCCGATCACGCCGTCGAAGCTGAACGAAGCATCGAGCACTTCGAGGTACAGGAAGGCGCCGATACCGCCGCGCTTGACCATGTCGCCCACATTGCCGCCTTCGCTTTCTTCCTTCTCCAGCAGGCTGCTGATCACATCGACGCCGACGTAGATCAGGATGCCCCACAGGCCGGCGATCAGCACCACCATCTGCTGCGCTTCGGCCACCAGGGTCAGGCTGGCCATCAGGGTGCCGATCGAAATCATCACCGCGATCGAGGAAACCTTGCCGAGCGAACCGAGCTTCTCTTCGAAGTGGCCCAGCCAGTGCATTTCTTTCTCGTCGTCGAGCAGGAAGTTGAGGAACACCAGCAGCAGGAACATGCCGCCGAACGCCGCCACTTCCGCGTGGTGCGCGGTCAGGTGGGCCGAGTACGCTTTCGGATCGGACAGCGCCAGGTTCCACACTTCCAGCATTCCCAGGTCGGCCGCCTGCGCCACGATGACCAGCGGGAACAGCAATCGCATGCCGAACACGGCAATGATGATGCCGACGCCGAGGAACAGCTTTTGCCAGAATTCGTCCCAGGTCTTCAGCACCGAGGCGTTGACTACCGCGTTGTCGAACGACAGCGACACTTCCATGATGCCGAGGATGGTGGCGATACTGACCGCGGTCAGCGCGCCGGGCCAGCCGGTATGCGAGTATCCCCACCAGCCCGCTGCCGCGAGGCAGAGGAAGGTGACGATGAATGAGACCCTGAAATGCTTCATGATGATATTCCCTTCATTGTTTTATTCGATAGCAAATATTGTAGTGGCGTGCGCCAAATTGAAAAAGGGAAGATAATCGAATAATTACTTCTGAAAAACGGAACCATGAAAAACACTGGCATGAATTTCCGCCACCTGTATTACTTCTGGGTGGTGGCCAAGGAAGGCGGCGTGACGCGCGCCGCCGAGCGGCTCGGGCTGGCGGTGCAGACCATCAGCACCCAGATCACGCTGCTCGAGCAATCGATCGGCAAGTCGCTGTTCTCGCAGCAGGGGCGGCGCCTGGTGCTGAACGAGTCGGGCCGGCTGGCGCTGGCGTATGCCGACCAGATCTTCCTGCTGGGCGAGCAGATGCAGGAAGCGCTGGGCGACGCCGACAGCAGCAAGACCCGGCTGACGGTCGGCATTTCCGATTCGCTGCCGAAGCTGACCGCGTTCCGCCTGCTGGAAGCGACCATGCACCTGGAGCGCCCGGTACGGCTGGTGTGCTACGAAGACCAGTTCGAGGCGCTGCTGGCCGAGCTGGCGCTGCACAAGCTCGACGTGGTGCTGACCGACCGCGCGGTGCGCTCCGGCACCACTCTGCGCGTGTTCAGCCACCAGTTGCTCGAGAGCGAGACCATGGTGGTCGGCGCGCCGGCGCTGGCGGAGAAATACAAGGCCGGCTTCCCCGCCAACCTGAACGGCGCGCCGTTTCTGCTGCCGACGCGCAATAATGCCTTGCGTGGCAGGATCGACGAATGGTTCGAGCAGCAAGATGTGCGGCCCGACGTGGTGGGCGAGTTCGAGGACAACGCGCTGCTGAACACGTTTGGGCGGCGCGGGCTGGGGCTGTTTTTCGCTACCGCGGCGCTGGCCACCGACATCGCCGAGCAGTTCGGCGCCGTGCTGATCGGGCCGGTGCCGCAAGTGCGCGAACAGTTTTATGCGATCTCCAACGAACGCAAGATCATGCACCCCGGCGTCGAAGCGATCCTTTCGGCGGTTCACCATGGTGTGTCGAACCGAGCGTGAACGGTACAATGCAGTTGTAGTTGCCACACCCGCAACCCGGGGTCAGTGCCGACATTCGGACATTCCCGCGCTGAATGTCCGAATGTCGGCACTGACCCCGGGGTTCCCTTTGTTTGTCACCACACCTTTATGTATAACTTCCTGTTACTCCTGCTGGCCCTGTTTCTCGTTGTGCTCAACGGATTTTTTGTGGCGGCCGAATTCGGCATCGTCACGCTGCGCAAGACCCGCATCCGGGCCATCGCCCGCACCCAGGGCTTGCGCGGACGCATCCTGGCCAAGGTCCACAACCAGCTCGACGCCTACCTGTCGGCCTGCCAGCTCGGTATCACGCTGGCCTCGCTGGGCCTCGGCTGGGTCGGCGAGCCGGCCTTCGCCAGCCTGCTCGAACCGCTGTTCGCGATGGCCGGCGTCACCTCGCCGCAGGTGGTGCACGGGGTCTCGATCGTGTTCGCCTTCAGCGTGATCTCGTTCCTGCACATCGTGGTCGGCGAGCTGGCGCCGAAGTCGCTGGCGATCCGCAATCCGGAAGTGGTCGGCCTGTGGAGCGCGATCCCGCTGTACGGTTTCTATTGGGCGATGTATCCCGCCATCTGGATGCTCAACGGCAGCGCCAACATGGTGCTGCGCCTGGCCGGGCTGGATTCGAAAGGCGGCCACGACGCCCATTATTCGACCGAGGAACTCAAGCTGATCCTGCGCACCAGCCAGCCGGGCGAGAAGTTCACCCGCGACGAGCGCCACATCCTGGCCCAGTCGCTCGACTTCAGCCACTTGACGGTTGCCGAACTGATGCGCCCGATCAACGAGGTGATCGCGCTGCACGCGAGCAAGTCGCTGGAGGAGAATCTCGAGACGGTGCGCCGCAACCGTTTCAGCCGCTACCCCTATTTCGACAGCAACGGCGAAGACGTACTGGGCATCATCCACCTGAAGGACCTGTTCTTCGCGCAGCAGGCCGGGCGCCCGATCAGCGACCTGACCCAATACCTGCGCCCGGTCGAGACGATGTCGGCGCGCACCCCGGCGCAGGAGATGTTCCGCCGCTTTCGCGACGGCGCCCCGCACTTCGCGCTGATCGGCGAAAAGGGCAAGCGCCCGGTCGGCTTCATCACGCTCGACAACCTGCTCGGCGCAATGGTGGGCGAGATCCGCGACGAATTCCGCCTCAACGAGAACGACTGGCTGCGCCAGCCCGACGGCACCCTGGTCGGCAAGGCCAGCCTGCCGATCTTCTCGCTCGAGCGCATCCTCGGCATCGACATCAATAACGAGGAACTCGGGCTCGACGAGGTCGAGTCGGTCGGCGGCCTGCTGATGGTGAAACTGGGCGACATCCCGAAACAGGGGCAACGCATCGAGTTCCCCCATTTCGACATCGTGGTCAAGAAAATGAACGGGCCGCGCATCGTGCTGATCAAGGTGATCCCGCAGCTCGGGCGAGAACCCGATACCGACGACCTCGACTGATCCGCCGGAAACCGGCAAGACTGCCCTGCCCGCCCACCGAAAAGGATGACGACCATGCCCTACGTAAATATCCGCATCACCGACGAAGGTGTCACCGCCGCACAGAAGCTGGAACTGATCGAAGGCGTCACCGACCTGCTCAGCCGTGTGCTGAACAAGAATCCGGCCACCACCTTCGTCATCATCGATGAAGTGCACACCGACAACTGGGGCATCAACCGCGAGAACGTGACCGCCTTGCGCGCGCGCACAGCCGCCGCCGCCAAATAAACCGCTGCCGCAGGGCGACTGGCATACCGCATCCGAGCCCGCTTGAATCGCCGTAAATACCTGCAATACTGTTCAGCGAGGCCGCGCCCACCATCCCGGTGGGCGGCCGTGTACGCGGAGGAACAGCCATGGCGATCACCCCTGAAATGGAAGCGCTCAAGACGCGCCTGAAAGCAACCTGGATGGCGGGCGACTATGGGCATTTCGCCCAATACCTGGAGCCGGGCGCGCTCGAGTTCCTCGGCCGCCTCGAGGCCGGGCCGGGCGTGCGCATGCTCGACGTCGCCTGCGGCGCGGGCCAGATTGCGATTCCTGCCGCCAAAGCCGGCGCCGACGTGACCGGCATCGACATCGCCTCCAACCTGATCGAGCAGGCCCGCAAGCGCGCGGCCGCGGCCGGAGTGCAGGTGCAGTTCGACGAAGGCGACGCTGAAGCCCTGCCCTACCCCGACGCTTCGTTCGACCTGGTCGTCAGCCTGATCGGCGCCATGTTCGCGCCGCGGCCGGAACTGGTCGCGTCCGAACTGGCGCGGGTGTGCCGGCCCGGCGGGCGCATCGCGATGGCCAACTGGACGCCGGAGGGCCATGTCGGCCAGATGTTCAAGATTATCGGCAAGCACCTGCCGCCGCCGCCGCTGATGCCGTCGCCGATGAAATGGGGCGACGAGGCCACCCTGCGCGAGCGGCTCGGCCAGGGCACTTCAAAGCTGACCGTGACGCGCCGCATGTATCCGATGGGCTACCCGTTCGGGCCGGGCGAGGTGGTGGAGTTCTTCTTCCAGTATTACGGACCGACCCTGCGCGCGCTGGCGGCGCTCGATGCGGCCGGCCAGGCGGCGCTGCGCGAGGAGCTCACGCAGCTGTGGAGCAGCAACAACAAGGCGACCGACGGCAGCACGATGGTCGAGGCGGAGTACCTGGACGTGCTGGCGCTGCGCTGAACTCAGGCCTTGGGCATGTCGTCGCCGGCGCCGCTCCAGTCGCTGATCAGCGAGTAGGCGACCGCGAGCAGGGTCGGACCGATGAACATGCCCACGAAGCCGAACGCGAACACGCCGCCCAGCACGCCGAGGAACACCAGCAGGAACGGCAGGCTGCTGCCGCGGCTGATGAGCATCGGCCGCACCACGTTGTCGACCCCGCTGATCAGCACCAGGCCCCACACCAGCATGAACACGCCCCAGCCGGTGCTGCCCTGGGCGAACAGCCAGATCGCGGCGCCGCCCCACACGATCGGCGGGCCGATCGGCACCAGCGAGGACACGAAGGTGATCACGGCCAGCAGCGGCACGGCCGGCACGCCGGCGATGGCGAAGCCGAGCGCGGCCACCAGCGCCTGCGCCAGCGCGGTACCGAGCAGGCCGTACATGACGCCGCGCACGGTCTGGCTGACGGTGGTCGAGACCTTGGCCGCGCGCTCGCCCAGGATGCGGGCGCTGGCCTTCTCCAGCACCACGATCAGCGCGCCGCCGTCGCGATACAGGAAGAAACTGACGAAGGCCGCCATGCTCATCTGGACCACGCCGCCGCCGAGGATCATGCCGCCGCTCATCAGGGCCTTGCGGGCCGGCTCGAGCATGCGCTGGGCCAGTTCGGTCATCTGCTCGCGGCTGGCGACCAGTCCGTTCAGGTACTGGTCGAGCCAGCCGCCCACCACGGGCAGCTCGCGCAGCCAGACCGGCGGATGCACGTTGCCCTGCTCGATCGCGACCTTGGCCTGCTCGAAGGTGCGCGCGACGTCGTCGGCGAGGTTATACGCCACCATCGCGATCGGGATGATGACCAGCAAGGTCAGGCTCAGGGTCATGGTCAGCGCAGCCAGGGTGCGCCGTCCGCGCATGCCCGCCAGCAGCCGCTGGTACAGCGGCCAGGACGAGATCACCACGGCCGCGGCGAACAGTATCGCGGCCAGGAACGGGCGCAGCACGTAGACGCAGCCGAGCGCCAGCAGCAGCACGGCGGCAAGTTGCGCATAGTTCTTCCTGAAGCGCGATTCCATCCGTCAGGACAGCAGCTGCCTGAGGTCGTGCACGATCGGCGCGGCGCCCTGGCCGTGGCGCAGGAACAGGCGCACCTTGCCGTTCTTGTCGAACACGTAGCTGCCGGCGGTGTGGTCCATCGAATAGCTGCCCGGCGTCTTGCCCGGCGCCTTGGCGTAGAACACCTTGAATTCCTTGGCCACCTGGGCCGTCGCGGCGGCGTCGCCGTACAGCCCGAGGAAGCGTTTGTCGAACGCCGGCACGTATTGCGCCAGCAGCGCCTGGGTGTCGCGTTCCGGGTCGACCGTGACGAACAGCACCTGCACCTGGTCGGCCAGCGGCCCGAGTTCCTTCATCACGCCGGCCATCTCGGCCATGGTGGTGGGACACACGTCGGGGCATTGGGTAAAGCCGAAGAACATCACCACCACCTTGCCCTTGAAGTCGGCCAGGGTGCGCGGCTTGCCGTTGTGGTCGGTCAACGCGAACCCGGACGCGTACGGCAAGCCGGTCACGTCGGTGTTCTGGAAGCTGGGCGGCTTGGCGGTGAGCTTGTCGCAGCCCGACAGCCCGAGCGACATGGCCAGCGCCAGGGCGGAAACGGCGAACAGTTTTTTCATCTCAGAATTTCAGGTAGTGGTCGAGCAGCAGCGCCGCAAACAGCAGCGACAGGTAGATGATCGACCAGGTGAAGGCCTTGCGCGCGATCAGGTCGGTATAGTGGCGGTAGATCTGCCATGCGTGCCACAGGAATACCGCGTTCAGCGCGACCGCCGACACCAGGTAGATCAGCCCGCTCATGTGCACGGCGAACGGCAGCATGGTGGTGGCGGCCAGCGCGATCGAGTACAGCCACACGTGGAAGCCGGTGAAATTCATGCCGTGCGTGATCGGCAGCATCGGCAGGCCGGACTTGGCGTAGTCGTCGCGCCGGTACATCGCCAGCGCCCAGAAGTGCGGCGGGGTCCAGACGAAGATGATCAGCACCAGCAGCCAGGCTTGCATCGGCACTTCGTTGGCGACCGCGGCCCAGCCGAGCGCCGGCGGCATCGCGCCGGACAGGCCGCCGATGACGATGTTCTGCGGCGTCGCAGGTTTCAGGATCATGGTGTAGATCACCGCGTAGCCGACGAAGGTGACAAAGGTCAGCCACATGGTCAGCGGATTGACCAGCGCATACAGCACCCACATGCCGGCGCCGCCGATCAGGCTTGAAAAGAGGATGGTTTCGGTCTTGCTCAGCTCGCCCATCGCGGTGGCGCGGCGGGCGGTGCGCGCCATGCGCGCGTCGATCTCGGCCTCGACCAGGCAGTTGACCGCGAACGCGGCCCCGGCCAGCAGCCAGATGCCGATGGTGGCGGCGATCACCACGCGCCACGGCGGCAAGTCGTCGGTGGCGAGGAACATCCCGATCACGGCGCAGAACACCGCCAGCTGGGTCACGCGCGGTTTGGTCAGCGCCCAGTACTGGGCGATGCGGTTGGCCCGCTTGCGCGGTTTTTGTGTTGCGGTTTGGCTTGTCATGAGGGCTATCGGGCGTGAATCTTGGTCGAAACAGGCGAACTCGCGGGCGCGCGCTGCGCAATTTCGAGTTGGTACTTTGTCTTGTAGTTTAACATGGTCACCAGCAGCACGAGCAGCGCGGCGCCGGCATTATGCAATACGGCAATAGCGAGCGGGAAGCTCAGGTACACCGTGGCCAGCCCGCTGGCAGCCTGCAGCGCCAGCACCACCGCGATGTGGCGCGCGGTCGGGCGCAGCGCCGGGTGCGGCCAGGCGCGCCACACGGTCCAGCCGAGGCCGACGACCACGATGAGCGCGAAATTGCGGTGCACCCAGTGGATCGCGGTCAGCGCCGAAAACGGCAGGTAGTGGCCGGCCGCGGTCTTGCCCAGTTCGCGCCACAAGGTGAAGCCGTGTTCGAAGTCCATCGGCGGCACCAGCTGGCCGTTGCACATCGGGAAATCGGTGCAGGCCAGGGTGGCGTAATTGGTGCTGACCCAGCCGCCCAGCGCGATCTGCACGATCAGCAGCACGGCCGAGGCCAACGCCAGGATGCGCACCCCGCGCAGCGCGGCCGGATTGCCTGCGCCCCGCTGCGGCTTGACCAGGTGGTCCTCGCGTCCGCCCAGCCAGGCCAGCATCGCCAGCAGGCCCATGCCGAGCAGCAGGTGGATGGTGACGATCACCGGCTGCAGCTTCAAGGTCACGGTCCAGGCCCCGAACGCGCCCTGCACGCAGACGAACAGGAACAGCACGGTCGGCATGCCCGGCGCGAACGCGCGGCCCCCGGTGCGGCGCCATTGCAGCCAGGCCTGCGCCATCAGCGCCATGATCAGCACGCCGATGCCCATCGCCAGGTAACGGTGAATCATTTCGATCCAGGCCTTGACCACGCTGACCGGGCCGCTCGGCATCAGGGCCTCGGCCGCGCTGATCTGCTCATGCGCCAGGAACGGGTTGGCCAAGCCGTAGCAGCCGGGCCAGTCGGGGCAGCCGAGGCCGGAGTCGGTCAGGCGCGTGAAGCCGCCGAACACGATCAGGTCGAAGGTGAGAAACACCGCGACCCAGACCAGCTTGCGGTACTTGTTGGCGTCCGACGAGATCCACACCATCGCCAGCGGCAGGCTTGCCGCCAGCAGTCCGGTAATGGCCAGTTGAACCAGGGTTGCCGCTTGCATCGCTCAGCCGATCGCCGACGCTTTGAGCAGCTTGCCGAGGTCCTTCTTGATCTTGGCGTAGTGCTGCACTTTTTCGGCCTCGGTCGCGTTGGCCGGCACTTTCGGGAAGCGCATCATCAGGTTGCCGAGCGGGTCGATCAGCCAGATCCCGTCGGCCAGGCCGGCGCCCGGTTCCAGCGGCAGCCATTTGGCGAGCGCGTCGGGCGGGGCGCGCAGGATGCGCATGCCGTCCAGTTCGCGGATCAGCACGGTTTCGAGCGGCGCGGCGTCGGTCACCAGCCAGACCCGTTCGACCCGGTCCATTTCCTTGCCCGTCATCGAGCGCACCTGGCGCATCCCGAACATCTGCTCCATGCAATCCTTGTCGCACGCGGCCGGGCCCACTTTCAGCATCACCCACTTGCCCTTGAAGGCGTCCAGGCTGGCCGGCCTGGCGTCCAGCGTGGTGGCGCCGAGCGCGGGAATCGGATGCGCGCGCGGGTCGATCAGGGTGCCGAAATTGGTGCGGCCCTGCGGCTTGATGACGTAATAGGTCAGGTAGGAAAAAATCAGCGGCGCCGCGCATACGGCGAGCACGGCCAGCAGTTTCCAGCGGCCCTTGCGCTGCTTGGTGTTACTTGTCTTGGTCTGTTCCACGTCGAAATCCTGTCATCACAAAAAAGAGGAGCGCCATTGCCGCCAGCGCATACCATTGGAAAGCATAACCCTGGTGCTTCTCCACGCCCAGCGAGGGCGCTGGCCAGTTGCGCACCAGGCCCTCGGCGGCCGGGGCCGGGCCGGCCTGTTCGATAAAAAACGGCTGCAGCTTCATGCCGCTGGCCTGAGCGAATTGCGCCGGCGCGATATTTTGCACGATCGCGCCCGGCCGCACCGGCTCGGGGGTGCCGAGCTGCATGATCTGGCCGACGCCGGCCTTGACGATGCCTTCGACGGTCACCGTACCCGCCGGCGTCGCATACGGCGGCAGCTTGCCGAGGTCGGCGCTGTCCCTCGGCAGCCAGCCGCGCGCCACCAGCACGTGGCTGTCGGAGCCGGCGATGCGCAGCGGCATCACCAGGTAGAACCCGGCGCGGCCGTCCTGCGGCCGGTTGTTCAGGTACACCGGATAGCCGGCCGCCCATTGCCCGGTCACGCGCACGCGGCGGTAGTCGAGCGTGCCGGGCGCCTCCAGCGCCGGCCCCAGCGCCAGCGGCGCATCGGCCGCGCGCGCGTTCAGGGTCTGCTGCAAGGCGATCTTCTGGCCGGCGCGGCGGTCCTGCCATTGTCCCAGCGACACCCCGAGCGCGACCAGCAGCACTGTCGCCACAAAGGGAATCGGCCGGAACCGGAAGCTGATACGCATTACAATGGACCCTTCGCCAATCTTTCCAACCTGCCGTAACAGGCGCCTGTCACCACGCCATGAAAATTCTCGTCGCCTTCGCCTTCCTCCTGATCCTCGCCAGCCTCGGATCGGCCCTGTTCTTCCTCATGCGCGACAAAGGCAAGAGCAACCGCACGGTGCATGCGCTGGCCATGCGGGTCGGGCTGTCGATCACCCTGTTCCTGCTGCTGCTGGGCGCCTACAAGATGGGCTGGATCGCGCCGACCGGGCTGCGCTGACGCCCTGCCCGTTGCGTGAAAAAAGCCGCACGAGGGATTATCCCGCGTGCGGCTTTTTTCATGCGGCGGCGTGGGCGCCGCCGGGAATTACAGCCAGTAGACGACCACGTACAGGCCGAGCCAGACCACGTCGACGAAGTGCCAGTACCATGCGGCGCCTTCGAAACCGAAGTGATGCTCAGGCGTGAAGTGGCCCTTCAGGACCCGGTACAGTACCACCGACAGCATGATCGCGCCCATCGTCACGTGGAACCCGTGGAAGCCGGTCAGCATGAAGAAGGTGGAACCGTAGATGCCCGAGGTCAGCTTCAGGTTCAGTTCGCTGTACGCATGCATGTACTCGTACACCTGGAAGCCCATGAAGGTTGCGCCCAGCAGAATGGTGGCGAACAGCCAGATCGCGGTCTGCGCGCGGTGCCCGGCGCGCAGCGCGTGGTGCGAGATGGTCAGGGTCACGCCCGACAGCAGCAGCAGCGCGGTGTTGATGGTCGGGATCGGGAACGGGCCCATGGTGCGGAACTGGTCGACCGTGCCGGCAGGGCCGGTGCCGCCCCACTGCGCAGCGTAGTCGGGCCAGATGACCTTGTGGTCCAGGTCGCCCAGCCAGGGCAGCGAGATGGCGCGTGCATAGAACAGCGCGCCGAAGAAGGCGCCGAAGAACATCACTTCGGAGAAGATGAACCAGCTCATCGACCAGCGGTACGACAGGTCGATGTTGGCGCCGTACTTGCCCGCTTCGGATTCGCCGATCGCGTCGCCGAACCAGAAGTACAGCACTACCAGCGTCGCCAGGATGCCGGCGATATTGAGTATCGGGCCCCAGCTGGCGCCGTTGACCCAGCCGGACGCGCCGATCATCGTCGCCAGCAGGGAAATACCGGCGGCCATCGGCCACTTGGAAGGACCCGGCACGAAATAATGCGGTACGGCGTGTGGTGAACTCATCTTCATCTCCTAAATCAAACTTTGTATTCGGTCATGGGCACTGACCCCACGGGTCAGAGCCCGGTTTTTATCCCGGTGTTACTGCGCGATCGCGATCCGTACCAGCGCGATCAGCACGCCGATGAACACCAGCACGCCAATCAGCGCGGCGATGACCAGGTGCACCGGATTCAGGTTGGCCGAATCGTGCTCGTAATCGCTGCGCTTGCGGATTCCGAAAAACGACCAGAACACCGCCTTCATCGTGGCCCCGAACGACGCCTTGCGCCGGCCTGCCTTGTTCAATTCGTCCATGCCGGCCTTCAGTTCGCCGCCTGGGTACCGGCAATTTCAAAAAACGTGTACGACAGCGTGATGGTCTTCACTTCGCGCGGCAAGGCCGGGTCGATGAAGAACACCACCGGCATCTGCCGCGCTTCATTCGGCTTCATGGTCTGCTGCTTGAAGCAGAAACACTCGACCTTCTTGAAGTGCGGCGTCGCCGACTGCGGCGCGTAACTCGGTATTGCCTGCGCCTGCACCGTGCGGTTGGTGGTGTTGACCACTTCATACATCACGGTCGCCAGCTCGCCCGGGTGAACCTGGATGCTGCGCGTGGTCGGGCGAAACCGCCACGGTCCCTGCGCATTGCCGTCCAGCTCCACCGTGATGGTGCGGGTCTTGTCGATCTGCGTGTTGGCGTCGCGTACCGCCATGCCATCCTGCTGGGTCAGCACGTTAATGCCGAGCAGCTCGCACATCTGCTTGTACACCGGCACCAGCGCGTAGCCGAAGCCGAACATCAGCACCGCCACTACCACCAGCTTGCCGAGCATCGCGCGGTTCAGGCGCAAGCGGCCTGTCGGTTCGGTACTCACAGCCAGATGCGCTTGATGAATACCATCGCGAAGAAAAACACCGCGAGGCCACCGAGGATCAGGCCGGTCTTCAGGTTATTCGGTTTCTTTGGATCGGGCATGGTTACCACTTACTTTCACCGGAAGGCGGCGCGTTGCGCCGCCTTCCGTGCTGCTTGCATTGACTTCGATTACTTCACCAGCGGCGGAACTTCGAAGGTATGGAACGGCGCCGGGCTAGGCACGGTCCACTCCAGGCCTTCCGCACCGTCCCAAGGCTTGGCAGCCGCCTTGGCGCCGCCCCGGATGGTCGGCAGGACCACGAAGAACAGGAAATACGCTTGCGACAGGCCGAAACCGAACGCGCCGATGGTGGCGATGGTGTTGAAGTCGGTGAACTGCGCCGGGTAGTCGGCGTAGCGGCGCGGCATGCCGGCCAGGCCCAGGAAGTGCATCGGGAAGAAGGTGATGTTGAACGTGATCAGCGACAGCCAGAAGTGCATCTTGCCGCGGAATTCGCTGTACATGTGGCCGGTCCACTTCGGCGACCAGTAGTAGAAGCCGGCGAACAGCGCGAACAGGGAACCTGCCACCAGCACGTAGTGGAAGTGGGCCACCACATAGTAGGTGTCCTGCAGCTGGATGTCGATCGGGGTCACGGCCAGGATCAGGCCGGTGAAGCCGCCCATGGTGAACACGAAGATGAAGCCGACCGCGAACAGCATCGGGGTTTCGAAGGTCATCGAGCCCTTCCACATCGTGGCGACCCAGTTGAACACTTTCACGCCGGTCGGAACCGCGATCAGCATGGTTGCGTACATGAAGAACAGCTGCGACGTCACCGGCATGCCGGTGGTGAACATGTGGTGCGCCCAGACGATGAACGACAGGATCGCGATCGACGCGGTGGCGTACACCATCGACGCGTAGCCGAACAGCGGCTTGCGGGCGAAGGCCGGCAGGATCTGCGAGACGATGCCGAACGCCGGCAGAATCATGATGTAGACCTCGGGGTGGCCGAAGAACCAGAAGATGTGCTGGTACATGACCGGGTCGCCGCCGCCGGCAGCGTTAAAGAACGAGGTGCCGAAGTGACGGTCGGTCAGGGTCATGGTGATCGCGCCGGCCAGAACCGGCATCACGGCGATCAGCAGGTAGGCGGTGATCAGCCAGGTCCAGCAGAACATCGGCATCTTCATCAGGGTCATGCCGGGAGCGCGCATGTTCAGGATGGTGACGATGATGTTGATCGAACCCATGATCGACGAGGCGCCCATCAGGTGCATCGCGAAAATCGCCATGTCCATGCCGGGGCCCATCTGGGTCGACAGCGGAGCGTACAGGGTCCAGCCGGCGGCGGTCGCGCCGCCAGGCACCAGGAACGAGGTGGCCAGCAGGATCGCGGCCGGCGGCAGCAGCCAGAACGAGAAGTTGTTCATGCGGGCGAACGCCATGTCGGCGCAGCCGATTTGCAGCGGGATCATCCAGTTGGCGAAACCGACGAACGCCGGCATGATCGCGCCGAACACCATCACCAGGCCGTGCATGGTGGTGAGCTGGTTGAAGAACTCGGGCTGGAAGAATTGCAGGCCCGGCTTGAACAGCTCGGTACGGATCATCAGTGCCAGCACGCCGCCGGACATCAGCATGATCAGCGCGAACCACAGGTACAGGGTACCGATGTCCTTGTGGTTGGTGGCGAACAGCCAGCGGCCGATGCCGTGCGGATGACCGTGGTCGTGATCGTGCGCGTCGTGTGCGTGATCTACAGTTGTTGTGCTCATTCTTCTACTCCCGATTACTTACGTGCAGCCAGGACTTCGGCTGGTTGAACGATATTTTCCGCGGCCTTGTTCGACCAGTTGTTGCGGGTATAGGTAATCACCGCAGCAATATCCGAATCCGACAATTGCTTCCAGCCTGGCATTTCCGAAGGGAACTTGCCGCTCTTCAGGCCATTCAGCAGGACCTTGATCTGTTCGGCTTTCGGGCCGTTGACCAATGGCGAGCCGTCCAGTGCGGCGAAGGCGCCTGGAACGCCCTTGCCGTTGGCCTGGTGGCAGACCACGCAATTGGTGGTGTAGACTTTTTCGCCCTTGGTCTTGAGTTCGTCGATGGTCCAGACTTTCGAAGGATCGTCGGCCAGCGCCGCCATTTCCTTCTTCTTGCCTGCGACCCAAGCCGAGTAGTCGGCGTCGGACACGACTTTCACGACGATCGGCATGAAGGCGTGCTCTTTACCGCACAGCTCGGCGCACTGGCCGCGGAAGGTGCCGATTTTTTCCGACTTGAACCAGGTGTCGCGCACGAAGCCCGGGATCGCATCCTGCTTGACGCCGAACGCTGGAATCATCCAGGCGTGGATCACGTCGTTGGCGGTCAGGACGATGCGGACCTTCTTGTTGACCGGAACCACGACTTCATTGTCGACTTCCAGCAGGTAGTTCTCGCCGCGCTGCTCGGTTGGCGGCACGCCAGGGGAGCCCACTTGCGAACGCGGGGTGGCCAGGGCCGACAGGAAGGAAATCCCCTCGCCCTCGCCCTTCAGGTAATCGTAGCCCCACTTCCACTGCATGCCGGTGGCCTTGATGGTCAGGTCGGCGTTGGAGGTGTCTTTCATTGCGACCACGGTCTTGGTGGCCGGCAGCGCCATCCCGATCACGATCAGGAACGGCACCACGGTCCAGGCGATTTCGACCGCGGTCGATTCGTGGAAGGTGGCCGGCTTGTGGCCGAGCGAGCGGCGGTGCTTGTACACCGAATAGAACATCACGCCGAACACGCCGACGAAAATGATCATGCAGACGACCATCATCCAGGTGTGCAGGTCGTAGATCTCGGTTGCAATCTGCGTCACAGGTGGTTGCAGATTCAACTGATATTCAACCGGACGCCCCGTCACCTCTGGACCNNCGCAAAAAGGCCCCAAGCCGGCCCCGGCCGCACCAGGTGCGCCGGATCCGGCTGGAACCATGACATCGGCCACAGGTGAACAAACACACTGATGAACGCTGACTTGCTATTGCCGCTGTCGACCCCATGTTGATACTGAAACGCCACGACTGCCTGTTTTTCATGCACCCATAGCGTGAGTCGACAAAATTAGTCGTTGATTATACTCAAGGAGTGGCCTAACCATCAAGGGTAATCCAATGCCCCGGGAGTCGGCACGCCCGTTTTTCGCGCGAATTGCACGAAGTTTGTTTCAATTATTGCAAGCCGAGCCCTCGCTTGCTAGCTGCGCGGCTGGAACCGCACGATCGCCTCGCCCGCCGCCGTCACGCGCGGCGCCGGCCGGAACGCGTGGCCGTAGATCACCTCGAACGTCAGCGCCAGCTTGCCGTCGGCGCGGCGCTGGCGCTCCAGCGCCGCCGCCAGGCGCTGGCCGGCCGCGCGCCCCATCAGGCCGCGCCGGCGCGTCGCCAGCGGATTGCCGCCCAGCGCGCGCGCGTCGGCCAGCAAGGCCTGTGGCGTGTCGTAGGTGACCGTAATGACTTCCATGTCCATCACCGGCGTTGAAAATCCGGCTTCGACCAGCTGGTCGCCGAAATCGTGCATGTCGACGAACGGCAACACATGCGGATGCTCGTCGACCTCGGCGAAGGCGCTGCGCAGTTCGCGCATGGTATCGGGCCCGAAGTTCGAAAACATCAGCAGGCCGTCGACCCTGAGCACCCGGCGCCATTCGGCGAACACGCGGTCGGGCTGGGGGTGCCAATGGAGCGCCAGGTTCGACCACACCAGGTCGATCGAGTTCGGGCCGAACGGCAGAGCGCCGAAATCGCCGGCCAGCAGGTCGATGCCGGCCTTGGCGGGCAGCAGCCGGCCGAGCAGCTGGCCCAGCGATGTCGGCGCGACCGGCGTCCTGGCGGCCAGCGCCATCGCCGGCGCGGCGTCGAGCCCGATGACCTGGGCCGCCGGATAGTCCTTCTGCAGCAGCGCCAGGTCGGCGCCGGCGCCGCAGCCGGCGTCCAGCACCCGATGCGGCGCAATTTTCACCAGGTCCAGCCGGTCGTGCATGCGGCTGGCGATTTCGCGCCGCAGGAAATCGGATGGGGCGACCTTGTGCGCCTGCCCGAACAGGCGGCGCACGCGCGCCAGGTCGATCGGGGCGCTCATCTTGGACGTCGATTGGGGGGAAACCATGGGCGCGGTGCGGTGAAATGAGATAATGGCGGCAGTGTACATGGTTGTTCAACCTTTGATCGGGGGCCGGTCCGATGTCCGACAGAGTGCGCCGCTGGCTGCGCCGCCTGCCGCAGGCGCTGTTGCCGTCATCGTGCGCGCTGTGCGGCGCGCTGTGCGAGGGCGCCGTTTGCCCGCCCTGCCACGCCCAGTTCGTCACGCGCGCGACGCGCTGCCCGCGCTGCGCCAACCCGGTCGGCGCGGCCGATGCGCGGCGCGAGTGCGCCGCCTGCCTGTCGCGGCGGCCCGCGTTCGACGCCACCCTGGCCGGGACCGACTACGCCGCCCCGCTCGACCAGCTGGTGCTGCAACTGAAGTTCGGCGCCAGGCTCGCGCTGGCGCCGTGGTTCGCCCGGGTGCTGGTCGACGCCGTGCTCGAACATCGCGGTTTCGTGCTGCCGAACGTGCTGTGCCCGGTGCCGCTTGGCCGGCAGCGGCTGGTCGAGCGCGGTTTCAACCAGGCGCTGGAGGTGGCGCGGCCGCTGGCGCGCTCGCTCGGCATTGCGCTGCGCGAGCGGCTGGCGATCCGCGCGCTCGAAACGCCGGCCCAGTCGGGCGTGGCGCCGGACCGGCGTCGGCGCAACATCCGCAACGCGTTCATCGTCGCGCCGGAGCTGCTGTCGATGGTGCGCGGCCAGCACATCGGCATCGTCGACGACGTGATGACCAGCGGCCACACGCTGGACGAGCTGGCCGCCACGTTCAAGCGAAACGGCGCGGCGCGCGTGAGCAATTTCGTGTTCGCGCGCACCCCGCCCCATTAATTCATCGAAGGAGAAGCACTTGTTCCACGTCGTATTGGTTGAACCCGAGATCCCGCCGAACACCGGCAACATCATCCGCCTGTGCGCCAACACCGGCGCCCAGCTGCACCTGATCGAGCCGCTCGGCTTTCCGCTGGACGACGCCAAGATGAAGCGCGCGGGCCTGGACTACCATGATTACGCCACCATGAAGGTGCACAAGAACTGGGATGCGTTCATGGCCGACACCGCGCCCGATCCGGCGCGCATGTTCGCGCTGACCACGCACGGTTCGGCGCCGTTCGCCAGCGCGACCTTCCTGCCGGGGGATGTATTCGTGTTCGGCGCCGAGACGCGCGGGCTGGCGCCGGAATTGCGCGAGTCGTTCGCGCCGGCCCAGCGGATCCGGCTGCCGATGCGCCCGGACAACCGCAGCCTGAATCTGTCGAATACGGTGGCGGTGGTGGTGTTCGAGGCCTGGCGCCAGAACGGCTACGCCGGCGGGGCATAGGGTCTCGCCCGTTTCGCCGCAAGCAGCCGGGCGCGCGACACCGGCATGCTTACTTGCTGCGAACTTTGGTCAGCAGCTTGGTGGTCGAGCGGTCATGCGTGAAATCGATCGCGATCGCCTGGCCGCCGTAGGCCAGCACCGCCTGCCCCTCGGGAATGGCGGTCATGTCGTAGTCGCCGCCCTTGGCGTAGATGTCCGGGCGCGCTTCCTGCACCACTTCCAGCGCGGTGTCTTCGTCGAAGTCGACCACCAGGCTGACCGATTCCAGCGCCGCCAGCACCGCCATCCGGTCGGCGCACATGTTCAGCGGCCGGTCGTCGCCCTTGCCCAGGCGCCGGACCGACGCGTCGGTATTGGCCGCAACCACCAGCGAGGCGCCCAGCGCGCGCGCCTGCGCCAGGTAGGTCACATGCCCGCGGTGCAGGATGTCGAATACGCCGTTGGTCAAGACCACCGGCTTGGGCAAGGCGGCCACGCGCTGTTGCAGCTCTTCCCGGGTGCAGATTTTTTGTTCGAATTGGGGCATCAAATAACAGTCTGAAAGTTCAGTCAGGCGCACGCGTATCGCGCCACGTTTGCAGCAGTTGCCGCGCGCTCGAATCGAGCTGTTCCAGGGTCAGGCTGGGCGCGTGATCGAAAATCATCAGCGCGTACAGCTTGGCGAGGATGTTGACTTCGGCCGACAGCGCATACTCGTTGCCGCGCGCCGGCCGGCGTTCGCGCCAGTAGTTGATCGCAGCTTCGAGTTCCTGCAGGCTCAGCTCCATCGCTCCCCCGGTCATTCCTCCGGCGCTTCCTCCACCAGCATCGACAGGTCGTCCGAGGTGGTGGCGCCCGTGTTGCCCGGCTCCTTGCGGTCGCCGCGCAGCTTGATCTGCAGGCGCAGTCCGTTGGCCGAATCGGCGTTGCGGATCGCTTCGTCGTAGCCGATCATGCCCTTGTTATACAGCTCGTACAGCGCCTGGTCAAACGTGCACATGCCCAGTTCGCGCGACTTGTGCATGATCTCCTTGATCGCCTGGAAATTGCCTTTCAAGATCATCTCGCTGATAGTCGCGGTGTTCAGCAAGATTTCGATGGCCGCCTTGCGCCCCTTGCCGTCCTCGGTGCGCACCAGGCGCTGCGAGACGATCGCGCGCAGGTTCGACGACAGGTCCATCAGCAGCTGGTTGCGCCGCTCTTCCGGGAAGAAGTTGATGATCCGGTCCATGGTCTGGTTCGAGTTGTTCGCGTGCAGCGTGCCCAGGCACAGGTGGCCGGTTTCGGCGAACGCGATCGCGTGCTCCATGGTCTCGGTATCGCGGATCTCGCCGATCAGGATCACGTCCGGCGCCTGGCGCAAGGTGTTTTTCAGCGCGTTGTGCCACGAATGCGTGTCGACCCCGACCTCGCGGTGGGTGATCAGGCAGCCCTTGTTCTTGTGCACGTATTCGACCGGGTCTTCCACCGTGATGATGTGGCCGGCCGAGTTGGCGTTGCGGTAATCGATCATCGCCGCCAGCGTGGTCGACTTGCCCGAACCGGTGCCGCCGACCACCAGCACCAGGCCGCGCTTGGTCATGATCACCTCCTTCAGCACATCGGGCAGGTCGAGCTTTTCGAAGTTCGGGATCTCGGACGCGATGGTGCGCACCACCATCGCGACGCATTGCTGCTGCACGAAGACGTTGACGCGGAAGCGGCACACGTTCGGCAGCGCGATGGCGAAATTGCACTCCATCTGGTCTTCGAATTCGGCCTTCTGCTTGTCGTTCATCAGCGACAGTGCCAGCGCGCGGGTGACTTCGCCGCTCAGTTTTTGCTGGCTCAGCGGCTTCATCGAACCCTGGTGCTTCATGCTGGGAGGGAAGTCGGCCGAGACGAACAGGTCGGAGCCGCCCTGGTGGTGCATCACGGTCAGCAGTTTGTGGATATAAGCCTGTGCTTCGGCCGGGCCAAAAGTCGTGGACATGCGCACCTTTCAAGAGTGAAGCGGCGAAAAAACCGCCTGCGCGGCAATTATATCGACTGCCATTCCGGTAAAATATAATTTCTTTGCTGACGAAAAAGCAACTCCCTGTCAATATGTGACCATTGGCGCCCCTGAATTCTCTGCGTTTCTCACCATCCATGACTCTGACCGAACTGAAATATATCGTTGCCGTCGCGCGTGCGAGACATTTCGGGCA
>CXWL01078894.1_pt1 | contig 30434 bp, 22 predicted proteins | sample 590931 | NCBI WGS metagenome assembly CXWL01 (sample SAMEA3498368, study PRJEB10139) | groundwater metagenome | biome: water well; material: biofilm material | place: Germany | collected 2015-04-27 | reverse complement strand
CATCACCCGCATCGAGCCTTCGCTCGAGGCTTGCTTCGTCAGCTACGGCGAAGACCGCCACGGTTTCCTGCCGTTCAAGGAAGTCGCCCGCACCTACTTCCGCGAAGGCGTCGACGTCCGTACCGCCTCGGTCAAGGAAGCGCTGCGCGAAGGCCAGGAAATCATGGTCCAGGTCGAAAAGGAAGAGCGCGGCAACAAGGGCGCGGCGCTGACTTCGTTCGTCTCGCTGGCCGGCCGCTACCTGGTCTTGATGCCGAACAACCCGCGCGGCGGCGGCGTGTCGCGCCGGGTCGAAGGCGAAGAGCGCCAGGAACTGCGCGAAACCATGGACAAGCTGGACCTGCCGCAAGGCATGTCGGTGATTGCCCGCACCGCCGGCATCGGCCGCAACGTCGAAGAGCTGCAGTGGGACCTGAACTACCTGATGCAACTGTGGCGCGCGATCGAAGGCGCCGGCAAGCAAGGCAACGGCGCCTTCCTGATCTACCAGGAATCGTCGCTGGTGATCCGCGCGATCCGCGACTATTTCCAGCCGGACATCGGCGAGATCCTGATCGACACCGACGACATCTACGAGCAGGCCCATCAGTTCATGAGCCACGTGATGCCCGACATGGTGCACCGCGTCAAGCGCTACAGCGACGACGTGCCGCTGTTCTCGCGTTTCCAGATCGAGCACCAGATTGAAACCGCGTACTCGCGCACCGTGCCGTTGCCATCGGGCGGCGCGATCGTGATCGACCACACCGAAGCGCTGGTCTCGGTCGACGTCAATTCGGCCCGCGCCACGCGCGGCTCGGACATCGAAACGACCGCCTTCAACACCAACTGCGAAGCGGCCGAAGAAGTTGCGCGCCAGCTGCGCCTGCGCGACCTGGGCGGCCTGATCGTCATCGACTTCATCGACATGGAAGTGGCGAAGAACCAGCGCGAGGTGGAAACCCGCCTGAAAGACGCCTTGCACCACGACCGCGCCCGCGTCCAGATGGGCAAGATCTCGCGCTTCGGCCTGATGGAACTGTCGCGCCAGCGCCTGCGTCCGTCGCTGTCGGAAGGCTCCCACGTGACCTGCCCGCGCTGCTCCGGCACCGGCCACATCCGCGACACCGAATCGTCCGCCCTGCAAGTCCTGCGCATCATCCAGGAAGAGGCGATGAAGGAAAACTCGGCCACCATCCACGTCCAGGTGCCGGTCGACGTCGCCGCTTTCCTGCTCAACGAAAAGCGTGGCGAAGTGCTGAAGATCGAGAACCGCCACCGCATCGGCGTGATCCTGATCCCGAACAAGCACCTCGACACCCCGCACTACAAGCTCGAGCGCATCAAGCACGACGATCCGCGCCTCGAAGACAGCCAGGCCAGCTACACCCTGGCCGAGCAGGCCGATACCGACATGGCCTACAGCAAGCGCCAGAAGGAAGAAGCCAAGCCGCGCCAGGAAGCGGTCGTCAAGACCATCACCCCGGCCCAGCCGGCGCCGATGGTCGACCGCACCGAACAGCTCAAGCCTGCCCCGGTCGCGGCGCCCGTGCTGACTGCTCCTGCCGAGGCCAGCTTCCTCGACAAGATCATCAATTTCTTCATGGGCAAGAAGGAGGCGCCGGTTGCCGCCCCTGCCCCGGCGGCGGCGCCGGTCAAGCCGGCGGCATCGGCCGACCGTGGCGGCGACCGTAACGGCCGTGGCCCGCGTGGCCGCAGCCGTGGCGGCAAGCAAGGTGGCCGCGAGCGCGAAGAGCGCGAGCCAGGCGCCAGGCAAGGTGCAGCCGACGAGACCGTGAAAGCGGCCGACGCCGAAACCCGCGCGGCGCGTCCTCCGCGTCCGCCACGCCCACCGCGCGAGCCGTCCGACGCTTCGGCGCCGGCAGCACCGCGCGGCGAGCGCCCGGACCGTGCCGAGCGCGCCCCGCGTCCTCCGCGCGAACGCGCCGACTACCGCGCGGTAGTGACCGAAGCGAAGTCGGATGAAGTCGTCATCGCCGAAGAGGTGATCGTCTCGACGGTCGCCGTCGCCACGCTGGCGGCGGAAGACGAGCAGGACGTTGCGGTGCAAGAGGTCAAGACCATCGCCACCATCGGCCCGAACGGCGAAGAGATCGAAGTCGAAGCGGGTGGCGACGAGCCGCGCCGCCGTCGTCGTCGGGGCGGACGCAACCGCAACCGCCGCGACCGCGACCAGGTCGAAGGCAGCGAAGGCGAAGCAGGCGAGACCGAAGGCGAAGAAGCGCCGGCGCTAACCGTCGCGTTCAGCCCGGTAGCGGACCAGGAAACCGCGGCGGCGCCGGTACCGGTGTCGGAATACGTGGTGCCGGCTGCTGTCGAGGCTGCACCGGTGCCTGCCCCGGTTGCGGCGGCTCCCGAGCCGCTTGCACCAACGCCTGAGCCAGTCATGGCCGAAGCGCCGCAAGCGCCCGAACAGCCGGTTGAAGCGGCCGAGCCGGCGATGGCGCAAGCCCCGCTGTTCACGCCGCAGCCGGCAGTTGTTGCCGAGCCGGTGAAAGCCGAGCCGGTGGTGGCCGAAGAGCGTGTCGTCGCTGAACCTGTCGCGGTGCAAACCGCGCCAGAGGCGGTACTTGAAGCAGCCCCGGCTGCCGAGCCGGAGCCGGTGGTTGCACCGGTACCGGTTGCCGCGGCGCCGCTTGCACCAGCGCCAGCGCCGGTGTCCGACTTGAAAGAGCTGCTGGGTTCGGCCGGTTTGACCCTGGCCGCCACCGATCCCGAGAAGCTGCGTGCAGCGCAGGAAGCGGCGGCCAATGCCGCGCCACCGGTACGCGTTCCGCGCGAACGCAAGCCGCTGCCGCCGCAAGCGGACGAGCCGCTGGTCCAGGTCGACACCACTCGCCAGTAATACGCGGGCAGCACGTCGACTGAAAAAGGGAAGCCGCGCGCTTCCCTTTTTTTTCGTTCCCCGGCAGCACCGGCGATCCCAGCCTTGTATCCTGACAACATGACACCTTCACCCGCAACCCGCCCCGCCCCCGTCCCCCTGCGCGAAGCATTCTGGTACTGGCTCAAGCTCGGCTTCATCAGCTTCGGCGGGCCGGCCGGCCAGATCGCGCTGATGCACGCCGAACTGGTCGAGCGGCGCCGCTGGATCTCCGAACAGCGCTTCCTGCACGCCCTCAATTACTGCATGCTGCTGCCCGGCCCCGAAGCGACCCAGCTGGCCGTCTACATCGGCTGGCTGATGCACAAGACGCGCGGCGGCATCATCGCCGGCGTGCTGTTCGTGCTGCCCTCGCTGCTGATCCTGATCCTGCTCTCCTGGATCTACATGGTCTACGGCAGCCTGCCCGCCGTGGTCGGCATCATGTACGGCATCAAGCCGGCGGTGGTCGCCATCGTGCTTGCCGCCGCCTGGCGGATCGGCAGCCGCACGCTGAAGAACCAGGTGCTGCTCGCGATCGCCTTCACCGCCTTCCTGGCGATCGCCGCGCTCGGCATACCGTTTCCCCTGATCGTGCTGGGCGCAGCCCTGATCGGCGTCGCCGGCGGTCGCTGGTGGCCCGCCTGGTTCCAGGTCGGCGGCCGGCACCCGGGCAGCCGCGCGTCGTACGGCCCGGCCCTGATCGACGACGACACGCCCACGCCAGCCCACGCCGCGTTCTCCTGGCCGCATTTCACCCGTGTCGCGCTGTTCGGCTGCGCCATCGGCGCCGCCGCCTGGCTGCTGCTGGCCGCGCGCTTCGGCCCGGCCGGCGCGCTGGCCCAGATGGGCTGGTTCTTCACCAAGGCCGCCCTGATGACCTTCGGCGGCGCCTACGCCGTGCTGCCCTACGTGTACCAGGGCGGGGTCGAGCACTACCACTGGCTGACCGCCAGCCAGATGATCGACGGCCTGGCGCTGGGCGAAACCACGCCCGGCCCGCTGATCATGATCGTCGCCTTCGTCGGCTTCGTCGGCGCCTGGAGCGGCGCCCTGTTCGGCGAGTCTTCGCAGCTAGCGGCCGGCGTCGCCGGCGCCGCGGTGGCCGCCCTGTTCACTTTCCTGCCGTCGTTCATCTTCATCCTGGCCGGCGGCCCGCTGGTCGAATCGACCCGCGGCGACGTGCGCATGACCGCGCCGCTGACCGCCATCTCGGCCGCGGTGGTCGGCGTGGTCGTCAGCCTCGCCGTGTTCTTCGGCCAGCACGTGTTCCTCAAGGCGGGCCACTGGGACTATCCCGCCATCGCCATCTGCGCGGCCGCCTGCGTGGCGCTGTTTCGCTACCGCATCGGCACCATCAAATTGATCCTGGCCTGTGCAGTTGTCGGCCTCGTGCTATCGTATTGGCATGGCTGAAAAAATCATCATGCTCAATGACGAGCGCAGGCCACAACTGGCCATTCCCGCCGTCCTCGAAACGCCCGCCGGCCGCGTGGACGACGCCCTCGCGCGCCCGTTGCACGACCTGCGCATATCCGTCACCGACCGCTGCAATTTCCGCTGCGTGTACTGCATGCCGAAGGAAGTGTTCGACAAGGACTACGCCTACCTGCCGCACACCTCCCTGCTCTCGTTCGAGGAAATCACCCGCATCGCCACCATCTTCGTCGCGCACGGCGTCGAGAAGATCCGCCTGACCGGCGGCGAACCGCTGCTGCGCAAGAACGTCGAGCGGCTGGTCGGCATGCTGGCCGCGATCCGCACCCCGAGCGGGCGCGCGCTCGACCTCACGCTCACCACCAACGGCTCGCTGCTGGCGAAAAAGGCGCAGTCGCTCAAGGATGCGGGCCTGAACCGCGTGACCGTCTCGCTCGACTCGCTCGACGACGCCACCTTCAAGCGCATGAACGACGTCGACTTCGCGGTGGCCGACGTGCTGCAAGGGATCGACGTCGCGCACCAGGTGGGACTGGGCCCGATCAAGATCAACATGGTCGTCAAGGGCGCCATGAACGACCAGGAAATCGTCCCGATGGCGCGCCATTTCAAAGGCACCCCGTACATCCTGCGCTTCATCGAATACATGGACGTCGGCGCCTCGAACGGCTGGAACATGAGCGAAGTGATTCCCTCGGCGGAAGTGGTGCGCCGCATCTCGGCCGAGATGCCATTGGCGCCGGTCGACGCCAACTACACCGGCGAAACCGCCGCGCGCTGGCGCTACGCCGACGGCGGCGGCGAAGTCGGCATGATCTCCAGCGTGACCCAGTCGTTCTGCAAGGACTGCACGCGCGCGCGCCTGTCGACCGAAGGGCAGCTCTACACCTGCCTGTTCGCCACCCGCGGCCACGACCTGCGCGCCCTGCTGCGCGAAGGCCGCAGCGACGCCGAGATCTCCAGCGCCGTCGCGCAGCTGTGGCGCGCGCGCAGCGACCGCTACTCCGACACCCGTACCATCAACACTTCCGGCATCGAGCGCGGCCCCAAGCGGGTCGAAATGTCCTACATCGGCGGATAACCCAGCATGCAGAAAAATGAATCGATCAGCGCACTGATCCTGGCGGGCGGGCGCGGCTCGCGCATGGGCCACGTCGACAAAGGGCTGCAGCCGTTCCGCGGCGCGACCATGGTGGCGCACGTACTGGAGCGGCTCGCGCCGCAGGTGGCCGCTGTGGCCATCAACGCCAACCAGAACCTGGCCGCGTATGCCGCGTTCGGCGTGCCGGTGTGGCCCGACGAGACCACCGGCTTCGCCGGGCCGCTGGCGGGCCTCGAAGCGGGCATGCGCCATTGCGCCACGCCCTATCTGGTCAGCGCCCCGTGCGATTCCCCATTCGTGCCGGCCGACCTGGCAGCGCGCCTGTTCGACGCGCTGCAATCGCAAGGCGCCGACGTAGCGCTGGCGGTGACCCGGGAAGCCGGCATGCGCAGGCAGCCACACCCTGTGTTCTGCCTCGTCAAAACCAGCCTGCTGCCGGTGCTTTCGAGCTACCTGGCCGAGGGCGGGCGCAAGATGGATGGCTGGTACGCCGACCTGAAAGTGGCGGAAGTGCTGTTCGACGACAGCGACGCCTTCCGCAACATCAACACGCTCGACGAACTGCACAGCCTCGACACGACGCGCGCGCCGCGCCTGCGCGATGTCACAAGCTGCCTGTCGGGTTACGATCCCGACGCGCTGCCGGTGCGCCATGCGCAAAAAATCATCCGCGACTTCGTCGCCCCGATCCGCTCGGTCGAAAAAGTGGCGCTGCGCTCCGCGCTCGACCGCGTGCTGGCGGCCGACATCGTTTCCCCGATCAGCGTGCCGGCGCACGACAATTCCGCGATGGACGGCTACGCCCTGCGCGGCGCCGACCTGCGCGCCGACGGTTCGACGAGGTTAAAAGTCATCGCCACCATCTACGCCGGGCGGCCCTCCGAGCTTGTCCCCGCCGCCGGCGAATGCGTGCGCATCATGACGGGCGGCGTGATGCCGGCCGGTTGCGACAGCGTGATCCCGCAAGAGCATGTGGCCAGCATCGGCGAGACCGAGATCACCATCGACGCCGGCGCCATCCGCATCGGCGACAACCGCCGCTTCGCCGGCGAAGACCTGATGGCCGGCAGCGCGGCGCTCAGCAAGGGCAAGATCNNCCGGTGCAACGGCGCCTGCGCGTCGCCTTCTTCTCGACCGGCGACGAACTGCGCTCGATCGGCGAAACGCTCGACGCCGGCTGCGTCTACGACAGCAACCGCTACACCCTGTACGGCATGCTCACCCGGCTGGGATGCGACATCGTCGACATGGGCATCGTCAAGGACGACCCGCAGGCGCTGGAAGACGCGCTGCGCAACGCCTGCGAAAACGTCGACGCGATCGTCACCTCGGGCGGCGTCTCGGTCGGCGCGGCCGACTACACGCGCGAGATCATGGCCAAGCTGGGCGACGTCACCTTCTGGAAGATCGGCATGCGCCCCGGCCGTCCGCTCGCCTTCGGAAAAATCAGCTCGAACGGCAAGAGCGCATTCCTGTTTGGCCTGCCCGGCAATCCGGTCGCCGTGATGGTGTCGTTCTACTTCTTCGCGCGCGCCGCGCTGCTGCACATGATGGGCGCCGAGGCCCCGCTGCCGATGCTGCGCGTGAAATCGGCCGGCGCGATCCGCAAGAAGTCCGGCCGCACAGAATATCAGCGCGGCATCCTGTCGCAAGGCGCGAACGGCGAACAGCAGGTCGGCATCACCGGCTCGCAGGGATCGGGCATCCTGCGCTCGATGTCGGAAGCGAACTGCATGGTCGTGCTGCACGACGAGCAGGGCGACGTCGCCGCCGGCGACATGGTCGACGTGCTGCTGTTCGAAGGCCTGGTCTAGCCGCGCGGCGGGCGCAGGCCCATCGGCCCGTCCGCGAAGATGCGAGGGTCCATGGTCTTCAGGTCCGCGCTGACCTGCGGCCGGAACGCCATCTGCGCCATGACGTCGCGCCCGACATCGATACCGGGCGCGACCTCGATCAGCTCCAGGCCGCCCTGCACCAGCCGGAACACGCAGCGCTCGGTGATGTACAGCGCCTCCTGTCCGCGTGCGTAGGCGAATTCGCCGGCATAGGTACGATGCTCCACCTCCTCGACGAACTTGCGCATCGACCCTTCCGACACGATCCGCAGGCGGCCCTCGCTGACCGCCACCTCAAGGCCGCGGGCGGTGAAAGTTCCGACGAACACCACCTTGCGCGCGTTCTGGCTGATGTTGATGAAGCCCCCCGCGCCTGCCAGGATCGAGCCGAATTTGCTGACATTCAGGTTGCCGTGGCGGTCCGCCTGCGCCAGGCCGAGCACGGCGACATCGAGTCCGCCGCCGTCGTAGAAATCGAACTGGTACGGCTGGTCGATGACCGCATCGGCATTCGTCGCCGTGCCGAAATCGAGGCCGCCGGCCGGCATCCCGCCGATCACGCCCGCCTCCGCGGTCAGCGTGATCGCCTCCAGCATGCCCTCCTCCGCCGCCACCTGCGCGACGCCCTCCGGCATGCCGATGCCCAGGTTGACGACGTCGCCATCCGACAGCTCCATCAAGGCGCGGCGCGCGATGATCTTGCGTTCGCACAGCGGCGTCGGCACGATCGACGACAGCGGCACCCGGCGCACCGAGGCGTACGCTTCGCTGTAGCTGGTAGCGAAGGTCTGCGTGTGATACTCCGGCTTTTCGGCCACCACCACGCAATCGACCAGGATGCCCGGAACCTTCACCTGGCGCGCATTCAGCGTACCGTTGGCCACCGCCCGCTCGACCTGCACGATGACCATGCCGCCCGAATTATGGGCCGCCATCGCGATGGCAAGCGCCTCCAGGGTCAGCGCCTCCTTCTCCATCGTCACGTTGCCTGCGGGGTCGGCAGAGGTGCCGCGGATGATCGCCACGTTGATCGGGCGCGCTTTATAGAACAGGTATTCCTGGCCCTCGATCTCGATCAGCGAGACCACGTCCTCGCGTGCCAGCGCGTTGATCTTGCCGCCGCCGAAGCGCGGATCGACGAAGGTGCCGAGGCCCACCGACGACACCAGTCCCGGCTTGCCGGCCGCCGTATCGCGAAACAGCTGGCTGATCACGCCCTGCGGCAGGTTGTACGCCTCGATCTTGTTGTCGATGGCCAGCTTCTGCAGGCTCGGCACCAGGCCCCAGTGGCCGCCGATGACGCGCTTGACGAGGCCCTCGTGGCCGAAGTGATTCAAGCCGCGCAGCTTGCCGTCGCCCTGTCCCGCCGCGTAAACCAGGGTCAGGTCGCGCGGCAGGCCGGTGGATGTGAAGCGCTGCTCCAGCGCCACCGCGATGTTCTCGGCGAATCCCACGCCGACGAAGCCGCCCGTGGCGACGGTGTCGCCGTCACGAATGCGCTGGACCGCGTCCGCCGCCGTCACAATCTTTTCGCGCATCGCTTCTCCCCTGGGGTCAGGTCTGACATCCGGACAAATTTAACAAAAAAATCGAGGTTCAACGTGATGCCCTCAAGCACAACCAAACACAGAAGAAAGCCGGGAAGCCAAGCCTGACGAGGCAATTGTGAAAAATGTCCGGATGTCAGACCTGACCCCCGGCGTCCACGCTTTCCGTTCCCAGCATCAGTTCCGCCGTTTCGCTCGGAAGCGCTTCGACCGACTTGAGCTTGCGCGTCATCTGGCGGCTGCGCACTTCGGCACTTTCGATGTTCTTGGCGGCTTGCTCAAGCGCCTGCCGGGTCTTGCTGAGGACGGCGCCGAACTTGCCGAACTCGGTCTTCACCGCACCCAGCACCTGCCACACTTCGGACGAGCGCTTCTCCAGCGCCAGCGTGCGAAAGCCCATCTGCAAACTGTTGAGGATCGCCGACAGGGTCGACGGCCCGGCGATGCTGACCCGCAGCTGCCGCTGCAAGTCGTCCGCCAGCCCGGGACGGCGCATCACTTCAGCATACAGCCCTTCGGTCGGCAGGAACAGGATCGCAAAATCGGTGGTGTGCGGCGGCGACAGGTATTTTTCGCAGATGGTCTTCGCTTCGCCACGCACCGCGCGCTCGAGCTCGCGCCCGGCCTGCAGCACGCCGTCGGCATCGGCCCGCTCGGCCGCATCGACCAGCCGCTCGTATTGCTCCTTCGGGAATTTGGCGTCGATCGGCAACCACACCGGCGCGCCGCCATCGACGCTGCCGGGCAGCTTGATGGCGAATTCGACCCGCGCGCCGGTACCCGGTATGGTCTCGACATTTTTCGCGTACTGCTCCACCGTGAGCACCTGCTCGAGCAGCATCTCGAGCTGCACTTCGCCCCAGGTGCCGCGCGTCTTCACGTTCGTCAGCACCCGCTTCAGGTCGCCCACGCCGATCGCCAGCTGCTGCATTTCGCCCAGCCCCTGGTGGACTTTTTCAAGCCGCTCGGACACCTGCCGGAACGATTCGGTCAGCCGCGTCTCGAGCGTGGCGTGCAGCTTCTCGTCGACCGTCTTGCGCATCTCTTCGAGCCGCGCGCCATTGTCGGCCTGCAGGTCCTTGATCTTCGATTCGAGCGTGGCGCGCACTTCGAGCATGCGCTGGGCATTCGATTCGCTCAGGCTGGCCAGGCTTTGGCCCAGCGTGTCGGCCAAGCGCTTGAGCGTGGCCGACTGCTCTTCGCGCCCGCTGGCGCCCTGCTGGTGGATGTGCTGGCGCATGCCGTCGAGCTGCTGGACAGCGGCCGCGTGATTCTGCGCGAGGCTGGCCGAGAGCTCCTGGCGCGTGGCCTGCGCACTGGCCTGCAGCTCATGGCGCAGCGCGCGTTCGAGCCGTTCGAACTGGGCGTCCTGATTGCCGCGCCCGCGCATCAACAGCAACACTTGCAGGGTCACGGCGACGGCCGCCAGCGCGGCAAGGACGATGAATTCGGTCTGCGTCATCGTCAGTCAGCCTTGTTCCGCATCCAGTCGGCGGTCTGGAAGAACGATTCCATCAAGCGCAGCCGCAGCGCCTCGTCGATGCCGATGTCTTCCATCGCCCAGGCCATCGCGCGCAGCCACTGGTCGCGCTCGCTGCTGCCGATCGCGAACGGCAGGTGGCGCGCGCGCAGGCGCGGGTGGCCATGGCGCTCGACGAACAGGTCGGGCCCGCCCATCCAGCCGGAGAGGAACATGAACAGCTTGTCGCGCGAGCCGTCCATCGGGGTCGGATGCAAGGCGCGGATGCCGGCGAACTCGGGCTCGAGCTCCATCAGGTCGTAAAAACGGTCAACCAGTTCGCGCACGCGCTGTTCGCCGCCGATCACTTCATACAGGGTCGGGGATTGTGTCATGGATACAATCATAGCGCACCGCGGCGCCTCTCGTCTCGCCCCTGTTCGCCCAGGGTGATCCGCTCACACACGTCAATTTCGCACGACTGCTGAGGTTGATTTAGATCAAATTGCTACACGCGGTGGTAGGACATGATTGCGTTGATATTTATCAATTTGAGGAATATCAATGACTTGACTTTGCAGGATTTCCCGAAGGAGCGCCATGCGGCTACCGATCTACCAGCACCCCAGCCTGACCGTGCTGGTCGACGACAGCGAAGCCTTCGCGGCCAGGCTGCGGTTCGGGCTGGGCGCCGCCGTCCCGAGCATCGCCTTCAGCGATCCGCGCCAGGCGCTGGCCTGGCTGCGCGACCAGCACGCGGCAGCGCCGGCCGGACCGGCGCCGGTTGCCAGCGCGTGCGCCGGCGCCTGCATGCAGCCGCATTGCGTCGCGCTCGATGTCGACCGGATTCACCGCATCGGCTTCCGGCCCCAGCGTTTCATGCTGCCCTCGGTGCTGGTCATCGACCATCGCATGGCGGCGATGAACGCAGCCGAGTTTTGCGCGGCCATCGCCGACCTGCCCTGCAAGAAGATCCTGCTGACCGGCGCCGCCGACGAACGCGCCGCGCTCGACGCTTTCAATCGGGGCCTGATCGACCGCGCCGTCAGGAAGTGCGGCGCCGACACGCTCGCCCAGCTGGCCGCTGCGATCGCGGCGCTGCAACTGGCGTACTTCAGCGAGCTGTCCGATGCGCTGCGCGCGCTGATGGTGATGCCCGGCTTCAGCTTCCTGGCCGATCCGGCGGTGGCGCGGCTGGTGCGCGAGGTGAGCCTCGAACACGGCATCGTCGAACACTACCTGTACCCGCAACCGAATGGCCTGCTGCTGTACGACGCCGCCGGCCGCGCCAGGCTGCTGGTGATCGAAACCGGCCACGGCATGGACGCGCACCACGAGGTGGCGCGCGACAGCGGTGCGCCGCCAGCGCTGCTGAAAGCGCTCGAGGCGCGCTGCATCGTCCCGTTCTTCCGCAATGGAGACGGCATGTATGCCGGCGCCTTGGGCGAGCGGTGGTATCGCCATTGCGCGCCGGCCCGGGTCTGCCACGGCGCCCAGCCGTACTTCTGGGCGCTGTTCGACCTTGGCGCCCACGAGCTGCCGGAACCGGCCGCGCCGTTCGCGCACTTCCAGGCCGGACAGATCAGCCTTCGCGCAGCGTCTGCAGCGGCGGTTGCTTGAGCACGTTGCGCAGTCCCAGCCAGCCGCCGCCGATGGCGCATGCCACGCCGACCGCCAGCCCGGCCATCCAGACGACCGGACTGAAACTCCATTCGAACTTGAATTGGTAGGTGGCCAGCGCCCAGCCGAGCGCCGCGGCGCCCGACGCGGCCAGCAGGCCTGACAGGCCGCCGACCAGCGCGAACTCGATCCACTGCGCCTGCGACAGCTGCCGGCGGGTAGCCCCGAGCGCGCGCAGCAGCCCGGACTCGCGGGTGCGCTCATCCTGCGATCCCATCAGCGCGGCGTACAGCACCAGCACGCCCGAGGCGAGCGTGAACAGGAACAGGAATTCGACCGCGGTCACCACCTGGTCCAGCACTACCTGCAGCTGGCCGATGATGCCGCTGACGTCGATCACGGTCAGGTTCGGGAATTCGCGCGTCAGGGCGTTGGTCAGCCCCGCCGCGGTGGGCGGCAGGTGGAACGCGGTCATGAAGGTCTGCGGCGTGGCCGCCATCGCCCGCGGGTTGATGATGACGAAGAAGTTGGCGCGCATCGAGCCCCATTCGAGCTTGCGCAGGCTGGTCACGCGCGCCTGCACGGTCTGGCCGGCGATGTCGAAGCGCAGCGTGTCGCCCAGTTTCAGGCGCAGCGTCTTGGCGATGCCCTGCTCGACCGACGCTTCGGCCTCGCCAGGCGTGTCGGCATACCATTTGCCGGCCACGATCCGGTTCGACGCCTGCATCTCTTTCATGCTCGACAGGTTGAATTCGCGCTCGGCCAGCCGGCGCGCGTCGTCGGCCTGGTAGGTGGCCGCGGTGATCGGCTGGTCGTTCACCGCCGTCAGGCGCCCGCGGATCAGCGGGTACAACACCGCGTCCCTGACCCGCGCCGCAGCCAGCCGCTGTTCGATCTGATCCTTCTGGTCAGGCACGATGTTGATGACGAAGCGGTTCGGCGCGTCGGCCGGCGTGGCGCTGCGCCAGGCGCCCATCAAATCGCCGCGCACCACCGTCAGCAGCAGCAGCGCCATCAGCCCGAGCGCCAGCGAGACCACCTGCACGATGGTGGCGCCGGGCCGGCGCTGCAAGGCGCTGACCGCAAAGCGCCAGCTCTGGTGGTCGATCGCGCCGCGCAGCCTGCGCAGCGCGCGCAGCCCGAGCCATCCGGCCAGCGCGAACAAGCCGAAGCCGGCCAGGAAACCGAGTGCGGTCAGCAGCGCCAGCCTGGCGTCGCCGGCCTGCCACAGCAGCAACGCGACGAAGGCGCAGATACCGAAGCCGTAGGTGGCCAGCGCCATCGCGCGCGGCGGCGCCTGCTCGCGCCGGATCACCCGGTTGTGCGGCACGTTGCGCAGCTGGAGCACCGGCGGCAGCGCGAAACCGACCAGCAGCAGCATGCCGGTGGCAATNNTCAAGCAGCACATGGTGCGCGCCGAAGCCCACCAGCACTCCCAGCACGCTGCCGGCCAGCCCGACCAGCACGAATTCGATCAGGTACATCGCGCTGACCTGGTTCTGCGACAGGCCGAGGCAGCGCAGCATGGCGCAGGCGTCGAGGTGGCGCAGCATGAAACGGCGCGCCGCCATCGCCACCGCGACCGCGGCCAGCAGCGCCGACAGCAGGCCGACCAGCGACAGGAAGCGGTCGGCGCGGTCCAGCGTGGCGCGCATCTCGGGCCGGCCGTTCTCCAGCGATTCGATGCGCACGCCCTTCACGCGCTCGGCGGCGATGCGCGCCTTGATCCATTGCTCGTACTGGCGCACGGGCGCGAAGTCGGCGTTGCCGGGCGCCGCCACCTGCATCCGGTAGGTCACGCGCGATCCGTTGTCGACCAGGCCGGTGGCGGCCAGGTCGGCGGTCGACAGCATCACGCGCGGCGCGAGGTTGGCGAACGAGGCACCGCGGTCCGGTTCGGCGGCGATCACCTGGGCGATGGTGAACGCCTTGTCGCCCAGCGTGATCGCGCCGCCCACCCCGGTCTTCAGCCCTGTCAGCAGGTTGGCGTCGACCCACACCGTGCCGGGCGCCGGCGTGGCCTCGGTCTTCGCGCCGCGCCCCGCGCCGCCTTCTTGCGCGCTGGTGCTGATCTTCAGCTGGCCGCGCAGCGGATAGCCGACCGAGACCGCCTTCACCGACGCCAGCTGGGCCACCGACTGTTCGCCCTCGCCCGCCTGCGCCATGCTGGGGAAGGTGACCGTGTCGGCCAGCAGCAGGCCGCGCCGCTGCGCTTCGGCGCGCCACTCGGCGCGGATCGGCTGGTCGGCGTTGACCAGCAGGTCGGCGCCGAGCAGCTGGTGGGCGTCGCGATTGAGGCTGCTGCGCATGCGGTCGATGAAGAAGCCGACCGCCGACAGCGAGGCCACGGCCACGATCAGCGCGACCAGCAGGAAGCGCAATTCACCCGCGCGCCAGTCGCGCGCGGTCATCCGGAACGAAAGCATCAGCATGGGTGTCTACAGTCTCGCAAAGAAGGTGTCGAGTTCGTCGAGCATGCGGCGCTTGGCCTCGGGCTCGAGGAAGGAGGCGCTGAAGCTGTTGTGCGCCAGCCGCCGCGCATCTGCCAGCCCGAGCGGCAAGGCCGCGAACGCGGCCAGGAAATTGGCGTTGATGTAGCCGCCGAAATACGCCGGGTCGTCCGAGTTGATGGTCACGGCCAGGCCGGCGTCGAGCAGCGCGGGCAGGTTGTGCCGGCCCATGTGTTCGAACACGCGCAGCTTGATGTTCGACAGCGGGCACACCGTCAGCGCGACCTGTTCGCGCGCCAGCCGGGCCGTCAGCTCCGGGTCCTCGAGGCAGCGCACGCCATGGTCGATGCGCTCGACGTTGAGGACGTCGAGCGCGTTTTCGATATACGCCGGCGGGCCTTCCTCGCCGGCGTGCGCGACCAGGTGCAGGCCGAGCTGGCGGCAGCGCTCGAACACCCTGCAGAATTTTTCCGGCGGGTGGCCCAGCTCCGACGAATCGAGGCCGACCCCGATGATCTTGTCGCGAAACGGCAGCGCCTCCTCGAGCGTGGCGAGCGCGTCTTCCTCGCTCAGGTGGCGCAGGAAGCACATGATCAGGGTGGCGCTGATGGGACCGTCCTGGCAGGCGCGCCAGATGCCGTCGACCACCGTCTGGAACGGCACGCCGCGCGCGGTGTGGGTCTGCGGGTCGAAGAAGATCTCGGCGTGGCGCACGTTGTCAAGCGCGGCGCGCTGCAGGTAGGCCGCCGTCATGTCGTAGAAATCCTGCTCTTCCAGCAGCACGCTGGCGCCGGCGTAGTAAATATCGAGGAAGGACTGCAGATTGTCGAACGCATAAGCCTGGCGCAGGGTTGCGACCGATTCGTAGGCCAGTTCGACCCCATTTCTTTGAGCCAGCTCAAAGATCAGCTCGGGTTCCAGTGAGCCTTCGATGTGTATGTGCAATTCTGCCTTGGGCATCTGCCGCAAAACCATTTGCAACTGTTCGTTAGGCATCATTTTCTCCAGGATAGACGGTTCTGTGCAGGTCATGCGCACAGTGTAGCGCAAGGCGCCGGCAGGGTTCGCCGGAGCCAGGATTCCATCAAAGAAATTGTGTGACACGGGCGCGCTCCGCGTGCGCCACCGCCTGGCCAGTTCGTGCCAGGTCGGCGGACCGTTTATGGGCCCGATGCACTTCTTTCAACTGGCGCCAAACGGTCCACGCCGGCGCCGGAAAAAGTGTCCGGCTGAGGCCGGAATGCGACACGCAAAATACGGATCAATTCGCTATTTCCCCTTATTAATCAATCGCTTAACTTAGTTACAAACGGTCACACGACATTGCTTTGACTTCCGCTTCCATTAAGCACATAATAAATTTCATAGGCGTAAGAAGACGTTGTCGGAACGCGCAAAGCACCGGGAAAATCCGGACCAAAAATAAAATATCGTCAGCCGTTTTTTGTTTCAGAAGTTTGGATCGAGAAACGTTCTTGGCGATCAAAAAAGGAGTACGCCAGCGGCCAGGCATCGGCAGGTTTTCTTGCCAGCCACAGTGATCAGTGTAAGCACATTAAAGGACATTCAAATGACCATTTTTGACAACTACGCAGCTCGCTACGAGCGTACCCGGGAAGAGGAATTTTCCCTCGCTGAGTATCTGGCACTGTGCAAGAAGGATCACCTGACGTACGCGACGGCGCCGGAACGGATGCTGGCCGCCATCGGCGAGCCCACCCTGATCGACACCCGCAACGACACCCGGCTGTCGCGCATCTTCGCCAACAAGGTCATCAAGCTGTATCCGGCGTTCAAGGACTTCTACGGCACCGAGGAAGTCATCGAGCAGGTGGTGTCCTACTTCCGCCACGCCGCCCAGGGACTGGAGGAGCGCAAGCAGATCCTCTACCTGCTCGGGCCGGTCGGCGGCGGCAAGTCGTCGATCGCCGAAAAACTCAAGTCGCTGATGGAGCAGGTGCCGTTCTACTGCCTGAAGGGCTCGCCCGTCAACGAGTCGCCGCTCGGCCTGTTCAACGAAGAGGAAGACGGCGTCATCCTGGAAGAGGACTACGGCATCCCGCGCCGCTACCTGCGCACCATCCCCAGCCCGTGGGCGGTCAAGCGCCTGCATGAATTCAACGGCGACATCAACAAGTTCCGCGTGGTCAAGCGCTACCCGTCGATGCTCAAGCAGATCGCCATCTCCAAGACCGAGCCGGGCGACGAAAACAACCAGGACATTTCCTCGCTGGTCGGCAAGGTCGACATCCGCAAGCTGGAAGACTACGCCCAGGACGATCCGGATGCCTACAGCTACTCGGGCGGACTGTGCCTGGGCAACCAGGGCCTGATGGAGTTCGTCGAAATGTTCAAGGCGCCGATCAAGGTGCTGCATCCGCTGCTCACCGCGACCCAGGAAGGCAACTACAAGGGCACCGAGGGTTTCGGCGCGATCCCGTTCGACGGCATCGTGCTGGCCCACTCCAACGAGTCGGAGTGGAAGACCTTCCGCAACAACCGCAACAACGAGGCTTTCCTCGACCGCATCTACATCGTCAAGGTGCCGTACTGCCTGCGCGTGTCCGACGAGATCAAGATCTACGACAAGCTGATCCGCAATTCCTCGCTCGAGCACGCCCCTTGCGCGCCGGGAACGATGAAGATGATGGCCCAGTTCGCGATCCTGTCGCGCCTGAAGGACCCGGAAAACTCGAGCATCTTCTCCAAGATGCTGGTGTACGACGGCGAGAACCTGAAGGACACCGACCCCAAGGCCAAGTCGATGCACGAGTACGTCGATTACGCCGGCGTCGACGAGGGCATGAACGGGCTGTCGACCCGCTTCGCCTTCAAGATCCTGTCGAAGGTGTTCAACTTCGACAATACCGAAGTGGCCGCCAACCCGGTGCACCTGCTGTATGTACTCGAGCAGCAGATCGAGCGCGAGCAGTTCGCGCCGGAAACCGAGCAGCGCTACCTGTCCTACATCAAGGAACACCTGGCGCAGCGCTATGTCGACTTCATCGGCAAGGAAATCCAGACCGCCTACCTGGAAAGCTATTCGGAATACGGCCAGAACATCTTCGACCGCTACGTCACGTTCGCCGACTTCTGGATCCAGGACCAGGAGTTCCGCGACCCGGACACCGGCGAGTCGTTCGACCGCGACTCGCTCAACAGCGAACTGGAGAAAATCGAAAAGCCGGCCGGCATCTCGAATCCGAAGGATTTCCGCAACGAAATCGTCAACTTCGGGCTGCGCGCGCGCGCCACCAACGGCGGCAAGAATCCGGCCTGGACCAGCTACGAAAAGTTCCGCACCGTGATCGAGAAGAAGATGTTCTCGAATACCGAGGAATTGCTCCCGGTAATCTCGTTCAACGCGAAAGCGTCGGCCGAGGATGCCAACAAGCACGCCGATTTCGTGGCGCGCATGGTGGAAAAAGGCTATACCGCGAAGCAGGTTCGCCTGCTGTGCGAGTGGTATCTGCGCGTGCGGAAGTCTTCTTAGCGGCGAAGGTTTAAGATAGAGGGGCCGGGCGTATTTCGCCGGCCCGCCGCGATTTTGAGCAGGAGGCACGTTTTGACTTACCTCATCGACCGACGCTTGCAGGGCAAGAACAAGTCAGCGATCAACCGAGAGCGCTTCCTGCGGCGTTACAAGAGCCAGATCAAGGACGCTGTCGGGCGCGCCATCAAGGGCCGCTCGATCACCGACATTGAAAATGGCGAGAAGGTGTCCATTCCCGTCAAGGACGTGAACGAGCCGAATTTCGGCCACGCCCATGGCGGCGTATGGGAAACCGTCAGCCCGGGCAACAAGGAATACCAGAAGGGCGACCAGTTCAACCGCCCGCGCGGCGGCGGCGGTTCCGGCCGCGGCAAGGCCGGCAACAGCGACCAGACCAACGAGGACGACTTCATCTTCGAGCTGTCGCGCGAAGAATTCATGAATTACTTCTTCGAAGACCTCGAGCTGCCCAACATGGTCAAGACCCAGTTGACCCAGACCACCGAATTCAGGAACCAGCGCGCCGGCTACAACATGTCGGGCACGCCGTCCAACATCCACGTGCTGCGCTCGCTGCGCGGCGCGCTGGGCCGCCGCATCGCCGTCGGCGGCTCCTCGCGCAAGGCGCTCGCCGAGGCCGAGAACGAACTGGTCAGGCTGCTCGAACAAGGCGTGGCGCTGGACGACCCGCGCGTCATCGAACTGAAGAAGCTGGTGCACCGCCTGCACACCAAGCTGCTGGCGATTCCCTTCATCGATCCGTTCGACCTGCGCTACAGCAACCGCATCAAGGTGCCGAAGCCGACCACCCAGGCCGTGATGTTCTGCATCATGGACGTGTCGGGCTCGATGGACGAGAGCCGCAAGGACACCGCCAAGCGCTTCTTCATCCTGCTCTACCTGTTCCTCAAGCGCGCCTACGACAAGATCGAGGTGGTCTTCATCCGCCACCACACCGCCGCGGCCGAAGTCGACGAAAACGAATTTTTCCATTCGCGCGAATCGGGCGGCACCGTGGTGTCGTCGGCGCTGCACCTGCTGCAAAAGATCATCGCCGAGCGCTACGGCAGCGGCGAGTGGAACAGCTATGTGGCCCAGGCTTCGGACGGCGACAACTGGGACAACGACTCGGTGCTGTGCAAGCAGCTGCTGATCAACACCATCATGCCGGCGGTGCAGTACTACACCTACGTGGAAATTACCGACGGTCCGCAACAGAACCTGTGGGAGCAATACGCCGAAGTGGGCGACCACCATCCGAATTTCGCGATGCAGAAAATCGTCACGCCGGCCGATATCTATCCGGTGTTCCGGGAACTGTTCAAGAAACAGCCGAAGTGAGCATGCCATGCCAAGAGATCCGAACAACCCGCGCGCCCTGCCCGAACAGTCGGAGTGGACCTTCGACCTGATCGAGCACGCGCACGAAGAAATCCGCCGAGTCGCCCGCAATTTCGGCCTCGACACCTACCCCAACCAGCTCGAAATCATCACCGCCGAGCAGATGATGGATGCCTACACCTCGGTCGGCATGCCGGTCTCGTACAATCACTGGTCGTTCGGCAAGCACTTCCTGTCGACCGAAAAAAGCTACAAGCGCGGCCAGATGGGACTGGCCTACGAGATCGTCATCAACTCGAATCCCTGCATCGCCTACCTGATGGAGGAAAACAGCCTGACCATGCAGGCGCTGGTGATCGCCCATGCGGCGTATGGACACAACTCCTTCTTCAAGGGGAACTACCTGTTCCGCACCTGGACCGACGCCGACGCCATCGTCGACTACATGGTGTTCGCCAAGAATTACATCGCCGAGTGCGAACAGCGCCACGGCATCGACGCGGTCGAGATGCTGCTCGATTCCTGCCACGCCTTGCAGAACTACGGCGTCGACCGCTACAAGCGGCCGGCCAAGCTGTCGCTGGCGCAGGAAAACGCGCGCCAGAAGGAGCGCGAGGAATACGCCCAGTCGCAGGTCAACGCGCTGTGGCGCACCGTGCCGCGCAGGGACGAGGAGGCGGCGGACACGCCGCCGCCGAGATTCCCGCCCGAGCCGGAAGAGAACCTGCTGTACTTCATCGAGAAGTACGCGCCGCTGCTCGAACCGTGGCAACGCGAAATGGTTCGCATTACGCGCAAGATCTCGCAGTACTTCTACCCGCAGCGCCAGACCCAGGTCATGAACGAAGGCTGGGCCACGTTCTGGCACTACACCATCCTGCAGGAACTATATAAGGAGGGCATCGTCGGCGACGGCTTCATGATGGAGTTCTTGCAAAGCCATACCAACGTGGTGTTCCAGCCCTCCGCCACCAGCCAGTACTACAACGGGATCAATCCGTATGCGCTGGGGTTCGCGATGATGAGCGATATCCGGCGCATCTGCGAAGACCCGACGCCGGAAGACCGCGAGTGGTTCCCGGCGATCGCCGGCACCGACTGGCGCAAGGCGCTCGATTTCGCGATGCGCAATTTCAAGGACGAGAGCTTCATCGCCCAGTACCTTTCGCCCAAGCTGATCCGCGACTTCCATTTCTTCGCGGTGCTGGACGACGACCGCAAGGAGAAGCTGACCGTCTCCGCGATCCACGACGAGCGCGGCTACCGCTACGTGCGACAGCAGCTGGCCGAGCAGTACAACCTGGGCAACCGCGAGCCGAACATCCAGGTCTGGCAAGTAAATACACGCGACGACCGGGCCCTGACCTTGCGCCATACGCAGTTCCAGCGGCGCCCGCTGAACCAGCAGGCGCAGGAGGTGCTCAAGCACGTGGCGCGCCTGTGGGGCTTCGACGTCCACCTGGAAACCGTCGACCCGCAGGGCAATGTGGTCAGCAGCCTCGAATGCCGGCGCGAGAAACGCAACCGCGGCTAGCGCCGGCCGCCCGATTTCACAGCTCGCCTATATATATATCAAGACATCCGTTTCCCATCACCTGCAGCTATACCTGCGCGCCCGCGGCGGCGCGCAGCGTGCTTTCAACAGTACGCCACCGTTTGGCAAAACTCTCTATAGTTAGCATAATCGCCACTGCCGAGCCATAGGCTATTTGCCAAATGCCAAATTTAGGTGGCGATTATTCTGGGAAGCCTCGCCAAACTGTCCTATGTTTCGCATTCGTCGAAACGGCCCGAAAACCAGTGTCAATCCTGTCGGCGAACTTTTCGTCATCGGCTTGGCAAGTCCGTGAGATATGCTCTTGACACCATCATTTTCACAGTGAAATCACCGACGTTCGCAGCACTAAAAATGTATGTGCAAAAAAGAATTCGTAGGTATAATTCGCCGATGTCCCGGATGCGGCCCGAGCTTTTGTCGTGTTTTGTGGGTTTGAGTAGCAACAAAAAGAGTTGGTATTGGAGAAAGCAGGCATGAATTTTTCGCATGATAAGCAGCCCGGGAAGAATTTCACTGGCATTGCCATTGTCATCGTCTTGCACGTACTCGTCGCCTATGGGATCGTCACAGGTCTCGGCAAGCGTATGGTCACCAAGATGGCTGAAGCAGTGGAGACCAAGATTATCGAGGAGCAGGCACCTCCTCCACCGAAGGAAATTCCGCCACCGCCTCCTCCGCCGGAAATGAAGGCCCCACCGCCTCCATTCATCCCGCCAGTCGAGGTCAACGTGCAGCAGCCACCACCGGTGCAAAGCGCGATCGCGGTATCGTCTTCGGCGAAACCGGCTAGCACCGAACTGGCACGTCCGCAGGCGCCAGCGGCGCCAGCTGCGCCAGCGGGCAACCCGAACCCTGTCCGCGTCGCTGCGGTCGCCGACTTCAACACTTGCGCTAAACCAGAGTGGCCGAAAGCCTCCTTGCGCAATGAGGAAACCGGTACCGTCACCCTGCAATTCCTGATCGGCGAAGACGGTCGCGTCGCGGACTCGAAGATCCTGAAATCGAGCGGCTTCCGTGACCTGGACAAGGCAGCCGTAGCAGGTATCAGTAAATGCCGCTTCAAACCGGGATTGACCGACGGCAAGCCGGAAAAAGCGTGGATGAGTATGCAGTACGTCTGGACGCTGGAATAAACCGGGACGGCATCATCGTCCCAACTTGTGATTTTTCGTTGTCATTACGTTCAGCGAACTGATTATTTTATATATTTGGAGGAAGCATGTTTAAGAATACCCGTTTGTCCGCCGTTCTGGCGGCTGTCTTGTTCTCGGTTACCGCAGCGGCAGCGCTGGTGTCGGCCCCGGCATTCGCTGATGCGCCTAAAGCCGCAGAAACCGCGCCGCCGGCAGCTACCGCACCGGCAGCCGACGCTGCCGCAGCGCCTGCGGTCGACGCCGCAGCGCCAGCAGCCGACGCACCGGCAGCAGTTCCTGCCGGCACCAAGGAAGAAGTCGAGAACCCGTTCGGTATCCAGGCAGTGTGGGACGGTGGTTTCGTGCCGCGCGCAACCCTGGTGATCCTGTCGCTGATGTCGATGGGTTCGTGGTACATCATCATCACCAAGCTGATCGACCAGATGAAGATCATGAAGCAGTCGAAAGAGACCTCGGCCAAATTCTGGAAAGCTTCGTCGATCGCAGCAGGTTCGGCTTCGCTGAAAGAAGGCAGCCCATTCCGTTTCATCGCTGAAACCGGCACCAAGGCGACCCAGCACCACGACGGCGCCCTGCTCGAGCAAATCGACCTGTCGACCTGGGTGACGATGTCGATCCAGCGCGCTGTTGAGAAAGTTCAATCGCGTCTGCAAGACGGCCTGTCGTTCCTGGCAACCGTTGGTTCGACCGCACCGTTTATCGGCCTGTTCGGTACCGTTTGGGGTATCTACGGCGCGCTGACCAACATCGGCATGACCGGTAACGCATCGATCGACAAGGTTGCAGGTCCAGTCGGCGAAGCACTGATCATGACCGCATTCGGTCTGTTCGTGGCGGTTCCAGCCGTTCTGGGTTACAACTGGCTGGTTCGTCGTAACAAGAGCGCGATGGAAGACGTCCGCTCGTTCAGCGCCGACGTTCACTCGGTCCTGATTTCCGGCGCAATGTCGACCAGCGAAGCTGGCCGCCTGGCCGGTGCTAAAAAGATTGGATAAATTATGTCGATGAGTGTCGGCTCCGATGACGGAGAAGAAGATGCAGTCATGTCAGAAATCAACACGACGCCGCTCGTCGACATCATGTTGGTTCTGCTGATCATCTTTCTGATTACCAGCCCGGTCGTGTTAAAGTTGCAGAAGATTTCGCTGCCAAGCGAGATCAACCAGGCTGTCAAGACCAAGCCAGAAGACATCAATATCGTCGTCAACAAAGACGGCGATATGTACTGGAACCAGAAGAAGCTCGCGAACACGGACGAATTGTTCGAGTTTCTGAAAAAAGAGTCGGTCAAGCTGCCGCAGCCGGAAGTCCATGTTCGTGGCGATCAAGAAACACGCTACGAGTTCATCGGCAAGGTGGTTTACACGGCACAACGTGCTGGGGTCCAGAAGGTCGGTTTCATCACCGAACCGCCTGACAAGGGCTAATCCCCTCCCCGCGCCAGCCAGCGACACGGCCGGCGCGGGGCATCCCGACATTTGAAAAGGACACACCATGAGTATGAGCATCGGTTCAGGCTCCGGCAGCAAGAATGCTGATCCGGAACCAATGATGGAAATGAACATGACACCCTTGATCGACGTAATGTTGGTCTTGATTATCATGTTGATCATCACGATTCCGAAACAAAACCATTCGGTCAATCTGAATATGCCGGTCGGCAATCCACCGCCTCCGACATCCGAACCGATCGTCGTCACGATCGACGTCGACTTCGACGGCACGATCTTGTGGGACAACGTTCAGGTCCCGGATCGCGCAGCGCTCGAAGCCAAGATGGCCAACGTGGCGGCGCAGGCAGAACAGCCGGAAGTGCATTTGCGTCCGAACAAGCTGGTGGAATACAAGCATGTCGCCGGCGTGATGGCGACGGCCCAGCGTCTTGGCGTGACCAAGATCGGCATGGTCGGCAACGAGCAGTTCCAGTAATCGCTGTTAGTTTGACGAACACGGCAGGTATCCCCTGCCGTTTCTCTTTTTCGAATGAAAGAATTCCAAACAATGTCAAAATTCCGTTTCGCACACCTCGGCCTCGTCATGGCCGCGCTCGGCTTCACCGCAGCCACTCCAGTTCTCGGCCTCTCCTCCGCGTATGCAGCTGAAACCGTGCGTCCGGAAATCGGCAACCCGCTTCAGCAAGCGCAATCGCTGATGAAGCAAGGCAAGAACCGGGAAGCGCTCGCCAAATTGAACGAGGCGGACCGCGTCAGCGGCAAGAGCGCCAATGAAAGCTACCTGATCGAGCGCGTGCGCGCGGCCGCCGCTTCGGCCGCCGGCGATAACGATGCCGCAGCCAAGTCGTTCGAGGCGCTGATCGCCTCCGGCAAGCTGTCCAGCGCAGAACGCGAAAAATTCGCCGAAGGCCTGATCGGCATCTACATGCGGGCGCGCGATTTCGGCAAGGCCAACGCAGCGATCAACCGTTCGCTGAAAGACCGCAACGATCCGAAGCTGCGCGCCTACCTGGTCCAGAACTACTACAGCATGGGCAACTACACGCAGGCCGAATCGGAACTGCGCAACATGGGCTCGCTGAGTGAAGACCAGCTCGGCCTGCTGGCAAACATCTACCTGAAGAAGGGCGACAAGGCAGGCTACGTCAACACCATCGAGAAGCTGGCGGCGTCCTATCCGAAAACGTCGTACTGGACCGACCTGCTGAACCGCGTCACCACCAAGCCTGGCTTCTCGAACCGCCTGACGGTTGACGTGTACCGCCTCAAGCTGGCCAACAACCTGTTGAAAAAGCCCAGCGAATTCGTCGAAATGGCGCAGCTGGTCATCCAGGCCAAGGCGCCGGCCGAAGCCCTCAAGCTGATCGACAAGGGCTACAAGGCAGGTATCCTGGGTGTCGGCGCCGAAGCGCCGCGCCACCAGCGCCTGAAGGACCTGGCAGAGAAGAACCTGGCCGACAACAACAAGAGCCTGGCGGTCGACGAAGCGGCGCTGGTCAAGGCCAAGGACAACGACGGCTTGCTGGCCATGGGTTACGGCCTGGTGCAAGCCGGCCAGGCCGACAAGGGACTGACGATGATGAACGCGGCGATCAAGGCCGGCGGCCTGCGCAATCCGGAAGACGCCAAGCTGCGCCTGGGCGAGGCCTACGCCGCGGCCGGCAAGAAGCAGCAAGCCATCTCGACCCTCAAGACGGTCGGCGGCAAAGACGGCACCGCCGAGCTGGCGCGCTACTGGATCATGGCGATCAACCATCCGATGACCTGATCGACCTGCTTCGCGCACCCCTTTGAAAAGCGCTGCCTGCATCTGCGGGCGGCGCTTTTTTCTTGGGCGGGCCTGCCTCATCCCCTGCTGGGGTGTGAAAGGCGCAACTTGACCGTATAATCCCCTATTTCGCACGCAGTTTTACGCTCCACACACCCATGAAGGTATTTCGCGGACTTCCCAACGACATGGCGCGCGCGCCGTGTGCCCTCACGATCGGCAACTTTGACGGTGTCCACCGCGGCCACCAGGCACTGTTGGCGCGCGTGCGCGCCGCCGCGTCCGCGCTCAAGCTCGAAGCGGCGGTGATGACGTTCGAGCCGCATCCGCGCGAATTTTTCGCCGCCCGCGCCGGCGACCTGTCGCGCGCACCGAGCCGCATCGCCAACCTGCGCGACAAGCTGCAGTCGCTGTCGAACGCCGGCATCGACCGCGTCATCGTCGAGCACTTCAACGCCCACTTCGCGTCCATGCCGCCGGAGGAGTTCACCAGCCGCGTGCTGGTCGAAGGCCTGCACGTCAAATGGCTGATGGTGGGCGACGACTTCTGCTACGGCGCCAAGCGCGCCGGCACCGTCGCCATGCTGATCGAGGCCGGCCAGCGCCACGGCTTCCAGGTCGAGACCCTGCCGACCGTGATGCACGGCCAGCAGCGCGTCTCCTCGTCGGCGGTGCGCGCCGCGCTGGCGGCGGGCGACTTCGACCAGGCCAGGCAGCTGCTCGGCCACCAGTACGCCATCTCCGGCCATGTGATCCACGGCCAGAAGCTGGGCCGCACGCTCGGCTTCCCAACCCTCAACCTGCGCGTGGCGCACCGCCCCGCCCTGTCCGGGATTTTCGTCGTCAAGGTCCACGGCCTGGCGCCGCAGCCGTTGCCGGCGGTGGCCAGCCTCGGCGTGCGCCCGACCGTCGACGACAGCGGCCGCGTGCTGCTCGAGGTCCATCTGTTCGATTACGCCGCCTCCTGCTACGGCAAGCTGGTGCGGATCGAATTCCTGGAAAAGATCCGCGACGAAGAAAAATACGACGACCTGCCGACCCTGATCGCCGCCATCGAGCGCGACGCCAGCCTGGCGCGCGGCTACTTCGCCCGGCGCGCCGGCGCCCTGACCGCCACCGACCGAATTTGAATCGGATCTTGCGAGGGCCCCCAGGGCCAGCCAACATCCCAGCAGAACACCACCTTTGAAGAAGAATATGTCCGATACCAGCAAACCAGCCGCACCGAACGCAGCACCGAAGGGCGCCAGGAAGCCCGACAGCAAATACCCGGTCAACATGACCGACACCCCGTTCCCGATGCGCGGCGACCTCGCCAAGCGCGAACCGGGCTGGGTCAAGCAATGGCAGGACAAGAAGATCTACGAGCGGGTGCGCAAGGCTGCCGCCGGCCGTCCGAAATTCATCCTGCACGACGGCCCGCCGTACGCCAACGGCGACATCCACCTCGGCCACGCCGTCAACAAGATCCTCAAGGACATGGTCGTCAAGGCGCGCACCCTGGCCGGCTTCGACGCACCGTATGTGCCGGGCTGGGATTGCCACGGCATGCCGATCGAAATCCAGATCGAAAAACTGCACGGCAAGAACCTGCCGACCGCCGAAGTGCTGACCCGTGCGCGCGCCTATGCGCTCGAACAGGTCGACCGCCAGCGCGCCGGCTTCATCCGCCTGGGCGTGCTCGGCGAATGGGACAACCCTTACCTGACCATGGCGTACGGGAACGAGGCCGACGAACTGCGCGCGCTCGGCACCCTGCTCGAAAAGGGCTACGTCTACCGCGGCCTGAAGCCGGTCAACTGGTGCTTCGATTGCGGCTCGGCGCTGGCCGAGGCGGAGGTCGAATACCAGGACAAGCGCGACCCGGCGATCGACGTCGGCTTCGCCTTCGCCCAACCGGAAAAGCTGGCCGCCGCATTCGGCCTGGCCGCGCTGCCTGCCGCCGACGGCTTCATCGTGATCTGGACCACCACGCCCTGGACCATCCCGTCCAACCAGGCCCTCAACGTCAATCCTGAAATCGGCTACGCGCTGGTCCGGACCGCGCGCGACGGCAAGCCGCTGCTGCTGATCCTGGCGGCCGACCTGGTCGAGTCCTGCCTGCAGCGCTACAAGCTCGAAGGCGCGGTCATCGCGACCTGCCTGGGCGCCGCCCTGGAAGGCATCGGCTTCCGCCATCCGCTGCACGCGCAGGATGCGTTCTACGACCGCCTCTCGCCGATGTACCTGGCCGACTACGTCACCACCGAAAGCGGCACCGGCGTGGTCCACTCGGCGCCGGCCTACGGCCAGGACGACTTCATCTCGTGCAAGGCGCACGGCATGAAGGACGACGAGATCCTGACCCCGGTGATGGGCGACGGCCGCTTCGCCTCGACCCTGCCGCTGTTCGGCGGGCTGACCATCTGGGAAGCGTCGAAGCCGATCTGCGCCGCGCTGACCGCAGCGGGCGCGCTGTTCGAGCTGAAGATGTTCGACCACAGCTACATGCACTGCTGGCGCCACAAGACCCCGATCGTCTACCGCGCCACCTCGCAGTGGTTCGCCGGGATGGACCTCACGCCGAAGGACGGCGGCCCGACGCTGCGCGAGACTGCCCTGAAAGGCATCGCCGAGACCGAGTTCTTCCCGGACTGGGGCCAGGCGCGCCTGCACGGCATGATCGCCAACCGGCCCGACTGGACCCTGTCGCGCCAGCGCCAGTGGGGCGTGCCGATGGCCTTCTTCCTGCACAAGGAAACCGGCGCGCTGCATCCGCGCACCCCGGAACTGATCGAGCAGGTCGCCAAGCTGTTCGAACTGCACGGCATCGACGCCTGGCTGACGATCGAGCCGAAGGACCTGCTCGGCATTGATGCCGACATGTACGTCAAGAACAAGGACACGCTCGACGTCTGGTTCGACTCCGGCGCCACCCACCAGACCGTGCTGCGCGGCTCGCACGCGCAGCAGTCGGCCTTCCCGGCCGACCTGTACCTGGAAGGCTCGGACCAGCACCGCGGCTGGTTCCACTCGTCGCTGCTGACCTCTTCGATGCTGAACGGGCGCCCGCCGTACAAGGCGCTGCTGACGCACGGCTTCACGGTCGACGCCGAAGGCAAGAAGATGTCCAAGTCGCTCGGCAACACGCTGGCGCCGCAGAAGATCTCCGACACGCTCGGCGCCGACATTCTGCGCCTGTGGGTCGCCTCGACCGACTACACCGGCGAGCTGTCGATCTCCGACGAGATCCTCAAGCGCGTGACCGAATCGTACCGCCGGATCCGCAACACGCTGCGTTTCCTGCTGGCGAACACCTCGGACTTCAACCCGCAGACCGACGCGGTGCCGATCGCCGAACTGCTCGAAATCGACCGCTACGCGATCGCCGGCATGGGCGCGCTGCAGGCCGACATCCTGGCCCACTACCAGCGCTATGAGTTCCATCCGGTGATCTCGCGCCTGCAGAACTACTGCTCGGAAGACCTGGGCGGCTTCTACCTCGACATCCTCAAGGACCGCCTGTACACCACCGGCGTGAGCTCGCAGGCGCGCCGTTCGGCCCAGACCGCGTTGTGGCACATCGCGCAAAGCCTGCTGCGCGTGATGGCGCCGACCTTGTCGTTCACCGCGGAGGAAGCGTGGGCGGTGTTCGCCGGCGCCGAGGCGTACGCCGCCAGCGACGAAACCATCTTCACCCAGACCTACTGGGAGCTGCCGGCAGTGGCCGACGGCGCCGCGCTGCTCGACAAGTACACGGCGCTGCGCGCGGTGCGCGCCGACGTCGCCAAGGAGCTCGAGGAACTGCGCGCCTCCGGCGCCATCGGCTCGTCGCTGCAGGCCGAGCTGACCATCAAGGCCGCGCCGGAGAAGTACAAGCTGCTCGCCAGCCTGGACGACGACCTGCGCTTCCTGTTCATCACCTCGCAGGCCAGGGTGCTGGAAGTGGCCAGCGCAGCCGATGAATCGATCGCGGTCACCGCCTCGCAAGCGCCCAAGTGCGAGCGCTGCTGGCACTACCGCGCCGACGTCGGCAGCCACGCCGGCCACGAAGGCCTGTGCGGCCGCTGCGTGAGCAACCTGTTTGGCTCAGGCGAACGACGCGCCTTCGCCTGAGCCTCCGCCAATCCAATCTGACAGACATTCATGGCAACCAAAAAAACAACGACGTTTTCCACCTCGCCGAAAAACCGCACCAGCCTGGCGCCATGGCTGGGCATCGCGGCCATCGTGATCCTGATCGACCAGCTCACCAAGATCGCGGTCAGCAAGATGTTCGTGTTCGGCGAAGAAAAGCCGATCACCTCGTTCTTCAACCTGGTGCTCGCGTATAACCGCGGCGCCGCCTTCAGCTTCCTGTCCAACGAGAGCGGCTGGCAGCGCCACTTCTTCACCGCGGTCGCGGTGGTGGCGGTGGTCTTCATCATCCACCAGCTGCGCCGCCACTCCGGCCAGCGCCTGTTCTGCTGGTCGCTCGCGCTGATCATGGGCGGCGCCATCGGCAACGCGATCGACCGGCTGCTGTACGGCCACGTGATCGATTTCCTCGACTTCCATTTCGCCGGCTTCGGCCACTTCCCGGCCTTTAACGTGGCCGACAGCGCCATCTGCCTCGGCGTGGCCCTGTTCATCTACGACGAACTGCGGCGCGTGAACAAACAGTAACCACCAGGAGCAGCAGCATGACGATGGATTTGAAGGGCAAGAAAATCGTCCTCGGCCTGTCCGGCGGGGTAGCCTGCTACAAGGCGGCCGACCTGTGCCGCGCGCTGGTCAAGGAAGGCGCTTCGGTGCAGGTGGTGATGACCGAGGCGGCCACCCACTTCATCGGCACCGTCACCATGCAGGCGCTGTCGGGGAACACGGTCCATACCGACCAGTGGGATCCGCGCATCGCCAACAACATGGCGCACATCGACCTGACGCGCGGGGCCGACGCGATCCTGGTCGCGCCCTGCTCGGCCGACTTCATCCGCAAGCTGGCGCACGGCGCCTGCGACGACCTGCTCTCGACCTTGTGCCTGGCGCGTCCGCGCAACGTGCCGCTGCTGATCGCCCCCGCCATGAACGTGGAAATGTGGGACAACCCGGCGACCCGGCGCAACGTGGAGCAGCTGCGCGCCGACGGCCTGAGCATCTTCGGCCCGGCCGCCGGCGAGCAGGCCTGCGGCGAAACCGGCTTTGGGCGCATGCTCGAGCCGGACGAACTGCTGGAAGAACTGGTGGCCTCGTTCCAACCCAAGGTATTGGCCGGCAAGCGCGTGCTGATCACCGCCGGTCCGACCTTCGAGGCGATCGACCCGGTGCGCGGGATCACCAACCTCTCGTCGGGCAAGATGGGCTATGCGGTGGCGCGCGCCGCGCGCGAAGCCGG
>CXWL01119663.1_pt1 | contig 30474 bp, 31 predicted proteins | sample 590931 | NCBI WGS metagenome assembly CXWL01 (sample SAMEA3498368, study PRJEB10139) | groundwater metagenome | biome: water well; material: biofilm material | place: Germany | collected 2015-04-27 | reverse complement strand
TATTCCAGGAATATGGCTAGACAGACTGGATTCAAGCAAACGAATTCCGCGCGATGTTCCGGCCGCAATCTCTATGACGCCTTTGCGGGCCAGTGCCTGTAGGTGTTCTTCGGCAGCATTAGTCGATCGGAATCCCAATTCTGTTGCGATTTCCGCCCTGGTTGGAGGGAAGCCTGTATTTTGAATGGCATCTTTAATCAGGTTTAGAATTTGTTCTTGTCGAGCGGTGAGTTTCAGCATGTCATTACTTTCAATTCGCTGTGCATATAAGCAGACTGTATTTTTATACAGTATGACGACTTATGCAAGAAAAATAGTCCAAATTTATGTATTTATTGATTAGTTCGCTGTCTTAATGACTACCGTTCTGCAAATCTTGAGTAAGCTTTTGAAAATATTGAATAAAGTTGGAAAATCGGTTACTATTGTCGGCTTTCCTCTTCCCGCACTTGTCTTGACGCCAAGGCGGGCATATTTTTTTATTGTCCCTAAGGAGAATATATGCGTCATTATGAAATCGTATTTATCGTACACCCTGATCAAAGCGAGCAAGTGCCTGCAATGATCGAACGCTACAAGGCTAGCGTAACAGCACGTGGTGGTCAGGTTCACCGCGTAGAAGACTGGGGCCGTCGTCAACTGGCTTACATGATTCAAAAATTGGCTAAGGCACATTATGTTTGCATGAACATTGAATGTGACGCCGAAACTTTGCTTGAGTTGGAAACAGCATTCAAATTTAACGATGCCGTACTGCGCCACCTCACAGTTAAGCTGAAAAAAGCTGAAACAGCGCCATCTCCAATGATGAAGTCTGTACAGAAGGAAGATGCTGCCAAGACGCAACGCGTTGAAGCACCTGCAGCTTAATATTTTTGATGAGGACGCGTAATTATTTGTGAATCAGCTTAAAGTTGTTGCCAGTATTGTGGAAAAATCAACGCTGCGTTATACGCCAGCAGGAATTCCGATAGCAACTGCAATATTGACGCACAACTCGCAACAGGCACAGGCAGGTACTCAACGCCAGGTCGAATTTGAAATTACTGCAATTGCTGCAGGCGATATTTCAAAAAGATTTTTGGATATTGAATTGGGGACTGTTTTGGTATTCACAGGTTTTTTAGCGCGTAAAAACCGCAACAGCAAAAGTCTTGTTTTTCATGTGACTGATTTTTCAGATCAATGAATATGAGACAAATTTACTAGATTAGGAGCCTAAAATGGCATTCGGTAAAAAGTTTGATAAAAGCAAATTGAAGCAAAAGCGTCAACAACAAAACCCTTTGTTCAAGCGTAAGAAGTTCTGCCGCTTTTCAGCTGGACATGTAGCAGCAGTTGATTACAAAGACGTTGATACATTAAAAGATTTCGTGCAAGAAAATGGCAAAATTATGCCTGCACGTTTGACTGGCACTGTAGCTTTGTACCAACGTCAAGTTGATACAGCGATCAAGCGCGCACGCTACCTCGCGTTGCTGCCATACACTGATCTGCATAACGCGTAATAGGAGAAAAATATGCAAATTATTCTGATGGATAAAGTCGTTAATCTCGGCAATTTGGGTGATGTAGTTCGTGTTAAAGATGGTTATGCGCGTAACTTTTTGATTCCACAACGTCTGGCTCGTCGTGCTACTGCTGCTGCAATTGCAGAGTTTGAAGCTAAGCGTGCAGAGTTGGAAAAAGCTGCGGCTCAGAAATTGGCAGCGGCGCAAGCTCAAGGCGAAAAATTGAGTGGTTTGACTGTTCAAATCTCTCAAAAATCTGGCGTTGATGGCCGTTTGTTTGGTTCTGTTACTAATGCAGATATCTCTGACGCGTTGACAAAGCAAGGTTTCGCAGTTGAAAAAGCACAGGTACGTTTGCCATTGGGTCCGTTGAAGACTGCAGGTGATCATTCAGTTTCAGTTGCCTTGCATCCTGAAGTTGTTGTGGAGGTTATCGTTGCTGTATTGGGCGAACACGCTTAATACCAGACATACAATGTCAAATTAAAAAAGCCGGGTTTTCCCGGCTTTTTTTGTGCTTTCTCTGATCTTTGAAGAATATTTTTTAATCAAAGTGTAAATGTTTATTAATTTGTTTTTAAGTTAATTATTCGTGCACTTCATTTTTTGCTTCGCTCAGAATAGGGGTGCTTCGGCATATTTTCAGTTATTTTGAGGATGAATAAAAAGGTATAATGCGCGCCATGAAAGCTCCTTCTGATCCACAACTAGATTCCATTCGTGTTCCTCCACATTCTATCGAAGCAGAGCAATCTGTCTTAGGGGGACTGTTGCTGGATAATGCCGCCTGGGACAGGATTGCTGATTTTATTAATGAAGGTGATTTTTACCGCTACGATCATCGCATCATTTTTCAATGTATTGTTAAATTGATTAATGGTTCCAAGCCTGCCGACGTTATTACCGTCTTTGATGCACTCACGGCACTCAATAAAGCCGAAGATGCCGGTGGTCTGACCTATCTCAACGCACTTGCACAAAACACGCCATCAGCCGCGAATATACGGCGTTATGCGGAGATTGTGCGCGATCGCGGTGTCTTGCGTAAATTGATTACGGTCTCTGATGAAATCGCCGGCCAGGCCTTTAATCCGCAAGGCAAAGAAGTTAAGCAAATGCTTGATGAGGCAGAATCGAAAATTTTTGCGATTGCCGAAGAAGGCTCTCGCGGTGCACAGGGTTTCAATGCGATTCAACCTTTATTGACGCAGGTTGTAGAGCGCATTGATGAACTGTACAACCGCGACCACACCAGTGATATTACCGGTGTTCCAACAGGTTTTGCTGACCTGGATAGAATGACTTCAGGCTTACAGCCTGGTGATTTGATTATTGTTGCAGGTCGCCCCTCTATGGGTAAAACTGCATTTTCTATCAATATCGGCGAGAATGTGGCCATTGACAGCGGCCTGCCAGTTGCGGTTTTCTCTATGGAGATGGGGGGCGCTCAACTGGCCATGCGTATGCTCGGTTCCGTCGGGCGCTTGGATCAACACCGTTTGCGTACAGGTCGCCTGATCGACGAGGATTGGCCGCGACTCACGCATGCGATTCAAAAAATGAATGATGCGCAGTTGTATATTGATGAGACGCCAGCTTTGAGTTCGATCGAATTACGCGCGCGCGCGCGACGTTTATCGCGCCAATGTGGCAAGTTGGGCTTGATCATTATTGATTACTTGCAGCTCATGTCTGGTAATACTCAGGGCGAAAATCGTGCCACTGAAATTTCAGAAATTTCGCGTAGCTTGAAAGGCTTGGCAAAAGAATTGCAGTGTCCGGTGATTGCCTTGTCTCAGTTGAACCGATCATTGGAACAAAGACCCAATAAGCGTCCTGTGATGTCCGATTTGCGTGAGTCTGGCGCGATTGAGCAAGATGCCGACGTAATTCTTTTTATTTACCGCGATCAGGTATATAACCCGGATTCCCCTGATAAAGGGACGGCTGAAATCATCATCGGTAAACAACGTAACGGTCCAATAGGTAGTGTGCGCCTGACCTTCTTGGGTGAATACACTAAGTTTGATAATTACACCGGTTCTCTCTCAATTTATGGAGATAGTGAATAGTGATAAGCCGGTGAAGCAAGTTTGTATTTGTAGCGTTATCTGAAAAGGTATACGACTTCGCAGTTTGAGGGTCGATTTTTAAAATTTCTAATTAGAGCGAGAAAAAAATGTTTGGACGATTCATGCCCTCCGAGGGTAAATTTTTTGATCTCTTCAGCCAGCACGCTGAATTATGTGTCAAGGGATCAAAAGAGATGGTCGCTTTGATGACCAATTTTGTTGATTTGGAAATCCGCGTTCATGCGATTGAAGCGATAGAAAAGGAAGCGGATAAAGTCACCTACAACACGATAGAGTTGTTGCATAAGACATTTATCACGCCTTTAGACAGAGATGATATCCATAAGCTCATTACGCGTATGGATGATATTTTAGATTTGCTGGAAGATGCCGCACAAACGATTTCACTTTACGATATCCGTGAAATTACGCCCGAAGCTAAACGGCTTGCCGAGTTGTGTCTGGCTTGTGCCGAAAAAGTACAAGCAGCTGTTGGCTTACTGCACAATATGGATAACTCTCGCGAGATTCTGGCGATTTGCGAAGAGATCGATAGACTGGAATCAGATGCTGACCACGTCATGCGCGCAGCGATGTCCAAATTGTTTCGTGATGAACCGGATGTCCGTAATCTGATCAAGCTCAAAGCGATATATGAAATATTGGAAACAGTGACTGACCGCTGTGAAGATGTTGCGAACATTATTGAAGGCATCATCGTCGAAAATGCATAAATGTTTTGGGTGACTCGCCAGGCGAGATGCCCGTTCATTGTTGTAGACGATAGTTATGATAAGTCCTGACTTTCTCTCTTTACCGAGAGAGAACAAAAGAGAAGTGATCCCTATGCAAACCTTCCATATGAGCATGTATGTCATTGTATTTTTGGTGATATTGGCTTTGTTATTTGATTTTATGAATGGCTTCCACGATGCGGCGAATGCGATTGCCACCGTGGTTTCTACTGGAGTACTTAAGCCGCAACAGGCCGTGGCGATGGCGGCGTTTTTTAATGTCCTGGCTATTGTTGTGTTTCCTTTAACGGTTGCAACAACGATAGGTAAGGGCACCATTGACCCTTCAATTGTTGACCATTATGTGATTTTCGGTGCCCTGGTGGGTGCAACGTTCTGGAATTTCATTACCTGGTATTTTGGTATCCCATCGTCCTCTTCTCACGCCTTAATCGGTGGAATGGTTGGCGCTGCGGTAGCTAAAGCCGGCACAGGAGCCTTGATTTCTGCTGGCCTGTATAAAACAATTATCTTTATCGTCGTTTCCCCTTTGTTGGGATTTTTTCTCGGGTCGTTAATGATGCTAATCGTGTCATGGCTATTTGTGAAATCCACTCCCTTGAAGGTTGATAAATGGTTTCGTCGCTTGCAACTGGTCTCGGCTTCGATGTTCAGCTTGGGTCACGGTGGCAATGATGCGCAAAAGACCATGGGGATTATCTGGATGTTATTGATCTCTGCCGGTTACTCTAGCCAGGCCGATAAAATGCCGCCGCTCTGGGTAATCATTTCCTGTTATCTGGCGATAGGCTTGGGTACCTTGTTTGGCGGCTGGCGCATCGTAAAAACGATGGGGCAAAAAATTACCAAGTTAAAGCCGGTCGGTGGTTTTTGTGCAGAGACAGGCGGCGCCATTACACTTTTCATGGCGACGGCTCTGGGTATTCCCGTGTCGACCACGCATACGGTGACTGGTGCTATCGTTGGCGTCGGTTCTGCGCAGAAGATGTCTGCAGTGCGCTGGGGCGTAGCCGGCAATATTGTATGGGCATGGATTTTGACTATCCCGGCATCGGCCTTTGTTGCGGCTATCGCCTGGTGGATAGGAACCCACATACTTTAAGTATAGTTGCTTGCCTGATTTGAAAAATCCCTAAGTTGTTTTTAGGGATTTTTTTATTTGCGGGTGCACCGCGGAACATGGGTACGCGGATAAGATGTACTGATTTTTCTGCGCATCCTCGCACTTGCAGTAGAATGAAATTTGATTTTCGTAAAGAAATGGTCAGGTATGCAAAATTATCCAACCAAAACCACCACAATGGCTGGCGATACAGGCATTAAACTTTCTGAGTTGATCGGTGCACTTAGTCACGCACTGGATATCACAGAAGGTCAGCCCGAGGGACATTGCATTCGCTGTTGCTGGATAGGCATGCACATAGGGCGTGAGATCGGCATGTCGGAAGACCAATTATGGGATCTTTACTATACCTTGCTCTTGAAGGATTTAGGTTGCAGTAGTAATGCAGCACGAATTTGTGAACTTTACCTTACGGATGATCTCAATTTCAAACGTGACTTTAAAATGGTTGGCGATAGCCTTCCGAAAGTACTGCACTTTGTCCTTAAGCATACGGGCCTAAAGGCCGGTCTGGCCGAGCGCTTCAAGCATGTGATGACAATCTTGCGCGATGGCAGCGAAATAGCGCAGGAACTGGTCGCGACCCGCTGCCAGCGTGGAGCGGAGATCGCACGCCTTCTGCGCTTCTCAGAACAGGTGGCACAGGGTATTTACAGTCTGGATGAGCATTACAACGGGCAAGGCAAGCCAGATAAACTGGCGGGAGACGCCATTCCTGTCTTTGCGCGCATCGCCTTGCTGTCACAGGTGATCGATGTTTTTCATACCGCCGATGGCATTGAAGCGGCATTGAATGAAGTAAGCTTGCGCTCAGGGCACTGGTTTGATCCGCGCCTGGTGCAGGCGTTTCAACGCATTGCGCAGAAAGAAACATTCTGGACTAGTCTCGCCTCCGCAGATATCCAAATTGCTGTGCTTGAACTTGAGCCATCCAGCCATGAAGTGCCGCTGGACGATGACTACCTTGATGATATCGCCGCTGCATTTGGTCAGGTGGTCGATTCAAAGAGCCCCTATACCAGCGGGCATAGCGCACGCGTTGCGTTTTATACCGACATGATCGCAGAATCCTTAGGGCTGTCGCCAGAGCGGCGGCGCTGGATCAAGCGCGGAGCATTACTGCATGACGTAGGTAAATTGGGCGTCAGCAATAGCGTGCTCGATAAGGCAGGTAAGCTCGACATTGAAGAATGGGATGCGGTAAAAATGCACGCCACCTATACCGAAACAATTTTGTCGCGTATCGGCGCTTTTTCCGAACTGGCGCGTGTTTCCGCTGCCCATCACGAGCGTCTTGATGGCGGCGGTTATCCCCGTGGCTTGAAAGGCGACGAAATCAGCATGGAAACCCGCATCATCACGACAGCGGATATTTTTGATGCGATCACTGCGGAGCGCCCTTATCGAGGCGCAGTACCGGTGCCTCGTACACTTGAAATTATGGCTGAGACAGTGGGCACTGCTATTGATGCAGATTGTTTTAATGCGCTCAAATTGGCGTTGGCGCGATTGTAAGAACGCAATTTCGCGGATTGTTTGCTTTGCCGCACACGGGTTCAGGCAAGTTGATTGAATATTTAAATAGTGCCAAGCCTGCGGCGCATTCCCCATGCGCCCTGCAGCATCGATAGCCTGAAGATACGCATGAACAGTGCGTGTCGGGCATGCATCAATTTATATTTCTGGCGAGGCAGCCGCCGCGGGTCATCGATGTGATTTTTTGGTGAGGCGCGCGTCATCTCCCCACGAGCGGCTCGCTATTTCAATGGGGTAATTAACGGCTATTCGAGCAAAATATTACCGTGGCAGGAGTCGGAAATGCTTAGGATAATGCCGTTTATCCGTCCTTATTGCAGGTCGCCCCAGAATAGCAGGCTTTGGTCGCAAACTGAGGGTGCTTGATATAGGGTTTTGATACGATAAGTGATTCGATGACGAATCGTCGTTAAATCAAGGAACACGAGAGAGCTTAAATGAAAAATCCGACTATGCAATACCTGTATTCTGTCCTTAGGCAAGCAGTGCATGAATTTAAATATATGGGGAAGAAATTTGCGCAGTTCCTGTTGCGCACCCCATTACCGAGGATATTGGTCGCCTGTATTGCGATGGCTTTGCTCATCACCATCATTCCCTTGGTGCTGACTTTGTTCGTGGTGTTTGTGCTGCTAAAGCTGCTTTTACTTATGCTGGTAATTTCCGTGAGGAAGCATAGAAATAATCCGTCAGAATTGGCGTATTGCCGCCGCAATTACAGCAAAGAAAATTAGTTTGGTGAGCTTCAGGTGATTCAGAGCGTTTGTATTAATTGCTTCTCTGAATCACCTGAATAAACGTCAGCTGCTGCTATCAGTTATTGGGTAACTGCCGGCAGCTGAGGGAAGCGCTTATCGATAGTTTGATTCCAGCGCATAAGCTTTTCTTCCACTTGCTTGAAAAGTTCAGTCGTGTCACCTTCAATTGTCAATTTTTCTATCACGTCGCCTTTGACTATGCTGTCGACAACTTTCTGATCTTCACTGCTGACCACCGCACCAAATACGGTATGTTTGCCATTCAGGTGAGGTGTAGGTCCGTGAGTAATGAAGAACTGGCTACCATTGGTGCCAGGTCCCGCATTCGCCATGGAGAGGATGCCGGCCTTGTCATGACGCAGATCTTTGACGAACTCATCCTCAAATTGATATCCCGGGCCACCCATGCCTGTGCCATTAGGGCAGCCGCCTTGAATCATGAAATCGTTGATGACACGATGAAAATTAAGACCGTTGTAGTACCCGCGTTTTGCCAGATTTGCAAAATTGGCAACGGTAACCGGTGTTTGATCAGCAAATAAATTGATATTAATGATGCCTTTGTTTGTTTGCATAATGGCTTTCAATGCGCTCATTTTTTTCCTCTTTGGTTGATAGTTTCGGGTGTTTGGAATCTCTTTCGCCGCCGCGTCCGTGAAGGCTTGATAGCGGTCTGAAGCTTGGTGTGACATTCTATCAGCTCAATTCTTTTATGCAGTGAAGCGTGATCGGTATTTGCCGATAGACGGATCGTCAGGCGATTGTCTCGCCAGTGATGATGGCAAAAAAGTGGCTCGTGCGGGGGATGCGCGTGCGGCTTATCCCGAATTACTCGGTTTAGCATGCTCCAGCTGTGGTAAAGTGAGCTCTAAATCATTGAAAGCACACTATGGCAACACCAAATTACGGATTCGACAAGCGTCAGAAAGAGCTTGCGAAAAAAAAGAAAAAAGAAGAAAAACTCAGAAATAAAGCTGAGCGTAAGAGCAGTGAAGGCGCCAATGAAGCTGTTGACGAAAATGTTCAGGATGATGCTGCCGGAGAATCGACAGGCGACGCAGATAGTCCATCTTAATTTATTCTGCCTGGCCGGCAGAGTAGTACCCAGATTATTAATCAACGAATGTTTTTGCAGATCCGGGCATGCGGATAGCTAGCCTTCGGTGTATCCGCATTTTCAGTTTCTATGACCAGACCACGTTTTTTACCCGATAACATGACTTTGCTATTGCTTGCCGTGGTGCTGGCGGCAAGTTTTTTTCCTTGTTCCGGACAGCTTGCGGTCGGTTTTAATATGCTGACTGCCGGCATGATAGGCTTACTGTTTTTTATGCATGGCGCAAAGTTGTCGCGTGCCGCAGTCGTTGCCGGAGTCACGCATTGGCGCCTGCATCTGACGGTGTTGCTATTCACCTTTGCGGTTTTTCCATTGCTCGGGATTTTTCTCAAGCCTGTTTTGACATGGCTGGTGACGCCGGAGTTGTATCTGGGAATTTTGTTCCTGTGCGTTTTACCTTCGACGGTGCAATCCTCGATAGCATTCACTTCGGTAGCGCGCGGCAATGTCGCTGCGGCGGTTTGCAGTGCGTCCGCCAGTAATCTGATCGGCATTTTTCTGACTCCCTTGCTTGTGAGTATGTTGTTGGCCTCATCGAGCGCCGGGCATTCTTCATTCGAGTCGATTTTAAAAATCATTTATCAGTTATTGCTACCTTTTGTAGCGGGACAAATCGCACGACCCTTGATTGCAGCATGGATAGAGCGGCATAAAAATGTGCTGAAAATGGTCGATCAGAGTTCGATACTGCTGGTGGTGTATGTCGCCTTTAGCGAGGCGGTGGTGCAGGGTTTGTGGAAGCAGGTTCCGCTGAGCATGCTGTTGAGTTTGTTGCTGATCAGTGCGGTAATGCTGGCCATTATCATGGGCTTGACAACCTATGCCAGTCGTCGTTTTGGCTTTAATAAAGAGGATGAAATTGCCGTGGTATTTTGCGGCTCCAAGAAAAGTCTTGCCAGTGGTGTGCCTATGGCGAAAGTGCTGTTTGCCAGCCATGCGGTTGGCTTGGTGTTATTGCCATTGATGATATTTCACCAATTGCAGTTGATGGTGTGCGCCGTTATCGCGCAGCGTTATGCCGCAAGGGATGATCAACAGCTATAAAAAACGCATCAAGAAATCTGATGCGTTTTTTTTACATCTGGTCAGCCTGAATTTATTCTTCGCCGACCTGCAAAATCAATTTGCCAAAATTCTTGCCTTCAAACAGCATCATCAAGGTATCAGGGAAAGTTTCTATTCCTTGCACGATATCTTCACGGGTGTGAAATTTTCCCTGTGCCATCCATGCGCCCATCTCTTTGACCGCGTCGCCATAACGCGCGATGTAGTCAAACACCACGATGCCTTCCATGCGGGCACGATTGACCAGCAGCGACAGATAATTGGCCGGACCTTTGACAGGGGATGTGTTGTTATATTGTGAGATCGCGCCGCAGATAATGATGCGCGCCTTCATGTTGATGCGGGTGAGTACAGTATCTAAAATCTCGCCGCCGACGTTATCAAAATAGATGTCAACGCCATTCGGGCAATGCTCTTTCAGACCGTCTTTGACTGAACCGGTCTTGTAATCAATGCAGGCATCAAAGCCAAGTTCATTCACGACGAAATTACATTTATCTTTGCCGCCAGCTATGCCGATCACACGACAACCCTTTTGCTTGGCAACTTGGCCAACTGTCTGCCCGACCGCACCCGCCGCGCCGGACACCACGACAGTTTCCCCCGCCTTTGGCTGGCCAACATCAAGCAAGCCAAAATATGCCGTCATGCCTGGCATGCCAAGCGCATTCAGGTATTTAGGCAATGGTGCCAGTTTTGGATCAACTTTGTAGAAGCCTGCAGTTTTGTCATCTGCTGCACCCACCCAATATTTTTGCACACCAGTACCGCCGGAAACATAGTCACCCACTGCGAATTTGTTGGATTTAGAGGCAATGACTTTGCCTATGCCGCCAGCACGCATGACTTCCTGAATGGCGACGGGACGAATATAGGATTTGGCATCATTCATCCAGCCGCGCATGGCCGGATCTAGCGAGATGTAAATTGTCTGGACGATTATTTCGCCATCGGTGATGTCATGCACCGCTTCCGTGGTAAATGACCAGTCGCTGTGCTTGGGCATGCCTACCGGGCGCGCTGCAAGTCGGTATTGTTGGTTGCTGAGTTGATTGTTTTGTCGGTTGTTTAATGAGTTCATTCTGCTGGTCTCCATAGGTATTGGTGTCAATGATAAGGTCAAAAGCGCATGAACGAAATGTGTTAGCGTGTGCCACTATACATTAATTAGAACGATCGTGCTTTTTATGTTTAATTCCCTTGATCATGAGACAATGCGTGCTGAATTTTTACAGCTTCCAATATTATGCATCCAGAATATATTCTCACATTGTCTTGCCCCGATCGGCGCGGTATCGTGCATAGCGTATCCGGATTTCTAGCCAGCCACGGATGCAATATTATCGATTCAGCGCAATTCGGTGACGCGCAATCGCAGTTGTTTTTTATGCGCGTGCATTTTTCCCTGGAAGATGCGTTAGTCAGCGATGCCGGTTTGCGTGCTGATTTCGGAACTTTGGGCAGTGGTTTGGACATGAACTGGCAATTACACGATGCACGCCATAAGCCGCGTATTGTGCTGATGGTGTCGAAGATAGGACATTGCCTCAATGACTTGCTGTTTCGTTTCAAGAGCGGCCTGTTACCGGTAGAGATCAAGGCAATTATTTCGAATCATACCGATTTTTACCAACTGGCAGCCAGCTACAATATCCCGTTCCATCACCTGCCACTGGCCATTGGTGCATCGGTTGAAGCCAAGCGTGCGCAGGAACAAAAGGTATTGGATATCGTTGAGACCAATCAGGTAGAGCTGGTCGTGCTGGCGCGTTATATGCAGATACTGTCGCCGGAAATGTGTGCCGCACTCGCTGGCCGCGCGATCAATATTCATCATTCTTTCCTGCCGAGTTTTAAAGGCGCCAAGCCATATTATCAGGCGCATGAACGCGGCGTTAAATTGATCGGTGCTACCGCCCATTTCGTCACCGGCGATCTGGATGAAGGTCCCATCATTGAGCAGGACGTCGAGCGTGTCGATCATGCGATGGATCCGGAGACTTTAACTGCCATAGGCCGCGATGTGGAATGCGTTGTACTTGCGCGCGCGGTCAAATGTTTTGTTGAGCATCGCATTTTGCTTAACGCCCACAAGACCGTGGTGTTCAAATAATGGCGCTCAAATCGACTATCTATAAAGCCGAACTGAATATTTCAGACATGGATAGAGGCTACTATGCTGATCATAGTCTGACGATTGCACGACACCCGTCGGAGACCGACGAGCGCATGATGATACGCGTGCTGGCATTTGCCCTTCATGCCAGTGAGCGCCTGAGTTTTGGCAAGGGTATCTCGGATACTGAAGAACCTGATTTTTGGTTGAAAGACTATACCGATGCGATTCAACTCTGGGGCGAGGTTGGCCAGCCTGAAGACCGTCGCCTGCTCAAGGCATGCGGCAGGGCAGAGCAAGTTGTCGTGTATAGCTTTGCCCATGCCAGCAGCATCTGGTGGAAGCAGATTAACAGTCGTCTTGATCGTGCTAAAAATCTACAGGTAAAGAATATAGCTTCTGCCACCAGTCAGGCTCTGGCAAAATTGGCACAACGCAACATGCAACTGCAGTGCACGATACAGGACGGACAAATCTGGATGTCGGGCGGTGACGAGTCGGTACAGATCGATCTGGAGACATTCAAAGAATTTGGCTAGCGTTTCGCCGCCCCCGGCCTGCTGGTTGACACAGGCCGGCGGCGGCTTTAAGCATGTCATCATGCTGCCATGCTTATACGGCGACTCCCGCAGCATCAAACAATCCATCAAACAAGATGGAACTCAGATACCGCTCGCCCGAATCAGGCAATATCACGACGATGGTTTTGCCTGCATGTTCCGGCAATTTTGCCAGCCGCACTGCCGCTGCTGTTGCGGCGCCGCATGAGATGCCTGCCAGAATACCTTCTTCTTTTGCCAGCCTTTGCGCATACAAAACGGCATCCTCATTGCTGACAAGTTCAACCTGATCAATCAATGATAAGTCGAGTACATTGGGGATAAAGCCGGCACCTATTCCCTGGATTTTGTGTGGTCCAGGTTGCAGCGGCTGTCCTGCACGCTGTTGCGTCAATACAGGGCTAGCTGTCGGTTCTACCGCAACTGTCAATATCTTCTTGCCCTTGCCATGCTTGATGTAACGGGAGACGCCGGTAATGGTGCCGCCTGTCCCTACGCCGGCGACAAAGATATCGACAGCGCCTTCAGTATCTGTCCAGATCTCTGGCCCGGTAGTTTTTTCGTGGATCGCCGGATTGGCCGGATTCTGGAATTGCTGCAGCAAGACGTAACGGTCGGGCGCGCTGGCCTGAATTTCTTCGGCTTTGGCAATCGCTCCCTTCATGCCTTTTGCACCTTCGGTCAAAATGAGCTTGGCACCGTAGGCGACCAGTAACTTTCGCCTTTCTATACTCATCGTATCCGGCATGGTCAGTGTCAGTGGTATGCCTTTTGCTGCAGCCACGAATGCCAATGCAATGCCAGTGTTGCCGCTGGTCGGTTCTATAATTTCCTTGCCTGGCCCTAATAGACCGCGTGCTTCGGCATCGGCCACCATCGCAGCCCCTATCCTGCATTTCACTGAATAGGCAGGATTGCGGCCTTCGACTTTGACTAGAACGGTTGCTCCAGCGCCATCGGTGATGCGGTTAAGCCGGATCAGGGGCGTCCGGCCTATTGATTCTGCATTATTTAAATAAAGAGCCATATATTTCCTTTTCTGATTAATCAAACCGCGCATGAGCCGCGCATTGCCTGCCTTGAAATTGTCACGATATCGCTGCCGGAGCCGGCGTAATTCCTTTAAAAATAGTCATGTTGCTATTGTTTTCATGAAACGCTGGCGTTAGCGCAACATGACAAGCAACTCGGCTAAGCAAATACAAAGTGGCGGTAAATGTTGTGGCAACGCTCATCTGGAACCAAATACTCAGTCATGAGAATAAGCCAAATCAGGATAATGTCCAACGAAATTCAATGTATATCGATATATGAAATTCAATGGTGTAGGGTTCAGGCATGCTAATCCGGATTCGACCATGTGATGCGTTCAAGGAATCCAACAATGCCCGTTTTATGGGAGGGCTTTTGTTGTAAAATTATTGGCTAGTGTGGTAGCCTAAAATCGTAGAATAACCAATAGAAAATATATCTCCATGCCACAAGATAACGGCCTGTATCAGAATAATGTTTACATGCTCGCTGAACGTTTTTTCATTCAGGATGAAGGCGACACCTTAAAGCTGCACGCACATAAATACAATTTTGATATTTTGTTTTATTCAAAGATAGAGTCGTTTATTTTTGCCATGCTCGGTGCCAACGATGACGATCTGTTTGTGGTTGATCTCGATGTATTGCACAACCATCAGTCAGGGCAAAAAGATCGCTCGATGTTCCTGAGTGACTTGCTCAAACCCTTGCCGGACAATCGCAGATATATTTACCTGGAGACAGAGAAGCAGAGCAGCAGGTATTTGCTGCAAAAAATGCTGCTTGACGCCAATTGCATGGCGTATGCCGAAAAGCCGTTTAGCGGGGAAGGCCTGATCGACAATCTGTTTAATCTGTTCGCTCAGCGTAAACGCGACGATCAGGGTAAAGTCCTTTTTCTTGGCGCATCGATTCAACTCGACGAATCCCTATTGTTAAAGCACAATATTTCTGTAAAGTGCCATTCCACGTTTCAGACATTGCATACGGAAGTAAAGCATTGGTTGCCAGATGTCGTGGTGGTAGAAAGCGCCATGTTTTCCGGTGCAGAATCGATTGCCGAAATCATTCAGAAAAATATCGCTACCGACCCTAGCCTCGAAATTATTTTTTTGCAAAATGAGCCTGATACGGCGCTGTCAGAAAGTGCGATCAATGCGGGTTTCGATGTCATCATGATGCATCAGTCAATTCACATTACCACTTCACAGGTAATTAACAGAATCAATAAAATTCGCACCAACAAGAATCTGATTTCCCGCGACAGAGCGACCGGTTTGTTGAACAAGATAGGTTATAAAAAACGCGCGCAGGAGCGGATCTACGAGGCGGAGAAATTAGCCATCCCTTTGGCTGTGGTGGTTTTTGATATCGATAAATTCAAGACGATCAATGACACTTGGGGTCACCATTTTGGTGACATCGTCATCAAGCGCTTGTCTTTGTTTCTTGGGCAGTTTTTGGAGGAAAAGACCTTGCTCAGCCGCTTTGGCGGTGAGGAGTTTGTCATGCTGTTTTGGAATGCCGATCACGACAAAATCATTGCCCGGCTTAATGAGATCCGTGAGGGATTTAATGCGATTGAATTTGAAATCGCCACAGGACAATTCAAGCGTTTTTCGATTAGCGGTGGCGTTGCCTTTTATCCTCACTGCAAGACAGAAAACGCCTTGTTCCTGCAAGCCGATGCCGCGCTGTATAAAGCCAAGAGCGGCGGGCGTAATCAGATTTGTGAGTGAATTTGTGAGTAATATTGAGGGTACAGTCCTACACCCTCAATAAGTCACTTCTGCCTGAGATTTTTAATTAAGTTTTCAAGATGCCTTGCAGCCAGGCGCTGATATCATCGATTTCCTCGCCGCACACGGAGTGCTGCATCATGTATTCATGCCATTCGATTTTATAACCAAGATCCAGCAATAAATCGCGTGACTGTTCGGCGCGCTGAATAGGGATGACGGGGTCGGCGCGTCCATGCGCCAGATAAATCGGTGTATGCTGATTTGCTCCGTGCCGTTCATCTTTGACGGCATCACGCAAAGGCACGTAACCAGACAGGCACAGCAATCCAGCTAACTTTTCCGGGTGGCGCAATCCTACCTGCAGGGCCATCGCACAACCTTGCGAGAAGCCGGCAAGGATGATGTGATCGGCAGGAATGCCGCGCGCTTTCTCACGCGCTATCAACTGTTCAATGCGCATCTGAGACACTCTTAAGCCTGCTTCATCCTCACGCTTGGCAATATCCGTACCCAAGATGTCATACCAGGCACGCATGACGTAGCCGCCATTGATGGTTACGGGCATGGTCGCAGCATGCGGAAAGACGAACCGGATTCCAGGGCATCCCTTGAGATTGAGTTCCTTTACGATGGGGACGAAGTCATTCCCATCCGCGCCTAAGCCATGCATCCAGATAATCGCGACGGTTGGGTTGGGAGCACTTTCAAGTTCTATGGTGTCTAGCAGGGCAGATGTCATAATTTTGAGGGGAGAGCTTTTTTAACGGGTTCTGAGTGCGGATTTTGGCCGGAATACTTTGCATACCGCTTCGTGTGTCTCAATATACGGGCCACCGATCAGGTCGATACAATAAGGTATCGCCGCGAAGATGCCAGCGACGACTTGCTTACCATCAGCGTCTTTCAAGCCTTCCAGGGTCTCTTTAATCGATTTCGGCTGGCCAGGTAAGTTGAGTATCAATGCGGCATGACCGTCTGTTTCTCGAATGACAGCAACCTGCCTGGAAAGAATCGCGGTAGGAACAAACTGCAGGCTGATCTGGCGCATTTGCTCGCCAAAACCCGGCATCTCTTTTGTGGCGACTGCCAGAGTGGCTTCCGGCGTGACATCGCGGCGTGCCGGGCCGGTGCCACCTGTGGTAATTACCAGATCACAGCGCGACTGATCCACCAGTGCGATCAATGCCAGTTCAATTTCGGCGCGCTCGTCGGGTATCAAGCGCGTTTCTATCGACCATGGTGTGGTCAGCGCGGCCCCAAACCATTCCTGCAGCGCGGGCAAGCCCTGATCCTGATAGACGCCAGCGGAAGCACGATCCGAGATGGAGATAAGACCGATGCGCAGTGCACGGTCAATACCAAGATCACTCATCGTCCTCTTCCTCGTCTTCGTCGTCCAGATCTGCATCGGCATCACCGGCAAGTTTTGCTTTGGCCAGTTCTTTCAACAGTTGGAAAATTTCGCGATAGGCTTTAGGCGGTTTGTTCTCCGCTTGTTCTTTGCGGGCATTGCGTATCATCGTGCGCAGTTGTTGCGCATCGATCTGAGGATGTTCCGCCATTAATTCTGTGACGGCTTCATCATTGGCCAGCAGTTTGTCGCGACGGCGCTCCAGCGCATGCATGGCGGCGGTTTCTGATTTGGATGCGCCTTTCCAGCTGTCGATGGTTTTCTGGATCAGCGCGACCTCCGCTTCATCCAGCGTGCGCATCTTTTTGCCGACATATTGCAACTGGCGACGACGGCCCTCATGATCCTTGATTTTCTGGCACTCAAGAATGGCGTCGCGCACATCTTCGGGCATAGGCACACGCTTGACGCGGTCACGTGGCTGATCGATCAGTTCCTGCCCGAGCTTTTGCAAGGCAGTCATTTCACGTTTTAGCTGTGACTTTGATGGGCGTTCGTATTCTTGCTCGAACTCGGTGGATTGGAAGCCGCAGGAGCCCCGGTTTGGATTTGGCATAATTGACTCGCCTTTATTCTATAAACTTATTGAAACGGCTGCTATGATACTCTTTTTATCCACGCAGCTAAAGAAACCCAGCCTATGAGCAAGCCAGTTTTTACCCATACTCAGGATCAACTTAAGCAAATCGCGCAAGATATGTTGCGTTTTGCACGTGAAAAAGGCGCGTCTGATGCCGCAGTGGAAATCAGTGAAGGTGGCGGTTTGTCTATTAGCGTGCGTAAAGGCAAGGTTGAGACCATAGAGCAAAACCGCGATAAAGGCATAGGCGTGACCGTGTATGTCGGTCAAAAGCGAGGCAATGCCAGTACTTCAGATTTTTCACAGAAATCTTTGCATGATACGGTAGACGCCGCGTATAACATCGCGCGGTTTACCGCCGAAGATAACTGCGCCGATTTGCCGGAAAAAGAGTTGCTGGAAATGCATCCGCAAGATCTGAAACTGTTTCATCCATGGCTGGTGACGGCAGAAGAGGCGATAGAACTAGCCTGCCGTACAGAGGCTGCCGCTTTTGCCGTAGATAAGCGTGTCACCAATTGCGAAGGCGCCAACGTGCATGCACAGCAATCGCATTTTGTCGCGGCCAATTCGCGCGGCTTTATGGGGGGCTATCCTTTTTCACGCCACACGATTTCGGTTTCTCCAATTGCCGGCAAAGGCGCCCGTATGCAGCGCGATGATTGGTATTCCTCACAACGGAACGCGAAAAAACTCGCGCAACCGGAAGCGATAGGCAGATATGCCGCAGAACGCGCGCTGGCACGTTTGAATGCCCGTAAACTTGATACGCGTAAATGTCCCGTGTTGTTTGAGGCGCCACTGGCAGCAGGCTTGTTGGGCTCATTCGTACAGGCAGTTTCTGGCGGCGCCTTGTACCGTAAATCAAGTTTCTTATTGGATTCCTTAGGGACGCAGATATTTCCGGAGCACATACAGATATTGGAGGATCCGCATGTGGTCGGCGCGGTAGGCTCTTCCCCTTTTGATGATGAAGGCGTTAAAACGCAACGGCGCGACGTAGTTAAAAATGGCATCCTGCAAGGTTACTTTTTATCCTGTTACTCGGCGCGCAAGCTCGGCATGAAAACCACCGGCAACGCAGGCGGCTCACACAATCTGACGATGAGTTCCACCTTGACCAGGCGCGGTGATAACTTCAGTGCGATGCTGAAAAAAATGGGCACGGGCTTATTGGTGACGGAGTTGATGGGGCAGGGCGTGAATTATGTGACGGGCGATTATTCGCGCGGCGCATCGGGCTTCTGGGTGGAGAACGGTGTGATTCAATATCCGGTAGAGGAAATCACGATTGCCGGTGACATGCGCGAGATGTTCAGGCAAATAGTGGCGATAGGCGCAGATACCTTGATTCGCGGCACCAAACAGACGGGTTCCATCCTGATAGAAAACATGATGGTGGCGGGCAGTTGATTCTCCATCGCGCTTTAGCCGCGCCCTCTCCATAAAATCCGGAGAGGGCTAGCTGCTGTGAGCAGCGCAATAGGAATCGTTAAACAAGCTGAACTATTATGATCCGAGATACGCTTCTACCACTCTTGGGTTGTTCAGTAGTTTCTGTCCGGTATCTTGCAAGACGATTTTCCCATTTTCCAAAACGTAACCCTTATGGGCTATCTTCAGCGCTTGCCTGACGTTTTGTTCCACCAGTAAGATGGTCAAACCGGTTTTGTTGATTTCTTTTAATACCCGAAAGATCTCTTGCACCATGAGTGGGGCAAGTCCCATCGACGGCTCGTCGAGCAAGAGCACCTGAGGTTTTCCCATCAGCGCGCGGGCGATCGCCAGCATTTGCTGTTCTCCGCCAGATAGATTGCCGGCCAGACCAGATTCCCTGCTCTTTAGCACTTTAAATAAAGAAAACACCCATTCCAGGTCTTTGCTGATCTGTGCCTTGTCCTTGCGTGTATAGGCGCCCAGCTCCAGGTTCTCCCTGACTGTCAAGGTGGTCAGTATGGCGCGGCCTTCCGCGACTTGTATCACGCCTTTCTGAACAATCTTATGTGGAGAAAGCCTGCTTAAATCGTCTCCCTGAAACAAGACTTTGCCTGAGTCAGTTTTTAACAAGCCGGAAACAGCAAGCAGGGTGGTACTTTTTCCCGCGCCATTGGCGCCAACCAGGGCGGTAATCTCACCTTGAACCAGGTCGAGACTGATGCCTTTTACTGCCTCTATATGGCCGTAGGAAATGCTGAGGTCTTGTATGCTCAAGATAGGGCTCATGCTGCATCCTCCTTGCCTAGGTAAGCCTCAATGACTTCAGGATTGTTGCGTATTTCAGTTGGCGTGCCTTCTGCGATAATTTTGCCGAAATTGAGAACCGCGATACGTTCGCACAAACTCATGACAAAGCGCATGTCATGCTCAATCATAAAGATAGAGAAGCCACGGTCACGAATGTTGGTGATCTCTGTCATCAATTCATTTTTTTCTGCAGAGTTCATCCCTGCAACCGGTTCGTCCAGCAGCAGCAACTTGGGTTCCGTCGCCAACGCCCGGGCAAATTCTAATTTGCGCTGCTCGCCATACGACAGATTGTCAGCCAGCATGTGCGCTTTGTGATCGAGTTTGACCCAGGACAACAATTCTAGTGCGCGTTCTCTTGCCTTGGATTCTGCATTTCTGAAACTATCCAGATTAAACAACATGCTGGCCATGCCATAGTTCAGGTGATCATGCATGCCCACCACCACATTTTCTAATAACGACATTTCTTTAAACAGACGAATGTTCTGGAAGGTGCGGGCGATACCGAGTTGGGTAATCTTGTGAGGCGCGACCGTGGCCAGATCCTTGTCATTGAAGTGAATGTTGCCAAGGCTAGGGCGTAGCAAGCCGGTGATCAAATTGACGATGGTTGTTTTGCCGGCGCCATTCGGACCAATCAGGCCGAAGATGCTGCCTTGCGGCATCGTGAAGCTGACATCCTTGAGTACTTCCAGGCCACCAAAATTTTTGCTGATGCCGTCTAATCGCAACATTTAATTTACCCCTCCGGATTTGCTTTGCATAAATTTTTGGCGGAATAGGCGAAACCTTGCTGGATCCCAAATACCCTTGGGCAAATACAGGATAACGATGATGAGAATGAGCCCATTGGCGGCCAGTCGGAAATCTTTAAGGTAACGCATCGCTTCCGGAAGCAGGGTTAAAATCGTGCTGCCGATGACAGGCCCGACCAGGTTGCTGGTGCCGCCAAAAACTGCCATCGTCAGAATATCGACGGCGTTCTCAAATGCATAATTGCCAGGGCCAATGGTAAATGTGTAGTGCGCATTTAAACCGCCTGCAACGCCCGCGATCGAGGCCCCCAATACAAATGCCAACAACTTGTAGCCAGCTACGTTAATGCCCATCAGCCTTGCAGCGGTTTCATCTTCTTTTATCGCTTCGAACGCACGCCCGGTTTTTGAGCGTCTTAATCTGGCTAAAATGAATAAAACGCTGCCGAGTAACAGGACGATATGCCACCATTCCGTTTTCAGCGGGATGCCATTTAAGCCCATGGGGCCTCCGGTGATCTCCATATTCAGAACAATCACGCGGATCACTTCGCCAAATCCTAGTGTGGCGATGGCCAGATAGACACCGGATAGACGTAAAGTCGGGATGCCAATCACAAGAGCAACGAGGGCTGGCAAAATTGCGGCGGCCAATAGTGCCACTGGAAACGATAAACCAGTTTGCATGCTGATCATCGCCGCCGCATAGGCGCCAATTCCCATGAAGGCTGCGTTGGCCAATGAAAGTAGCCCACACGACAGTGTGAGATAAATTGACAATGCAAGCATGGCATTGACGCCGATGCTAAAAATGAGCGTGCTATAAATAGCCCAGAAACCATCCCACCATTCAAGCATGATATTAAGCCTTTCTTTCTAAAATTTTGCCAAACATGCCTGAAGGACGTACCAATAAGATCAAAAATAGCAAACCGAAAGCGACCGCGTCGCGGAAGTCGCTGGATAGATAGGCAACGCTCATGACTTCAGCAAAACCCAGGAATAGTCCGCCCAGCATCGCGCCACGTATATCTCCCATGCCGCCAAGAATGATCACTGCAATGCCCTTGTGTAGCATCGGTTGTCCCATGAAAGGCGATATCGCGTTAAATGACACGCCAACCAGTACACCCGCCGCTCCACCCAAGGCTGCTGCGGTGAATGAGGTCAGAAAGAATAGCCCCTCGACATTAATGCCGAGCAAATATGCGGCTTTCGGGGATTCTGCAATCGCTCTCAATGCTCGACCGAGCTGTGTGCGGCGCATGACCAATAACAAAATGATCATGAGGATAAATGAAATTAATATGATCGCAAGTTGCACTGCTGTCAGGTGCAGGTTGCCGAAGGTGAAACTGTCTTCCGGTATGGTCCCAAACGGAAATCTTTTATTTTCCGCGCCAAAAAATCCCTGAGCAATATTGGTCAACATGATCGCAACGCCTATGGTCGCAATCATTGGCGCCAAGTGAGGGGCATTGCGTTGACGTAGCGGGCGTAACACCAGGAAATCAACTATCACCCCCAGCAATCCGCAGACTAGCATGGCGGCTACCAGCGCCAGCCATAGCGAAACTTGAAAATGGTTGACCAGCAACAAGGCGATATAGCTACCCAGCATAAAAATGGCGCCGTGCGAAAGATTGATGACGCCTAGTACCCCAAAAACCAGCGTGAAGCCTAAAGCGAACAGCGCGTAAACGCTGCCCAAAGAAAGCGCATTAATTAATTGTTGTTCTATCATGGCGATGGTTGGGCAGGCTAATTGAGCGGTGATCTGCGGGATTCTATGAATGTCGGTGATGGTGGAAACGGATGTAAATGTCATCACTCAGGTCTGACCGCGCCGGCATGTTGCGAGGTCAGACCGTGTTTGAGTTTATTTCAATAAAACAAATTTACCACCTTTAGCGATGTTCACGATGGCATCTTGTTGTGCATCGAAACCAGCTTCCTTGCCATCTTTTGCGGCTGCGCGACGGAAAGCAAATTTTCCTGTCGCTCCATCGAATTTAATGCCGGGTAAGGCATCACGCAAAGCGATGCGATCCTTGTCGAGGCTGCCAGTAAGGGTGGTTTTTTTGAGCGCTTCTGCAACGATATGCATGGCGTCGTAGGCTTGTGCAGCGAACTGGTCGGGATCTGTGCCGAATTTTGCTTTGAAGTCTGCCATGAATTTCTTGTTGGCAGGCGCGATGTTTTCTGCAGACCATGGGCTACCCATCAAGGTATTGTCTGCACTGTCTTTGGCTATTTCAAAGAGTTTCGGAGAATTAAAACCATTGCCACCTATAAACGGTTGTTTCATGCCTAATGAGCGGGTCTGTAAAATAATATTTGCCGCTTCCTCTGCCAGGCAGGAACATACGATGGCATCCGGATTGGACGCCTTGATTTTTGTCAGTTGCGCTTTGAAATCCAGATCGCCCTTGGCGTAAGTTTCAGTATCCGTCACCGCTATTTTCTGGTCCGCCAGCGCTGTCTTGAAAACATCGTATCCGCTCTTGGTAAATGCGTCGTCATTGCCATACAGGACAGCGACTTTTTTAATATTGAATTGTTTGACTGCTGCGCGCGTGGTAACCGGCAGTACATCTGCTTCCATGACTGAATTACGGAACGTAAATGGCCCCATATTGGTAATGCCATCGGCGGTATTGCTGGTGCCGAAAACGACAGTTTTAGACGCATTGGCGATAGGATCTGCGGCAAATGCGGAGTTCGACAAAGTTGGCCCAAAGATCATCAAGACCTTGTCCTGGAAGATCAATTTTTTGAAGACATTGATCGCATCCTCTTTTTTACCCTGCTCATCTTCGATGACCAAGACCAACTTGTTACCATTTACGCCGCCTTTTGCATTGAGCTCTTCAGTGGCGAGGGTGAAGCCATTTTTAATCGCAACACCGTATTTGGCTGCAGGCCCTGTGAGTGCTTCAGCGACGCCAATTTTGATGTCGGCTGCCTGAGTGACTGCTGACCAGCCAAGCAAGGCGGTGGCGATGAGAAATTTTAAATGATGCGACATAGTGGTCTCCTGATATGGAACATGGATCAATTGATTGGTCCGTTTTATGTTTAGTACAAACCTGTACCCGCTCTTTTTTACTACCTTGAAACAATAATTAATTGTGATCAACTACAAGACTGCAAGCTTGTGTTTCTGGTATTTTTCCTTGTTGCCTGATGGTAACTGATCTGCCCTTCAACAGAGATGAAATGCCGTAAGCAGATCTTAAAAAACAACATCAGAGTTTTTGACGGGCGCGGGCGATGGCTGCTTTAACCTGATTTGGCGCGGTGCCGCCTATGTGATCGCGTGCCGCGACAGAGCCTTCCAGCGTCAGCACTTCAAACACGTCTTCAGCGACCAGCGGTGAAAACTGTTGCAAATCAGCCAGGCTCATGTCGCTTAAATCGCAAGCCTTGTCGACACAGGTGCGCACTGCCAGCGCGACAGCTTCATGCGCATCGCGGAAAGGCAAGCCCTTCTTGACCAGGTAATCTGCCAGATCAGTCGCGGTGGCATAACCCTGCAAGGCTGCGGCACGCATGGCTTCCGGCTTGACAGTGATGCCGCCGGCCATATCGGCAAAGATGCGCAGGGTATCGACCAGCGTGTCCACCGTATCAAACAGCGGCTCCTTGTCTTCCTGATTGTCCTTGTTGTAGGCCAGCGGCTGGCCTTTCATCAGGGTCAGCAGGGCGATCAGGTGGCCGTTGACACGGCCAGTCTTGCCGCGCGCCAGTTCCGGCACATCGGGGTTTTTCTTTTGCGGCATGATGGACGAACCGGTGCAGAAGCGGTCGGCGATATCGATGAAGCCAACCCGCGGGCTCATCCAGATGACCAGCTCTTCCGACATGCGCGAGATGTGCGTCATGATCAAGGCGCCGGCGGCACAGAATTCAATCGCGAAATCACGGTCAGAGACGGCGTCGAGCGAGTTGTGGCAGACGTCGTCGAAACCTAAAGTGCGGGCGACTCTCTCGCGGTCGATAGGGAAGGTGGTGCCGGCCAGCGCGGCGGCGCCCAAAGGCAGGCGGTTGACGCGTTTGCGGCAGTCAAGCATGCGCTCGGTATCGCGGCTAAACATTTCTACATAGGCCAGAATATGATGGCCGAAGGTGATCGGTTGCGCCACCTGCATGTGGGTGAATCCTGGCATGATGGTGTCGCTGTGCTGTTCGGCCAGATCGAGCAGGGCGCTGCGGAAATCGCCTAACAAGCCGACGATGGTATCGATCGATGAACGTACATACAGACGGATGTCTGTCGCCACCTGATCGTTGCGCGAACGGCCGGTGTGCAGGCGCTTGCCGGCATCGCCGACTAGTTCGGTCAGGCGCTTTTCGATATTCAGATGTACGTCTTCCAGATCGAGCAGCCATTCAAACTTGCCCGATTCGATTTCTGATTGTATCTGCGCCATGCCGCGCTGGATCTCGGCATGGTCTTGTGCTGTGATGATATTTTGTGTTGCCAGCATCTCGGCATGCGCCAGCGAGCCCTGAATATCAAAAGCGGCCATGCGATTGTCAAAAAACACCGAAGCCGTATAGCGTTTGACCAGATCAGAGACCGGTTCGGAGAAGCGGGCAGACCATGCCTCGCTTTTTTTAGAAAATTGTGATGTCATAGTGGTTTCCTTGAGATTGCATAATTATACCGTGTGACTGGATTAACATTTGCCGTCTGTGATAGCAGAACCAACAGGGCAAAGCTAACTGCCAGCAAAAGACTGAGAAAATGGGACAACACATAACAGAACAGATGCCATCATCAAAATACGCGCTGCTGATACCGGATTGTTGCAATATCGGCATTGTCTTCAGGGTGCTGATCGCGGTTAATTTATTGGTATTACTGAGTTTGCTGGCCAGAGGTCAGGGATGGGCTCTGAATTTTCAGGAATTTATTGAAACCTCGATGCTGGTCGAGCTTATCTGCTTATCCTCGTTATTCGCCTTGTGTGGCGTGCGCAACTTGTTCACCAGGCAGTTGGTGCCTGATTGGGTGCAGCGTGCAGTATGCGGTGTGGTGCCTGCCTTGATTTGCAGCGTGTTGCTGGCTTACTTTGATGGCATGGAATGGTTTGTCTTCAGTTTTCCTCATTTGCAGGTCGGCTATTCGATTTTCTTATGCTTCCTGATAGGCATGAGCCTGCAGCATTATTTTGAAATGCGCAGCCGGGCGTTTTCACCCGCCCTGGGCGAAGCGCGGCTGCAGGCTTTGCAGGCAAGGATACGGCCGCATTTTTTATTTAACAGTTTGAATGCCGTGTTGTCGCTGATACGCACCGAGCCGCGCCGCGCCGAGACTGCGCTGGAAGATCTGGCAGATTTGTTCCGTGTGCTGATGCGCGACACACGCGATATGACCACCTTGCAGGAGGAAGTGCGGCTTTGCGAGCAGTATCTGGCGATAGAGAAAATCCGCCTGGGCGAGCGCCTGCAGGTGAGCTGGCATACCGAGAATCTGACTGAGCAAGACATGCAAGACGCAAAAATAGCCGCCTTGTTATTGCAGCCGCTATTGGAAAACGCCGTGCACTATGGGGTCGAGCCATCGACCAAGCCGGCCATGATCATGGTGGCGATCCGGCGCAATCTGGATAAGATCGAGATCACGGTGAGCAACCCTTTCCATTCTGATCCCAGGCTTCCGCAAGGCAATCCTCAGGGCAATCAGATGGCGCTTGAGAATATCCGCCAGCGGCTGGTCTTGCTCTATGACATAGAAGCGCAGCTCAGTTACGGTGTGGTCGGGTCTAGTTTTGAAGTCAAACTGAATTTCCCTTACAAAAAATGAATCGTCCAAAGATACTCATCGTCGATGATGAAGCGCCCGCCAGGCAAAGGCTGGCGACGCTGATCGCCGACATTCAGCAGGAATGCCCGTGTGACTTGATTGGCGAAGCGTCCAACGCCCAGGCGGCGCTGGATCACATCGCGCTGGCGCAGCCGGATATCGTTTTGCTCGATGTGCAGATGCCGGGGATGACAGGGATGGAGCTGGCGCAACATCTGTCGCGCAACAGGCAAGGCCAAATGCCGGCGATCATTTTCGTCACCGCTTACGACGATTATGCATTGAAGGCGTTTGAAGTGCATGCCATGGATTACCTGCTCAAGCCGGTGCGCGCCAGCCGCCTGGCCGAAGCGATCAATCGTGCCAGCCAGTTAAGCGCGGGGGCACAGCAATCGGCCTTCACCGCATCAATTCAAACCATGCCGGCCGCTCGTCAGTGTTTCTCTATTCTGGAAAGAAACCGCGTCCTGCTGATTCCCGTTGCGGAAGTCTTATTTCTCAAGGCGGAACAGAAATACGTCACATTGCATACCCGCACGCGTAGCTATCTGCTGGAAGAATCCTTGACTTCTATCGAGGATGAAATGGCGAGCCTGCTAGTGCGCGTGCATAGAAATGCGCTGGTGGCACGCAACGCCATCGTGGGCGTAGAGCGTGCTTCTCATGTTGTTGACGCCGACAGCGAGCATGAAAAAGTCACTGAGTCGTGGCAAGTTATCGTGCGCGATGCTGATGAACGTTTGCCCATTTCAAGAAGGCAGTGGCCGGTGATCAAGGCGTTGGTGCGCTAGCGTGTTTGTTCGTCATTACGCTACAAAAATCTCGATGTCGGCACTGCCAGCACGCACTATCCATGCGCATTAGCGGGCAGTGTGCTTGTAAAGGCGCATGAACAGTGCGTCTCAGGGCATCGTGTTTTGAGATTTTTTAAAATTTTAGTGAATGCAGTCGCTTAACAAGCCGCGTGATTCACCGTAATGACGTGCACCGCCAAGCCACCCAGTGAGGTTTCCTTGTATTTGGCCTGCATGTCGGCGCCGGTCTGGCGCATGGTTTCGATGACCTGATCGAGGCTGACGTGATGGATGCCATCGCTCTTGAGCGCCAGCGAGGCTGCGGTAATTGCCTTGACCGCGCCCATCCCGTTGCGCTCTATGCAGGGGATTTGCACCAGCCCGCCGATAGGGTCGCAGGTCATGCCCAGGTGGTGTTCTATGCCAATCTCGGCGGCGGTTTCTATCTGTGCATTACTGCCGCCCAATGCCGCGGTCAGGCCGGCAGCGGCCATGGCGCAGGCGACTCCGACTTCGCCCTGGCAGCCGATTTCTGCGCCCGAGATCGAGGCGTTTTTCTTGCACAGCATGCCGATTGCCGCGGCCACCAATAAAAACTGGCGTATGCCTAGTTCAGGATTGCTTGGCTTGCAGTCCTGCGAGTAGTAACGCAAGATGGCTGGAATGATGCCCGCAGCGCCATTGGTCGGTGCCGTGACCACCCGTCCGCCGGCAGCGTTTTCTTCATTCACGGCCATCGCATACAGGCTGACCTTGTGCATGCCGTCATGTGGCAGGGCCGGTAAGGTATTAGTGAGGTCGTTGGCGGTGAGCCATAACTTGGCGGCGCGGCGTTGCACATGTAAGCCGCCGGGCAATTCGCCGGTCAGCTGCAAGCCGCGCTCTATGCAGCGGCTCATGACGCTCCAGAGTTGGTCCAGGCCGGCATCCAATTCCTCTTCGCTGCAGTGCATCAGCTCGTTGGCGCGCAACATTTCTGCAATGCTCAGGCCGACCCGTTTTCCATGCGCCAGTAGTTCAGCCATGGTGGAGAACGGGTAGGGTACGGTCACGGCAGGGTGTGCGCTGGTGTTGCCGCCTTTTTGCAGTTCTTCTTCAGAATAGATGAAGCCGCCGCCGGTAGAGTAGAACACGCGCTCATAAGTGCTGCCATCATTTCGCGCAAGCGTAAAGCGCATGCCATTCGGATGCCCGGGCAAGACTTCGCTCTTGTGCCAGATCAGGTCATCAAGAATGTCGAATTTGACACTGTATTCGCCCAGTAAATGGATGATGCCGCTGCTTGCCAGCGTGCCGAGTTTATCGTCTATGTTTTCCGGGTCGATGTCCTGTGGCGTTTCTCCCATCAGCCCCAGCAAAACCGCTTTGTCAGTGGCGTGGCCCAGGCCGGTCAGCGCGAGCGAGCCGTAAAGCGCCACTTCTACCTTGCTGACTTTAAACAGTTCGGGGCACTCGAGTAAAAACCGGCGTGCTGCCAGCATGGGACCGACAGTGTGCGAACTCGATGGACCTACGCCAATCTTAAATAAGTCAAATACACGCATGTCCATACTGTTTACCTTTTTGTCTCGAAATTTATTGTTATGCCGCCTTGGTCGTCGCTCCTTCTGTAGTCTGGCCGGGCTTGACGTTCTTCAGCATGTCCTGGACTAATTGCTGAATATCGATTTGCGCCTGCCATCCCCAGTCTCTGCGGGCGATGTCGTCATCGAGGCTTTGCGGCCACGACGCTGCAATTGCCTGACGGCTGTCTGGTGCGTAGTGTATGTCGAATCCGGGCAAATTTTGTTCGATTACTTGCGCCAATTGCCGTGGATTAAAGCTTAGGCCTGCCACATTGTAGGAGGAGCGAACAGAAAGTTTATCTGCGCGTGCATCCATCAAACTGATGGTCGCGCGGATGGCATCCGGCATGTAGATCATGGGTAGCGTTGTTTCTGCATCGAGGAAGCAAGAATAGCTCTCGCCACGCAAGGCGGCATGGAAAATCGCAATCGCGTAATCGGTCGTGCCGCCGCCCGGAGGGGATTTGTAGCTGATGATGCCAGGGTAGCGGATGCTGCGCACATCAACGCCGTATTTCTGAAAGTAATATTCGCACAGACGTTCGCCGGCAAGTTTGCTGATGCCGTAAATGGTGGTCGGGTCCATCACGGTATATTGTGGCGTGTTTTGCGCCGGCGTATTCGGGCCGAAGGCCGCGATCGAGGATGGCCAGAACACTTGCAGCGGTTTGCCGGCTTCACCGCGCACGCGTGCCAGTTCCAGAATATTGAGCAGGCCGTCCATGTTCAGGGTCCAGGCCTTCAGGGGTGCCTGTTCGCCCGTGGCGGACAACAGTGCCGCCAGCTGATATACCTGGGTGATTTGATACTGCTCTGCGACAGCGGCAAGGCGCTCTGCGCTGAGCACATCGATCACTTCATACACCTTGGCTGCATACAGGCTGCGCGGGCTGATGTCCGCCGCGATGACATTGTCTGCGCCGTGCTGTGCCGCCAGTGCGTCGACCAGTTCGCTGCCGATTTGCCCGTTGGCGCCTATGACTAATATACGTTCCATGTTCTTACTTTCTTTATTTTGCTTATTTGAAGTGTTTATTTAATCAAGCCAAGTTCGCGGCCGGCCTGCGCAAAGGCGGCCAGGGCGGTTTGTAATTGTTCCGTAGAGTGTGCCGCTGACAGCTGTACCCGGACCCGCGCCTGGCCCATCGGTACCACCGGATAGAAGAAACCGGTGACCAACACGCCAAGCTCATACATTCGTGCGGCAAATTTTTGTGCCACCGGCGCATCAAACAGCATCACAGGAACAACCGGGTGTGTGCCAGGTTTAATCGTGAAGCCCAGGGCGGCGATTTCACGGCGGAAGAAGGCGGTGTTGGCATGCAATTTGTCGCGCAATTCGGTCGACGACGACAGGCGCTGCAATACCGACAGGGAGGCGCCGGCAATCGAGGGTGCCAGGGTATTGGAGAATAAATAAGGGCGCGATTTCTGGCGCAGGGTATCAATCACTTCCTTGCGCGCAGCGGTGAAGCCGCCCATGGCGCCGCCCAGGGCTTTGCCCAGTGTGCCGGTGATGATGTCGATGCGGCCCATGACATTGTGATGTTCGTGCGTGCCCCGGCCGGTGGGACCCATGAAGCCAGACGCGTGGCATTCATCGATCATCACCAGGGCATCGTACTTGTCCGCCAGATCGCAAATTTCATTGAGTTTGGCGATCGTGCCGTCCATCGAGAACACGCCGTCCGTCACGATGATGCGATGGCGCTTGTCAGCTGCCGCCTGCAACTGCACTTCAAGATCGGCCATGTCGTTGTTCGCATAGCGGTAGCGTGCCGCCTTGCACAGACGTATGCCATCGATGATGGAGGCATGATTCAGCGCGTCGGAGATGATGGCGTCCTGCTCGTCGAACAAGGGCTCGAATACGCCGCCGTTGGCATCAAACGCAGCGGCATACAGGATGGTGTCTTCCATGCC
>CXWL01119838.1_pt1 | contig 30490 bp, 30 predicted proteins | sample 590931 | NCBI WGS metagenome assembly CXWL01 (sample SAMEA3498368, study PRJEB10139) | groundwater metagenome | biome: water well; material: biofilm material | place: Germany | collected 2015-04-27 | reverse complement strand
GAAGCTGAATATTGAAGCGGGATTGATGTTGAGCCAAGGTATGAGCCGGTCATACGTTCAGCAAGTGGCTTAGGTGTTTGGCTCGATTGCACTGCCGTTTGAGCTGCAATGCGATCGCGCATCTGATTTGCATCGGCACGCACTTTTTCCGGCGATAAGCTTCCGCAACCCACAACCGAAATTGCAGCAACTATACATACTGTGTTTTTGAATACGTTCATATTTCTTAATCCTCGCAGCGCTTGTTTTTGTGAATGATTTTTACGACCGGGCGTGGGCTGTTTTCCCAAAAACAAGCTCGCAATGGATAGCTTGAGTTTTTGTGGCTTTCCATAACGGCGGTAATTGCTGCGTCAAAATCGCCTGTGAACGTGGCTTCAGGATCGGCAGCGTAATCATGGCTTTCAGTGGCGAATATCAATTGGCGCTTCGGCGTTGCCGATTCTGCCCATCGAGTCAATGCACCGTAGAGCGTGCCATCTGTTTTGCGGATTTCCCACGTAAGTGCAACAACAGGAGGCGTAACTTTTGCCTGTGTTGCTACAGTGGCTGAAGCTGGCTTACCTGATTTTTCTGCGTACTCGCCCTCTTTCACTTTCAAAGCAGCTTCGAGTCGGTCGAGGCGGGACTTCAATGCGGGGGTCGCAGTTTCTTGTCCTTGTTGGTAACCAGGTTCAATTGCTCGACTAATGATGATTGGTCGTCCGGCAAAGTTTCCGTAGATACGGTCAGGATTGCCAGCAACGATCAAGCGATCACCGTCAGCTGTAGCTCCTTTGATAATCAGCCCTGGAATTGCTTCAATATAGGTATTGCGACCGTCACTACTGATGTTGAAATTTTGGTTGTTGTCAACAACGTACTGTGAGGTGCGCGCATGAGAGGCAGTTAAAGAACAGGCCAAAAGCCCGAATGCAATTACTGCTTTAAACATGAGTTTGTTCATTAATTTGGTTTCCAAAATGGTCATTCACTGGATTGATATTCTCTACGTACAACCACATAAATTCGGATCGACTAGAGGTGGAAATTTAGTGCGATTCAGTTCTTTTGTGACGTTTTGCAAAAACTGACTCACGTTTTTGCAAAATATTTCACAGGTATTCTTTAAAAACAATTACTTAGGGCGATTTTGCGACTGTCACAATGTCAGTCTTTTCTCCACGGTTGCATCACAATGTCTTTTGCGGCAAAGAGAATGAATTCAGTGCCAGGCTTGACCGTCAGTGTTGGAGCAATGTTTTTATTGCGCTCTAACATCGCCTTAAGACTGTCGTTGAGTGCGATCGCAATGGGATTCCCTGACGATGAGAACCCACCTCCGTTGCTGTTAGAAGTGACCGTGCTTTTTTCATTAGAGAGAAGCAAAGACGACGCGCCAAGGACGAGGCTTGTACCGAACATTTTCATAAAATGATTGTTCACGTCGGCAGACATTCCGGATTCGCCAGTCATGGCAGATGCAGGTGAGCCTTGCAATGACACCCATGTTCCATCGGGAAGAATCAGTCGATTGGTCGCAACCAAAACTCGATCCTGACCCACCACCACTTGACTGCTATAAGAGCCGACGATCTTGCTACCCTTTGGAATGAGGATGCTTTTCTGTCTGCTGTCCCAAACGTCAGCTGTAACGGCCGCAGTAACAACGCCAGGAAGGTCGCTGTTGATGCCGGAAAGAAGCACCGTGCGGATAATGTGGCCTTGATTAATGACGGTTGTACCGGCTGCTGGTTGTTGTCTCACGACTTGGTTAACGTCACCGCTAATACTCGCTTGCTCGCTTAAAAATTCGCTATTGTTAGATTTCTTTGGTGCTTCACGCTGAGGTGACAGAGCAGCAAGTGCTTTGTTCTGCATGGCCTCTCCACGCTTAATCGCATCTTCACGCATCGCATTCGTTGCAGCAAGTTCGCTCTGCAAAGCATCTAAGCGCGTGCCACTACCGCCAAGACCAGTTTGAGATTGGTTTTCAGAAGCAAGTTTTAAAGCACCGACCTCAAGAGGTGACATACGAACGTCTTCAATTCGCTTGAGCCGAGCAGCTTCAGCTTCTTCCGATAACCTAACTTGTGCTAATTCAGCATCGATTTCAGCTTTAGATTTAGCTCTTGTTTGCACGTTTGTAGATGGAGCCGCACCCTCAAACGGAAGCCCAACAGCAGGATTTTTTTGGGGAGTGGCGCCTGCATCTTCCTTCATGGCATCAAGAAGCGCATTCGTGTTATTCGCCTGCTTAGAATCATCGACGTTGTACTCAGTGGTCGCTTTGACGCGTTTAGCATTCGGATCTTCAGTTGGCATAAAAATCCAAACAATAATCCCGAGGAATACCACCGGCACAAGGTAACGCGTTAAAGACTTGGTAATCGTTCTTGATGCGGAGCCTGTTTTTAAATCGGCAGCGTCATCGATCGATGTGTCTTCCTCAAAGGCGTAAGCGTCTTCTTTCGAAGGTGTAAATTTTGGGTCAAACGGATCCTTAACCATGTGATTACCATTCCATGCGTTTGGATTTGTTGATTTTGACTTCCGCACTGCCAAGTTTAAGCAATAGGCGTTGTGCTACGCGTTCTACGACAATCAAATTACCTTTTGTTGTGTAGTTAATGAGTGAGGGACTTCCAGACTCATCAATCAAAAACACTGCTGGCGAATCCTGCGTGGCTGGCAATCGGAGATAGGTAAATTTGCCATCTGAATAAACGGTAGTCGGTTTAAAGCTTGCATCGCCTTTGACTTCGTATGCAAAGTCCAGAGTTGCTGGATCTATATTGGCTGCGACGATTTGATTCTTTAATCTGTCGTGTTCAGCATTGTTGACCGCCGCGACAGCCGCCTGGGTCAGCCGAATTTCAGCTTCGCGGTCAGGATAATCGAAACTAACTTTTTGAAATACAGCATCTGACGGTTTGCCAGATATAAGTTGGAACTGATAGGTACGCTTTGTCGTAACGACCGTCATCGACGTTTCAATACCTTCACGCAATGGCTTGATGTAAATATTGCGTGGTCCACCAGATACGCGCCACTGCATCGAGTCACCGACGACAGGGTTCTCTTTGAGCCCTTCGTCTTCAGCCAATTCAAGATGCGTATGTAGCGACGGCAACGTGAACAACCGGAAAATTACTTCAGGCGAGTACGTATACTTTACGATACGATTTTCATTGGTTGCCGAGATAGATTGAGCCGGCTTATCAATGGCGACCTTTTTCGGTGTGACAGCATGCGCGACCGAACTGGTTGCAATGGAAATGGCAAGAAGTGCCTTAATCATATTCATTTGGCTAATACTTCCTCAGTAATGTTGAAATTGGTGACGTACATGCCGGCAGGATTTTTCATCACTTTTGCCATTGTGTTTGGCTTGATCAGGGTGAAGGTAATGGTCATCGCGTAATAGACAACCTTCACATCATCGCCTTTACGAGTGATCGTTTTGAAGCGTAGAAGCGCCACATCATTTTTGATGAAATTGATCGTGCGGAATTCGTATGCGCGACTATAACTAGGGTTGTCGCGTAAAAGAACTAGCGGGTTATCTTTACGCCGCAGTTCGCGCAATTGATCAACAGCTGCATCAATCACAATATCGGCCGAGTCGCGCAGTGTTACATCGAGAGTAGATCGATTGATGCCAAATACGTTTGCACCCCATTGGCTGATAAAGTAGCCAATGGATTCATTGTCAGGCACCCATTTTCCGACTGGCGTTGAATCTACGGCAATACGACCGCCTTCCGCTTTCGTTACCTGTACTGTCTCGATTGTTTTGAGAGGTAGCAAGATATTGATCGTGACAGCGAGAGTCGCGGAGATGAATGCCATAACCATTGCGACGATGAACCACCGATTTGCACTGATTTTGTATTGGCTACCGGAAGCGAACCAGTTATTCGTCGTATTGTTTGAAAGATCCCCAGGCGCGAAGTCAGGAACGTCTTTGTTTGATTTGCGATTATTTTTCATGTGGCAATTTTGGATTTCTTTGGTAATTTAGTGTCAGCAAAACGTCGTCTAAGTTCGCAAGGATTTAAGAATTTCCAAATATATTGATTTCGACGCGACGATTCGCGGCCTTACCTTTGGCTGTTGAATTGTTCGCAACGAAACCACCGGATGATTGGTGAGTGACTTTTATTTTCTGACTGTTGACACCATTAGCAACTAGAAAGGCTTTTGCAGAATTTGCACGTTCTTGTGCAATGGAACTAGCCATCGGAGTTGACGTGGAGCTATCTGTAAAGCCCTTCACCTGGATTGATTTGGCGTCTTTAGCAATGCCTAGCAATTCTGTTTTCGTCTGACTATCTGGCTCAAATTGAGTGCTGTTATTTTTGAATTGAACTGTGTAAATCGCTTCTTCTGTTTTTTCGGAAGGCGAATTCTTTTGGATCAATTCTTTTATTTCTGATAGTTCTGCACGTAGACGTTCAATCTCGGTTTGCAGTGCTTCTGGTGAATCATTTTTGTGCTTGTTAATCGCTGCAGCGGATACGCCTTCAGCCTGTAAAGATTCCATTGGCGATACTTGCGGATTGAGCTTTGTGACAATAACTGGCTCTGCATTTTTACGTATGGCAGAATCTTTGCGGACCACTAACGAAGTACCTTTTGGGCCAACAATTTTGAATGTGTCCAAAATCTCGTTAAAGACAATGCTCTGGCCGTATATTTTGTATGGCATTACTCGACCAGCATCGTTAACAAAAAGTGTTGTTGATGGATTGAATCCTTTAATTTGAACGGCGGTATTTGCTCCAATGTCAAATACTTGGATCACACCATTGGTGACACCATTTTCTGTTTGGTAATTGAATTGAATATGCGCGTCTTTAGATGAAGGCCACATACTTGAACATGCAGTCAATCCAATGGATGCCGCTACCACAACAGTGATGATCTTGAGTTTCATATATTTCCCGCTTAATGAATGTCGAAGTGAATTAATTATTTAGTAGCTGCTTTTGCGCCGGAATAGAGGTTCTTAGTTGCGCTGGCAACTTTTAAAACACCACGCCCCCCCATCTTTGCCCCTCCCCACGCTACGCCAGGGCTGGCTTTAGCGCCGGCTTTAGCGCCCTTCACGGCATTTTTACTTCCTGCTTTTGTGTACCCTTTCCCGCCTCCGGAACTTGCACCGAGCGAGCCAGGGACCATTGCAGAAGCAATGCTTGGGGCTTGAGAAATGAGATTGTTTACGGCAAGTAAAATGACTGCGACCATTGCGAGCGTGGGAGAGGTTGCTTCGCCATTTACAAAGGTTGAAAATCCGAGTGCATCGAAAATCTTGATTGCGATGCTGATGACAACTGCGAGGACGCCGCTGACGACTGCCGACGCGACAATGAACCCTACCCACTTACCCGCGTACTCGCGGGTCCAAGGAGTCACGATGCCGGCAAGCATGATGGGCCCAAATGCTATGCCAACAGAGTATAAAAATGGTCCTAGCAATAAAAGGCCAATGACTTCAGCCATGCTTATCAATGTGATGGCCAAAATGACCAATGCAAAGATGCATGTGAGTGCGGCATCGAGTATTGCTGCGCCGTAACTTGTTAGTAATTTTATTGAGAAGACATTACTAACAGCATTTTTTATAGCCGAGCCGATCAATGCAAGAATGGATCCGTAAAAATTCATTACTGCACCGGTAGGGTTGCCTCCTACGTTTCGCAGTAGGTCTAAGAATTGATCAAACATATCAATATTTGCTGCATAGTTCGTTATTAACATTGCTGCTACTACAGCTGGTACGCCAACATCAAATAAACGATTCAAGATTGAGCCATCGGATGACCCCAAAAAAATGAGAACTTCGTATACCAAATATAGAAGCGATAAAGTTCCTGCCAAAGCAAGCGCAGGAGTGATTAGCTTTGCAGCGAAGCCCATGCCCGCAGCTTTAAGTGAGCCTAATATATTCGTATTGAATTTCGTGGCAAGTTGATCGGCAACGATTTGAATGTTATTGAAGAAGCCGGTTGCCTTTGCCGCCTGTGATGCTTCAGCGGCCGCTTTTGCGGTCGCATATGCAGTTGCTTTACCTGAAGCACGCGCAGCTGCGGCGGCATCGGCTCCTTCTGCGTCTGTGTACGCGTATGACTGCGAAGAAAAAGTAATGGCAACAATACTTATCAAGATGAGAAAAATGGCTTTGAAATGAATACGCATGTAAATATGGTTGCCGGTTGAATTGGTTTTACGTGCATCATTTTTACCTATGCGCGCGTTTTTAAAAATTCAAATGCACAAGAAAAAGCGGCCTGATTTAAGTTTTTGACTTAGATCAGGCCGCTTAAGTTATTTGCGCGCACAATTGCGCAGATGTTATTTATGCACTACAAATCTATCAGAAGAATCAGTTAAGCGTTTTTGATAGGCGTTGTTGATCTCGATTGCCAACTGTTCATCCTGTTGCGTCTTTTCTATACGCAAGCCTTCTTGCATTTTCTGGGCGCCGAGTTCACCAATGATCTGTTGATTTTGTCCGATCAGCACATCAATTTGAGTGCCGACCGCTTGTGTAGCAGCGGTTTGACCTTGCGCACCTTGTAGCTGGCCCAGGATTGCTTTTCTGCGATTGGCGGTATCAGTCATGGATTTATCAATACTTTGATATTGACTTTTATAAATTCTTGCGCTTTCCATATCAGATGCATTTCTCGATGCTCTGAATTCATCCCACGACATATTGGAAGTACCTACCTTTGCCTGCATATCTTGCGTCAACCGCAATGAGTTTCGTAGCGTGCTTTCAAGTTGCTGGTTATTCAAACGCAGCTCGTTGTACATATTAAGTTCTTGTTGCGCACCAGCCAAACCTTGAAGATCTCCCAGGCCGGCTGTTGACTTGGCTAACTCAATCGTTCCCTTTGTCTGTTGATACAAAGTCCCTGCAGTGTTCGCCTCAGTAGTAACGGCGTTAATTGCAGTCAAAAGATTTTGAATAAAGTTAGATGGATCAAAAACTATAGCTGCACTTGCTGACAAAGGAGCCATAGTCGCAGCGGAGGCCAATACCAATATGGCTTTGATTTTATTGATTTTATTAAACATAAATATTCCTTTTCATTAGTGAGCTGCGATGTAATTCAAATAGTCTTCGTGCCAATCTGTTGAATCCGGCTTTCTATGCTTCTCGAATGCGGCCAACACATATTCTTCCGAGCGCAAGTATGCCAATACATCTTTCGAAAAATCAGTAGTAATTACATGCGCCTTGGTATCTTGGATCAACAAGTAATCACGCTTTGGCGTCAGCTTGGCGATCATGTCTATTTGGTGATCTTCAAGCGCGAATTTCTCGCGATATGCAGCGCGATGTGATTCCACTTTTGGATTGCCGAGTAAAAGGAAGCTGAAAATATTATCCAGAATCGATGACGAAATTTCGCTTGATGTAACCGAAGTTGGTGATTGAATCGTCATCCAGACAAAAGCATTTTTCTTACGCAGTGTCTTGAGCCATTCATCGATCATATCCCTGAATTTTGGATTGTTGAGCAGGAACGACGCTTCTTCCAGATAAATGAAAGTTGGCCGGCCATCGAGCGACATGTAGATTTTGCGGAACGCATAATCCATGAACGCGCGTGCCAATCGATCTACCGCCAGGATTTCGCGCATTTCGGTTGTAGTCCAATTCGATACGGAGTAGTCATCCTCTACGCTATCGAACATTCCATAAGGACCGTCCTTCATCCATTCGCCAAGCTCTGCTTCAATATTTTTTGGACACAATGCTGCAAAATGGCTCATGCTCATATCGCCGCCCGACTCAACCAGTTCGGTCAACTTGGCATCGATCTGTTTGCGATCTTCAGTAGTTGGTACGAAACCACCCTCTTCCAATCGTCGCAATATCCATTCGCGCACCCAACTCTTACCATCAGGCGAGCCGTCTTTCAACGCAAAGAATGGATTCCATTTTGCTTCTTTGCTCTTAATGTCGACATGGCGACCGTGATGCAATTCCGTAACAATGCGGCATGAATAGTTACGATCAAAGATGAAAGTATTCACGTCGCCATAACGCTGGAATTGCGACAGGCAGAAATTCACAAAGGTAGTTTTACCGCCGCCAGTTGGGGCGATGATGACCATGTGACCTACCTGCCCTACGTGCGGAGCGAAGTTAAATCGACCGCCATAGGTATTGCCGAATACAGCGAACTTCGGCACGTCTTGCTTGTAGATTTCTCGGGAAAAGAATTCGTGTGAACGAGATCCTTCATTCATTGTGTAGATTGGAGCGGTATCAGCCACATTCTCTACACTCAAAGTCTCCCATCGCGTTTGCAATGCCCATTGCCCAGGCAACATTGCTGCAAACGACGCCAACGTATTCATGCGCTCACGCAGGACGCGGAAACGCATATTGGACATACGTTGCGCCACCATCTGCGTGTTTTGTTTAACGATCTGTGGTGAGGCGCCGTAGACGAAGATGGAAGTATTCACATAAGCGTAAGTAATGCCCTCTGCGCCGATTCGTGTCTGCGCATCTTTGCATTGTTCCAGCAACTCTGCTTTACCTGATTTTGCTTCAGCTTCACGACCGCCAGCCTGAGCGATTGCGTGACTGATCAAGCCATATTTTGTCAGGTTGTAGTATTCGGTCGCTTCGTTGATAGCCGCGGAACTTTCATTGGAATCAAGGTGCCGGATGATATGACAAATGGTGAGTTCCATATCCATCTTAGATATGGTTTCAAACAGCATTGGTGAAGTCGATTCAGGCCATTTCTTGATAGCAAGGCAGCTGGCATAGACAGCATTGCCGTTGCCGGTGAAACGAAGTATGTCAGGTCCGGTTTTCAAGTAATTGCTCGGCAACCACGAATCCAACATTGCATCATTCGGTTTTACCAATTCTTCCGGTGCTGTTGCGCGGTTGAGCAATGCGCCGAGCGCTGAGGTAAATTCATTGGCTTCAAGGCGACGCATTTTTAGCGGCATTGTATTGGTCAAGCCAACAATAATGCGCTCGAAAGCAGTCACGTTTTCTCGAAGCATGCCAACGTCGCGCGCGAACGCATTTCGGCCTGAGAGCGATTCCTTGAATGCCATAAACAAGGAAGAAGCCAATCCAACTTCTGCTTCACGCTGGATGCGTGAAACACGGTCGAAGAATTTATCCGTACCGGTATTGCCAGTAAACAGAAGATAAAATCGATACGTGATCGAATAATGCTTGCCATCCGTGAATTGCTTTGAATAGATCTTGTCTAGCTTTGCCGATACCGGATTCGTGAAGTTATTCTCAGGATATGAGGTGTCACGACGTTTATCGACAATCCACCAGCCTGTTAATCGCTTGTCAAGTTGTGATAAGGCGCGTTGAGTCTGCTGTGTAACACTGTCGATTTGCTCATCAAACAAATTGTCTGGATCAAGACCAGAATATTCGAAGGCGGCAAGCATCGATCCATCTTTGTTGAGGATGATTTCAGGGGTAATGAAATCTATCCACGGACAAATGGCTTGAAATGGATCTTCACTTTCAGGTTCACGAAAGGCAATTTTAAGCATAGTTAGTTGCGTACTCCGCGACCCACTTTATATGGTCGCTCAAATGCTGTTGGAAGTTTGGATCTTGAGTGCGGTTGGTAGTCGCTATTCATCAATGTATACCGCGAGTACATGTCGAATATCTTCGGCTCCTGTTTGAACAAGTACTTCAAGACAGAATGCGCCGTAGCAGCTATAGCAAGTGGTATGGATGCATACCACCAGCTAATCGACGTACCCACCATCACTGCCAGCAATGCGCCAGGGCCCCAACAAAAGCCAAGTGCTTTTGATGAGATGCCATAACTTAGGCGTGGCAGGCTCAGAGCCTGATTTACTTCAGATTCCCGCATTACAGTACGCAGGAAGTTGTCAGGCCGGAATTGGTGATCAGCAGCGAACCGCCAATGACGATCGCAGCCGATACGCCGACTTTGATAACCATGTCGTGAATTTTTGACACACCGAAAATGTGCTCGATCGCCCACATCGTAATGGCTACCAGCGCAGCTGTACCAACGATTTGTTTGAAGTACTGTGCGATGTAGCAGAAGAACGCCGAACCGCCGCCGCCGCCGCCGTATGACTGTGCCAGAGCGATTTCAGGTGCAGCAATGATTGAGAATGCCAACAGCGTTTTAAAGATCGCTTTGGCTGTTGGATTCAATGCTGCATAACCTACTTTGACCGACTTCAATTTAGCCGACAACTTCATAAACATATTCGCCATTTACAACTCCTTTTAGCTTGATAATTTGTTCGACTTTGCGAACGACTTTTGAAACACCGTCTATTACTTTGATTCTTCGACCGACAAATACGACGACATTGACGGATGCTGCAATGTACTGACGCACCAAGTCCGTAGGCATAGATGCGTTAGCAGGTAAGCTCATTTGATAGAGCATTTCTAGTGCGCTCAACGCAAGAGGCGCTGAGTCGGAGTGGATTGTTGAAATTGAACCCGGATGCCCTGAGTTAAAGGCGCGGATCAAGTCATAAGTTTCGTCGCCGCGTGTCTCACCCAAGATGAGGCGATCAGGTCGGAGGCGCATCGCCTGCTTTACCAGATCGCGTGCTGTAATTTTGGAATGTGGATCGGTCAAAAGATTGACTAAGTTTGGAATCGCCAGCTGCAGCTCACGCGAGTCTTCGACGGTAATAATTCGCTCATGTGGTTGAATCATGCTCAACACGGCGTTGGTCAAAGTCGTTTTGCCAGAACCAGTACCGCCAGCGATGATGCAGTTTTGATGCTGATCGATCACAAGGCTTTGAATGATATCGGCCTGTTCTTGCGTAAGTGCTTTCAGCTTATGAATGAGATCATCCAAAGTTGGTCTGTCACTCTTATCCTGATGCTTACGAATTGTAAAAAATGATCCGGATGGACTGATAGGCGCTTTTGCACCAGCAAAACGCATGTCATCGATACTTGCGTTAACGATCGCAGATTGTGTGCCGGCAATCGCATCGGCATTGACATACTTCGCAATGACAGTGAGTGCAATGTTGATTGCATTCTCGGTCAGCAATTGTCCGTGGTATTCGATAACACCTTTGGCTTCAACGAATACATGACCGCCCGGATTGACCATCAATTCGGTTACGTTCTTATCTTCCATCCACGGTTTCAAAGGCGCTAATTGCGCCATGATCATGCTGGTCAGATGCGATGTGGTTTTTTCCATGCTCGTATTTTGATGCGGCGTAATATTTGTGTGTTTCCGATATCGCCATTAATTTCATGCGTATTCGATTTTTGCGTTTTAACTGTCATTGCGACAGTCTCAAAATACATGTAAGTCGTTGATATTTATAAATATCGGCGTGACGTTTTGCAAAAACGTGAGTCACTTTTTGCTAAATCAACCCACAGTCATACAAAAATAGGCTTGGTTTTATTTCGCTCAAAGATGAAATAAACAGAATTTCTCTTGCTCGCGTCATTGCCACAAACATCAGTCGACGCTCTTCTTCAATCGAGCTTTTATCCGATGGAAATACGCCGGTATTCATGCCGATAATCCAGACGCGATCAAACTCCAAGCCCTTGGAGCTATGCGCAGTCGTCAGCAATATGCGGTTTTGAGGCACTTCGTCTTCGGCACCTGCTTTTGCCGAATCTCTATTTTTCAGCTCCTGACTTCTCAGGTAAGCCAGGTGATCCTCAAGCGACTGCCCTGTAGGTGGCTTAAACATCTTGTGAGCCACGTCTAACATGACCGGACTGTTCGGCTTTACAAGATGGTTCGAGAGCCATTCCAGCATGCCCTCTACCGCCAAACTTGCTTTTCCATTCTGCGTATTCAAGGCATTGACGCCCTGCACGGCTGCGAAGCTTCTCCATATTTCAACGCCCTTTTCGGAGACATTGAGATTCTTGAAATCTTTTGGACTGCCAATGACGATATTGTTGCCAAATGCGCGACGAATGCCCTTTGTGTCTTCAACTGACATTCCGGCCCAACCGAGAACCATGTCCACGTCGTTAGGTTTTGGATTTATTGTGGTGCGCAACGCGGCAGCTGTGACTTGAATTTCAGCGTAGTCAAAAATGCTTTTGCCATCTGTTTTGATAAATGGAATTCCACGCGTGACCATTGAAGCTTCGATACCAACTAACTGCCTGTTGGTGCGGGCGATCACCGCAAAGGAGCAGTTATCAGCCAACGCATTTTCTGCATCTACGCAGACAGCTTCAATTTCATCGTTCTCTGATTTGAATGCTTCGTGAGAGACATACCCGCCCTTGCCTTTATGGGCATAAAGCACCTTGTCGATCCGTTCAGTATTTCGCTGAATAAGCTTTTCTGCCACAGCCAAAATCTCAGCACGGCATCGGTAATTGGTACCGAGCAGGACGCGCATTGCATTGAATTCCTTGGCAAATAAGTCCATGCCGGCGAACCCAAGCGCATTGCGGAATGCGTAAATAGATTGATCGTCATCGCCTACAACTGTGATTGGTACACCGGCTCTGCCGTGGTGCATAGTCCATTCGAGTTGGGCTTTGTCGGTATCCTGATACTCATCGATCATCAAGTGATCAACTTTCAAGGTGTCGAGTGTTTTATTGCGTAGTGCTGCGTTTGTATTGAGGATAATGTCTTGAAAATCGATATGACCGGATTCGGTCATGAGATTAACGTAACTCTCTACCATCGCACGATGGTCATCTTCTATATCCAGTGCGGTAGGATTCGATTTCAGATGTTCAATGATCGTACTGGCCTCATCGACAGTCAATTTCATTCCGGCATCTCGTAGTGCGCGGACGATGTAATTGCGACGGACGCCTTCTTTAACAATGTTCCATGGCTTCGTAAATGGCGATTTTGCATCTGCCAAAATTGCGCGGCCAAAGTCACCACTCTTTTTGGGGAATGCCATCAGCATGTCGATGCTATGGAATGTTCCGACCAGCAACCGTGGCTTACAGCCAGGTTTGGCAATTTTTATAATTCGTTCACGCAATTCAAGGGCGGCATCACGCGTAAACGTAACAGCCGCAACCTTTTCACCCGCGTTGAGAAGGTGCGCTGCTTTTGTAGCAAGCGTCTTTGTCTTACCAGAGCCAGGACAGGCAATGGTAAGACAATGACTGCGATGCAGCACGACGTCGCGCTGCTCGCGGTTCAACCCTTCAAGCAAATCACTCAAGCTACTGCTTCCTCGGTAACGATGACGACAGGAGCCGGCGTTGTTGCTGTTGGCTTCTTAGGCGCTTTCTTGGCTTTAGGAGCGACAGGACCTTTTTTCTGCATGCCGCGCAAGCTGCGACCGATGAACATGCTCAGACCACGCAGGTCTTTCTTGATTTCCCATTCTTGGGCATCGATAGTTGCGTTTTCTACCTGCCCGTTCCAGGCCAGCACTTGCAAGGCAGTGACGACTTTATCTTGCTTGGCAATGATGTTGATCAGATCAAGAGCCGTGCGTGTACGGACTTGAACATCATGCTCACTGGCCGGCGCCGAATACTGAGGCGTCATAAAGTCTTCGTTTGCACTATGAACTTTCAGTTGCAGATCCAGATCCTTCAATTGGGCTGTAACTTTATCGTCCAGATTTTTGAATTGAGCGAGGATGCTTTCCTTGATCAGTGCTGCTTCGTTCTTGCCCATGAAGATATCGCCACGGTCATTAATGAATGCCAGGCCGCGTTCGATTGCAGGGAAAAAGCGTACAAATGCCGAACCGACAACGCGCTCGTTGATCGTTACTGTTTTGATAACAGACACAACACCGGCATGGCGTTTATTGATTTCATCGATACCGCGTTGACGTTGCGAAGTTGCGCGTTCGCGAAGCTCAGTCGTCGTATCGTCGTCAATTGCGCGCTTCGGAGCGTCGGTAGAAGCCGATTCGTTGTTTACAGCTGTGTCATTCAGGATAACGATTTCATTGAGTTCGTTTATGATTTTCTGCGTGGCTGTATCTGGCAGTTCGGTTGCGGTAGCTTGTTCGGTCATGTTTGTTCACCTCAGTTTTGATATAGGGAATTACGAATTGATATCGTGACTGCAGGAATGCTCGAATTTGAGATAAATACCGCCCTATTTCGTGAAGGAATCAATTTCCTTGAATGTCCAACTTGAATCCGCTTAATTAATCCGGCGCTTTCAACGACCAAAAGTGACAGGCAAACAGTAAAGTGTCATCACTTCAAATTCCTCTCATTTCCAATGAACTTGCCTATCACCCTCGCAGCCGCTATCCCTTCAAAAACAGGATTGCTCGTCGCAATGAAGCAAATCAAGGTTACGTTGATATATCTCGCGATCATCCCTGCGGTGATCGCATTTAATTTCGTATATACATCTGGAATGACCTTTTATGCCGATGTTCAAACATCAAAGGCCAAGGTCGTAGAGCTGGAAGCGAGATTGAAGAAATTGGAGCCGCAACCGCCTGCCCCCGTCGTCGCCGCCCTGGCGACTGAAACACAATTTCCTATTTATACGGGTCAAAATATTCCGCTTCCATCCCCTATGGACGCATCACGATCAGCGCGCACTAAAAATCCGCCAGTTGATTTAAGCGCAGTAAGTACAGAAAAAGCCGATGTACCAGCCGCAGGACAATTCACGCTTGCTGGTGAATCAAGTGCGTCAGCAAGTAACGCCCCAAAGTTTGTTTTGGCTGGCGATAAATAATGTTTCGTAAAAGAAGCACCAAATACAAGATCTACTTAGTTGCAAAAATACTGCTGGCAATTGCCTTCATTATTTATGCTGGCACGCCAGAAGCACTAATGGATATGTTTAAGACATTGAAAGATGCAATTGAAAGCACAATCCAAAATAATCATTGAAGTTACTAAGGACTTTTTAAAATCTGTTATGAAAATCGACGTAGCTAACGAACACCTCAAAGATAGTAAAGACTGCATTTCTGAATCCATCAAGAATCTGAAAAGAGTTCAAAAGCATTTCCCTGATTGCGAAACCAAGGCCACGGCAATCATCACTGGTCTAACTGTCCTGCGTACCGATATCGATAATTTGCAATTGAAGCAAGTCGAGCCTACGTAAAATGGCGCTGCTTTGCTTTGTTGGCCGGCACGGGTGTGGCAAGTCAACGATCGGTCAAGCCTTAGCGAAGGAAGAAGGCTACGGACATGTGAGTATCGGCTTGTTGCGTCGATTGGCGGCTGCAAATCAATTTCCATCGGACGTTCCTATCGCCTTGATGTTTGCCATGCGAAAGATGCGCAGTGGTGAACCGCTACCCGAAGCGACCGCCAAACTCCTGATCAAATACGCAGAAGGATTCAAGCACTGCGTTATTGATGGATTCCCTGTCACACCAGAACAATTGTCGCTACTTCCGGACAATTTCCATATCTGCGTAATCTCGGCACCAAAGGATATTCGTCTGTCCCGACTTCAGGGGCGAGCGGCAAAGTCATTGCGTCAGTGGACACCAGGACTGATTTCGGAAAGAGAAAAGCAACTTGCAGCGTTAATTTGGACTGCAAGAAGATCAAAATCTACAACCTTCATTCCAAATAATCAGGATGGCGCGGATAGTATTGTGGAAGCGATACGTCGAATAAAATATTTGCAAAAGTAAGCAAGAACTTCACTTGCGTGAGTAATGGGCAATGGTCTAATAGAGGTGTAGCAAATAAACCTTACCTTAGAAAGACCTTACCCCATGTCATACGAATTCAATCAAAAAGACTCCGCTTGGAGCTTTCCTAATCCCTACCGTTTCGAGAATATATTTCTCTTTGTCGCGTCCGTCATTATGTTGGCAGGCGGCGTACTGGTAACACTTGCAGCACGCGATTACATGACCGCAAATGAAATGAAGGTCGGTGCCGCGACGATGGCACTTGCAGCTATCTTGTTTGGTGGCGCGGCGAAAATGGGTATTCAATGCCTTGGTCAAATGCGCTTCTTCTTTGGTCGTCAATTTCCGATTGGCCTTGCAGATCAGTTGCCAGTATCGACCTCTGGTGACAGCCCTGCAGCGGTGCATGTGCGTGAAGTAATGCGGCAGCGTGCAGTTGAATTTGAGGAGCCTACAGGTCCTTTAAATGGCGTTCTGTACTCGCTGATCAAACCTTTGATTACTAGCCCACCGACGATTCAGATTGCCGCCAGTCAGCATTTCCATTCGCTTTGCGCAATGACTGCAATCCTTGTTTCGCTGTTTGCCAATTACATGGTGATTCGCGGCCTGCCACATGAAGGAATTGTTTCGTGGGCGTACTTACCATTAACCGGCTTGTCGTTGCTCACACCGTTTCGTGGTGCTAAAGCGGAAGTCATGCCGAGTTCAAATTCCATGCTTGGTAAGGTTGTTGGTTTCGCTACGTTGGCAATTATTGGTCCTGTCCTGATTCAACACACCGTACCAGCTTGGCATATCCCTCCTATGTGGGGTGCACCAGCACTATTGCTGATTGGCTCAATGACTGCATCTGGATTATTCCTGATCTCGTTGTTCAAGCAGATCGATGACGTAAAAGTGACGGACGTATCGTGTGTGCAAACGACCATTGCGATGAACTGCCCACCTAGCCAGCTGTGGACAGAAATTAGTCGTGACTTTCAAGACAATTGGGTGCGTGGCATTCCTAACCGCGCCTATACCAATATGCCGCCAGATGTGTCGGCTTCGGAGCGGGGTTCATTCACCGGCAACGTGCTGGAAGAAACTCAGCCTATGCCGACTGACATTTCCGTATTCAACTCGTTAGGCGAGGCATGGAAAGAAGGCTATGCCAGGTATCTTATCTTGCTGTCTCTTTGGGGAATCATCTTGTCGGCTGCTGGCGTGTGGATTGGCGTGCATTTCGCAGACAAATTCGTTGATATGGAGCGCATGGAGATTTCGCGGGTTATCTTGGTCGTCATGGCATTGGAAATTTCAACGATGCTGTCATTCAAGATTGCGCATTTGCTGTGGTCACGTATGTACTTTCGTTCGCGTTTGATGTGGATTGAAGTTGCCGGAACCTATCAGACTTCGACAATGAGCCTTGGCAATCAATTTACCGGCAATGCTCAATCAAGCTCTACCTTGACGCGTATTGAAGATGCAACTCTGCGTGTTTGGTCGACGGATATTGTGACTGTAGCGTTCGGTAAAACTGGATCTCGCTACATCATGGCAATGGCGCCAGCAGAATCGTTTGTGAAAGCAACCGCGGACAAACTTATTCGATTCGCCAGTGAGCAAAGTTCAATTGCGACGTTGACCTCAAGCCGTGATATCGCCAAGATTACTTCGATGCGATCGTTAGGTAAGGCAATGGAAGGCGACCCTACCGCACTACTGAAAATGACAGTGCCGAAGGAATCTGAACTTGATATCTTGAGTGCGCCAGATGAAAAGCAATCACGTACTGGTGTTGTGAAGTTTTTTGATGATGCGAAGAAGTTTGGTTTCATCGTTGCTAATGACGGTGTGGAGCGATTCTTCAACATGAATCAAACGGCTGGACATGTATTCTCGAAAGGTGATCTCGTATCGTTTGACCCTGCGAATGCGAGTCGAGGTCCACAAGCCAATCGCGTGCGCAAAGGCTAGAAATTTTGGACGAAAAAAAAGCCGAGAAATTAATCTCGGCTTTTTTTATTACTGCGCAGTTTGTATTGTGAGGATGCTTGAAACAGCACCGGTCACTTGATACTCACCGATTTCCTTTTCAAACGCAGCGTGAACCAGTCGATCAAGAAAAATTGACTTCTTAGTTCCCTCTTGCGTTATGCCCAAGATGTTTGCTACGGCGATGGACGATTTACCTGTCCGTTTCACCGTGACACATTCCTCTGTGACAGTAACTGTTGCGTCATTCATTTTCAAAGTTCCTTTCAAATAAGAGCTAAGTTGGCCGTTTTGTCTTTCAACATATCCCGCATTTGATGCGATTGAACACCGCGCATGTCAGCCAAGTTTTCTACGAACTTATGTAGAATTGTTGACATGTGCAAGTAGTCCTCTGCATCCAATGTTGGCGTGCCGAAATCCAAGCCAGCGTTTGCCGATTCAGCCTTAAAGTTAACCATTTGAGCCTGATATTCATCAAGCGATCCTGGCAGTTCAAAGAATTCAACACGGAACGATTTCTTTCTTTCTGTACGCATGGCACGACGCTTGGCCTGGTCCTCAACCACGCTAGACCAGCTACGGTCGGCAAAGGCCATATAGTCAGCTTCTGGGAAGTTATAACCCGCCCTACCGCTGCCTTTTGTACAAAGCAAAATTGGCGTGTCACCGTGTTTGAACTGTTCATCCTTGGCGGCAATACGTTTCTTAATGCTGACCCCACCATGAAACTGGACAGAATCAATACCAACTTCTTTCAGCATCTTGTGGATCAACTTTACAGTCGATGGATTTTCACAAAACATGACAGATTTTTCTCCCGCCTTTGCAGACGCCACCAAAGCATTGAATACAGCCCTTTGTTTCGATGTTGGCTTCGCAAGTATCCCAATGCCCTCAATGCCCATTTGCGGAGCGTTTAGAGCCTTCAGAACGGCTTGCAATCGGGCGAGTAATACCGCCAAATTGTTTTTGCCATCACCTATTCGATCTTTATACCAATCGGCATAATCGTCGCAGGCTTTCAAATACAGTGAAAGATGCTCAGGATCCCATTGAACCGGAATTACCTTTTGGTGCATCTCGGGTAACTGAATGAATTTTGCGCATTCAGGCTCACTTGTCAGTCGTCGTTTGATCAATGGCGCCAACCATTTTCTGAACAATTCGACATTTGCGATTTTCGGGATTTCACGTTTAGCTCCATCACGCAAGCTATCGGCAAATTCCCAACTCACCCACTCCAATACGACGAAGTTATTTTTCACTGCTTCAATTCCACGAATGGCGAATTCCATGCTTTCGTACCAGCATTTCTGAATATGGCCACGACGATAACCGTAAGGTTGCGCCGCCGTACCATCGCCGCCAGTAAAAACCATCAATCCGTGAATGTCGCGCGGATAGTTGGCCATTGGCGTGCCAGTCATGATGTAGCACTTTCGAGCCGATACCTGCATTAAAGCAAGGCACTGGTCACTGGTCAGGTTTGATAACTTCTCACCTTCATCTGCGATCAATAATCCTATGCGTCGACGTAGCTGGTGCGCGTAGGTGATTCGTTTCGATTTGGTTACATCGACAAGGCAGCGTAGGCGTTCGTATCCGATGATGTTGAATTGCGTGAGGCTTTTCAACTTCGAAGGACTGTCAATCACATTGAACGATTCATCTGGCAAGCCCAACTTTTTGAGTTGAACCAACATTTCATCGATCAAGCGAGTTTCCACGACGATTAAGCCGTGACGAACTTCGGAAAGCTTGATGAGCGCAGCGGCCATCCTACTTTTGCCACATGCTTGCTCCCAAGCAACAACGCACCCTTTTGGTTTCAACAAGCACTCGATTGCGTCATCGATCTGGAAGTCCCAGGACAACCACTTGTCGATCCCATGCCGGCGTAGTTTCGCCATCATTGCGTTAGCTTCTGATGGATATGCTTTCAACAGACCAGCGTGGGCAATTTCCCAACCCGCTGTAACGTCATCCAATACAAACCGAGATTCCACTTCATCAACCGTTAATTCGTACTCACGGCCAGCTTTAGTGAACGCAAACACCCCCGATTCTTTGCGGGTGAACTCAATGGCTTCATCCTTTTTAATAACAGGAGAAAGCCAGATCGTTGGATCTACATTGTGTGATTGCCGAGCCAGGCCAATCAGGACGTTTTTCTTTCCTGCACCGCGCGACCAGATCGTATGCTTTAACGGCATACTGGCTTTGAGATAGCGTGTTGCTTTTTTCTTGATGGTTTCAAGAACGCCTGCCCTTACATTCACAACCCCGCCTGCTTTTTCAATGAGCAAAAGAAAGTCGTTAAATGATTGAAGCGGATCGTCTTGTAACAAATAGACTTCAACATCAAGTTTTCCCTGGCCGGCGTATTTAATGCCAGCAGGTAGCCGATGCAATTCAGATGAATGAATACGTTCACCCAAAATTGCATTCTCAACGCGTGCCATGGTGAATCCGCATGCGTATTTCACTTTCACTTTTCTACCGTCCAAACTGACGATTACGTTTCTATTGCCCGTTACAGGCATAAGAATCGTAGGCTCTGTGGAATCAAGTGTCTGATGCCGTAAGCCTGCAGTTGGTGAGTGGCTTGCAGGATCGAATGCCAGATGGAAGTCAGGCAATTCATCGTCTAGTGTGTCGAGTTTGATGTATTGCACTTGTACTGGTCGTACATCACCAAAAACAACCACGCTCGTTTGCACGTTAGCGTTTTCTTCTTTGAAGGTATTGTCAGGAAGGTCGAAGACAGCTCGTAAGCGGCCTTGAACAATTGAAGAATTCCAGCATCCATCACCGGCGCGGATTGCATCTGCACTACTCTTTGGAAGCAGTGCAACGACAATCTTTGAAGCATATAACGCCTGCACGACAGCATATTCATCGCTGATCGCACTTGTGTTATTCCCAAATCTACCCATGCGCGTGAAGCCGGGAAAAGCCTGTAAATTAGGGCTTTCCAGATGGACTGAAAATGGGGGATTAATGAGTGAGAGATCAAAGCCACGAGGATGAATTGACTCCATACCCGAACAGATAATCTCGCAATCGAATCCAGCTTCTTCAACGACCTGCTTAACGGTATTCACCGTATCAGCATGCACGTCGACACCAAACAGACGATGTTTCTGTGGATCTGCGAACTGTAGCAATCGTGCAGAACCGATTGATGTATCGCAAATATTGTGGATAGGAAGATGGCTGACAAGCGACCACATAAATGCGGCCACGTTATCAGGAGTAAAGAATTGACCTAAGTGCTTTTTACGCGCTTCAGCCAATTGCCCCATATTCTGAATTTTCTCTTTCTGGCTACCCAGGCTGCGGATAGAACGAAGTGGATCGTACCAGGTTGAATTGCACATGAAGTTCTCCGGATAAATGCCGAATATCGGCGTTAGTAACCGGACTGATGAAGCTTGCCTATGCATATACATAGGCAAGCCCCCCCTTGTGAGGGGATTTGCGCATTTTGATTTTAGTCGTCGGTAGACTGTCCAAATTCACCAAGGAATAGCATTAATTTCTGTGCTATTTCATGACTAAATCGGAAAATCCATTCTTCTTTTTGCGTCACTACTTCAAGGCCGGCGAACGATACTTTGTTGCGCAAAGCGTAGTAGTAGTGATGGTGTGCCATGCCATGTTGAATCGGCGCAAGTTGAATTGAGAGCGCATCAAGTTCTGCATGTTCTGCAAATGCTTGTAACGCGTTGAACAATTCCTCTATGCCACGCTGATAATGATATCCAGCACAATATTCACCAGTAGATTTCTTCTCAGAGAACACTCGGATAGCGCAAGCAATATGACTGGCAGTACGCTTGACGCCTTCTTTATGTTTCATACCGAAGTGGTAAATAATTCGTTCTGCCACCTTTTGCAAAACGAGCGTTTTACCGTTATCGCCACTGTATTTTCCAACCAGGTAATTCCATACCTTATCCAAATCCATGGCAACTTCAGCATTTCCACTGCGATAGTAGTCACGGCTATCCCATTTGCTCAGTCCTGTCGCTTCCAGGACTTCTTCTTTCGTGATTTTGAGGTCAATAGCAGGCGGCGCAAATTCGCGCTGCGCTCTACGCAAAAGTGAATCGAACGCGGCATGCTCATACGAACGGGTTGATTTCATGTCGAAATTATCCGTGACCGTAGTGCCAACTAACTCTCTTTCGAGCTTATGTGCCTGTTCAATCTTTTCGGCAATTTCATCCTGCAAATTCTTATACATCGTGAAGATGCTGTTTATGGATGGTTTTTGTGGAGTGAAATTTTGTATGCTTGATGCAATGATTGCAGCTGGCACTTCAGGTTCTTGAGCCAGAAGCAGATCAAGCATGTTTGTTTGCGGGGTAGTTTGTTGCAATTGCATGTAAGGCTCCTTTGGTTTCCGTAGAACGGTGTTAAAAACCGGAGTCGCCTGTAGAGGCTTTCCTATACATCATGCATAGGAAAGAGTATTGAAGTGCCTGATATCAATGCCATAAGCCCCGAAGGACTTATGGAATCGAATTAAGCAGGATTCGGAGCGTCTTCAACCAAACTGAATTTGATATCCATGTTGGTCAAAAGCGTAATCCAATCTTTTTTCAGAGATTCTGCACGGTGGCTGTCGTTGAAATCGAGAACTACGATATCGGACAAAACAGTATCGCCAGAAGTTACTTTGATTGCATATTGGCTTGCTTGAATTTCAACTGGATGCGTGAGCGTTGTTTCGCGGGACCAGAGTGAATGGACGCGCTTACGCGGGATAGTGTCGTACAGATCTACGATTGTCGGAGTTTCTTGATAAAAGTAGATGCTGAAAAGTGCTTCCGTAATTGCAGCTGCAATCTGCCAAGCCATCTCGGATGAACCGAACATCTTGAGTGAGCAGATCGTTTGCATGTTGCAATCAGAATCAACGTAGCCAACCGAGACTCTGTAACCCTCATTTGACCCTTGGTAGGCGTAGCAAGCGAAGTGGTGAATTTTAATGTCGCCAGGATAAGCATCAGTTCCGATAAGCATATTTTTATACGGAACCTCTGAAACATTCCAATAATCGATGGAGTGTTCAGGGAACACAATATTGATGTACTTTTCTAACCAAACAACCAGGTCGGAAACCGTACCTTTGCCAATGACAGGCGCTTGTCGTGTAATTGCGTTGAATAATTTCATGGTGCGACTCCAATTAGTGCCGAAAAGCGGCGTTAGAAAATTGGAGAGTAAAAAACTCTTAAATGAGTAGTCATTTAAGAATCAATACAATTGATCGCGTGGAAAAAGCTTGAGGTAAAACTGCCGGCAGAGCGACAGATGAATAATACACTTCAAATCCAGAAAAAGAAACACCACCTACCGCGAGGGTAAGTGGTGGGTGGTTTTAAGCAGGAACCGCCTCTTTTTTAGAGCGACGTTTCTTTTCTACAGGAGCGATGTAACCCATTCTGGCCCAAGTATCCGTATCCATTCGGATAGGAACACTCATGCCGGTTTTGAGATTGACGAAGCGACCTGAATAATTCAATCCGCGTGTGCTCAGTAAAGACCACAAGAGATTGATTACTTCAATTGCCATTGATGAATTAATGACAAAATCTTGTTTTCTCAATGACTCAAGTGCAGAGCAAGTAGGTGCGGTATCGGTTTTATCCAATTCAGCATTCACCAGCTCGGGAAACAAGTCAGCGACATTTGGCAGGCGATCATGGCGTTTCATCAGTGCCGGAGAGCCAATTTCGCCTAAGACTACTTGACCGCTATTTTCAGAATTACCACTATCGATGTAGTACGCCTGACTCGATATGACCGAACCCATAATAGCGGCACGGGATTTACGAGTATCAACGCAACCAATGATAATGTCTGGACTTATGCGGTCTGACTTATTCAGTCGTACTGGCATAGCTTCCCATGAAAAACCATAGTGGAAATTCAGACGGTTCACTATGAGACATGCCTTGTTTTGCCCTAAGTCGCATTTCAAGAAAGTTTGACGCAACAGATTTGATTCTGAAACCGTATCAGGATCATAAACTGTGACATTAAACCCGCCAGGATGACCTAACTGAATCAACGTGTAATGCAGTTGCGCCAATTTAGCCAGCACAGCGGAACCGGTACCACCAGCACCAACGACAACAATGTTGATTGCTCGTCTTTGCAGATGCTCAGGTAATTTATGTGTAATTTTCATAGGTAGATTTCGTAGAGTGGCCGAAGCCGTTGAAGTTAAATCGGGACGGGTTCAAAGATTCCTTTGATGCACAGTCTCAATACTCTCGTTTGCGTTGCTAAGTCGCAGTTGCCTACGACATAGGAAAACTTGATCGCGTGCATATCGTCTTCATCATCCGTTGGCGAAAAATACGCCGAGTGATAACTATGCGAGTGGCAATCGATTACAAGGTGTTCTCCTGCTTTTAGTGGAGCGAGTTTGTAATTCAACGACCCTGATGTGGCAGAAAGTGATTCCGCAGCAACAAGTCGATACTCGCCAGTAACTTCATTCCACACGATGCTCGCGCCAATCTCTACGTGAGAGCTAGCCCTTGCCATCTGATCAAAATCGAGCAGAAGGTGTTTCGGAAGTTTTGTAGATGTAATTTCTGTTGTGTTGATAAGCGTCCCATACGGAAGCGGCATGACGATCGGGCTGATACAACGCACGAACTTCCCCCACTTCCGAGTGACTTCAATGAAGACACCATTTGCTGCCACTAGAACCCGCTCACCAAATTTCGTTGGTGAAGCAAGCTCAGAAAACCGTGGCACACAAATTGTTGGCATCGATGCTTGTAATGCCACATCGCGCTTATCCATTGGCGGCACCGAGAGTATTCGCTGCTGACTTCAGTACGCTACCCAAGTCGTTTTTAGTTGGAATGAGATACTGCATAGGAAATACTTCATGCTCACCATCGAGCAATTCTTTCCAAAGAGCGTACTCACCACGCGGGTGTGAAGCCTTCTTGACTGAGCCATTTATATGAGTAAATGCCGAGTCGAAGAATGCCTTTTCCCATTGTTGAATTGAATCCGGAGTTAGAATCTTTGGAATATCTGCCGTACCAGCGCAGATATTGCCACCATCATAGACGTTGAAATACGGCGCATGACAGATGATTGATTCTTTATACGGACGTTTGTTTTCAGTAAGTGCATAAACAGACCACGCGCCACCCACGATAGTGAATAGCAACGGAGGATGCGGCACTTCTGCCGAACGCTTTCCCAATTCTTTCGTATCGAAAAATACTCTGTGTTTTGCTGCCGGAACCCACCAGATCAAATGACTTGGTGAAAATGTCAAAACATTTTCCGGTAACAACTCAGTGCTCAATGCATATTTCGTAGCCAGCGAACCCATTGCTTCGATGATCGAGGCGGGTGTTGCTGGTGTGCCAGGAAGTACCTGCACGTTTGGTTTAGCTTTCGTACCCACATCAGCTACGTTGTGGATAGTTGCGAATACCGTTTGTTGTTGTCGATATTGATCTTGACCACCGTAAATGAGGATGGCTTTAACCAAATTTGCCGCGCGTGAACTACCTGCTTCGATTGAAAATTTCATATCAATTCTTTCTATTTCAGTAAGGTTCGGAAATGAGTTTGAGTAATGCATCCATGTCTCGGAGCACAGTCAAAGCCAGATCTAATTGTTTGAAGTATTGTTTGATTTCGGATACGGAAGTAGGAAGCTCAATCCATCCATGAACATCTGTGCCGCTACCATTCATAGCGTCGTTGATGTCATTGTCGATTTGATGCCGCGTAATATCGTTACTTACATAAAACAAGTAACAGCCATGATTGACTTGATCTCCATAACATCCTTCAAGATCAGGTAAGCAGGCTTTCTTTTTACGAGCAATGCTGAGTGACTTTTTGAGGACCAACAATTGTTGAGCCACATCACGCGCATAACTTTTCCGGTTTTTGTTCGCAATTTCTCGAACTTTCTTGTCGGTCAGTTCTGGCAGTTTTTTCTTCTTATCTAAGTACGAAAAGAGGACGCCTTCACCAAACATCGGCAAGATATTTGCAGGGCTGTATTGAAGCATTTCCTCGGGAGCATCACCAAATCGATCCTCAAGTGCTTGATGGATATGCTCTGTACTGTCATCATCAGCAAGGTCATACAAATCACAATCCCACGTTTGGTAAGAAATGTTATTCGCCGATTCTTCTGGAAAATAAATTGGTGTCGTTATATAAGACGCTTGTTTAACGAGCCGATATGCCTTGAGGAAAAGCCCAGGCACAACTCGTTCAAGTTTCTTAGCAGATGTTTCAAGTTCAAAATGCGAATAGTCACCAGTACCTGAAAAGTGCAGAACAGGTCCGGCGTTATATTCACGTTCATTTGTTTCAAACATGTCGAACTTCACTTCAGCTGTATTTGTGTCCCAAATACCGGCTTCGATATCGACACGACTGAACCCTTTCGTTCTGGATTGAAACCATTGGGCTAATCCATGAAGAAGCAGGTCATTCGTTGTTGAAACAGTTTCAGGAAGTTTCTCGCAATCGATCACACTGGACTTAACAAGAGAACGAGCAAGCTCATCTAATGTCACTTCGGTTTTAGCTGCAATAATCGGATTACGTGGAATGTCAGAATGTATTGTTGGTAAATGGAATGCTGAGAGAACGGCATTCAATTCATTTGTGTTGATTTGCATGATTGCTCCTTTGTGAATTCCGCATAGCGGAGGGAAAAGGAGTAAGCACTAAGGCTTTCTTGTGCGCGGACTACACACACAAGAAAACCCCCCCTTTGCAGAGGGAGTTTTTGTATTGCCTAGAAAATTGGCAAGATTTGCGAAGAATCGAGCAAAGTAGTTGGACGATTATTTCGAGGTTTACGTAGGCGCCCCAAACTGCTGAGTACGACTGCCATATCCTCTTTTACGAGCAATACTGTTGCTTGAGTCTTTTTCACCTTTCCGTCAATTATGTTGAGAGCGGTTTGCCGGTTCATATCAACCCTTGCTACCCACTGCACGAACAAACTTGTAGGCGATTGTCTCGCTATCCAAGAATGTTTCTTCCAAAATTGCTGTGCTGATATCCGGATACTGCGCCGAATACACATCACGAACTTCTTCAGGCGAATAATCAATGCCCGGATCTGGAAGAACAATGTCGTTGAATGTGAATTTGCGGACAATTGAATTGATCACTAATCCACTACCAGGTGTGGTGTTGATACCAGTGTTTTGAGTAAGTTCCATGTTAGCCCCTTACAGCAATGAACCGAGATCAGTACCTGATGAAGCGACCGGCACGCGTGCTGGCATTGCTTCAGCCACAGCCAGTACAGCGCCTTGACCATCCTTTTTGCCTTCCTCCTCCTCCTCCTCATCATCATCTTGCGATGTTGATTTTGAAGCCGCAGGTTTGTCTTTCAACGATTTCACTGCTTTTTGTTCTTGATTCGCTTTCGCAGTATCGAGAATCGCAGTTGTAGCGGCCACCTGTTCAGATAGCGAGCTACGTTTTGTTGTGTACTTCAGCAACGCATCTGCAAAGCCTTCATCCAATTCCTCTGCTGTACCAGCCAGTGACAAGGGGTGATTCAATGCAGCTTCTTTACTATCAGTCAGGGCAGGAACGACGCAGATTTTCATCTTGCCGTTTTCACCTTTGAAAATAGTGAGAGTGAGCTTATTTGATTGCGTGAGAATGCCTTCAATTTCTTTGAACATGATTTTTCCTATGAATTGTTGTGAAGAATCACCGGACGGTGATTATTTGTAGTCGATTGATTTTGGAATGACAGCTGAGTAATTGAAGTCTTTGATTGCAAGCAGTTGCTTGATCAAATCATCCTTTTTCTCGTTGAACATTTTCTTGAAGTTGTCACCGATTGCTTTGTCGAGTCCGACTTGCGTTGCGAGAAACTGAATCTCGCTTTTGGTGAGTAGATCAAGAAGTTCTTTGTCCAATGCCCAATGCTTCGTCAAATCTAGCTGATGTTGCTTTGCCAGAGTTTGAAGATGATGAACATCCAGGGCGTCCATTGCCGATGCTGCCAATAACGTAAGCATCTGAGCGCGAACCGCCTTATCTGCCTGCATTACGAGCTGCACAGCAAGACCTAGATCAGCCACTGGCGCATCTTTACCGGACAGCTTGCCGAATGCCTTGGAAAGACCTGTGCTACTGATATGTCTCGCACTTCCGTTCATAGAAAGGGCAATGAGATACATCACAGACAGTTCAGGATCCGCAGCAATTTCAGTTTTCATGGCTTTGCGCCATACTTTTTCGCGGTAAGCCTTGATGCGCTCACCTTCAGTCACGCTTGTTACTGCAGGAGTCTCAACCTTTGCTGTTTTATCAGCTGAGTCGGACGTTTTTGGCGTTGAGGATTTTGCAGATTTTTCGGAAGTTACTTTTGGTTGGGCTTCAGCAGCCTTCTCCGCAAGCATTCGTGCGCCGACCATCTTTGCATTACACACAGTATTAAAGCAGCGATCTTTGTAGATCTTGCCTGTTGCCTGCGGTAGCGCACTGACTGCAGCACCGAAATCAGCACATGAACGGCACGCGAGTGCTTGTTCAGTACCAACGCCTTTGTCGCCATCGGCTTCCAGTTTCGTTTGTGAATAATTGTCGCCTACACGGAGTATGCGGATTATCGGATATTCATCTTTTAAACCCGCTGCGATCTCATCAAGCTTTGCTTCCGTTTTAACTTGGAAGCAACCCTTGTTCGTGCAGTTCCCATCAGTAATGCTGTCTCCAAACATTGACGCTTGGAGTGATGAGTTGTGTTGACATGAAGCGCAGTCTGTTTTATCGAAGATTGCTGATTCAAGACTTGAGGCTGCATTCTCGATAGTAAGTTTTACCTCACTGACCGATTTTTTCTCCGACACGATAATCGGAAGAAGAATGTCCTGCTTTTCTTTCGCAAGCGACGCAAGTAGCTCGGCATGACCTAGCAATATTTTCCGTTCATTCAGTGCAGTTTGCACCGACTGAGAACAGTTCATTAGAGCCAGGCGTTTATCGAGCGTAGAGCGCGACCAACCGAGATAGTTTGCAGCTTCATCGCGATTGCCTTGCATATCACCTACGAGTTTAGCTGCAGATGCAGCTTCTTCCGTAGGAGACATGTCTGCACGTTCGACGTTTTCGGTTAGTGCCGCTGCATCAGCTTCTTCGTCTGTCATGTCGACAACACGCACTGGCATGAGGAAGTCTTCATTCGAACCGAAGACTGCTACAGCAGCGCGATAGCGACGCTCACCAGCGATAATCTCGTAGTGATCGTTGACCGGACGCAGAAGGATTGCTTGTAAGATGCCGCGTTGTTTGATTGAGGCACACAAAGATTGATGTTCAGACTCATCAAAGTAAGTGCGAGGATTGCGACCCTGACGAATAACGCTTAGGGGTAATACAGATGGTTGCGTGGAAGGTTGCATGTGACACTCCAAAGTAATGCCGTGTAACGGCGTAAGAAACTTGGAGGTACTTAGCGTACTTTTGTATGCGCCAATGGCATGCAAAAGTAAGTGGATTATGTTGAAGCTGCCGTCAGAGCGGCGTATTGCAGGATTCCAGTATATCGGAAGGTATTTCTATTTGCAACGTAGGAAACAACTACCACAAGGGAAAAACCCTTGTGGTGTTGTGTTTAACGTGGATTCGAACAGGTTGCGAAATGCCAACCAGGTCGATTCATATAGATAGCAGGGAAAATGTCAAAAAACTCTTTGAACATGCTTTGCGTATCATGTGATTTTGCAGTGAAAGCGAAATTAGCATGAAGATGTTCCTGCCAAAATTTCTTTCGTTCCGTTCTTTCCAAGCCGCGATTTGTTAAAAGTACATCATCATCCGAACCAATCTCGCATTGATATTCCAATGCGGTGATGAAAGGTTCGCCAAATTGACTGTCTTCAATTAAGCCGGCATTGAGTAGCAGTTTCCGAATGCGACGAATATAGGTTTCTGGCAGATCGTTTTTTCCAAATGGTTTTAATTCCCCACCTTCACAAGAACCCGAAAAACGTACCGCCATTTCCATTACTTCGTCATGCGTACCGATAAACAAGACTTGCCATTTACGGGATCGGCGGGCACTTGGATGACTGCTTTCATACACATTATTGTCACCTGTCTCTACAAAAACCACATAGCGATCTGTGTTGTCTGAAAGGGTTGAGCCAAGAATGCGTTTTGCAACGTATCTGTAATCGATTGTATAGCTCATGCTGGTTCTCCAAAAAAGTCGAACTGATGTGCTATTTCACCCATACCGGATACTTCTGTTGTGTCGTTAGACTCAATAAAACTGATTGAGTAATCCGATACCTGTACATACCCAGGACTTAGCCTCGCAAAGTTATAAGCCATGTGCATAAAGTCGCGACTTTGTTTTCCATCTTTCAATTGCATTGTGAAATCGCTTCCTTCGAAATGTTGTTTGTAGCGTTCTTCAAAATCAACAAATGAAGTAAGGCTACTTCCTGATTGGGAGTTCGTATTCCATTTATTTGATCTCTCAGCGTCGAGATCAAATTTGCCGTTTATTTGGATTGTCATTCCGTGCTTACTAAATAATGTTTCAATCGTCAGTTCTTCCGTTTCACGCCAAAGAGCCAAATATTTTTCAGGTTTGATTGCGCGGCCATTAACAAGTAACTTTTGAGTTACCGTTAAAACGGCACGGTCATAAGTCACCAGCGAGACAGCATTGCGGTCAGCAAAGCCTTTATCGTCTGGACGATTGATAATTTTCCATCCGTCAAATGCATCATGGACCATGTGTACAAACGCAGTACGCCATGATGTTGTAGGGATCGACACAGACAAACGATCTATTTCATTGATGATTTTCTTTTCCATGATCGTGTCCTTATTGGAGAATAAGTTCTTCGTT
>CXWL01000140.1_pt1 | contig 30519 bp, 25 predicted proteins | sample 590931 | NCBI WGS metagenome assembly CXWL01 (sample SAMEA3498368, study PRJEB10139) | groundwater metagenome | biome: water well; material: biofilm material | place: Germany | collected 2015-04-27 | reverse complement strand
CATGCATGAGGTTATACCACAACAGATGAACTATATAAATACTATTATGAGACAGTTAATACCACAGTTTGATGGTGGAGCAGGCAGTGCTGTAATCGCAGAGACCGGTACGTCCTCTTCATGGGGCTCTATGGATGTCGTCTGTCCAGTGCCCCTTGGTATTGGACGAGAGTTTCCTACCATTCGGCTCTACCAATAGCGTGGCTATCGGCCGCAGTTGATCTTCAACCATTGCATTCCTGACAGTCCGGAGGGGGCTGAAACCTAAGAAGCCCGGTTCTGGTTCAGCTATTGCGTGTTGCGATATTCGCAATCGAAAGGAAAGGAAGGTGCCATGAGTGTGCGTTCTCTGATTTCACGTTGGCGCCTAAGTGCAATGGCCATGTGTCTCCTTGGCGTCATGTTCACAGGATGCGCATGGTTCCGCTCGCCACCTGAATGGGAAGTTGCCGTTGTGGAGCGCCCGTATATCGCGCTCTTACCCTTCGGGATCGATATAGAAATCACTAAGTTGTCGGCTGTGAAAAGCGTGGATGGGACACTGTCGGCCGAAGAGGAATCTCGGCAAGTGGCGGAAGCGCTCCAGGAAGTGCTGGTCGACGCCCGATGGCTCTTTCTCAGCAGGCTCGCAACCGGCCAGAAATTCCGGTTCGTGCCGCTAGTGCAAACCGATGCCCTCGCCGCGGAGTTACAGCTGAAACCCGGAGCTCTCCCGACACCGGAGCAACTTGCTGAACTCCGAAGGCGATTGGGTGCGGATATCGTGCTGGCTGGTAACGTTTTGGACTATGGCCAGATTCGCTGGCAATGGTTTGCCGCGGGAGCATTGGCGGAACTCTCGGCAGAAACCATCGCGCTCGGACTCGCCACCGCCTGGAACCCCGCTGCTATCCTGGCTAATGTGGGGGTCGATGTCCTCGTGAACTCCGCCATCTTTTTTGGTGGGGGCTATCTATTCGGCATCGCCTTTCGTCCCGTAGTCGTCGAGGCGAGAGCTTTCGAGACCACGCAAGGCTATCCAGCCTGGCAATCAACGGAAGGGGCGTTTTACGCCTGGAGCACCCTCAAGCAACTGCCTGAGTCAGAACGGGGCAAGAAAGAATCTCAGCTCCGCATCAACTTGGGAAGGGCAATCGAAGGACTCGCTAACTCCCTGAATGCGGAGAGGTTTACTATCTTACCGGTGGGGACCGCACTAGAGGAAGCTCAGCGGTAACGGTAAAGTCCTCTCAGAAGATTTTAGCAGCATCCTTCCGGGCACTCTCCATGCTCATGTTATGCAAGCTGTTCTATATGTTGACTGGCCTGCTCTAGATCTTCGTCAGTCTTCGCCATACAAAACCGCATAAAGCGGTTCCCCTGAGGCCCCGCAAAGAAGGCTTCTCCTGGTACACCCGCAACGCGGGTTTTCTCCAAAAGATACATCGCTCGTTCTCGACCGGATTCACCTGGAAGGCGAGACACATCGGCGAGCACATAATAGGCCCCTTGCGGAATACAGGGTGGCAAGCTCGCTTTTTCCAATGCCCGACAGAATCGGTCCCGCTTGTGTTGATATTCCTTCGCGAGACCAGTGTAGAACGATGCGGGAAGCTCTCGAATGCCTGCAGCCACTCCGTGCTGGAGAGGCGTCGGTGCGCAGACGTACAGCACATCGCTCATCGCGCCAATGGCCTTGGCCCACTTGGCTTCAGCCACACTGTAGCCAATTCGCCATCCGGTGATGCTGAAGGTTTTTGAGTAGCCTCCGATTGTGATAGTTCTTGAGGACATGTTTGGAAGAGATGCCATACTCACGTGTTCGCGGCCATTAAACACAAAATACTCATATATTTCGTCAGTGATGACCATCAGATCGTGGCGACAGGCTATCTCTGCAATCTGCTCCAACTCTCTTCGTGTGAAGACTTTGCCAGAAGGGTTTCCAGGCGAATTCACAACGAGGGCTTTGGTTCTTGGCGTAATGGCCTGCTCCAGCTCCTTTTCATCGAAAGTCCAGTTAGGAGCGTGCATCGTGACATATCGAGGGATAGCTTCTACCGCAAGAATTGCTTGAATGTGATAGGCGTAGAACGGCTCAAAGAGAACGACTTCGTCACCGGGGTTAAGCAGCGCCATGCACGTCGCCTGAAACGCCCCAGTTGCCCCTGCGCTGACCGTGATATTTATTTCTGGGTCGGCCTCAATGTGATTGTACGCAGCAAGCTTCTGGGCAATGGCGCCTCGAAGTTCCGCGATGCCATCAAACCGTGAGTAGATGTTGTGTCCCCTATCCATGGCGTCTTTTGCACCACGGATGACGACCTCTGGGACAGGCGTATCGCAGACCCCCTGGGACATATTGATCCCCTGGACCTTTGCACAAGCCAGAGTCATGGCGCGGATATCTGATTGGGCTAGGCGCGCTGTGCGATCGCTGAGTCGAATCTTCATTGGCAATTCCTCGCTGGTTGGATTGGCATTAAACAGGGCTCGCATGAGAATTCCTTCACAGAAGCCTGTTTGGCTAAGACCATCGGAATTTTGGTGGCGCAGTGAAACGCGTCTGTGGCACCGGGCTGACGGTGATGTCCGTGTTAGGATTGGCGCTCAATCTATTGTCCCGTGCGAGCTTGTCCGCAATGGCCTTGCGGAGTATCTGCAGCCCGTCGTAGCGCGTGTAGGTGTTGTAGTCGCGCGCGGCCCCGTCGATCACTTCCTGCGGCGTCGGCGTGTCGCAGACCCCTTGTGCGAGGTTCAAACCCTTGGTTTTCGTGCATTCGATCGTCATGGCACGGATTTCGGAGTGTCCGACTCCAGCCAGGCGTTGATTGATGTCGCGTGCCATGCGCGTGCGCTCCTCTGTCTGTGCGGTGAAGCCCGGTGTCAGAGGGTTATGTACCGTAGTGCCGGATCATTGACAAGGGGTTACTTGGTGGACGGGATACTCTGGGCGCAGCGGAAGCCGACGATGGAGGAGCGTTGCTGGGGCGGGGCCCCGTTGCGGGTGGCCGTCCGCAGCATTTCAGGCCGGCTTTTCCACGACCCGCCACGTACACCGCGATAGCGGGCGATGGTGGGGCCGTTGGGGTTATGGTCTGGCATCATCCCGTAGTAGTCGAAGCCATACCAATCGTGAACCCACTCGGCGGCATTGCCGGCCATGTGGTGTAGGCCATAGGGACTTTGCCCCTCTTCACCACTGTTCACCGCCGCCACCAGCGGGATCTCATGCACATGGTACTGTCCGAAGACGGCAAGGTTCGGTGTCGGAGGGGTGAGCCCCCAGGGGAACACGTTCCCTTCTGTCCCGCGGGCCCCCTTTTCCCACTCCGCTTCGGTGGGGAGGCGTTTGCCTGCGGTTCGGCAAAAGGTCCCCGCTTCCTCCCACGTCACGTAGAGTGCGGGCCACCGGGCGAGGAGATCATCCTGCATGCTATGGATGGTGATCACATGCCAAATCAGTTTCTGCAATAGCTCTGATGGCCGACGTTTCTGCTGGCGGAGGAAGCTCAAAAACTCCGACAGGCTGACCTCGTCGCGATCGATCCGATAGCTATCGAGCCAAATGCGTCGCCGCGGAAGTTCGGTATTGTCGAATTGCGTGCTAAGGCCATAGGGGTCGTCGTCGATCCGGGTGGTGCCCATGAGAAACCAGCCTTCTGGGATGGTCACCATTGGGGAGGGTTCAGCCAGTGTGGCGATGGCCGCCAAGTGGCGAGCTAGTTCAGGCTTGGGTTCGGCACTGACAGCGGCCAGTACCCCATCGGCTCCTACAGCCACAGTCAGCATCATCATTATTGCGAGAATGTTGGTTTTCCAGGTATGTCTGAAGGGTGCCGGTGTGGCGTGGTTTGGCGTCGTCTCAGAACGAGGGGTGGTCGAGGAGCGAGGACACGGCATCATCTCGGCGAAGGTAGAGGATTCATCAGGGCATTGCAAGCCACCCATAGGCACGGAGAGCCAGGAGGTGTGGTGAACAACGGTTAATGGTGAGGCTGTATCGACCGATGAAGAACAGAAGAGGATACAAAGAAGACAAGGGGTGAGTGTATGGATGGGGAACGGCTTAAGAAATTAACGAGAGTGACCGGGAAGGCCATACGCCGATCAACTCTGGTGCAAGGAACGGTCTTCACGCTTCTGGCGATCTCGACCCTCAGTACGCTCACCATTCTCTTTTGGGCCACGGATCTGAGCTATCCGCTGTATGCCGCTATGAGCGTGGTCTTTGCCGTCTGTGCGACGTCGCCCTATATCTATCTAGGACGGCTGATTCTCACCAAGGCGCCCACCACATTGAGACAAGCATTCGTTGGGGTCATCACGTTGGCGATCAGTGTGTATGGTCTCTCGACGTATGCGGATGCGCTTGTGCTCGATCCACATCCGGATCCACAAGAAGGGTTTTTGTTTGTCCTGATTCCCTTATATCAATGGGGAGCCTGCTTCGCAGCGAGCGTGATTCTTGAATGGGCGTGGCATCGGCAGAGCCGAAGCCATCACGCTGGCGCACACTGATCGTTTTCGTCCCATTCGGACCAGACATACACGTAGGGGAATTCGTCTCCGAGCCAAACGACGGCTACGGAATCGATAGGCTAATACAGCGGTGTCTGCGGACCCCAGGTGAGACCGGCGAGATCAGGATCTCCCTCCTCAGTGGGCTGAGGCTGGATATCTTTCTCTTCTTTTCGGTGCACCCGACGGGCTTGTTTCTCTTGTTGTTTCTGCTGTTTCGCCTTTTCGCGGTTTCGCTTGGCGAGTGTGGCTTTAGCTGGTCTTGGAATGGGAGCCTCCTGGCTGGTACTCCAGCTGTTGGGCGCGGGTCAGGAGTATCCTCATACCCCTGACCGCACGCAAGTCAACGTCACGCTATCGAAGCGTGACGACCGATCAATTTACCAACGTCCACCGCCGCCGCCACTACCACCGCCAGCGCCGCCACGTCCGCCGCCACCACCACCACCGGTTCGTGGTTCGAGGGGCTTGGCTTCATTGACTGTGAGGGTGCGGCCACCCATCTCCGAAGAGTTCAGGGCAGAGATCGCGGCCTGAGCCTCCGCTGCACTGGACATCTCCACGAAACCGAATCCGCGAGACTGGCCGGTAAACTTATCTGTCATCACACGGACGGATACCACCGCTCCATGCTGGGCAAACAATTCCGTGATCTCTTGCTCTGTTGCCGAATACGGTAACCCACCGACATACAACTTTGAACCCATGGGGGTTCCTCCTTCTGAAATGACATTGTCTTGAACACGAGAACACGACGACAGGAAGGAGCGGGCCAAAGACGCAACCACTGCAGCGACTAGGGTCTGGCTTCCGGTTCTGGATTCCCGGACAAAACAACATCGGTTAAGGCCCTATCATCTCCCACTCCACCGCCAGGCCCTCCACGATAGAGTTGGTTCACCCTAGCATGGGTGGGGAAGAAACACAACCTCAGGGATCGTGCGAACGTTGGGAATGTTTAGCAGAAGAGGGGCCTGGGGCTCGGCTTTCGGCCTTCCACCCAGGTGGCGAGGATGAGTGTGTTAAAGCCTAGCGTGAAGGTGTGCGCTTTGATGAAGCCCGTCAATATCACGAGTGTGACGATCTGATCGACAGCAGTTCACGCGTGGAATGCCATTGGGAATGGGGGGCTGAGATTGTCATTGAGGCGGGTTAAAACTTCCCCCAGAGTTCTTCCAGCTGCTGCGTGCGGCCACAGTTGAATTTGTACGCTTTGTAGCGGATGGGGTTCTTCTTGTAGAAGTCCTGGTGATACTCCTCCGCTGGGTAGAAGGTGGAGGCTGCTGACAGTTGGGTGATGAGCGGGTCTTTGAACGTCTTTGTTTTTTCCACGCGCTGCCGAGACTCTTCCACCAGCCGCTTTTGCTCATCCGAATGGTAGAAAATCGCTGCGCGGTATTGGTTGCCGACGTCGCAAAACTGCTGGTTCGGCGTGGTCGGATCGATATTCCGCCAGTAGACCTCCAAGAGTGTGGCGTAGGTGACCTTCGCTGGATCGTAGAGGACCTCCACCGCCTCGGCATGTCCCGTAATGCCGGCTGAGACGTCCTGATAGATTGGGTTGGTTTTTTGCCCGCCGGTATAGCCTGAGGTGGCAGAGATGACTCCCTCGACCTTCTCAAAGACTTCTTCCATGCACCAAAAGCAGCCCCCGGCAAAGGTGGCTTTCTGCGGGTGTGAAGATGTCTCGGCGGTCTGAGCGTGGTTCGGGGAAATCATCGCCAATAATGTGAGGGTTGCGCCAAAAATCAGCAGGTGAAACTGGCGAAGTGAGAACATGGGGAAGCCTCCTTAGAGGGAATTGCTAGAGGTGCCGTGAGTCTGAGCGTCAGTCTCCTGGTTCTGTTCAATCTTACGGGCTCGACAGACCCGTGGATGGGTTAGCTGGCTGGAGCGGTCAATTTTAAGCCAAGCATACCCGCGACGATGAGTCCAATGCAGAGGATGCGCAGTGCCTGGCGTGGCTCGCCCATAAAGGCCATGCCGATGATCGCCGTCCCCACCGCGCCAATCCCTGTCCAGATGGCGTAGGCGGTGCCGATCGGCAACTCCTGCAAGGCGCGCGAGAGCAGCCACATGCTGAGGGCCATGGTCGCGATGGTCGCCACGCTGGGGGTGACCTTGGTGAAGCCCTCGGTGTATTTCAGACCGACGGCCCATCCAATTTCACACAATCCCGCCAGGAATACATACATCCACGCCATACGCCCATCCCTTTCTGTCTCTACGCTCGATGTGTCGGTAATGCCGGCTCGTCCGAAAGTGACTCCCTCTACGCGTCGCTCGATGTTCAGGGAATCCGTGATTCCGTCAGCGTGATGTCTGCACGTGCCCAGGCCTCACGAAACACCAGTTCTGCTTCCTCGGCGGCCTGTGGTTTCCCTTGCGCGCGCAGGCTGGCCACCAGACCAGCCAAGGCCCAGCCATTCTTGGGATGGCGGGTCAGATCGTCTTGATACACGATTTCCGCCTCAGCAGGCTTGTTGTCGGTCAGCAGCATGGCCCCAAGTAGATGCCTGGCAGGCAACGGCCAGTCCGGTGGTTCGGTGTCGTGCAAGCTGTCTTCCAGCCCTACGGCTTCCTTGAATGCCGCAACCGCTTTGCCCGTGTCACCCCTTTTCGAAGCGAGCTCTCCGGCCAAGAGCCGTTCGGACAGGTGGAGGAGCGTGCGCGTGGCGTTCACGCCGGTGATCTGGTCTTTGCGTGTGGCTTTGAGTTGCTGCTGCAACGTTTTCAATTCGGCCGCTGCGGCTCCGAGCCGTCCTGTCGCGGCATGCGACATCCCGCGGGCAAAGCGCCATATGGCTTGGGTGAACACAAGTGTCTTGTCGGGAATGGGTTCGTGGAGAATGTCCACCCAGCGCCCGAAGCGGACCAATGTTTGGAGCGGAGCGGCGGTATAAACCTCGAACGAGGGTTCTTTGCGCACGTTGTCGAGCGGAACCGTCGCCACCAGTTCGCGGGCGGCTGTGAGCGCCTCGGCGCTGCGTCCTTCCAGTAACAGCGTGGCCCAGAGGAAATGGAGGTTGTGAGCCGCGTATCCGTCGGCGTAGCTGCCCGTGAGCTGTCGGTGAGCCAGATAGTCTCGATCGACGCGTACGGCCTGTTGGTTGCGCTCGGTGGCCTCTTGATAGCGGCCGAGTCGAATATAGAGGTGTGCGGGCATATGTACGAGATGGCCGGCCCCTGGCATAAGATCGGGCAGACGGCGAGCACAGTCGAGCGCACGTTCGGGGAAGGGCGAGGCTTCAAGCGCATGAATATACAAGTGGCAGGCTCCAGGATGATCCGGATGCTGGGCTAACACCTGCTCCAGGGTCGTGAGAATGTCGTCCGTATGCCCTGTGGGCTGGTTGTCGGCGGTCCAGTAATGCCAGGGGCTCAGATCCATCAGCGCTTCGACGAACAGGGTGGAGGCATCGGGATCGTCGGGAAATTGGTGAGCGATCGAGCGCATGGCGTTCGCGTAAGCGGTGTCTTGAGTTGCGCGGGAAGAGGGCTTCTTGCCGGCGCCACTGTAATAACGGCTAGCGAGTGCTCCAATGTAGGCCTGCTCCTTGTGCGAGGCGGTTCCAGCTCTAGCTGTGGCCTGCTTGAGGGCCTCGCGCGCGTGCTGCTCCTGTTTCTTATCCATCGTGGCGTTGATGTTGGGGCCGAGCGCGAGCGCCACGCCCCAGTAGGGCATCGCGGCTGTCGGGTCGAGCCGAGCGGCTTCGCGGAAGGAGTTGATCGCTTCTTCGTGGTTGAAGCCATACATGAGGCGTAGGCCTTGGTCGAAGTAGTGCTGGGCTTGCTCGGACGAGGTGGTAATGGGGTGATGCAGTGTGCCCAGGTTATCGAATAAGGGGACGGTCGTCGGTCCCGGCGGCGGGGATTCAGGCTGGTCGGCTTGCACGGACGAGGTCGCCGCAACAAGGCTCGCCACGAGCGCCGCGACAAGTCCTACGTTTCGCCATCCGCGCGGAGGTGAGCGGACAACCACCACCGCTCTCGTGTCAGACGTCATCATGGTCGATGATGTACCGGAGCGGGGGGGCTTCGTCAAGGACAGCGCAAGGGCTAAGCGTGCAGCCGGTTCTGGTATAATGTCACCACTGTTCTCTCGTCTTCTCTCTGTGGAGTGTAGGTATGGGCAGGCTTGCAGGTAAAATTGCCGTGGTGACCGGCAGCAGCAGTGGGATCGGCAAGGCCATCGCGCTGGTGTATGCGCATGAAGGCGCTCGCGTGGTGGTCGCCGCTCGGCGGTTAGCGCTCTGCGAGCAGACGGCCGAGACCATCCGACAGCGCGGGGGCGAGGCCTATGCCGTCCAAACGGATGTCAGCGATGAGAAGCAGGTCGAGCGTTTGATCGGCGAGACGGTCCGCCGCTATGGTCGGCTCGACATTCTCGTCAACAACGCGGGGATCGGTGTCGGTGGGCGGCTCGTCGATACCACGACGGAGATGTTCGACGAGGTTATGAACACCAATCTCCGGGGCACATTTTTTTGCTGTCGCGCTGGGTTTCGCCAGATGAAGGCTCAGGGCGACGGTGGCGTCATTCTGAATATGTCCAGTGTCGCGGGCGTGCAGGCCTGGGCGCGCACCGGCATCTACAGCGCGTCGAAGTTTGGCATGATGGCGCTCACCCATGCGTTGGCAGATGAAGGGAAGGCGCACAAGATCAAAGTGAGCGCCATTTGCCCTGGTGGCGTCGCCGATGACTTGGTGGATGCGTCGCCTGAAGACATTGAACGAAGCGGCAAAATCAGTCCGTACGATGTGGCCGAAACGGCAGTCTACCTGGCGACCCTGGGACCCAACACCATCGTGCGGCAGATGATCGTGGATCGTATGGGTGCGGACTGGTGAAGATTTGCTGTCCGAGCCGTCCGCGAGTATGACAAGCGGTCCCATCCGGTTGGAAGTGAAGGCAATGCGGGTTACTAGGCGACGAGCGAGCGCGCGTCTTGTAATAAAATGATGCGGCCTTTTGGCGCCGCTTTTCGGTAGTAGTGCTCGTCTGCCGTGATAAGGGTGCTTTCGGGGGCCGCGAGTGCAACGGCGTGGTAGAGTGTGTCGAACACGTGATGCCCCAGTTCGACGGCGAGCGCGCACGCCCGCTTATACAGGTCGAGTTCCGATATCATCGGAAACTCCAAGGCATACAAGAGAGCAACGATTTCTTCGGCCTGTTGCGGTTGCAGCCGCGATACGACCGCGGCGACTTCCGCCAGCCAATGCGGCGGTTGAAGCACCTGGAGCCGATTCTCTTGGATGCGCCTCAACAAACGAAGCGCTTCGTCGGCGTGGTCTTCATCCGAGAGGGGCACAATCCATTTCACGATGACGCTGGCATCCAGCACCACTGTGGTCATGGCCGACCATGTGTTCGAGCTCGTCGGATGGCTGTCGCATCGGCGGGTGTCATCCGGTTTCTCAAGCCAAGCAACNNCTCGCGCCCGCCGTTCTTTCCGCTGCTGTTCGTCCACGGCTTGACGCATCAAGTTGGTCAACACCGCGCTTTTATTCTGTCCGGCAAAGGCTTTGTCGAAGGCGTCTTTGATGTCGGAGGGGACGCTGAAGTTGACGGTTGCCATGGGCGACTCCTTTATTGAATTCTTCAACAATCCTATGAGTCTGGGGTGTCTCTGTCAAGGCGGTTGCCTTTTCCGCGTGTGCTCGTGCAGACTTTGAGCCCAGTGGATGTTCCCTGCCCATGATGGTGGAGCCTGAGTCCCATGAAAATAGCGACCTATAACGTCAACTCGATTCGGAAGCGCATGGATACGGTGCTGGCCTGGCTGGCGACGCACCAGCCGGATGCGTTGTGCGTGCAGGAAACTAAGGTGCAGGACAGCGAGTTCCCTCTGGAGGCCTTGGCGGCGTCGGGCTACCACATCTCCTTCAAAGGGATGAAGGGCTACAACGGCGTGGCGGTGTTCAGCCGGGTGAAGCCGGAGTCGGTGTCCTTTGGACTCGACAACGGCGGCGAGCCGGATGAGTTCCGCTTGGCGCACGTGGTGATCGACGGCATCCCCATTATCAATACCTATATTCCGCAGGGGTTCGAGATCGATTCACCGAAGTATGCCTACAAGCTGGAGTGGTTCAAACGTCTCAAGCAGTACTTTGCGACACATCTTGACCCAGCGAAGCCGGCGATTTGGTGTGGGGACATGAACGTGGCTCCGGAGCCGATGGACGTGCACAGTCCCGAAAAGCATCTCGACCACGTCTGTTTTCACGAGGACGTGAAGAAGGCCTATCGCGACACCGTGTCGTGGGGATTCATCGACGTCTTTCGCAAGCTCTATCCGGATCGGCAGCAATACACATTTTGGGACTACCGTGCGCCGAACGCGCTGGCCTCCAATCGGGGGTGGAGGATCGATCACATCATGGCCACGAAACCCTTGGCCGACTGCGTGGTGGCGTCGGATGTGGATGTCGAGCCGCGGCGCGGTGCCAATGCTTCCGATCATACGTTTCTGTGGGCCGAATTTCGTCTGCCCTAGATCGCAGGATGTTGAAAAAGGCAGCCAGCGTTGTTCTCGCGTCGCTCAGAGGTTCGACGTACCGCTTCGGGTACGCCTCACCATCTTCGCTCGCTGCGGCCTCGCTGGACAGCCTTTTTGAACATCCTTCCTATTTACAGCATTCTGGAAGAACAGAGTTTCAATTTGTGTGTACCACAGGCGACACATGACGCAAGCGATTACAAAAGGCGTGGTGTTGGTTGGGCATGGCGGGGTGCCGAAAGATTTCCCGCGCGATCTGGTGGCGAAGCTCAAAGGGTTAGAAGGGCGACGTCGTGCCACCAATAGCCCGCCCTCTGCGGAGGAGTCGGACCTCGATGCCAAAATCCGCCACTGGCCCCGCACCCCGCAAAACGATCCTTATAAGGTTGGGCTGGAAACGCTGGCGGAGGCGCTTCGCCAGCGGCTCAACGGCGATCTCTTCGGCGTGGCCTATAACGAATTTTGCACGCCGACGCTGGAAGAGGTGGTCACGAAACTGGTTGCAGCAGGTGCCGAACGCATCACCGTCATTCCCTCCATGCTCACCCCCGGCGGCAGCCACTCCGAACTCGAAATCCCCGAAACCCTGGCGCAGCTCCGGGCCGCACACCCCACCATCGATTTCCGCTACGCTTGGCCGTTCGATCTCTCGGTCATTGCTTCCATGTTGGCGCAACAGCTCCAGCGGTTCTAGCAGGATGCTGAAACAGGCCGCCAGCGGCGTGCTCGACACCCGTGAAGCGTCTCTCGTGAAGGGAGTTTCAGGTTTCACGTTTGGATCCTCAACCTGAAACTCGACGCCGCGAACGACGAGGACGGCCTGCTCTCGTGAAGCGTCAGAATCCGGAACGAGAGGCGCCGACGGCTGGTTGAGCAAGAATCGAGTGTCCCCGCAGCCTGCTCACGTGTGCCGTCGTCGAGGCCCTTGATGGATTCAGTGTCTGAGGAGTTGACGAGTGACTCATTGGACCATTGATTCAATGATGCAATCGTCAATCCTCCCGCGAGACACGCTGCACACTCACTCAGGCGATTTCGCGACGAACCGTCATGAATTCTGCGGACTCATCGAGTGTTTGCCCGCGGGGGAGCATCCAAGGCTGCCCGCACCATTTCGAGCAGCGTGTTCCCGGTAAACGGCTTTTGCAAATAGAGGGTTCCTGGTTCCAGCAGTTCCCGAGGGATGTGCGAGGCCTCCGTGTAGCCCGACATGTGGAGCGTCTTGATCAAGGGGCGCTGTTCCCTTATGAGGGGCGCCAGGTTGTCACCCTGCAAGCGGGGCATGACGAGATCGGTGAGCAGGAGGTCGATCGTCTGCGTGTAGCGGCTCGAACGGTCCAAGGCATCGACCCCATCGACGGCCTCGATCACCGTATACCCCTGGTCGGTTAAGACCTGTTCGATGAAGGTGCGCACCGTGGCGTCGTCCTCGACGAGCAGAATGGTTTCCCCCTTCCCGGCCAGGAGTGGCGTGCTTCGAAGGTCGGCGGCCGTCGTCAATGGAGCATCCGCTGCCGGGAGGTACACCTTGAACGTCGTCCCACGCTCTGGCTCGCTATACACAAAAATGGAGCCGCCGCTTTGTTTGACGATGCCGTAGACGGTCGACAGCCCGAGGCCGGTTCCTTCGCCCAAGGATTTTGTCGTGAAGAAGGGCTCGAAGATGTGCGTTTGCACGTCCGGGGGGATACCGTGTCCCGTATCGGTGATCGCGAGCAGGACATAGGTCCCCGGCGCGGTGCTGGGATACAGGGCGGCCGAGGCCTCGTCGAAGGAGACCGTGGACGTGTCGATCGTCAGCCGTCCTCCTTCGGGCATGGCGTCGCGTGCATTCAGCGCCAAGTTCATGATGACTTGCTCAAGTTGCCCGCGATCGGCGTTGACCCGTCCAGGATCGGCGCGCAACGCGATCGCGACCTGGATATGTTCGCTGATCAGTCGGCGAAGCATTGACTCGAGCTCCGTCACGACCGAGTTCAGATCGATCACCTGCGGACGCAACACCTGACGACGGCTGAAGGCAAGGAGTTGCTGTGTGAGGGCTGCGGCACGCATTCCAGCAGCGCCAATCTGCGAGAGTGCGTCTCGGCTCTTTGCCTCGAACGAGGAATCCAACAGCAAGAGTTCGCTATAGCCGTTGATGACGGTGAGCAGATTATTGAAATCGTGGGCGATGCCGCCGGCCAGCCGCCCGACGGCCTCCATCTTTTGCGCCTGCCGGAGCTTCTCTTCACTGTTGCACAAGGCCTGTTCGGCGTTCCTGCGCGCGGTGATATCTTGAAAGATCACCACGGTTCCGACGATCTGCTGGTTCTCATAAATGGGAAACGCCGCGCATTCGACCGGCAAGAGCGCGCCATCCTTTATCCGCACGACGGTCTCATGACGCGGGTTCGTGTCACCGCTCCGCAGGGGCTTGTAGAGCGCGCATTCCTCGACGGGGTGAGACGAGTCATCCCGATCCTGTGCATGAATCGCTTCGTGCATCAGACGGCCGATCAGTTCATCGGGTTGAAAGCCCAGCTGCGTGGCTCCAGCCTTGTTGATGAAGGTGCAGTGGCCTTCCATGTCGAGCCCGTAAATTCCCTCGCCGGAGGACTCCAGGATGAGGCGGAGTTTGGCTTTGGCTGTGCTGACTTTCCGCAGCAGCAGAGCTTGATGAATGGCCGCCCCGGCCTGCAAGGCGAAGGCTTGCACGATTTGCTCGTCCAGTTCCGTGAACTCGACGACGGCGCCGTGTTGGTCGTGTTTGTCGGTCAGATAGAGCCGTCCGAAGAGGCGATCTTGGGCCCGGATGGAGATGCCCAGGAAGGTCTGCATCGCCGGATGCCCAGAGGGGAATCCCACCGAGGCGGGATGTTGGCCGATATTCGTGACCCGAATCGGCGACTCGTCTTTCATGAGATGGCCCAGCAGCCCCCTGCCTTGAGGCATGGAGCCAATGGCCTGACGGGCGGTCTCGTCGAGACCGGAGGTCAGAAACTGTTCGAGAGTTTCGCCCGTCTCGTCTAGGACGCCCAGGGCGGCATAGCGCGCTCCGGTAAGGGATCGGGCCATGTCGAGGAAGGATTGCAGGAGGGGGGAGAGGTCTTGGTGGCTCGTGAGTTGCCGGATGGCCTCCACGAGCGATTGAAACGTGTTCGATTGTGCTCGGACGACCGCTTCCGCCGCATGGACTCGCGCGAGTTCTTCCTGCCCATGTCGCCACTCTCTCCGTAACCGAATCGTGAGCCAGGCCATGGTGCCGGCTGTCGGCAGCACGATACCCATCACCAGGAGCCCGATGGTTCTGACAGCCTGATGAATCGGCGCCAGCACGGCATCCCGGTCGATTCGAACGAGGACGCTCCACCCGAATCCGGGAAAGGTCAGATGCCCCAAGGTTTTGGCATACCCGGTGATCACCGGCACCCCGCGCCGCACATGGGCTTCCTCGATATACCCGGCGTTGCCGGTTTGGCTGAGCGCGGCCGACGGCAGACCGAGCTGCCGCAGATTCGTGGCGCGATCCTCGGGACCCTGAAGCGAATCGATGAGCACCCTGCCGTCGGACGCCAGCACTTGCCATTCGAGCGGCTCCGTCTTGCCCCGCCGTTGTGCATAGGTGTCCACGGTTCGGCTAAACGACGTTTCGAGTTCGTCGAACCCGACCCGGGCAATCACGGCGCCCGCAAATGAGCCATTTTCGGATTTGCGCGCGGCGGCGAGGGTGATGCCGGGTCTGCCGCGAGACCCTTCCGAGGGTTGCGTATCGGCATAGCCCTGCATCCGACCGCTTCTCTGGACGGCCTGAAACCATGGCGTCGCACCGACATAGTGGCCCACCGTGGCGGGATCGGTGGCTGCCATCACGGTTCCCGCGGCATCGGCGATGGCCAGCCATTGGTACACACCGTACTGTTCTTTCAACGTCGTCAGGTAAGGGGTCAGGGTGCGCGGGTTCTGGTTTGCGCGCAACAGGATCGCCGCCACCTGTAGGTCGCCCTGTCGTTCGAACAGCAACGAATCCATCTGTTCGGCGAAATCGACGGCCAACAAGGATAGGTGTGCCCCTTCGCTCTCCACGATTCGATCGGCGACTGTGGACAGAATGAACCAGCCGGCCCCCAGCGACAGCAGCACAAGAAGGACCACGAGGAGAGGAATCATCCGATAGGTTGTATTCGACATGACTGTAACTTTTTCCCAAACCCCCAACTATTGGGGGGAGCTACGATGCATGGTGCAACCGGGTCGGTTTAAGATTATTTCGGCTCCAGCAACAGTTCGCAGGCGAACCGGATCAGGGCCGCGCGGGATCGCAGTTGAAGTTTGTCGCGAATGTGGGCGCCGTGGTTTTCGACGGTCCTGACGCTCAGTGTCAGCCGGGCCGCAATCTGCGGGCTGGACAGCCCCTCGCCGATCAGATGCAATATTTCTCTTTCCCTCACGGTCAGGGTGGAGATCCTTCCGTTTCCTTCTCCAGGCAGCCGATCGTCCATCGAATCCGGTTCCCCGGCAAAGTGGATCCGGTGTTCGCTTTGCGGGTTCACGGAGCGGGTCGGCGTCATCGTGAGCACACAATTTCCCATCGAGGGGGTTTGTTCCCGCTGGATCGACAGGACCACCTGGCGACCGTTGGCCTCGGCGATGCCCGCGAAAAGCCCAGCCTCCAGCCAGCACGGCAGAGTCGGCTGAGAAAAGCAGTCGGTCCCATAGGGGCAGGTCCTGATCGTCACGGTGGCGGCATCCTCTCCGACGCTCCGAACGGCAAACGCCCGCTCGGCGCCAGGAAACACATGGGCAAGACAGGACCGGATGAACGTCCCCAAGGGAGGCTTGCGTGTCCGTGGCTGTATTGCGCGAGGGGCGACGTCTTGGCCGATCTGCACACCGATCCGATACGCGAGTTGTTTGGCAAGGGGGGCGGAGAGGAGCAAGCCGACTTGCGAGAGCACTGCGTTCAGGAGCGGGAAGACAAGCTGAGTCGGTCGACGAGATGTGTTCGGCATAGAGAGAGTGTTCGGTGAAACGGTATCTGTGCACTCATCATCCGTGACAAGGGCCTTTCCCACTGACTCTTCGAGCATCTTTCCGCTGAGAAACGCTTTACATGCTACGTTATTGCGCCACAAATAAGAATGAGTGGAAGTACCCATTTTCTTCCATTGATCCTATTTCGTGCATCGTTGGCCTCGACTGTGGCGGCTGGTTGCCTAGCAGGCGGCTAACAGAGAGGCGATCAACTCACGGCCTCTCGACAAGGTTTGTGGTGTTGGTGGCTGAGTCGGCAGTCGCGGCCTGACGCTTCCTGTCGTCTCCTTCAGTGCAGAAAAGCGGCAGCCGATAGGATGATGGGGAAGAATCGCTGTCGAGTCTGCAGCCAGGCGAGTGGGAGGGGAGATGTCATCTATTCTCATCATCGACGACGACGACAGTCTGCGCGACGCCCTGCGCCGGACCCTGCACAAGGAGGGCTATGCGGTGACGGACGCCAGTGAGGGCCGACAAGGTTTGCAACAGCTAGAGCATGCGCCGGTCGATCTCGTGTTGCTCGATATCTTCATGCCGGGCAAGGAGGGCCTGGAAACCATCACGGAACTCCGCCATTCGTACCCGAACGTCCCAGTCATCGCGATGTCCGGTGGGGGGATCAAGTCGGGTCTCGAGGTCCTCAAGATCGCACGGTTCCTCGGCGCTCGGCGAACGCTGACCAAACCCTTCACTCGGGAGCAACTACTTGATGCCGTGCGGGAAGAGCTGGCACAGCACTCACAGGATGCTGAAACAGGCCGCCGGCGGCGAGCTCAAGAACCGTGAAGCGTCGAGCGTAAAACGTTTCTCGTTCCGGATTCTGACGCTTCACGCTTCACGTGCGACGACCGCGTGTTCCCCATCCTGCTCAGCCAATAGCGCCTCCCTCTTTCCCCTCTGCTTAATTTTTCTCCAGAATCTGCCGATCTCCCTCCGAGAGTAATTTCTTGACGGTCGGACGAACGACGATCCCTCTGATCGTTCCGGCCCGAGCCAGTGGCATGGTCCATCGAAGACACGCATGACGTCACCCAAAGAACACCGTTCGTCCTATTCGTGGCTGCCGGGTCTCGTCGCGGGCATAATCCTCGTGGCGCTGCTCACCGGCCTGGTCGGATTACGGTTGGTCGAGGATCGACTCGTCGCCGATGCCGGTCAGAGTCTGGCGCTGGCGGCGGCAGATATCGCCCAGAAACTGGACCTCTTGCTCTTCGAGCGGTACGGCGACGTTCAGGTGCTGGCCGGAACGGTTCCTCGGCTCGGTCATGATCCGAGGTTGTGGGCTGCCCACGCCGTCTTCTTAAAACAGGCCTACCCGATTTACCACTGGATTGGGGTGATCGATTCCCAAGGGCGTGTCCGGGCTTCGACCGATCAGACAACAGTCGGTCTCGATGTGAGGCAGAGCGAGTGGGTTGCAGCCGTGTCTGCCGACAGTGGGGTGTACGTGCGGGACGCCGGGTCCGATGCCATCAGTGGCGGCATCGAGTCGATGGTGTTTGCCACAGCGGTCCAAGCAGAAACAGGATCGAGTCGCTCGGAAGAGCCGCGATTGGTGGCCACGTATGTCGCGATGTCTGTTCTGAAAGACATGGTGGCACGGACCTTCCAGGGGAAAGAAGGATATTGGTCCACGATCGAGTATCAAGTGGTAAATGGCCGCGGCGAGGTGGTGATTGATTCGGCTTCGGTCCAGAAAAAAGACCGCGTCAACCTCAAAACTATAAAGCTGCCCTCGGCGCTTCTGCTTGACTCGGGTCGGTCGTCGTATATCGAGGAGCAGCACGTCCGTCGTCAGGTACCGGTCGTCACGGGGTATGCCCAGATGAATGGGCATGAGGAGTTAGCCTCGTTGCGGTGGGGGGTGCTGGTTCGCGTGGATCGAGGCGAGGTGCTCGCCCCGATTAGAGCGGTGATCTGGAAACTCGCCGCGTTAGGCGCGGTGGGGAGCGTCCCTCTCTTCCTCGCGCTGCTGTGGATGGCAAGACGGGTGCGCAACGAGTGGGGCCATGCCCAACGCACGCGCGCCACGCTGGAGGAGTCGCGCCGGTTTCTTCAATCCACACTGGATGCGTTGACCGCCCACATTGCGATTTTGGATGAACAAGGAACCATCGTCGCCGTCAATGGCGCATGGCGGCAGTTCGGGGACGGCCATGAGTTGCGCGATCCCGATCATGCTCTCGGCCGCAATTATCTGGAGGTCTGCGACTCCGCGTCGGGCGAGTCTTCAGAGCAGGCCAAGGTGATGGCGGAGGGGATACGCTCGGTCATGCAGGGTGTGTGCGAGGTGTACACGGTCGAATATCCGTGTCATAGCCAGGTCGAACAGCGATGGTTTGAGGCGCGGATTTCGCGGTTTGAGAACAATGGGGCGCTACGGATGGTTGTCGCCCATTACGACATCACCGAAAACGAACGGGCTTTCCGCACGCTGTGTCAGGCCACCGATACCACCAGGACGATCATTGCCCACGCGCTGGATGCCCACATCCTGATGGACCAGGACGGCATGATCGTCGGGTGGAATCCCCAAGCCGAACAGACGTTTGGGTGGGCGCAGACCGATGTGTTGGGCCGACGTCTGGCGGACGTGATCGTTCCTCCAGGCGATCGGGATGCGCATGAACGCGGACTATGGCATTTTCTGGAGTCTGGCGCAGGGCCGGGGCTCAACACGCGAATCGAGGTGGTCGGACGGCATCAGGAAGGACGCGAGTTCCCCATTGAGCTGACCATTACGCCTCTCGGTCAGGATGGACAGTACGTGTTCAGCGCGTTCGCACGTGACATTACCGAGCGCAAGCAGCATGAGCTCCACCAGACCGCGGAACATGCCGTCACCAAGATGTTATTGGAGGCGACCTCGCTTGAGCAGGCCACCTGCGACATCTTGAAGGCGATCTGCCGGACTCTGAGTTGGAACGTCGGCGTCATGTGGACTATGGATACGGAGATGGAGCTGATGCGCTGCACCGAGGTGTGGTCCAGCCAGGATACCGACTATACAGGATTCATCGATCGTACGAAGCAGAGCACCTTTGCGCTGGGGATCGGGTTGCCAGGCCGAACATGGCAAAGCCGGAAGGTCGAGTGGATTGCCGATGTCGCGCGCGACGGCAATTTCCCTCGCGCCCCCTATGCCGCCGCTGCGGGATTGCATGCCGCCATCGCATTCCCGATCACCAGTCACGATCACGTCTATGGCGTCATGGAATTCTTTACCACGGCTCTGCGCGAGCCCGACGAAAAGCTTCTGCAGATGCTCGACAGTCTTGCAGGGCAGCTATCGCAGTTTGTGAACCGCACACAGGCGGAGCAGACCTTGCACGTCTCGCAAGAGCGGTTTGCCGGCATCCTTGACCTCGCTGAAGACGCAATTGTTTCGGTGGACGAGGCCCACCGCATCACGCTGTTCAACCAGGGGGCGTCAAAGGTTTTCGGGTATGCGCCCAGCGAAGTTCTGGGCCAGCCGGTCGACATGTTGCTGCCGAGTCGGTTCGCCCAGGCGCATGGTCGGTCTATGCGCGAATTCAACGCGTCTTCTATCCCAAAAAAGATGGGTACGCGAAGAGAAGTGGTCGGCCTACGGAAAAACGGCGAGGAGTTCCCGGCGGAGGGGACCCTTGCCAAGGTTTGTATAAACGGAGAGACCACCTCCACCGTGATCCTGCGCGATATCTCAGAACGCACACAGGCGGAGCAGTGTCTGCGGCAGGCGAAGGACCAGGCTGAACAGGCTGCGCGAGAAAAGGGTGAGATCCTTGCTACGGTGGAGGCGTTCTTTATCGCCGTCAACGGTGAGGGTATTGTGACGATGTGGACGTCTCGCGCAGAGGATCTCTTCGGCCTCTGCCTTGGCGAGGCCATGGGCCGGCCCTTCGCGAAGCTTCCCATCCGGTGGGATTGGCAGGAGCTTCTCGACGCAATGGGGAAGGCCGGGGACACGTTGAAGTCTGTCCGGGTGGACAAGATACGGCTGACTCCTCCGGAAGGAACGGAGGTATTTCTCAAATTGACCGTGTCGCCGATCTGTGAGGATCGCGGCATGTCCTACATCTTCATGGGGGAGGACATTACGGAGCGCCTCAATTTTGAGCGTGAGTTGGTGCAGGCACAAAAGCTTGAGTCCATTGGGCAATTGGCGTCCGGCATCGCCCACGAAATCAACACGCCTATTCAGTTCGTCGGCGACAATGTGCGCTTCCTGTCCGACTCGTTTTCCGATATCGGACGCGTGATCGGGCAGTACCAGCGCCTGCTGACGGCGGCCAAGACCGGACCCTGCCCGCCGGAGTGTATCGAGTCGTGCGAGGCGGCCACCATCGAGGCCGACTTGGCGTATTTGCTCGCCGAAATTCCGAAGGCCCTCGCACAATCGGCTGAAGGCATCAATCGGGTCGCAACGATCGTCCGGGCGATGAAAGAATTCGCCCATCCGGGAAATAGCGAGAAGGCGATGACCAACCTCAATCACGCCATCGACAGCACAGTGACCGTTGCCCGGAACGAGTGGAAATATGTTGCCGATCTGCACACCGCGCTCGATCCGTCTCTGCCTCCTGTCCCTTGCCTGATCGGGGAGTTCAACCAGGTGGTGCTGAACATGATCGTCAATGCGACGCACGCCATTGCCGACGCCGTCAAGGGCACCGGCAAGAAGGGCACGATCACGATCAGCACGGCTTGCCAGGGAGACTTCGTCGAGGTTCGCATCGCCGACACCGGCATGGGGATTCCGGAATCCATTCGTCACAAAATTTTCGATCCGTTCTTCACGACCAAAGCGGTGGGGAAGGGCACCGGGCAGGGGTTGGCCATCGCTCATTCCGTGGTCGTGGACAAGCATGGCGGGACCATCACGGTCGACAGTGAGGTCGGGCAGGGGACGACGTTCGTGCTCCGTCTGCCGCTTGTTGCGTCGTCGACCGGGAAACGTGAAACGTGAAGCGTCTCTCGTTCCGGATTCTGACGCTTCACGAGAGACGCTTCACGGTTCTTGGGAGAGGATCTTTGTGACGTGTTCCGTGCCGCGTGTGAAGGAAAGGCCGCGACCATGACAGCCTCGTCTCCTTCTTGGTCCCTCCTGTTGCGCCGGCCTCTGCCCGGGATCGCAAGCGTCACCGCGCTCGTCGTCGGCTGCCTGGCCTTGATCGTCCGGGCGTTCGATCTTGGCTCCATGCACAACGTTGGGCCCAGCTTGCCCACGATGACGCCCATGACGTCGGTCGCGATCATCCTGGCCGGGGCCTCGCTCTGGCTGGCACAGGCCGAGCGCACTCGAAGACCGCACTGGTGCCTCGCGACACTCTGCTCCCTTGGTGTGGTCATGGTAGGCATCGTCATGCTCGTGGGGTATGCGCTTGAGTGGGACGTTGGCTTCGATCACCTGCCGGACGAAGAAGTGGCCCACTCCCTGGAGCCGGGCTGGATGGCTCCCGTGACGGCGTTCGGCTTGCTCATCGTGGGGAGCGCCCTGTTTGTTTGGGAGCGCCCGCTTGGCGTAGGGCTCACCCGAGGCCTGGGTCTTCTCGCTGCACTGCTCTCGGTCCTGCCTCTCGTCGTGCCACTCTTCGAGTTTCTCACTGAAGGCCGTTCGGTCTCAGGCGCCGATCCTTCTGTACCCATGGCCCCGCACGCCGCGTTGACCGTGATGGTCCTTTCGGTGGGTGTGCTCAGCCTGCGCCGCCATGGTCCGGTGCCGGCTCGCCGAAGGATTCGGCCCGTCCCGGCACTCAATCCATCCCGCCTTGTGGGCATGGCATTGGCGCTCTCTGTGGCGGCCGTCGGCGCCGTCGGCTATCTCAGCTATCTGCAGGCAGAGAGAATGCTGCGGGCCGAATACGCCATCCGTCTCGGCAGCCTGGCTGATGAACGCCAGCGGGCACTCGCCCTCATTCTTCAGGAGCAACTGATGGCATTGAAGCAGATCGCTCGGGGTGCTCCAATCCAGGACCTCGCGAGGCGCTTGAGGCGTGCGGAGCAGGCCTCGCCTCGTGCAACGCTGTCCGAGGTGCAGGGCAGCACCATGTTTCACGGCTTGCTCCTTGCGGCCGCTCCTGGGAGTGCTCGCCACGCCGCATCGGGGTCCTTCGAGGGAACGTCCCTAGACCGGTGGGCTGCAGATGTGACGGCGGCGCGCAACACGCCATTGGTTCGTTTCGAGAGAGGGGATGACGGGACACCGGTCTTGCTCCTGGGCCTGCCGGTCGAAGATCCCTCCATGCCCTCCCGACCGCTTGGCGTCCTGCTGGCCAGTGCCAGCACGGAGTCGATCAAGGCACTGGTCGCAAGCCGAGTCGGGCTCGGAGCCACCGGCGAAAGCTTTCTCGCCGACCGTCTCGGTCGCCCCCTGACCGACCTTCGATACTCCCATCCAGATCATGGCCAGGGGACGGGCAAGGGCGAGGGGACGGGGTCGGCACACAAGATCGAGGCCTCCCCCATGAAGCGCTGCCTTCAAGGAGAACGTAGTTCGCTCGCGGTCGTGCCAGGCTATGAGAATGTCCTCACGGTAATGGCCTACCGGAATGTTCCGGAGATCGGCGGAGGCTGCCTGATGGTCCACATCCGAGCGGACGAGGTCTTTGCCTCGACGGGCCAACTCCAAGTCAAGCGGCTCTCCCTCATCGGACTGGCATTGTTCGTCGTGGTGGGGGGCCTGTTGCTCATCGGCACCAGAATGTTTCGCGAGATCTTTCGTGAGCGGCTGCGGCAGAGCCTGGCCTTACGCCGGGAAACGGAGAGGCCGCAACGGCTGCAGCTATCTGTCAGTCAGCTCCTGATGGAGCAAGACACCGTCGAGCAGACTATTCCCAAGCTGTTAGCGACTATCGGCGAGGGTATGGAATGGCATCTGGGTCAATGCTGGATACTGGAGTCTGCTCCCAATGTGCTGCGCTGCGAGGCCGTGTGGTCGGCGACGTCTGTCCTCGTGAACGAATCCACGTCGTGCGCCCGCATGATTGCCGGCTCTTCAGGGGTCTCGTTCTCGGGGCCGCCCCTCGGTGGAGAGAGTCGGCTCCCGACCTGGGACACGGACCTGGACAAGGATCGCCCACGCGCGAGCGACTCGGTGGCAGCTCTAGCGGGCATGCGGTGCCGCCTGCGCATTCCCGTCCTGGTCGAAGGCGAGGCCCTGGCGCTGTTGGAGTTCTTCAGTCGTGAGTCCCGGCCTCAGAAAGACACGGTGCTCCGGGCCATGCACGACCTGGGGAGTAAAGTCGGCCAGTTTCTCGCGCGCAAGCGGGCGGAGGAGCGCCTGCGACAGGCGAAAGACCAAGCTGAACAAGCCGCGAGCGAAAAAGCTTCGATCCTGGCCGCGGTGGAAGCCTTCTTCATTTGTGTCAACGGCGAGGGTCTTGTGACGACGTGGACGCCTCGCGCAGAGGATCTCTTCGGCCTCACCTTTGGCGACGCGATGGACAGGCCCTTCGCGAAGCTTCCCATTCAGTGGGATTGGCAGGAGATTCTCGGAGCGATGGAGAAGGCTGGGGATACGTGTAAGTCCGTCAGGATGGACAAGATACGGGTGGCTCATCCGGAAGGAACGGAGATATTTCTCAAACTGACCCTGTCGCCGATCCATGATGGTTGTGGCGGTATGCGCTACATCATCATGGGGGAGGACATCACGGAGCGTCTGGTTCTCGAGCGTGAGCTGGTGCAGGCGCAAAAGCTCGAGTCTATCGGACAATTGGCGGCCGGCATCGCCCATGAAATCAACACGCCTATTCAGTTCGTCGGCGACAATGTGCGCTTCCTGTCCGACTCGTTTTCTGATATCGGACGTGTGATCGAGCAGTACCAGCGCCTGCTGACGGCGGCCAAGACCGGACCCTGCCCGCAGGACCTCATTGAGACGTGCGAGGCGGCTAACGTCGGGGCCGACTTGGCGTATCTCCTCGCCGAAACTCCGAAGGCCATCGCGCAATCGGCTGAAGGCATCGACCGGGTCGCGACGATCGTGCGAGCGATGAAGGAATTTGCCCATCCGGGGAGCAATGAGAAGGCGATGGTCAACCTCAATCACGCCATCGACAGCACCGTGACGGTGGCTCAGAATGAATGGAAGTATGTTGCCGATCTCCAGACCAAATTGGATCCGTCGCTGCCGTCGGTGCCCTGTCTGGTCGGGGAATTCAACCAGGTGGTGCTGAATATGATCGTCAATGCGACGCACGCCATTGCCGATGTGGTGAAGGGCACCGGAGAGAAGGGCACGATCACGATCTGCACCAGTCACGTGGGTGATTTCGTTGAGGTCCGCATCGCCGACACCGGCATGGGGATTCCGGAATCCATTTGCCACAAGATTTTCGATCCGTTCTTTACGACCAAAGCGGTGGGGAAGGGAACCGGGCAGGGACTGGCCATCGCTCGTTCTGTGGTCGTGGACAAGCATGGCGGGACTATCACCGTCGACAGTGAGGTCGGGAAGGGGACGACGTTCGTGCTCCGTCTGCCGCTCGCTGCGTCGTCGACCGGGAAACGTGAAGCGTGAAGGGAGTTTCAGGTTTCAAGTTTGGATCCTCAACCTGAGACCTGAAACGTGAGACGTGAAGCTCCCTTCACGAGGGACGCTTCACGGTTCTTGGGAGAGAGTCTTCGTGACCACAACGGACGAAGTGGTGGAGGGAGCGCGATGAAGCAGCTGCTGTTTGTGGACGATGAGGTGAGAATTCTGGAGGGGCTGCAGCGGCTGCTGCGCCCCATGCGCCACGAATGGAATATGACCTTCGTGACCGGCGGAGCGGACGCGTTGAAGGCAATGGAACAGGCGCCCTTCGACGTTGTGGTGTCCGACATGCGCATGCCGGGGATGGACGGGGCGCAGCTGCTGCGCGAGGTGCAGCGGCGGTACCCGCAGACTGTCAGGATCGTGCTGTCCGGCCAAGCGGATCAAGAAATGGTCTTTCAGTCCATCGGCGCCACGCATCAATATCTGACGAAGCCCTGCGAGACGGATGTCCTGAAGGCCACGGTGATGCGGGCCTGTGCGTTGCGGGAAGTGCTTGGGAACGACTCGCTCAGAGGACTGGTGGCGGGCATGCAACAAATTCCCAGCCAGCCGACCCTCTATGCCGAGATCAAGAGAGAGGTGGAGTCCGAGCGCGCATCGCTGAAGGCCATCGGCACCATCATGTCGCAGGATATGGGCATGACCGCAAAAATTCTGCAGCTGGTGAATTCAGCGTATTTCGGACTGCGCGGGACGGTGTCGACGGTGGAGCAGGCGGTGAATCTGCTAGGGATGGATACGATTCAGGCATTGGTGCTGACCGTGCAGGTCTTTTCGGAGTTTTCTCAGACCGGCCGGTCAGATTTTAACATGGATCGTCTGTTGGTGGACAGCCTGGAGACGGGTTCGCTCGCCCGAGCGATTGCGAAAGCCGAACAGGCGCCTTCCCAGGTGATTGACCAGGCGTACACGGCAGGATTGCTCCATGATGTGGGGATGCTGGTGCTCGCGGCCAACGTCCCGCAGCGCTACGACGCCACGCTCAAGACGGCGTATGACAAGAACCTTCCCGTGTGGGAGGCGGAGCGTCAGGAATTTGGGAATACGCACGCGGAGGTCGGAGCCTATTTGCTGGGACTCTGGGGGTTGTGCGATCCCATTGTGGAAGCGGTGGCGTTCCATCATCGTCCGGCAGAATGCCTGGGAGAGACCTTCAGCCCCCTGACGGCGGTGCATGTGGCGAACGTCCTGCAGCAGGAGCTGTCCCAACAGGCAACGGGGGACGTGCCGTCCCAGATCGATTTCACCTACCTGGACACACTGCACATGACCGACCGGCTGCCGCACTGGCGAGAAGTGGCCGGCACGGTTCAGCGGGCGGCGGAGAAGGAGCACGCACATGACTGACACGATTCTCTGTGTGGATGACGATCCCAATATTCTAGAAGCCTACCGGCGTCAGTTGCGAAAAGAATTTCGGGTCGAGACGGCCATAGGCCCTGAGGAAGGATGCAGAAAAATCGAGAGTTCTGGGCCGTATGCCGTGGTGGTGTCCGATTTGCAGATGCCGAACATGAACGGGATTCAATTCTTGACGAAGGTGCGGGAGCAGTCGCCGGATACCGTGAGGATGCTTCTGACCGGCAATGCTGACTTGAACGCAGCGGTCGAGGCCGTTAATCAGGGACAGATTTTCAGGTTTCTGACGAAGCCCTGCTCACAGGAGACGTTCGCTGCAGCTTTGTCGGCAGGCCTTGCGCAGTATCGCCTCATTGTCAGCGAGCGCGAACTGCTCGAACAAACGCTCAATGGCTGTATCAAAGTACTCAGCGAGGTGCTGGCGCTCGTCAACCCTGAAGCTTTCGGTCGGTCTTCGAGAATCGCACGCTATGCCGAGGCCATCGCCGCCGATCTGAAGGTGACGGAACTGTGGCTGATGAAAGCGGCTGCGATGCTCTCTCAGATCGGTTGCGTCATTCTCCCGGAAGCGGTGCTGACCAAAGTGTATAGAGGCGAGGCGCTGACACCGGAAGAAACGCAACTGTATAATCAGCACCCATTTGTGGCGTCCGATCTCATGGGCAAAATTCCTCGCATGAAACAGGTGGCGGAGATCATCAAATTCCAGGACGCCTATTATGACGGATGCGGAACACCCAACGGATCTCCAGACGTCGCCGTGATCCCCATTGGAGCCAGAATTCTGAAAGTGGCGCTCGACTTCGACGCCCTGGAATCTGCGGGCAAGTCAAAGACCGAAGCCTTCGACATCCTGACACAGCGAAAAGGCTGGTATCACCCCGCCGTGATCGAGGCGCTCAAGAGGGCCTTCTCCTCGGAAATTCGGTACATCCTCAAAACGGCGTTTGTCGCCGATCTCTGCCCAGGCATGATCCTGGGCGAAGATCTCCGCGCCTCGTCCAATATGCTCATCGCCACAAAAGGCCAAGAGGTCACTCCGTCGATGCTGCTCCGTTTCCAGAACTTCATCACGACGATCGGCATTCGAGAGCCCTTCACCGTGATCGTGCCGATCGCCGACCTCACCCACTCCACTCCCGGTGTGGGTCCATTGGGTTCGGTTGCGCAAGCGCCACTCGCGGATTCGGCAGCGACGCACTGACGCCGACCCCGCGTTTCGTCGTCGTTCGTGAAGTGTGAAACGTGAAACGTGAAACGTCTTTCGATCCGGATTCTGACGCTTCACGCTTCACGAGAGACGCTTCACGAGTGTCGCGCCTGACGGACCTTCGTGAGGTCCTCGTTCAGTGATATCGTGCGGATTGGTCGTGGATCCTGCTTCGGATGACGCACGGTAGACCAGACGTTGACGCGAATGGCCTCGACCCCCAGCCGATTGTGCCAATAGAGCGCGGTCGCCCAAATGAGCTCCGGACAGGCGTTGGGGGCGGTGGCTCCCGGCGTCACATCCAATCCAGCGGCTTCATAGACATATTCACAAAATGAGGCGCCTGGCACAGGGACCCCTTGGGTGAGTGGGTTGGGCGTGCGAGTCGGCGTGTAACTATACTTCGCCCATTCTCCCAGCCAGTCCATGAAGGGATAGCGCAATCGTTCGCGGTTGGGGTCGAGAGCAGCAGCCCGCAGGCGGTCGCGCAGGGCGGCATCCTTGTCGACATTCGGATGTGTGACCGTGATGACGGCCAGATTGGGATAGCGTGCAGCATCCAGGAAGCGCGTGAGATGAACGAGCGTGACGCCATTCCGTTCGGGGACCTGCGCCGCGGGCTCTTCCGGATCGAGGCTGACCTCCGCGCCAATGGCGGTGTCCAGGCTGCCGCTCCAATCCAGCACCAGGGCCGCATGGGACCAGGCGCTCGGGAGTTGGTCGAGTCGCATACAGGCCTGGGCCTGGCGAATCGCCAGGGACCGAGAATCGATTCCGCCGACAAGCACAATGCCGCCGGTCCGTGTCGAGACCTCCGTGTCGCGCGCGACACGCTGCAACAGCTCCCGGTTAGAGCCTTTGATCTTCGTGATAGCCAAACGCGTAGTCGACGAGTACCGCATAGATCCTCCTTGTGCTCAGCCTGAGCTACCGCAAGAAAAACGCATTCCGTATCACACAGGTCGGGACATCCGAGCGAGACTGCTCTTCAGAGCCAACCTGCGCGGTGACGGCCTGGGCCGGTTGCTGCGTGGCCACATCGATGAACGCGGCGCTGACCGACACTCTCGTGCCTTCAGCCGACGGGCCAGTGAATTCGAGAAGGCCGATGGTGTTCGGCACATCGGTGCCAAAAAAATAGTGCGACCACTTTGGTTTGATTGCCGTGTCATCGACGGCATAGACCGGGACGGATGCCGGAAATTTCACCGTTCCGTGCCCTTGCTTGCTCGGCAAGACCGAGCCGAGTGCTGGGATATGGCAGGCAGGCGAGGACACGAATTCATAGACGAACTGATTGGACGGTAGCGCGATTTGCAGTAAGCGGCTGTGGTGCACATCGCCGGACACGATCAGGATGTCATGCGGCGCCTTTGCGATGGCCCGCCAGATTTTGGCGTACTGCCGCTCGAAATCAGGCGGAGTGTGATCCCTCCAGTCTCCCGTGTCGATCCAGAGCGGCTGACCCAACACGAAGAGCCCAGGGCCATCGAGTTGCGCCGCCCATTGCTCGAAAGCCTGAAGTTCTACATCCGGAAGCAGGCTCGGCACCAACTCGCCATGCTTCGTGCGATTCGCGCGGGTCTCTGCGACGAACAGGTTCAGTGGGGGGATCTTGAGCGTGAACGAGAGCCCGCCAGGGACCACAGGATCGGGATTGAGCCAGGCCTGAAAGAGGAGATAGCAGGTCTGCGCAGCCACCGCATAATCCCCCTTCGCCCCTTGGATCGATCGGGGCAAATGGGGTTGGACTTCCGGGAAATTGTTCCAGAATTCGTGATCGTCGGAGGTGAACACCGAGGCCTGGTACGCGAGGGCCTCGCTGTACCCACTGCGCCACCAATATTGGAGGTAGAGACCCACGGTCTCTGCGAAGGCGCCTTTGCCGAAATCCCCGGCAGGCACGACATCGAGGTAGATGTTGTCCCCAGCCAGAATCTTATAGGTCGGGTCGCCGAGCCAGTTGGACTTCAAGGCGGCGAGATAGTGCGCGTCTCGGTGGTAGCCGTCGTAGTAACAGGTGCCGACGGCGACGGTGAAGCTCTTGCCGTAGAGGTCCATGGGTAACGTTTTAATCACAGCGGTGGCGCTGCCAGATCCAGCGGTTGCCGTTAGGACATGGCTCGTCTCCGGGTTGAGCTGAGTCGCCTCAAGCCGGTAGATGCTCACCTCGTGGTTGATGAGTTCTTGGTCGACCTGTTGTTCGGCTGGTGTGTGGGGGAGGAACGGGGTCAGCGAGAAACTCGTGAGGGCGACGCCGTCACTCACACGGACCATGCTGATGGCGGGAGTCAGTGTCCGCTGGACCAAGACCAGAGCACGGAAGGACGTGTGCGTGGCACTCCCGGCGATGAGCCGAATGACAGGCATGGTAGTCCTCCCTTAGCCGATACGGAGGCCGTCCGTTCTCAAGGGCAGAGGATACGCGAGGCGAATTGTGGCAGAAACGGCGTCGGCCCACAAGCGTTATACGAGGAAGAGAAGTGGGTAGGAAGTGAGATACGGTGTGAACGCCCATGGGCAGGCGTTGAGTCCCTATACCGGTCCTGATGCCAACCGGCTCCCTGGGAGGGGAATTCAATACACTGGCGGCGAACAGTGCCCTCGGGCGAAACTTTGAGGGCATTCACTGGCGGACGGATTACACAGAATCGCTCAAACTCGGCGAGGCAGTGGCCATCAGCTTTGTTCTCGACACCCGTGAAGCGTCTGCAACTCGTGAAGCGTGAAGCGTCAGAATCCGGAACGAGAGACGTTTCACGCTTCACGAACGACGCGAAGGGTCATGTCCATTACTGCCGGTAAACTTCACGACGGTGCCCGACTTTGACGACCGTGACGATGAAGCTCTCGTCATCGATACGATAGAGAATCCGATAGTCACCTTGGCGTACGCGATACCGTTCCTGATTGGAAAGTTTCTCGCATCCTGGTGGCCGGGGATCTGTTGCCAGTCCCTGGATACGAGCCGTCACGCGACGAAGATCGTTTTTCGGTAGGGCGCGGAGTTCGGCCTCTGCCGATTTCGTGAGCAGGAGGCTACAGGAGGCCATCTCGTTTGAGATCAGCCAATACGGACTCGAAGGAGCGAGTCGGTTCTTTTGCCCGTTTCCCGAAAGCTTCCAGATCGACGGCATCCTCTCGGAGCGAATCCAACACCGCCGCGTTAATGAGGTCGGAGACCGAGCGATCGGTTGAGGCTGCTTTGACTTTCAACGCTCTGTATAGTTTGGGTTCCAGGTACACCGTTGTCCGCGTTTGAGTCGCCATAGTTACTCCAGAGGTTCAGTAGACATTGAGGCATCATAACGCCATAACGTTTTAATGGCAACATTCGGTGTTTCTTCTAGTAGATATTAACCGTCTCATAATAGTAGCAACATCATGCTGCGTATGTTGTCGCCTCATTATTGAAG
>CXWL01004753.1_pt1 | contig 30550 bp, 29 predicted proteins | sample 590931 | NCBI WGS metagenome assembly CXWL01 (sample SAMEA3498368, study PRJEB10139) | groundwater metagenome | biome: water well; material: biofilm material | place: Germany | collected 2015-04-27 | reverse complement strand
CGCGACGAAAACGCCGTGGCTGCGGCCGTGGCAGCCGCCGTGGCGCGTTTTGGCGGCATCGACATCCTCGTCAACAACGCCAGCGCCATCAGCCTCACGCCCACGGCGGCCACGCCCATGAAGCGTTTTGACCTGATGTTTGGCGTCAACGTGCGTGGCACTTACGCCTGCACCCAGGCCTGCCTGGACGAACTGAAGAAAAGCGCCAGGGCCGGCCGCAACCCGCATGTGCTGAACATGAGCCCGCCGCTGAGCATGAAGGAGCACTGGTTCAAGGGCCACGTGGCCTACAGCATGGCCAAGTACGGCATGAGCGAGTGCACGCTCGGGCACGCCGGAGAATTCCGCCCGCACGGCATTGCCGTGAACAGCCTGTGGCCGCGCACGGCGATCGCCACCGCAGCCCTGCAGATGATCCCCGGCGTGGACCTGAACATGTGCCGCAAGCCCGAAATCCTGTCCGACGCGGCCTGGTTCATCCTGACCAGCGATGCCAGGGCCACGACTGGCAATTTCTTCATCGACGACGATCTGCTGGCGAAGCACGGCGTCACCGACCTCGACCCCTACTCGGTGGTGCCGGGCACGAAGAACTTCATCCCCGATTTCTTCGTGGATTGAGACGCCGGCCCCTGTGGCAACCACGATTCGCCTCCGAGGTTGCGAGGCCATCCCGTGCAGCCGAGCGCAGCACCGTCGCGGCGCAGCACCACGGGTCCGAGCAAGTCCAGTCGCAGCATGCGGCGATGATGCCAACGCCGGTTTTCCTCAGCCGCGCTTGGCGTCGGCACGCAGGCGGGCGCTGCGGCCGCGCGCCTTCCACTGCGACACCTGCGCTTTGCGCTCAAGTGCGGTGAGGGTGTCGCGGCGCGCCTCGCGCAACAGCTTGCCGTAGTTGTGCAGGCGTTCGGCGCTGACGCCGTCTCGCACGGCACAGCCCGGCTCGGCCTCGTGCCGGCAGTCCCTGAAGCGGCATCGCAGCGCCAGCCTGGCGATATCGTCAAATGTGGCCCCAAGTTCAGCCGCGTCACCGTCCAGGCGCAACGTGCGCAGACCCGGGGTGTCGATGATGCAGGCGCCACCGGGGGTGACATGCAGCGAGCGCGCGGTGGTGGTGTGGCGGCCACGGCCATCTCCCGCCCGGCTGGCGCCGACCTGCGTCACCGCCGCGCCGGCAAGCGCGTTGGTCAGCGTGCTCTTGCCTGCACCGCTGGAGCCCAGCAGCACGAGCGTCTGGCCGCAGCGCAGCCACGGCGCCAGCGCGCAGCGTGGTTCGTCGCCCAGCGCGTTGATGGCCACGGCTGCGACATCCGGGGGCAGCAGCGCTTGCAGTTCGTGCAAGCGCGAGCCAGGGTCCTGGCACAGGTCGGCCTTGGTCAGCACGACCACCGGCGTCACGCCTGCCATGCGCACCAGGGCCAGGTAGCGCTCGAGCCGGCGTGGGCTGAAGTCGTGGTCCAGGCCCATCACGAGCAGCGCGGTATCCACGTTGCTCACGATCACCGCGCGCGTGGTCTTGTCGCGGCCGTCGTGCAACCGGCGCGCGAGCTGATTGACGGGCGGCACACGCCCGTGCGCCCACCACTCGGCCAGGGCGTTGCGCTGCGCCAGCACCCAGTCGCCCACCGCCAGCGCGTCGCCCTCGGCGCTGAGCATCGCGTGCAGGGCGGGCAGCATGCGGGCGGGGTGCTCGCTTTCGCCGTCATGCAGCGTCAGCCCTGCGCGCTGCACCTCGGCAACGCGCATCAGGTCGCACCCGGCGCCGGCGGGCGCCACGGTCATCAGTTGTTGAACCACGGCCGGCGTCAGCCCGATGCTGCGCAGGCGCTCGAAAGTCATTGAGTCGATCATGGATGGATAGCGTTCCGTGCAAGACAAACCATTGCGGCGCCCAAGCGCCCGCCGCAGACGAGGGCGGCGTCGCCGACGGCAGCGTCTGGGGGTCCGGGTCTGTCAGCCGCGACTCGAGGTCACGGCGCCGCGCGACGGCGGCAAAGGCAGTGGGAGTTGCCTAAGTGCGGGGCGCGATGAGGAGCGCGCAGGCCGACAGGAGGGGGTGATGTGCAGTCGTCATGGCAGCCTCCTGTGGTGGATGAAAACGAGGCCGCAATATGCCCTCGAGGGCCGGCGAAGTCAAGGCTGCCTGACCGGCTGCCTGACCGGCTGACTTTCCGTACTGCCTGGCCAAACGACAGGACTGCCCTGTCGGCGCATGGATCGGGCGCATGGATCGGTCTTGCGGTGGCCCGTCCGGCCGGTTACCGTCGCGCACCGACTCCTCAGTGACACATGATTTCATTTGCTGCACCCACGCCTCGCCTGCCGTTGCGCCTCTTGGCGCTGGCATTCGCCCTCCTGGCCGGCACCGCCCAGGCCTTCGATCTGCAAGGCCACCGCGGTGCGCGCGGGCTGGCGCCCGAGAACTCACTGGCCTCCTTCGAACTGGCCATCAAGTTGGGCGCGACCACGCTGGAGACCGATGCCGCCATCACCAGCGATGGCATCATCGTCCTGCACCACGATCTGGCGCTCAACCCGAACCACACCCGCGACGCCGCCGGGCGGTGGCTGGAGCAATCCAGTGCCCCAATCCACAAATTGACCTGGGCCGAGGTGCAGCGTTACGACATCGGCCGCATCAAGCCGGGCACGCGCTATGCCGCCGACTTTGCCGAGCAGAAGCCGATCGACGGCACCCGGGTGCCCCGGCTGGACGAGTTGTTCGAGATGGTCAAACGCAACGGCCACGACAAGATCCGCTTCGCCATCGAAACCAAGCTCAACCCGCTGGAGCCCGATGCGACCCAGGCACCGGAGCCGTTCGCCACTGCGCTGGTGGCCGAGATCCGCAAGGCCGGCATGCAGCAGCGCGTGCAAATCATGTCTTTCGACTGGCGCACGCTGCAGGTCGTGCAGCGCATCGCGCCCGAGATCCCGACCGTTTATCTGACCGCGCAGCAGCGCTGGATCGACAATGTCGGCGCCGATCGCGCCGAGGGCTCACTCTGGACGGCAGGCTTCCAATACCGCAGCCTGGGCTCGATTCCGAAGATGATCAGGGCCGCCGGCGGCGGCATCTGGTCCGTGTACCACGGTGATATCGACGCCGCCAAGGTGAAGGAAGCGCAAGCGCTGGGTTTGAAGGTGCTGGTCTGGACCGTCAACGACGCGCCCTCCATGGGCCGCATGATCGACCTCGGCATCGACGGCCTGATCACCGACCGCGCCGATATTGCCCGCAAGGTGCTCGAAGCGCGCGGTATCACGCCAAAGTAGGCGAGCCCGGCTCGGGTCAAGCGGCCGCCAGCCGCCACAGGGAAGTGACTTCCGCCGCACGCGCCGCGTGAAGCGGATCGCTGGCATCGGCAGCGCGACGATGCCGCGGCCGCGTATCGATGCGGCCCAGCACGCGCAGGCCGCCGGCGCCGATCCAGCCCAGCAACTCGCCGCGCGAGCGCAGGCCCAGGTGCTCGGCCAGGTCGGACAGGATCAGCCAGCCTTCGCCGCCCTGCGACAAGTGCGCCGCCAGCCCCGCCAGGAAGCCGCGCAGCATGCGGCTTTCGGGGTCGTAGACGGCAGCGTCCAGCGCCGAACTCGGTTGCGCCGGCAGCCACGGAGGGTTGCACAGCACGAGGCCGGCACGGCCGCTTGGAAACAGGTCCGCCGGTTGCAGCGTCACCGAGGTAGCCAGCTTCAGCCGGGCCAGATTCTCCGCCGCGCAGGCCAGCGCGCGCGGGGCGATATCGGTGGCAATCACGTGCAGGCCGCGCCGCGCCAGCACCGCCGCCAGCACACCGGTACCGGTGCCTATGTCCATCGCACCGTCGCGGCGCGCGGCTGTTGGCAGCGGTGCTTCCGCGACGAGATCGATATATTCGCCGCGCACCGGCGAAAACACGCCGTGGTGCGGATGTATGCGGTCCTGCAGCGCCGCGATCGGCACGCCCTTCTGACGCCACTCGTAGGCCCCCACCAGGCCCAGCAATTCGCGCAGCGAGGCCACGTAGGGCGCATCGGCCGGGCCATGCGCGGCCAGGCCCGCGGCGCGCAGGTCAGGCGCACGGCGCAGCGGCACGCCGTGGTCAGCGTCCAGCGGCAGCAGCAACAAGCCGAGCAGCCGCGCACGCAGCGCCTGCGCCTGGCGATGGACCAGAAACGCATCGTTCATGGTGGCGGCATCGGCCGGGCGCGCGCCAGGGCGTGACGCCTGCGCGCCGAGGCGGCGGCCCATCGCAGCCAGCAGGTGGCGCGCGTTCTGGTAATCGCCGCGCCACAGCAGGCCGGTGCCGGCACGCGCCAGGCGCAGCGCCTCGGCGGCGCCCAGTTCGTCGCCCGCGACGACCACCGCTGCCGGCGCCGAGTGCCCGGCCAGCGAGCGCCAGCGCGACTGCTGGGCGCGGCCCTCGTCGTCGGTCCAGCGGATGTGCTCTTCGGTTTCAGTCATTGCAGCGATTCTCGCCGCCAGGCGCCGGGCGCCCCGATATGCTCGCCGCCATGACCGCGCTTGCCGTGCTGCACGAAGACGAGGCCCTGCTGGTGATCGAAAAGCCGGCCGGGCTGCTCGCGGTTCCGGGCCGCGGCGAAGCCGGGCGCGACAACCTCGCCGCCCGCGTGCAGGCGCACTGCGCCGACGCCCTGGTCGTGCACCGGCTCGACATGGCCACCTCCGGGCTGATGCTGTTTGCGCGCGGTGCGGCGGCGCAGCGCGTGCTGAGCATGGCCTTCGCCAGCCGGCAGATGCACAAGCGCTATGTGGCGGTCGTCGCAGGCCTGCTGCAAGACGACAGCGGCGTCATCGACGCACCGCTGGCCGCCGACTGGCCGCGCAGGCCACGGCAGATCGTGGACCCCGTGCATGGCAAGCCGGCGCTGACGCGATGGCGGGTGCTGGGGCGTGGCGTTGACAGCACACGCGTCGAACTGGAGCCCGTGACCGGCCGCTCGCACCAACTTCGGGTGCACCTGCTGTCGATAGGCCATCCGATCTGCGGTGATGCGCTCTACGCACCGCCACCCGCGCGTGCCAGCCGGCTGCTGCTGCATGCCTGCCAGCTGGCCTTTCTGCACCCGAGTCGCCATGTGCACTGCCAGTTCGACAGCGCGGCGTCCTTCTGAACATCCGTGTGCGACCTAGAATCGCCGACCCATGCGACTCCTGGTCTGGCTCTTTCGGGCCTTCATCTTCTTCACCCTGTTTGCCTTTGCGCTGAACAACCAGCAAGGGGCCAGCGTGCGCTGGTTTTTCGGCGTCGAATGGCATGCCCCGATGGTCATCGTGGTGCTGGTGGCGTTTGCCGCCGGCTGCGCCATCGGCGTGCTGGCGATGGTGCCGAGCTGGTGGCGCCACCGCCGGGTGGCCAAGCGCCTGGCGCCTGCGCCCGTGCCGCCGAACGCCGCCGCGCCGACTTCGGTGCTGCCATCCGAGTTCGGGCCCGAGATCCCGCCGCGCGCAGGCCTCTGACCTCTCAGCGCATGGAATTCGACCTGCAATGGCTCCTGATCGGCCTGCCAGCGGCCTTTGCGCTGGGCTGGATGGCATCGCGCCTGGATCTGCGGCAACTCAAGCGCGAGCGCGACGATGCCCCGCGGGCCTACTTCAAGGGCCTGAACCTGCTGCTCAACGAACAACAGGACAAGGCCATCGATGCCTTCATCGAGGCCGTGCAAAGCGACCCGGATACGACCGAACTCCACTTTGCGCTGGGCAACCTGTTCCGCCGCCGAGGTGAGATCGAGCGTGCCGTGCGCGTGCACCTGCACCTGCTCGACCGCTCCGACCTGAAGGCGGGCGACCGCGACCGTGCCCGCCTGGCACTGGCGCAGGACTATATGAAAGCCGGCCTCTTTGACCGCGCCGAGGCCGCTTGGCGCGCCTTGGCGGGCACGCCCTTCGAAGGCGAGGCCCAGCTTGCGCTGCTGTCGCTGTACGAGCGCTCACGCGATTGGCCGCAAGCCGCCGCAGTGGCGCGCCGGCTGGAAGCCACCGGCGGAGGCTCATTTGCGGCCCGCCTCGCCCACTACGAATGCGAACTTGTGGAAGAGGCCGATGCCCAGGGCCGCCCGGCCGACGCCGAGGCCGCGTTGGCGCGTGCGCACGTGGCCGCCCCGCTGGCACCGCGGCCGCGCGTGCTGGCCGGGCAGCGCCTGGCCCGCCACGGTGCGCACGCCGCGGCGCTGCAGGCCTGGGACGAGCTGCGCCTGCGCAAACCCGCGGCTTTCCTGCTGGTGGCTGATGACTATGTGGCGGCGGCGCGCGCCTGCGGCCTTGAGCCGCAAGCCCGCGAGGCACTGGCCGCGGCAATGGCCCAGACGCCCGCCATCGAGCTGCTGCGGGCGCTGGAGCAGATCGACGGCCCTACCGCCACCGACCGCCTGGCACGGCTGCAGGCGCACCTGGAGCAGCACCCCACGCTGTCCGCGGCGCAACTTCTGCTCGCCGTGCCACACGCCCTGTGGTCCGCTGACACCGTGGCCGCGCTGAACAATGCCGTCGCGCGCGCCGCCGCGCCGCTGCAGCGCTACCGCTGCGCGGCCTGCGGCTTTGAAGCCCAGCACTATTTCTGGCAATGCCCGGGGTGCCTGGGCTGGGACAGCTACCCGCCGCAGCGCATCGACGCGTTGGGCTAGCCTGCCGCCGGTCCGCCCCAAGGCGGGCTGCGCCCCAAGGGCCACGAAGGGGCCCCTGCTGGGCCGGGGGGCAGCGAGCGCAGTGAGCGTGGGGGATCCAGCGCAGCGGCGCCAGCAGCCAGGCCTTTCAGCCGGCCACGTGGAGCTGCCCTTCCAGCAGGGCCAGCACATCGCCCCGCGTGGGTACCTGCCCCTTGCCGCCGATGCTGGCCACGCGGCCAGGGCCGGTGATGCCAGCAAGACCCGGTTCGTGGTCGCAGTAGATGCCCAGCGTGGGCCGGCCCAGGGCGGCGGCCAGGTGGGTGAAACCGGTATCCAGGCCCACCACCTGCTGCGCGCCGGCCAGCACGGCGGCCATCTCGCCCACCTTCAGGAAAGGCGGCACGTCGCCTTCGCAACTGGCCGCGATGCGCTCGGCCAGTGTCTGTTCGGCTTCTCGGCCCCACAGCACCAGCGGCGTCCAGCCCAGCTCCAGCATGCGCCGCCCCACCGCCACCCAGTGCCGCTCTGGCCACAGCTTCTCGGGCCGGCTGGCGTTGGGGATGAGCACCGCGTACGCACCGCGCGGGGCCCAGCCCCCCGCTGGGGCGCGCAGGCCGAAATCCGGCGCACTGCCAGGCGCGGCATAGCCCAGATGGGCGGCCGCGAGCGCACGGCAGCGCTGCACGGCGTGCAGTTCGCGCGAGACCGCTGCGGTGCGCTGGTAGGCCCAGCTGGCCAGAGGCTCACGGATGCTGGCACGGTCGTAGCCCGCAACCGGCCCCAGCGCCTGTCGCGCCCACAGCGCACTCTTGACCAGACCCTGCAGGTCCAGCACCAGGTCATAGCGCTCGCGCCGCAGTTCCCGGCGCAGCGCCCGCATCGCCTGCCAGGCGGCGGCGCTGAAGATCTGGCCGCGCCACTTGCGCCAGGCCATCGGCAGCACGCGGCGCAGGTGGGGATGCAGTTGTGCAATGGCGGCAAAGGGCGCCTCCACCAGCCAGTCGATCTGCGCGCCGGGGTGATGCTGGCGGATGTCAGCCACCACCGGCATCGCGTGGACCACGTCGCCCATCGACGAGGTCTTGACGACGAGGATGCGCAAGACGTTCAGGCGCCCTGGCGCTCTTTGACGAGCACCGGGTTGAAGCGCGGGTCGTTGTACATCTTGAACTGGCGGTAGATCTTGAAATAGGCGCGGCCCGCCGCGGCGTCGGTGAGCAAGGCATCGAGGCAGCCGGCCAGATCCTGGCGTTGCTGCAGCAAGCGCTCGAGCTTGACACGGCTGGCCGTGCGATGCGCCTGGTCGACGTCGCTGCGCAGGGTCTGTTCGCGCATGGCGCCTATCTTGAGCGCCATGATCGAGAGGCGGTCGATCATGGCGCCTGCGGTCTCGCTGTTCAGGCGCGCCGCCGCCGGCACCCGCGACACGGGCGCATCGGTGCCGGCCGAGGCCTCATCCACCAGGCCCAGCGCCACCAGCAGCAGTTCATCGATGCGCTCGGTGGCATCGTTGCGCGCCTGGTTGTAGCCGTCGATGGCGCGCTTGTTGGCGGCAATCTGGGCATCGGCCACCGTCGTGCGGCGCGCCAGATCTTCTTCGGCCCACAGCAGGCTGTTGTAGCGGTGGTTGGCGTGCAACCAGCGCCACCGGTCGTCGGCGTCGGCGGCCGGCGCCACTTGCGGCCAGCCAGCGGCGGCGAGCAGGCGGTCATGCGCCGCGGTGACTGCGGCGCCCGAGATCCGGGATGGCTGGCGGTGCGGGGGCGGCAGGTCGGGGTTCATCCGGAGGAGGCGTGCGGTGCTGGCAGAATCCGCGCCGATTATCTGCTGCCCATGCCCCCCATCCACGGCCCCCTCATCGTACGTCTGCGCAACTGGGTGGGTGACGTCACGCTGGGCCTGCCGATGCTGCAGCGCCTGGCCGACCAGGGCTACGATTTGCATCTCGTGGGCAAGGGTTGGGCCCGCGATCTGCTGGCCGGCCACGGCTGGCCCGTGCACGTGCTGCCCAAGACCCTGATCGAACGCGTGCGCCTGTTGCGCACGATGCGCAGCGCGGCGATCCGGAGTGACACCGGCTTCTCGCGCCGCATCAACGCACTGTGCCTGCCCGATTCGTTCTCCAGCGCGCTCGAATTCCGCCTCGCGGGCCTGCGCGCTCTTGGCCATGCCTGGGAAGGGCGCCGCTGGCTGCTGGCGCGCGCCCTGCCACGCCCGCGCGGCGTGCACGAGATGGAGGTCTATTGGCGCCTGGGCAGCGCATTGCTGGCGAGGGAGGCTGCGGTGCCGGCCAGCATCGGCTTGCGCCTGAGCGCCGGCCACCTGGCGCAAGCCGACGCGCTGCGCGCCAGCCATGGCGTCGAGCCCGGGTGCATCGTGATCTGCCCGTTTGCCGGCGGCACCTGGGCCCGGCAAGACAAGACCTGGCCCGCCTTTGCCGAACTGGTGGCCCGCCACCTGCCTGCGTTCGGGCGCACGGTGGTGGTCTGCCCGGGCCCGGGCGAGGCGGCGACGGCACGCGAGCACTTTCCGACCGCCCGGCTGCTGCCCGAAGTGGGCCTGGGCGCATACGCCGCGCTGCTGAAGGACGCCGCGTTGATGATCTCCAATGACACCGGTCCGGGCCATCTCGCAGCCGCCGTAGGCACGCCGCTGGTTTCGGTGCTGGGCCCGAGCGAGCCTGCGCTGTGGCGGGCCTGGGGCCCGGGCGTGCAGGTGCTGGGAGGCGATGGCGCCTGGCCCGCGATGCACGCCGTGGTCGACGCGGTGGCGGGCAGGCTGGCCCGCGGTTGACACCCTCCGGGGTCACCCGCCCGGGTGTCCCCCGCCGAGCCCCGCTGCGGGGGAATGACTGCGCGCGTGGCGCTGCGCAGAATTTCGATCAGCCCAACGCTCAAGCCCAGACGGGCCAGGCCACGGGCCGGCAACCCCGCCTCAACCGACCTTCAGGAGTTACACCATGATCCGCAATTTCATCGCCCTGCTGCTCACCGCCTTTGCACTGAACGCCTTTGCCGCCGTCGACGCCAACCAGGCCAGCCGCGCCGAGCTGGAGACCGTCAAGGGCATCGGGCCCGGCCTCTCGGGCAAGATCATGGAGGCGCGCAAGACCGGCGCCTTCAAGAGCTGGGACGACCTCGTCGTGCGCGTCGGCGGCGTGGGCACGGGCAACGCCGCACGCTTGTCGCAAGCCGGCCTGACGGTGGCAGGCTCGGGATACGACGGCAAGGCCGTGGCCACCGCCACCGCCGCCAGCAAAGCCCCCAAGTCGGGCAAGACCCGGAAGGCCGACAAGCCGCAGAAGAGCGAAGTCTGAACCTGGCAAGTGCGCCGCTACGGAATGCAGATGTCGGGCTCGGAGATGGCGGTATGCCGCCGGCCCGGCGCCATCGTGTCCCAGCGGAAGAAGTGCAACACCTCGTCCTTGCGCGCGTCGGTATCGGCTTCGCCCAGCGCCATCAGCTCGCGGGTGTAAGGCGATTCAAAGAGCAGGTAGCTCGCCAGCGCCGCACCTCGCGCCTCGGCGCCCTGCCCGCCCACACCCACGCCGCGCAGCAAGGCCCGCACGGGTGCGGGCAGGGCGCCGATATGGCGCGTGGCGATATCGTCCAGCCGCTGCGTCGGCGAGATCACCAGCGCCTCCAGCGGCCGCAGCGGTGTATCGGCCAGCGCCGAGTCTGGCAGCAGTGCCAGCGTGCGGTTGATGCGCCGCATGCGCTCCACGTCCACCGCCAGTGCATCGAGAAAGATGCTCGACATGGCGTGGCCTGCAATCTGCGCCAGATTCGGGTAGTCCTGGGTCGTCACCACCCGGCCCGCGGGCTCGTGCATGCGGCCGACGCCGATGATCATCAGCCGCTGCGCCCCCAGGTGCACGGCGGGCGAGAGCGGTGCGGTCTGGCGCATCGAGCCGTCGCCAAACCAGCCGCTGGCCGCGCCCACCTCCAACATCGTGGCCGGAAAGACAAACGGGATCGCCGACGAAGCCAGCAGATGCGTCTGCGTCAAGCGCGTGCGCATCGCCACGCGCTGCGAGCGCTGCCAGGGCTCGATGGCCTGCGCGGAGTCGTAGAAGGTGTAGTGCTCGCCGCTGGTGTAGCTGGATGCCGTCACGGCCAGCGCGTGCAGCTGGCGCTGCTCGAACATCGCCTCCAGCCGATCCAGCGGCACCAGGCGCTGCAGCAGCTCGGCCAGCGGCGAGTTGTCGAGCAGCGAGCGCGGCCGCGCGCGGCGCCAGCGTGCGATGACCCAGCCCACCGAGAGCATCGTGAGCCACTGCGCGCCGGACCGGATCACGCCCAGCGAATCGGAGCGGTAGACCTGGTCGGCGCTGAAGTTTTCCCAGACCTTGGCGATGACTTCGACGGCCGCCTCGAAACGGTCGGCATGGCAGGCCAGCGCCGAAGCGTTGATGGCCCCGGCCGAGGTACCGCAAATCACGCCAAACGGGTTGCGCTGCCGCGCCACCGGGCCCAGCACCTCACGGCGCATGCGTGCCAGCGCGCGCAGCACGCCCACCTGGTAGGCCGCGCGCGCGCCCCCGCCACTGAGCACCAGGGCGGTAAGCGGAGCTTCATACATGGCCCGCAATGTAGCCCCGGCGCAGGGCCGCCAGCGGGGCGGAATAACCCGCCTCAGTCGCCCTTTTTCTTGTCGTGACCCCGGCCCTTGTCTCTGCCGTGGCCCTTGTCGTGGTCGCGACCTTGCGGATGCACGTGCTCGCCGTACCACTCGTCCCGCACGAAGTAAACCGGCACGCCGCACGCGCCGTAGGCAGCGCAATGCCGGCGCCAATTCTTGCGATGCCCAGGGGGCACCCACATGTACACCGGCGGCTGCGCTTGCACGGCTGCCGGCCGGCCGATGATGACGGGCTGTTGCACCACCAATTGCGGCTGCGGAAAGCGCCCGATGTCGATGCGGCCGTAGACACCGGGCTGGCTGATCTGCACCGAGACACCGACTTCAGCCGACAGGGTGGGCGCGCTGGCGGCCAGGGCACAGGCACCGGCGGCAGCGGCAAGAAGACGCTTCATGGTCACTCCTTGAATGGATGGTGACACCACAACGCCCGCGCCTGCGCCCTGGATGGCGGCTGAGACAAACCCTTGCATCATTCGTACACGATCACCGCGGCACCGCCCTGGGCGATGCTGCGCCAGCGGCCCAGCGCTTCGTCACAGGGCCAGAAGCGGGCCTCGTCGCCCAGGTCGAGCTCGGCCGTGGCCGCAGCGCGGCGCAGCCGCAGCCGCACGCCCAGACCCTGCTGCAAATCCCCCTGCTCGCTGAGCACCCAGCGCGCCGGCCACAGGCGCAACACGTCGGCCACGGGCGGCGTGCCCGCGCCCATTTCCACCGCCAGATAGCGCCCAAAGCGCGCGCGCGCGGCCGCCAGATCCCAGGCCTGCGTCACATTCAGGCGCAGCCCGCCCGAAAACCGATCGACCTGCAGCTTGCCCTGCACGACGATGAGCTGGTCCTCCTGCACCCACTCGCGGTGCTCGGCGAAGATCTCGTCCGCGGCCCACGCCTCGACGGTTTCGCTGCCGTCGTCGAGCATGAAGATCACGCTCCTGCCGCGCTGGCCGGTGGTCGTGCGCGGTTCGGCCACGATGCCGCACAGCAGTTGCGGCTCGCGGCTGTCCACCAGGTCCGCTATGGGCTGGCGGGCAAAGCGCCGCACCTCGTCGCGGTAGGCATCGAAGAGATGGCCCGAGAGATAGAACCCGAGCGCCGCCTTCTCGTGCAGCAGGCGCTCGCGCAGCTCCCACGGCGGGGCGTGCACCAGCGCCGGTTCCTGTGTGCTGCTGCCATGGCGGTCGCCCGTCTCGTCGCCGTCGAACAGGCCGCCCTGCAGCGCGTTGGCAGTCTGGGTCTCAGCCCAATCCATGGCCAGACCCACACTCGCCAGCAGCGTGGCGCGGTCGGCGTGCACGCCGTCAAATGCACCGGCCTTGACCAGCGCTTCGATGGCCCGCTTGTTCACCGCCTTGCGATCCACGCGGGCGCAAAAGTCGAACAGGCTGCGGAACGCACCGCCGCCCTCGCCGGCGTGCGCGCCAAGACCCTCGCGCGCCGCCACGATGGCCTCGATAGCACCCTGCCCGGTGCCCTTGATCGCACCCAGCCCATAGCGCACGCACTTGTCGCTGATGGGTTCGAAGCGGTGCACGCCGCGGTTGATATCGGGCGGCTCGAAGCCCACGCCAAACAGCTTGGCATCGGCCAGCAGCACCTTGAGCTTGTCGGTGTTGTCGGCCTCGACGGTCATATTGGCGGCGTAGAACTCGGCCGTGCAATGGACCTTGATCCAGGCCGTGTGGTAGGCCAGCAGCGTGTAGGCGGCAGCATGGCACTTGTTGAAGCCGTAGCCCGCGAAGGTCTCCATCTGGTCGAAGACCCGATCGGCCTGCTCCTGCGCAATACCCTGCCGGGCGGCGCCGCTGCGGAAGATGGCGCGCTGCTTGGCCATCTCGTCTGGCTTCTTCTTGCCCATCGCCTTGCGCAGGATGTCGGCGCCGCCCAATGAATAGCCGGCCAGAACCTGCGCCGCCATCATCACCTGCTCCTGGTACGCGAAGACGCCGTAGGTTTCCTCCAGCACCGGCTGCAGCAGCGGGTGCGGATAGTCGATCGTCTCCTTGCCGTTCTTGCGCGCGCAGAAGCTCGGGATGTTGTCCATCGGCCCCGGGCGGAACATCGCGTTCAGCGCGATCAGGTCCTCGAGCCGGCTCGGCCTGGCATCGCGCAGCATGCCCCGCATGCCCCGGCTTTCAAACTGGAATACCGCCTCAGTGAGGCCATCCGAAAATAGCTTGTAGACCTTGCGATCGTCGAGCGGAAGGGTCTCGTAGGCAAACGCCTCCTTGCCCGGACGGCGCGCGCGGATGAAAACCTTGGCCAGCTCCAGGATGGTCAGGGTGGCCAGGCCCAGGAAGTCGAATTTCACCAGGCCGATGGCTTCGACGTCGTCCTTGTCGAACTGGCTCACCGCGCTGTCGCTGCCGGGCTGCTGGTAGAGCGGGCAGAAGTCGGTGATCCTGCCCGGCGCGATGAGCACGCCGCCGGCATGGGTGCCGATATTGCGCACCAGCCCTTCCAGGCGCATGGCCAGCGTCAGGAGCTCGGCCACCTCTTCTTCGGCGGCCTCGCGCTGCTCCAGCTCGGGCGACTCCTTGCGCACATAGATCACACCCGGGTCGGGCTTGCCGGGTGGCAGGGGCACGCGCGCCAGGGTGTAGCTCTTGCCCGGTGCCGACGGCACGAGCTTGGTGATGCTGTCCACATGCCCGTAGCCCATGCCCAGCACGCGGCCCACGTCGCGCAGCGCGGCCTTCGAGGCCATGGTGCCGAAGGTCGCGATCTGGCTCACCGCCTCGCGGCCGTATTTGTCCTTCACGTACTCGATCACGCGGTCGCGGTTGGCCTGGCAGAAGTCGATGTCGAAGTCGGGCATCGAGACCCGCTCGGGGTTGAGGAAGCGCTCGAACAGCAGCTTGTAGTGCAACGGGTCGAGGTCGGTGATGAAGAGCGCGTAGGCCACCATCGAGCCCGCCCCCGAGCCCCGCCCCGGGCCCACCGGGCAGCCGTTGCTCTTGGCCCAGACGATGAAGTCGGCGACGATCAGGAAGTAACCCGGGAAGCCCATCTTGATGATGGTGCCCAGCTCAAACTCCAGCCGCTCGGCATAGCGCGCACTGTGCTGCGCGCGCGTGCCAGGGTCGGGATACAACGCGGCCAGGCGTCGGGCCAACCCGTCGTGCGCGGCCTGGCGGAAGTAGGCCTCGATCGGCATCCGCTGGCCAGCCACCAGCGGGGTGGGAAAGTCCGGCAACTGCGGCTTGCCGAGCACCAGCGTCAGGTTGCAGCGGCGTGCAATCTCCAGCGTATTGGCCAGGGCGCTGGGCAGGTCGGCGAACAGCGCCTCCATCTCGGCCTGGGTCTTGAAATACTGCTCGGGCGTGAAGCGCTTGCTGCGCCTGGGGTTGGCCAGCGTTTCGCCTTCGGCGATGCAGACGCGCGCCTCATGGGCTTCGAAGTCGCTGGCCTCGGCGAACTGCACCGGGTGGGTCGCCACCACCGGCAGGCCGAGCTGCGCCGCCAGCGCCGCGGCGGCACGCACATGCGGCTCGTTGCCGGGCTGCGCCGCGCGCTGCAGCTCGATATAAAAGCGCCCCGGAAACAGCGCGGCGAGGCGCTGCGCGACGGTCTGCGCGCGCTCGCGGTCGCCGGCCAGGAGCGCCAGGCCCACGGCGCCCAGGTCGGCGCCGGAAAGAGCGATCAGCCCGCCACCCAGCTCATCCAGCCACGACCACTTGATCCAGGCTTGTGCGCGCTGCGCGTTGCCGACCCAGCCGCGCGCCAGCAACTCGCAAAGGTGCAGGTACCCCCGCATATCCTGCACCAGCAGCAGCAGGCGACTGGCCTGACGCTCGCCGCCCAGGACCGCACCCGAGGCGCCCGTGGCACCCGCCACCAGGGGCTCCATCAGCACATCCACGCCGATCAGCGGCTTGATCCCTGCGCCACGGCACGCGGTGTAGAACTTGACCGCGCCAAACAGGTTGTTGAGATCGGTGATAGCCAGCGCAGGCTGGGCATCGGCACGTGCCGCGGCGGCAGCGCTGGCGATGCGCAAGGTGCCGTCAACGACGGAATATTCAGTGTGCGTTCGCAGGTGGACAAAGGGCATGCGGGCATTCTAGGGACGCCACTGTGGCTGCCTAGAATGCGCTGCCATGTCATCCTGGCTCATGCGCCTGCTCGGCGTGCTGTTGATGCTCACCGCACTGGCGGTGGCGCTGTCGCGAGCGCCAGACCGGCCGATGCAGACACTGGTGGCGCGCTGGGCGCCGCCACCGTCGGACTTTGTCGAGGTCAAGGGCCAGATCGTGCACTTGCGCGATGAAGGCCCGCGCCACGACCCGCTGCCGATCGTGCTCGTGCACGGCACATCGGCCAGCCTGCACACCTGGGAAGGCTGGGTCCGCGCGCTCAAGGTGCAGCGCCGCGTGGTCACCTTCGACCTGCCGGGCTTTGGCCTCACGGGTCCCTTTGGCGGCCAGTACGACCCCGACAACTACCACGGCGACGCCTACGCACGCTTTGTGCTCGATCTGCTCGACGCGCTCAAGATCGAGCGCGCCGTGATCGGCGGCAATTCGCTCGGCGGCGAGATTGCGTGGCGCACCGCGTACCTGGCGCCACAGCGCGTGGCGAGCCTGGTGCTGGTGGATGCCGCCGGGCCACCCTTCAAGCCCGACGCCGTGCCGCTGGGCTTCGTCATGGCCCGCATTCCGGTGCTCAACCGCATCGGCGAGCATTTGCTGCCGCGCTCATTGGTGGCGCAGGGTATCGCCGCGGTCTATGGCGATCCGCGCAAGGTCACGCCTGAACTGGTCGAGCGCTATTTCGAGCTGACCCTGCGCGATGGCAACCGTCACGCCTTGGCGCAGCGCCTGCAGCAACAGGTGCCGGGCGAGCATGCCGGGCGCATCGCCACGCTCAAGCAGCCCACGCTGATCCTGTGGGGCGGGCAGGACCGGCTGATCCCGGCTGCGGTGGCACGCCAGTTTCAGCAGCAAATCGCAGGCAGCCAGCTCGTGGTGTTTGACGGACTCGGCCACGTGCCGCAGGAAGAAGACCCGGCGCGCACGGTAGTGCCGGTGAAGGAATTCCTGGGCCTGCACTAGGAGGCTGTCGGGCTAGCGACGGCGCCAGAACCAACCCATGAGGGCCAGCCCGGCGAGCACGCAGCCCAGCGTGCCCGGCTCGGGCACCGACTGAAACCCGGAACGCCCGGCGCTGCTGGCCTGCGCGCGTTCCGGCGGGTCGAGCACGGCAGGCATCCAGCGGATGGTGAGGTCTTGTGCGGTCGCACCGCCTGCCGCCGCCATGCGTTTCTGCGCACTGGCCTGCTCGCCCAGCACCGAGACATTGCCACAGACCGCCGGCACCATCACGGCGTACATGCGGCCCGCCTTGTCGCTGGCCTCGTACAGCGCGGCCCGCTCCAGGTGGCCGGGCTTGAAGTTGACCCGCGTTCCCACGCACAGCGTCATGCCGTAGGTCATGGCGATGTTGTGGGTGCTGAAAACGCGCCCGCTGCCCTGCGCCCGGATGGCCTGATTGGTGATCTCGAGCTGATCCACCGCCGTACCCGCATACACCTGCGCCGCGATGGCCTGCACCACTTCCGCCGGTAGCGCTGCCGATACCAGAGCCTGCTCGACAGTGCCACGGTAGGGGTTGCCGCCGGGGCGGCCCCAGGCGCAGCCACGGCGCAACGTCAAGGGGGCTGGACTCGACGCCAGCCCGGGCGCCGCCGAGGCCGGGCCCTGGCGCGAAGAGGCCAGGCTGACCCGCAGCGGGTGGGCGGCAGGCAGCGGATCGCCTTCGTAGCTCTCGCCCAGCGCCACCTGGCCCGCCGCCGACCCGGCATACAGGCCGAAATACCAGGTGGCTGCGGCGATGGCCGCCGCAACAACGACGGTCAGCATGAACGCCATCAGCAACAGCAGCCACAGGGAGCGCCCGGCACGCTGGGGCTTGTCGGCCCTGGCGCGTGGCGCGCTGCGTGGGGTGCGCAGCAGCAGGCCCTCCCAACCGCAGTGGGCATCCGTGCAGCGGTAGCGCCCTAGCCTGGACCCCGCAAGGTCTGCAGCTTCCCCACTCCGGCGTGGCACGCGTCTGAGCGCCGCGCCACAAGTGGCGCAGGTGCGAAAGGGGCGTGACGGATTGGGCATGGTGACGGGACGGCGGCAACTGCAATCCAGCACGCCGTGTGCACCCCAGAGCCGCGGGCGCTCACGGCGGCTGGCTGCAGCCCCCGCGTCCCGCTGATATCGGCCGGCCCCGCGGCCGACTTGAACCCGCTGCCGGGGTCAGCTCACCACCAGCCGCGCCTGGCCTGGGCCGAAGGCGGCCACTTCACCGATACACGCGGCCGCCGCAAACCCGTGACGCTGGAAGATGGCCAGCACGTCGGCCAGGGCCGAGGGCTCGCAGGAGACCATCAATCCACCGCTGGTCTGCGGGTCGGTCAAGAGCGCCCGGTCTTCGGCCGCAAAGCCGGCCGCCAGCGCGATATCGGCACCGTAGCCGGCCCAGTTGCGGCCCGAGGCCCCGGTGACGAAACCCTGGCCGACGAGGCTGCGCACACCGCCCAGCAACGGCACGCTGGCCCAATCGATGCGCACCTGGCAGTTGGCGCCCCGAGCCAGTTCCAGCGCGTGGCCGGCGAGGCCGAAACCGGTGACGTCGGTCAACGCATGCACGCCGGGCAATTCAGCCAGGTCGGGCCCCGGCGTATTCAGCTGGGTGGTGTTGGCAATCATCTGCGCATAGCCGGCGTCACCCAGCGCGCCCTTCTTGAGCGCTGCCGACATCACACCCACCCCCAGTGGCTTGCCCAGCACCAGCAGGTCGCCGGCGCGCGCATCGGCGTTGCGCTTGACGCGCCTGGGGTGCACCAGGCCCAGGGCCACCAGGCCATAGATGGCTTCCACCGAGTCGATGGTGTGGCCGCCTGCGATCGGGATGCCCGCCGCGCGGCAGACCGAGGCACCGCCTTCGAGGATGCGGCCGATGGTTTGCGTGGACAACACATTGATCGGCATGCCCACCAGCGCCAGCGCGAAGAGCGGCCGCCCGCCCATTGCATAGACATCGCTGATGGCATTGGTGGCGGCGATGCGGCCGAAGTCATAGGGGTCGTCGACGATGGGCATGAAGAAATCGGTGGTGGCGATGATCGCCTGCTCGTCGTTGAGCTGATAGACGGCAGCGTCGTCGGCGGTCTCGATACCCACCAGCAATTCCTTGGGCACCGCCATCGCGGCCGTGCCCTTGAGGATCTCAGCCAGCACGCCCGGGGCGATCTTGCAACCGCAGCCGCCACCGTGGGAGAGCGAGGTCAGGCGCGGTTCAGCGGGTCTTTCGGGGGCATTCATCGGGGTCTCCAGGAAGGGGGGCTGGCGGCACCGGATGTCACGAACCAAGCCGGTGCAACAGCGACAACAGCGCCAGACGCTCGCGCGCCGGGTCGAACAACGGCGCGCGCGCGGCGCACTGCGCGCGCAGGGCCGGCAGCATAGCGGCATCGTCGCGCGCGCGCTTGAGCAGGGTTACCAGTGCAGGCGCATCGCCCCACTCGAACGTGCCGCCGTAGTCGGCGCCCAGCAAGCCCAGGTTGCCGTCGATGCGCGAGGCCAGCACCGACGTGCCGCTGGTCACGGCCTCGATCACCACGTGCGCCCCGCCCTCCATCCTGCTGGCATGCACCAGCACATGCGCCGCCTGGATGCGCGCGCGCGTGGCGCCATGGGGCAGCGCGCCAAGCCAGCGATAGTGCGGATGCGACTGCATCAGCGCGCGTGCCTGCGCAGCCAGCGTGGCATCAAGACCGTCGCCGATGTGGTCGAGCAGGATGTCGGGGCGATCAGCCAACAGGCGCACCGCCTCAAAGTACGTTTGCGGCGATTTCTCCTCGCGCAAATGACCCACCATCAAGGCGCGCAAGTGGCGCGTGGTCCTGGCGCCCGGCCGGCGCGCCGGCGTGGATTGCAGGCATACGCTGGCCTTGCCGCGCTGTGCGTCGGGCAGGCGCGCCAGACCCAGCTCATTGAGCACAAGCAGCCGGTCGGCGAGCTGCAAAGAGCGCTGGGCGCTGGCATCGGTGGCGATATCGCGGTACAGATCGGTGCCGGTGAGCACGACCACCAGTGGCCGCGCTGGATAGGCCAGGCGCCAGGCCTGCACCGAGGCCGCCGAACGCCGTGCGTGCAGGGCGATCATCAGGTCTTCATCGCCCGCGCGCCACGCGTCTGTAAGGTGCACTCGATAATGTCCGACCAACATGCGCGCCCAACGCTGCGCGGTCTGCCAATTGCCGTTGTTGGCAGCGGCCAGGGCCGGGGTGACGATGACGATGGTGGGAAGTGCCATGACTACAGCGTACCGCGTATGAAGCCGCAAGCCAGCCCAGGCGAGGCCATCCGGCAGGCCGGCCCCGCGGCCCTGGCCCGCGCATTGACCGACAGCCGCAGCGACACGCTGGCCACCTTTGCCCTGTACGAGGCCGCGCTGGCCGAGCGGGGCATGGCCGTGCCGTACGCCACCGAGCTGAACCCGCCACTGTGGGAGCTGGGGCACATCGGCTGGTTTCACGAGTGGTGGATAGGCCGCAACAGCGAGCGCCACAAGGGCTGGGTCGCCGACCCGCAGGCGCCACGCACGCCGCCCCAGCGTGGCGACGCCGACGCGCTGTACAACTCCGGCCTCGTCCCCCATGCCAGCCGCTGGCAGCTGGCGCTGCCCGATGCCGACCGCACGCGCGCCGAGTTGGCGGCGGAACATGCGCAGACGCTCGCACTGCTGCGCGATGCCACGGCAGATGACGGCGGCCTCTACTTCCACCGCCTGGCATTGCTGCACGAAGATATGCACCATGAGGCCGCGGTGTACATGGCCCAGAACCTGGGCTTGGGCGTCAGCGATGCGCGTTGGCAGCCCGCCCCGCTGCCCGGGGCGATGGCGCAGATCGGATTCGACGCGAGCCCGTGGCGGCTCGGCCATGCGGACCCCGGCTTCGCTTTTGACAACGAGCTCGGCGCGCACGATTTGCAGGTAGGCGCCTGCCAGATCGATGCACGCGTGGTGCGCTGGGCCGAATACCTGCCCTTCATCGAGGCCGGCGGCTACGACGATGCGTGCTGCTGGAGCGCCGCCGGCCGCGCCTGGCTGGCCACGCAGCCGCAGCGCCTGCCACGCTACGTGCGCCGCGCCGGTCGCGCCTGGCAACAGCAGCGTTGGGGCACCTGGCAGGCCCTGGATCCGGCGGGGCCGGCGTGCCACCTCACGCTGTACGAGGCGCAGGCCTGGTGCGCCTGGGCCGGCCGCCGCCTGCCCACCGAGGCCGAATGGGAGCGCGCCGCGCTACAGCGCACCGGCGAGTTTGAGTGGGGAGCCGTGTGGGAATGGACGGCCAGCCCGTTCCTGCCCTACCCCGGCTTTTGCGCCCATCCCTACCGCGACTATTCAGCACCCTGGTTCGGCAGCCGCCAGGTGCTGAGGGGCGCTTCGTTTGCGACCCAGCCGCGCATGCGGCATGCGCGCTACCGCAACTACTTCACGCCCGAGCGCAACGATATCTTTGCGGGCTTTCGCAGCTGCGCATCCTGACAGCCGTCAAGCGGCCTGGCCGCGGTGCAGGCGCCGACGCGCCAGCAGCGCCCCCAGGCCGATCACCATCAGGGCATAGCTGGCCGGCTCGGGGACATGATTGACGAGTTGCGTGGCAAAGCCCGGCGGTATCGGCAGCGTGGGGTCGATGGGCGGGCCATTGGCGCTCAACCCCCAGTGGTGGGCATCGATATGCAATGTCGGCGCATCGTGGTCTTCCAGGCCGCCCATGCCGAAGCCCGAGCCCGGGACGAAGCTGCCGCTGTGGGCATGCCAGGTCGCCTCAGCGGCTTCGCTGTGCGGGCCATCCAGATGTTGATACCAGGAGGCCACGAGCCAGGAGCCGCCAAAGAACGCCGCGCTGAGCACGGCATTCCAGTTCGCCCCGGCGTAGAAAGTCGTGCCGCCGGCGGCATCCCAGGACCAGTTCAGGGACAAGTCCGTGACGGTATCGGTGGTCGGGGTCACGACCACCAGCGCCGAGGCCGGGCTCGCCAGCCCCAGCCCCACCAACACGCCAACCACTATGTGCGACTTTGCCGGGGTACGCATGGTTCACCTCCTTGTCGATTCGCCTACTCAGAAGGTACTCCCGGCCCGACCCACGCGCAAGGTCGATCAGCGGGTGGCACCCCCGCGAATCGGGGGGTCGCCACATCAGCCAGCCAGGAATACGGCAAACCAGTTCTGCTCATCCGTCCACGCCTGCACACGGCCGAAGCCCGCGTCGCGCAGCAGCGCCTCGAATGCCGCAGGCTCCCACTTGTAGGAGTTTTCGGTATGGATGCGCTCGCCAGCGGCAAAGCTGCGATCGCCACCGGGCCAACGCACGACGAGCTCGCGGCGCGCCTCCAGGTGCATCTCGATGCGCGCGGCCGCGCGGTGATAGTGCGCCACGTGGCGCCAGTCGCGCACATCGAAGTTGCTGCCGATGAGGCGGTTGAGATGGCACAACAGGTTGAGGTTGAAGGCGGCCGTGACGCCCAGCGCGTCGTCGTAGGCCGGCTCCAGCACGGCGGCCGATTTGGCCAGGTCCACGCCGATCAGCAAGGCACCGCCAGCGGCCAGCGCGCGGGCTTCACGCAGCAGGCGCAGGGCTTCGGTCGGGGCGAAATTGCCGATGCTGGACCCCGGGTAGAAGACCACCGCGGGGCCTTCAATCAAGCCCGCAGGCAGCACCAGCCGGGCCGAGAAATCCAGGCCCACACCCACCATGTCGATCGCCGGAAACTGGCGCTGCAGGGTTTCGATGGCGCCACGCAGGAAGTCCACCGAGATGTCGACCGCGACATAGCGCGCGGGCCGCAGCGCGGCGAACAGGCGGGCCGCCTTTGCACAGTTGCCGGCACCCAGGTCAACCAGGGTGGCGCCGGGCCCGGCCTGCGCGTCCAGCGCTGCGGCGATCACCGCGCCGTGGGCGGCCAGGATCGCGGCCTCGGTGCGTGTGGGGTAGTACTCGTCAAGCTCGGTGATGGCGTCGAACAGGCGCGATCCCAGCGCGTCATAAAAGAATTTGGGGCTCACCCGCGCCGGCCGCGCGCCCAGGCCTGCCATCGCCTCGGCGGCCAGGGGCGCGGCATCGAGCTGGTGCAGTTGCATGAAACGCGGCGCGCGCATACGGGCTTCCTTGACCGGGTTGATCGGGTTGTCCAAGAGAGAGGGCGGGGAATGTAGCAGCCTCGCTGCAGAGGCGCTGCGATTGCGTTCAAATGCGGCCCGCGGCGTCGACCGTGTCCATCTGAACCAGGCAGGAGCACCCCATGTTGAGTCTGTCCCCCTCACGAACCCTGCGCGCACTGATGAGCTGCGCCCTCATCGCCTTCGGCAGCTACACGCACGCGCAGCAGGTATTCCGCATCACCGCCATCCCCGATGAATCGCCCACCGAGCTGGCGCGCAAGGCCGGGCCGCTCATGAAGTATCTGGAAGCCCGGCTCGGCATGAAGGTCGAGTACACGCCGGTCACCGACTACGCCGCATCGGTCGAGGCGCTGGTCAACAAGAAGGTCGATATGGCCTGGTTCGGCGGCTTTACTTTCGTGCAGGCGCAGGTGCGCTCGGGCGGCAGGATGTGGCCTATCGTGCAGCGCGAGGAAGACGAGAAATTCCGCTCGGTGTTCATCACCGGCGATCCGGCAATCAAGACGCTGGCCGACCTGAAGGGCAAGGACGTGAGCTTCGGCTCGCAGAGCTCGACCAGCGGCCACTTGATGCCGCGCAGCTACTTGCTGCAAGCCGGCGTGGACCCCGACAAGGATTTCAGGCGCGTCGCCTACAGCGGCGCGCACGACGCGACGATCGCGGCGGTGGCCTCGGGCAAGGTGCAGGCCGGCGCGCTCAATATCTCGGTGTGGAACAAGTTTGTCGCCGAAAAGAAGGTCGATACCGACAAGGTGCGGGTCTTTTTCACGACCCCCGGCTACTACGACTACAACTGGACGGTGCACGCCGACATGCCCGCCGCGCTGCGTGAAAAACTGACCAAGGCCCTGCTCGCACTGAACAAGGGCACGCACGAGGGCAAGGAGATCCTCGACCTGCAACGCGCCACCCGCTTCGTGCCCAGCAAGGTGGACAACTACAAGGGCATCGATGCCGCCGCGCGCAGCGCAGGGCTGCTCTGACCCCGCAGTGCAACTCGATCTCGACGATATCGGCGCGCGCCATCCTGCGGCCCGCGCTGGCAGCGCCCCGGCGCTGCGCGCACTCACCCTGCGCGTGGCCGCCGGCGAACAGGTGGCCGTGATCGGCCCCTCGGGCGCCGGCAAGACCACTCTGCTGCATGTGCTGGCCTGCGCCTTGCCGCCGCAGCAGGGCCACTGCACGCTGGCCGGCCAGGATCCGTGGGCGCTGCCGCGCGGCGCATTGCAGCGCTTGCGCGGCCGCCTCTTTCTGGCGCCCCAGGTGCCGCCGCTGCCCCCAAGGCAGCGCGTGGTCACCGCTGTGCTGGCCGGGCGGCTGCCCGCGCAGGGCCTGCTGGCCAGCCTGCGCTCACTGTTCTATCCCAGCGACATCGCGGGGGCGCATGGCGCACTTGAGCGTTTTGACCTCGCCGACAAACTCTTCGAGCGTGTCGACCGTCTTTCGGGCGGCGAGCGCCAGCGCGTCGGCCTGGCGCGTGCACTGATGGCACCGGCCCGGCTGTGGCTGATCGACGAACCGCTGTCGTCGCTCGATCCGGCGCGGGCGCAGCAGGCGATCAGCGCGCTGACGATGGGCGCGCGCGAGCGCGGCGTGACGCTGGTGACCACGCTGCATCAAGTGGACGCAGCATTGGCCCACTTCCCGCGCATCATCGGCCTGCGTGACGGTGCGCTGGCGTTCGACCTGCCCACCGCCGAGGTCACGCCCGAGCGGCTGGCACGCCTGTACGCCCAGCATGAAGACGAGCTGGCCGATCCCGCACGCGCCACGGGTCAGCCCTCGTCCACCCCGCTACCGGCAGTGATGCATTGCCGATGAGCGCACCAGCGACGGTCGGCCCCGCGCTGCGCGACCCCGCCTGGCTGGGGCGCCTGTTCTGGGGCGGCGTCGCGCTGGTGCTGCTGTGGCCCCTGGCGGTGGCCACCGAGTTCCGCCCCTGGCTGCTGCTGGAGGCCCAGAGCCTGCGCGTCAGCGGCCGATTTGTCGCCAGTTTCTTCCCGCCGGCGCTGCACGCCGAGTTTGTCTGGCTGGTGGCGCGCGAGACCTGGCGCACGGTGGCCATCGCCACCGCAGGCATCACGCTGGCGCTTGTGATCGCGGTGCCGGCGGCGCTGCTTGCAACCCGCGTGCTGTCGATCTCGGCACTCTCGGGCCGCATGGCCAGGCTGCCGTTTGCCGCCCGCCAACTGCTGCGCTGGTCGTTGATCGTGCTGCGCAGCATCCCCGAGCTGGTGTGGGCGCTGGTCTTCGTGCGCGTGGTCGGGCTGGGCCCGACCGCAGGCGTGCTGGCCATTGCGTTGACCTATGGCGGCATGCTGGGCAAGGTCTACGGCGAAATCCTGGAAAGCGGCGATCCCCACACCACGCAGACGCTGCTGCGCAACGGCAGCGGCCGGCTGCAGGCATTCTTCTATTCGCTGCTGCCCGCAAGCGCAGCCGAGCTGGTCTCGTACACCGTATACCGGTGGGAGTGCGCCATCCGGTCATCGGTGGTGCTCGGCTTCGTGGGCGCCGGCGGCCTGGGCCAGCAACTCGACAATTCGATGAAGATCTTCAACGGCGGCGAGGTCGCCACCATGCTGCTCGTATTCATCGCCCTGGTGGCGCTGGCGGATCGCGTGAGCGCCTGGCTGCGCGCGGCACTGGGTTGAATCCTTGATGAAGCCAGTGGCCGCCAACCCGCCCTACAAGCTGCCGCCGCCGCTGTTCGACGCGCGCTGCAAGTCGTGCTGGTTCACGGCCGGGCTGCTGGTGCTGGTGGTCATGAGCTTCTGGTCGCTGGACCTGCAGTGGGCCCAGTTCCTTTCGCGAGATGCCGCGCTCAGCATGGGCCGCTTCGTCGCCGAGTTCTTCCCGCCCGATCTCAGCCCGCCCTTCCTGCGCAAGGTCATGACGGGCACGGCAGAGACCTTGGCCATGTCGCTGCTGGGTACGCTGCTGGCCGCCGCCGCGGGCCTGGCGCTGGCGCTGCCGGCCAGCCGATTGCACGCCGGGCAGCGCGCGCCCGGCCGCGCGCCCACGCGCCTGCTGCTCAACGCCCTGCGCTCGATCCCCGAGCTGGTGTGGGCGGCACTGCTGCTCATTTCTGCAGGGCTCGGCCCCTTTGCCGGCACCCTGGCGCTGGCGCTGCACACCACCGGCGTGCTGGGGCGGTTGTTTGCCGAGGGGCTGGAAAACGCGCCGCCGGGCCCGGGCTTCGCCCTGCGCGCACAAGGCGTCGGCAACCTGCGGGTCGTGCTGTACGCGACGCTGCCGCAGGTACTGCCGCAATTGCTGAGCTATTCGCTCTATCGCTGGGAAAACAATATCCGCGCCGCTGCCGTGCTGGGCGTGGTGGGCGCCGGCGGCCTGGGACAATTGCTGGCCTTTCACATGGGCCTGTTCCACATGGGCAAGACCGCCACGATCCTGGGCGCCATGCTGCTGCTGGTGGCGCTGGTGGATGCACTGAGCTATGCCGCCCGCCGCGCGCTGACACGGTGATGCAGCTGAATCCGATCCAGCCGCCGGCGCGTAAGTTCTGGCTCGTCAGACCGACCCCCTAGCGATGACCTCCCGATCCACGCCGACCCGCTGCCGGCCCCTGCTGCTGGCAACGTTGCCGTGGGCGGCACGCGTGGCATGGCGGGCCACGCCATGAGCCCGCTGCCGCGGCTTGGCTTGCTCTTCTGCTACGACTGGGACACGACTGGTTTTGCCGGCCTGCAGGCACAGGCTCGCTTTGACCGAGCAGGCTTCGACCTCTTCTCCTTCCCGAGCAACGCGAATCTGATCCGCTTCGACCTGCAACGATTTGCCGACCAGCAGGCGCAGTGCGGCGCGCGGCGCGGCTGGGCTGGCGTGGTCTCGCACCATGAGCAGTTCGGCGCCTTGGCCGCCGCCCTGGTGGCCGAGAAGTTGGGCCTGCCGGGCACCGCGCCCGAAGCCGTGCTGGCCGCCCAGCACAAGCTGCACGCCCGGCGCGTGCTGGAGCGGGTGGCACCCGAGGCCAACCTGCGCTTTGCCGAGCTCGACACCGGCTATGGCGGCGATATCCCCGAGGGCTTGGCGTACCCGGCCTTCGTCAAGCCCGTGAAGGCGGCGTTTTCAGTCCTGGCACGCCAGGTGGCGAGCCGCTCCGAGTTGCACGCCCACACACGATTCGGCCGCCGCGAGTTGTGGGTCATCCGCCGCCTGGTTGAACCCTTCGAGCGTGTCATGCAGGCCCGCCTGCCCGGTGCCGGCACGGCCCACCGCATGATGCTGGAAGAGCCGCTGCCAGCCTCGACGCCGCAGTTCAATCTGGACGGCTGGGTGTTCAATGGCCGCGTGCACGCGCTGGGCGTGGTCGACGCCGTGATGTACCCCGGCACGCAGGCCTTCATGCGCTGGGAACACCCCAGCCGACTGGCCGCAGAGGTGCAACAACGGGCGCTGGACGTGGCGCAGAAATTCCTCGCCGCCACTGGCTTCAGGCATGGCCTCTTCAACATGGAGTTCTTCTTCGATGCCACCAGTGGCCGCCTGGCGGTGATCGAATTCAACCCACGCCTGGCATCGCAGTTTGCCGACCTCTACCGCCGGGTGCAGGGCCGCGATGCGCACGCCATATCCCTGGCCCTGGCGCTGGGGCAGGACCCAGCGGCGCTGCCGCGCAGCGAGCCCAGCGCGGGCCACGCGGCAAGCCTGGTCTATCGCACGTTCACGGCTGGCGCGGCGCCCGCCATGCCCACGCCGCGCCAGCAGGCCCGGGTGGCGCGCGAGTTCCCCGATGCGCTGCTGTTTTGCTACCCGAAGGCCGGCCACGCGCTGGCGCGCGACTTCAAATGGCTGGGCAGCTACCGCTACGGCATCGTGCACCTGGGCGGGCGCGACGAGCAGCACCTGCGCGAGCGCGCCTTGCAGGCCAGCACGCTGCTGGGCTGGAGCGCACCCTACGCCGATCAGCTGGGCCATCATGCGCGGCCGCATTGGCCTGCGTTGGACACGTCCCTTCCGTTACCCGGAGTTTTTCAATGACACAACGAACCCTGCACCGACCCCTGTCACGGGTCTTCAACCTATTGGCCATCCTGGCGCTGGCCGCGGCAGGTTTGGGGGGCTGCTCGGCGATGCTGGCGCAAAACCCGTCGTCGTCGCTCAAGCCGGTGAATGCGGTCACCGACGGCGACGACGAGCGCGTCATGCTCAAGGGCCATGACGTGGTGGCCTACCACACGCTGGGCCGCCATGCGGCCGGCTTGCCGCGGATCAAGAGCGTGTATGAAGGCGTGACCTTCCGCTTCGCCAGTGCCGAGCACAAGGCGCTTTTCGACGCATCGCCGAGCAGGTACCTGCCGCAGTACGGTGGCTATTGCGCCAACGGCGTGGCCTATGCCATCCCCTGGGGTGGCGACGCCGACACCTGGCGCCTGATCGACGGCAAGCTGTATATCTTTGGCGGCGCCGGCTCCAAGGCCGCATTCGAACTCGACATCCCGGCCAACCTCAAGCTAGCCGACAAATACTGGGCCGAAGAGATCCAGGGCAACAACAGTTTTATCCAGCGCAGCAAGCGCATGGTCTTTCGCGTGCCGCACTACAAGAGCGGCGACGAGCTCGACCGTCTGGTGAAGGCCGCCGCAGCGAAGTAAGTCGAGGCCCGGCCGGCGGGCACAGCGGGCAGTTCAAGGTGGATAGCCCAGCGCGGTCTGCCCGAAACCTTCGGCCGCGCGCCAGCCGGGCGGCTTGAGAAAGAGGTTCTTGATCATGCCGCCGGGGTCGTAGTCCGGCCACGCCTGGCCCGCATGCAGGGCCTGCCACTGGGCCCGGATCTGCGCCCCCGTCTGGTAGTGCGGCACCTTGTCCAGATAGGCCGCCAGCGATTGCGCGCGCCAGCCACGGCCGGCAATGGCAGGCCACAGGCGGTCGGCATGGGCCACATTCCAGGCCGGGTCCACGCTCCAGGCGGTCTGGCCGATCACATCGCCAAAGATGAAGAGCCTGCCTTCATGAATCCGCCACGCCGTCGGGTCGCTGCCGAGCTTGACGGCGAACGCGGCGCCACTGGCGCAGAAACCGCCGTACTGGGGCTCATAGCGCGCGGGCGCGGCTTCGAACAGGGCCTTGTGCTCGGCGCTGGAGAAGTAGTAGCTGCGCTGCGGCAGGTCCACCACATGCTCGGGCGTGCCACGCACCGGCTCGCCGCGCGTGAAATAGGCCACCGGGTCATGGCCGAGCAGCATCACCGGCCGGCCGGTGCCGCCGGCCACCGTGGCGTAGGGCGTGCCGCAGCCGCCCAGCAGGCCCGCCATCAACAGCCAGAGCAAAATCAAACATCTGGTCATTGCACCTCCTGCCTGCTGTGCCGAGCTTATCCGACCTAGTCATCCGCCCAGACCGGATGCGCCGCCGTTCGCTGCTGACCAGCGCCGCCGCAGTGGTGCTGGGCGGCTGCGCGTTCGACCCCGACGTCGACCATACCGGCCCGGATGCACCCCGCAGTGGCGCGCTGCCGCGCACGCCGCGCACGGCCTGGGTGCTGGGCTCTGGCGGGCCGCGCGGCTTTGTCCACGTCGGCGTGCTGAAAGCGCTGGCTGAGCTCGGGCTGGTGCCCGACCTCATCGTCGGCGCCTCGGCCGGCGCGGTGGTCGGCGTGCTGTGCGCTGCGGGCCTGCCGGCGCGCGACATCGAGACCCTGGCGCTGGAGTTGCAACCCTGGCGACTCACCCGCCTGGCGCTGGGCGGCCAGGAGAAGCTCAGCGGTGCTGCCATCGCGGACCTGTTGCGTGAACAGGCCGGCGAGCGGCTCCTCGAACGGTTGCCGATCATGATGGTCTGCGTGGCGCAGCGCCTGGCCGACGGCGCGGTGGTGGGTTTCAGCCGCGGCGATCTGGGCCTGGCGGTGCAGGCCGCCAGTGCGATTGAAGGCCAACTCAGCCCCGTGCGCATCCACGGCCAGCGTCACGCCGACGCCGACCTGAAGATGCCCTTGCCGGTGCGCCTGGCGCGCGCGCTCGGGGCCAGCCATGTGCTGGCCGTGGACACATCGGCGCATGAAGACCGCGCACCGCCCGGCGCCGAGCGTTACCGTGCAAGCGACTTGCGCAAACGCGCGCTCACACAGCCAGATGCCGATGCCGCCGATGTGCTGCTGCATCCCGAGTTCGGCTACTGGGCCGATATTTCGCGGGCGTACCGCGAGCGCTGCATCGCCGCCGGCTACCGCGACGTGATGGCGGCCGCGCCCCGCATCAAGGCGCTGCACGCCGGCTGACGCAGGCTCAGCGCGCTGCCGCCACCGAATTTGCCACCTGCTCGGCCAGCCGCCACAGGGCCAATCGATGCGCTGCCACCAGCGCATCGGGCTCGGGGCTGGCACTGGCCACTGCAAACTGTGCCTGCGCCGTCAGCGGTGGCACGCCGCCGGCCGGGCTGGCGAGCGTCCAGCGCGCTGACAGGCTCACCGCGCTGCGATCGGCGGTGGCTTGCAGCTCCAGCACTTCCACCCGCAAGCGGTGGCTGATGACAACCCCGGCGGGCAGCGGCGCCGCCCACACGCGCGCCGCACCCAGCAGCAGGCTCAGATCCTGCCGCAGCAGCCGTGGCACGGCGTCGCGCAGCGGCTCAGCCCAGCGGTGGCCCGGCAGCGCCTGCACGCCGGTCTCGCCGCGCGGCACGAGCAGGGCATCGCGGTCCAGCGCTTCGGGCAGACTAACAGGGGCCATGAATTGCAGCACGGCCGTCGTGGGCACAACCACCACGGGCGCCGGCGCCGCGGCGCGCAGTTGGTACAGCTGTGGCGGCGGCGCGGGGCTGGCGCAACTGGCAAGCAATGCGAGCAGCGCGCCCAACGCGCCCAGGGAGATCAGAGGGTTCAAGGCAAGCTCCACAACATTCAGGTCAGGGTGCAGCCGTCCGGCCGCGGATCAGCGCTTGCGGTTGCTGCTCAAGCAGCTCGGCCAGTTCGCGCACGGCGCGGGCAGCGCGCGAGACATCGGCCATCGCCCGCTGCACGTTTTGCACGGTGGCCGAGTCGTCGGCAGTCGCCAGGCGCAGCGCGGCGGCGCTGCGGCCCAGTTCGTCGGCCGCCTTCTGCACGCTGGCCAGCACGGGTGAACCGGGGGTGAGGAGGGCATCCGCGCGCTCGGCGGCCGAG
>CXWL01024420.1_pt2 | contig 30589 bp, 23 predicted proteins | sample 590931 | NCBI WGS metagenome assembly CXWL01 (sample SAMEA3498368, study PRJEB10139) | groundwater metagenome | biome: water well; material: biofilm material | place: Germany | collected 2015-04-27 | reverse complement strand
CACCGGTTTCAAATTCACATTCACAACTGTTACCGAGACTATCTGCGTATCCGCAAGCAAACCATCGGTCGCCACAAAGCTGACACTATAAACCCCCGCCTGAGCAAAGCTCGGCGAGAAAGTCATTAATCCACCGCCCGTCAAACTATCAGCGAAAGTAGCGTTGACTGGCAGGTTCAAAGCTGAGAGTGATGGAGTAGTGCCATCAGGATCAGTTGAGGTCATATGCACATTAAGTATCTGACCTTCGTTCACCGTCTGCGGAGCAATCAACGCCTGCACCGGTTTCAAATTCACATTCACAACTGTAATGGAGACGATTTCTTTGGCGGTATCAATCGTTACGGCATCAGCCGCCATAAAAGTAATCGAGAGTGTCCCTGCTTGTGTGAAATCAGGTGTAAATGTGAAACTTCCTGCGCCGTTGAGTGAGTCGACAAAGACCGCGTTCGGTGGCAAGATAGATGTCAGTAATATTGGAATAGTCAGGTCAGCATCGGTGACTGAAACCCGCAACGACAGTGTTTGTCCTTCGTTGACACTCTGCGCGCCGATTGGATTAAGAACCGGTACGGCGGTTTGGGCGCCTGCCACCCCAGCCAGCATAACAACGAGGGTCAGGCCAATCAGTATATGTAGTGTTTTCATGGTCATTTCCTCGCTCCCCTACTTCAGCAAGAGCATTTTCTTGGTTTGATTCTCGTCGCCTACCCGAAGTCGATACAGGTAGACACCGCTCGATACCCTTTGGCCGCCCAGATTGGTTGCATCCCATTCTTCGCGGTACGATCCCGGAGCCCGGTCAGTGTCAACCAGTGTCCGCACCAGTTGTCCGAGCATATTATATATCTCAAGTTGAACATGCTTGGCGAAACTACCGTCGTCGAACGACCCGAGCGAGTATTCGATCGTGGTGGTCGGGTTAAACGGATTGGGGTAGTTCTGCGATAATACGAAGTTCGAAGGTAGCGGGATATCCGTTCCGGTAACCGCGATCGATGATGCTGTTGGTGTGGACAAGAGCGCCTGCGTGAGCCGCAGTTTGTTCTTGTCGCCCGCCTGTATATTTGTTTTGGCCGTCATCGGGATATTCACCAGATCAGCCGCGCCAGCCTGAATCAATTGGCCTAATTTATTTGGATCTGGGTAATACAACAGCACGCGCATCCTGCCACCGCCATTGTCTTTGTATTGCAAGATGAAGTTTGCGTTATCAGCCGTCACGCGAGGAGCGCCAAGAGCAACGGCGTTGGGGTCATACGCAATATCCATCTGCACTGCGGCCACCTGTTCCGGCAGTTCCGATCTGACAACCAGCACATCAGTCCCCCCCATCGGCAAATCGCCATAGGCCAGCGACACCGTAGCCGGAGCCGACGGCGCCGGCGGGGCAGGGGAAATCGGCCGGTTGTAGATCAGATTGATATCCGCCACCAGATCAAACACGTTGACCGAGTCGTTTCTCATAAGATCGGCCGTTGCAAACTGACGCGGCGAAAGCGTGAATGTTTGAATAATCGACGACACGATGTTGACCACATCGGCGACGTCGATGAATTTATCAAGGTTGACATCCCCCGGATTGTCACACTGGACAATACCCGAGTCGGTCTGAAGTTCCAGAGAACCGAGATTCGGGTCCGGATTCACCGACTCACGGCCGTTGCGCATGTTGATCGGATAGTCCGTCCACGGCACAGCGTTGGAGTCGAGCGTCATGTACGCATACATGATCGCGGTGCTCGTATCGGTTTTAACCGAATCATTTTGAAGGCCGAATGTCATTACCCGCACGGTGCCGGGTGTTTCGCCAAGATTTTCGTACACGGCGTATTCAGGGATTCGGTTGGTAACCACAAATGAATCTACCGACACATAATTAAACGGATAATCCATGTCAAACAGTACACCGTAGACGGTCTTCGCAGAAATCAGGTTAATCGGGAATCTGATCCCGCCTTTTCCGCGCAGGCCGCCGACCGGTTTCTGTTTTGCCGCCGAGGTTGAGAACAATCGATCTTTCTGCAAGGCGAGAACTGTAATTAACACGGATCCAGCCGGAGCGGAACAACTTCCGTTTGACGCGCTAAAGCTCACGCTGAAAGCGCCCTGTTGATTGAAATCTGGCGTGAAACTAAATGTTCCGGTAGCGCTCGTTGTTCCTATCACTGGATTAGTGGGAGCAAAGGTACCGTTGTTCGGCATTGTCCCGGCGCTTAGAGTCATTGTCTGGCCGGTACTCCCCGTCCCCCGAACTTGGAATGATACCGTTTCCCCCTGATTAATAGTATAATTCTGGACACTTGGAATGAACGCAATAGTCACCGGACATAAGCTTGTTCCAATTGTCACCGTCGCCTGAGATACCGCTGTCTTGGCTATGCCTTTGTAGGCAGTAGCAGTAAAAGTGGTCATGCTTGTAAGATTTCCGCTAGACGCCGACCCAGACAGAGCAGTGGACATTTGGGGATATCCGAGTACCGAAGGTGATGCCCCAATTACAACAGAATCAGCATTGGTTGCTGTCCAAGATAGGGTCGATGAACTGCCACTCGTAACAGTAGATGGATTCGCCGTCAACGTGATCGTCGGATTTGTCGTCGTGCTCGTGTCCACAAGAAAGCGTCCGTTTTGTAACGCGTTAAAACTCGGATACACCTGAATGGTCTGTGTATTTGGCGACGCATTCCAAGCCGATGTCATCTGCGAGGCATTACATCCGTTGAAATAAGTCGTATCTGGCGGGAAAACAGCCGAATCAACTATGAATATATCACTTTCAAAAAACGTGAATGCGGCCTGCTGATTGTGTTGTGCCGTTGGCTTGACTTTTAATTTGACGTAAAAAATCACTCCCCGCCCGCCCGGGATCGAGTCAATATCGGCCAACTGAGGGAGAAAACTGGCGGAGATGACATTCTTTTTCCCCGGAAACAAGTTCGCCTGAAATTTAGTTATCGTATCTAGCACGTCGCCTAAAGGAGTGTTGCGGACTTGCGTCTTCACAAATCTGTTCGCTATCGTATAGTCGATGAACGTGGAATCAACTACATACCGCACACAGTTTCCATTGAAAGACGAGTCGCAGATTGAATCGTGGATAAACGCCGGCGTCAGTATTGTAGTGTCAAACTTGATCAGATATTGGAAACCGGTGCAAATAGAGTCGGCCTTCAGGAAAAACGGCATCTGCACAATGTCGTTTGGTTTTCCCGAAAAAAACTGTGTTTGAATAGTGTCCTTAGATGACTTAGCCAGACCAGAGCATCTGATCTGGGCCTTTGTGGACCCGGCGAGCGTCATTGCAAGCGCTATGGCCACCACCAACACTACTAACAGGCTTTTCATCCACCTCATAGGTTCCTCAAATATGGTAAAAGAGCGTTTTTCCATTATCACAACTGCTCACTTCAGGAGCATCATCTTTCGTGTCAACACACCTGCAGGGGTTTCGAGTCTATAGAAATACATCCCCGAGGCAACCGCGCGGCCACCAGTATCGATACCACGCCAAGTGATTGTATGCGCTCCGGACGGATAGTCACCGTCTACCAGAGCGCTGATTTCCTGTCCAAGCAAATTAAATATCGTCAATCGAATTCGCGCCGCGCTCGGCAGAGCAAAGTCGATATTCGTTTCTGGATTAAACGGATTCGGATAATTTTGCGACAACGTGTACTCGCTCGGCAAAATTGCTTCGGCAATAATCGATGCCGTCATCAACTGCCCACCAGACGACGACGCCATAACCTCTTTTACGGTCGCCGACGCCGGAATCTGCACAAGCTGATTTACGCCCGAGGGCAAAGTCCGCCCGTTCATGTCGTACATTAAAATGCGAAGGGTATTGCCGTCACGGCTGGTCAAAGAGGTCAGCTCCGATGACAGTACTGTCATATCATTCAGCTCAAACCAGTCAGGTACTTCGAGCGTCATTAGCAGACCGCCGATCGGCTCGACGCAGTTGGAGCTGACTATACTACTATCGTCTGTACCGGCTACGCTAAGCTCTACGGGAGCGGGATCTTCGCCGGTCAATCGCGGCGCGTTGCCGCCCAAAATCACATTGATAAGAGTCACCAGATCGGCAATAGTCGCCACCAAATGATCACCATTCACATCGGAATTGGCGTACTGAATCGCGTTGAATGGATACTGTCCGGGACTGATGAAGAAATTGGTAAAGTAAATGACGTCCGAAATTTCGTATGCCAGCCCGTTAAGATTGATGTCGCCGATCTTGATTGCCCCTATTGATTTGATCTGGACTGAACCGTCGGAATAGGTAATCTGACCCTGTTCGATCTTGGCTCCGGTCGAATCGGTCATAGTGTTGTCGTTATTGACCGGCGGATCCAAAAATTGGAATCGGACCGGCAAATATTGACCGGCATACATTATGTTCCCCGATATCCTGAACGATAATTTCGCGATTGGGCCGTTCCCCGCGCCCAGCGGCGCGTTGGTCGTCTGACCGGGCCCGTTTACATTTCCCACAATGCGGGTATTACCCGCGATCTCACCAACATTAGTAGAAACGTCGAACACCGGAAACGCTCCGGATCGAGTGCCTACTTTGCTTACACTCAGCAGTGTCAGCACTGAGGGATCATAATTGAACAACACACGGTATGACGAGACCGGCATTTTGTTATCCAAACGCACATAGTAATCGACGGTTGTGTTTGACTCAGCCGATACGGTATCAAGAGTAATACCGAAGATAATTGTCTTTGCTACATGTATCGTAACTAACGCCGTGTCAGAAAAACCAAAAGGATCGGCGGCGATAAACCTAATCTCCCGCGAGCCGGAATCTGTAATCGCCGAGGACCAGCTTACCGTGCCGGGATTCTCATTGTCGAACGTGGCTCCTACCGGCAGACCGGTATGCGACCAACTGATTGGGTCAAAATCGGCGTCGGTAGCGCTCACCGAGAACGAAATCGGCTGACCCGCCTGCACGCCCAGCGTGGATATCGCGCTGATGATCGGCGCGCGATCGCGATTGATCACCACTACGTGAACCTGTTTATCCGTCGAGGCCGTGCCATTGGTGGCGCGAACGCCAAATGTGAACGGCGACATATCCGATGAGTTCGGACCGACATAATCCGGCGCCCAAATGATTCTGCCGGTTCCATTTCCATTGTCTATTAACTTAGCCCCAATCGGCTTGTTGATCAGCGCAAGCGTAACCGGTCGTCCGTTAGGATCAATGGCGACGACATCGAGTCTTAGCGAGTCACCCTCAAGTGTCGATTGATCCGAAATCGTCGCAAACACCGGCGGACGGCTTGATATCAGTACATTGCCGGCACGGAATGACGGACGCACCGATCGGGCAGAGTCGGCTTTAACCAACAATAGATTTCCTCCAGGCGGATAGAAAAGCGAATCTATCTTGGCGTTATTACCGTCAACCGCCGTCTGTGATATAGTAAAGACCGCCGAAAACACCGCGCCATCGCCCGGGGCGAGCGCCTTCTCAGTAATACGGAAGGCCGCCACGATAAAATGCCCGTTGGCATTAGTGATAATAGATGGGCTGGTGATCTTATTCCCAAGATACTCAATTCGAGAACCGGCAAAACTCAGCGATTTAATTTTCAATATGCTTGTGTCATAGGTAATCGGAATCGACAGCGATGCAATCGAGTCGGTGTTCCTGACCGAGAACTTGACGATGACATCCTGTCCCGCTCCCGAAACGACTGAATCTACATATACCAGATTCTGACTCTGAGCATGAACAGCCGAAACGGCCATAACCAGAGTAAAAACCCGTAAGGCGATACCGAACAATGTCTTAACGTGTTTTACCATACTTTACGCACAAACTTGTGGCCTTTATGCCATATACCTCTTGAGCAAACCGTAGTCCAAACCGACCGCCATATCATTTTCGACAGACAATTCAACCGGATACCGAGCAAGAGGCATCCAATCTGTCGACGATTGTTTCTTAATTCCGTTTAAGAATCAATACTGCAACAAGTTCCAAATGTTCAACTGCCGCACAATCTTCGATCGATACCTGTTCGTCTAACGGCGGCTCCTTGCAGTATGAATCCGGAGGTAATGTGAGGGGATTATCTTCGGGAAATCTGCTTCTGCGTTTCCTTGCAAAAGCGCAATCGTATGCACAACTCTGCTTACTTCCACGGTCGACCTACGAGCCATAGACGCAAAAAAGATGACCTGTGAATCCGTCCAGTCAATTAAGTCCATCGCTTGGGTCACCTTATCTATTCTCTGCGTCTCGGTTCGTTTAATTCTTTAACTCAATGTCGATACGCGTCTCCTCGCGGTTAATAATCCCCGGAGAGGATAGAACCTCTCCGGGGAAAAGTCGAGTCGAAATTACTTCAACAGGACGGCCTTCTTGGTAGCTGTGAAACCTTCGGTTTCGAGCTTGTAGAAGTACACGCCAGAGGCGTTGCTTTCCATGTTGAGTTCAACTGTCTTGCGACCGGCAACGGCGTTACCAGCAAGTTCGGTGACTTTCTGACCGGTCACGTTGTAGACCGTGATCTTGAAGTCGCCGGCTTTCGGCATGTCGAAGCTGATCTTCGTTGACGGGTTGAACGGATTAGGATAGTTCTGCAACAGAGCGAAGTCTGTCGGCAGGGCAACCTTCACCGCAAATCCGTGAACGTCGGCCATTTCGATGCTGACGATTTCAGCAGAATTCTCAAGGATTTCGCCCGAGAAGCCAGCCATCGTCATACCGTATTGGTTGATGTCGAACGGCACGTGGACCAACACGCGGGTGTTGGTGCCATCATACGCATACGCCATCCGCGCGTCGGCGGAAAGAACAGGGGTGACTTCACCCTTCAATACCATGAACACTGCGCCGAGTTCGACGCCGGTGATCGAAACGCCATTGTCAGAGGTGACATTAGCATTAGTATTGGTCGGCTTCGGATACGGGAGAGCGTCGCCAACGATGACACGGATCAAGTACACCAAGTCGGCAACCGACAGGGCGATACCATCAGCGTTAACATCGGAAGCGGCCGTCGCACCTGGGATGCGACCAACGCCAAACGCAGAGAGGCCATTGATGAAGTAGTTGGTGAACATGACGGCATCGGCGATTTCATAGCCAAGACCGTTCAAGTTGACGTCGCCACGGGCGTCGATCGAGTCGGCGCACATGATCGCGATTCCACCGTTCTTTAGGTCGATGTTGCGCGTAACCTCGCCCTTGTCCTGCACTGAGGTCAAGCACGCGTTAGAAGCGCCAAGATAAGACGGGAGCGGACCATCGACATTGATCGGGTCCTCGTTGTTAGCATCGAACACTTTGCAGTTGACGTACAGCTGGCTACCGCTGGCGTTCGACAGCGTGTTGTCGGTGCAATCAACCCAGAAGAATCGGATCGGTACGAACTGGCATTCCAGCGTACGGTTGTTCGAAACGAGGAACTGCAGTGTGGCCAAAGTGGTCGGCAGGGCGCCTACATTGGTGGCACCGCAGGTCGGGTGGTGGGCGCCGTTGTTGGTCTCGGCAATACCTACCACGCGAACAAGGCCGCTCGGGCATCCGCCGGTGCAGTTGCCGTTCGCGCCAAAACGATACGTAAAATATTCCCATCCGCACTGGGCGTAGATCGCGCCTTCGGAAGCGGACTGGAACGACAAGGCAGAGTTGTCATAGGCGATCAGCAGGTCGAAACCGCCGAGGCCATTAGCGGCATCAATCTTTTCCAGAGTGATGTCGATATTTTCAAACACGCCCTGAAGAGCCGTATCCTTTTCGATGACCAACTTGTAGGCACAGCCGGCCGAAACCGTCCAGGAAACCTGACAAGTGGACGTGAGGAGACCATCAGTCACGATCACGTTGACACTCTGAACGCCAACATCACCAAGAACGCCAGTGTAGGTGACAACGCCGGTGGCGGCATTGATCGTTACACCAGTCAAGGTGCCAGTGCCAAGAGAGTATACCAGACCATCGCAATCATCGGTCGCGGTCACGGTCTGTGTCTTGGTGTCGCCAACTGAAATGAACGGAGCGCCGCCCGGGCAGACGAGGGTCGGACCAAGGTTGGTCGCGATCACATCGAATGCGCAGGTGCTCACAGCGCCTGAACCAGCTGGGGCTGGGTCTGACACGCCGACAACCACATTGTGGGTGCCGGGAGCAACGCCAGTAGCAGTGTACACGCCGGTGACTGGATCGATCGCACCGATACCGGACACGAGCGAAAATACAATGGGATTGCCTTCTGCATCAGAGGCCTCGAAGTCATGCGTGAACGAACCGCAATGGCTTCCGGAAAGGGAAGGAATGCAATTTAAGAAATTAGCCGGAACATTCAACTGCTTCGCAATGACGAAGCACTTGGCACCTGACCAGGTCGGGAAGGTGTTAAATCCAGGCACAATGTTGAAAGCGGGCCACTTCCACGTATTGGTCGGAGGAAAGCCGCTCGTCGAATCGATACAGATGTACTTGCCTTCGTCGGCCAGTTTCGTCAGTATCTTCATTGAGTACTGCACGCCTGAGTCTTTCGGACGAAGGGCGAGCGTTGGGTTGCCATCACCGTCGAGTCCGCCGGCGCCACTAAAAGCAAGAGTGTCGCCACCAGCGCCGTCGCATCCGAAGCAAGATAATTTATACAAGCCTGCGAATGCCGAAAACGGAAAGTAACCAGTGGTATCAAGCCAGATGCCGAACACATCAGGGCTAAACCCTTTAAAGTTTCCACCATCGCCTGTAGCGTGCGCCCACGTGGCTGTCCCCGTACCCCGTGGTATGCTGGGAATGCCATCCGCGTCGCTGTAAATTACAAACGAGTTTGAGACGTTATAAGAGTTGTTGTCCCGGTTTCCGTAAATAAGCGGAAACGAGACAATTGTACCAGCTTTGATGCTATCGGGGCCGACAAGCGGTCCAACAGCACCCAACCGGATAAAAGTGTTTCCTGGCGGTTGCGCGTAGGCAACGCCGAAGGAAAGGATCAAAAGGATCGCGAGGCAAAATGAAAGTCGCTTCATTTTAGTCTCCTAGTTCGTTAACAAACAATTTGCACTATTTCTCCGCACAATAACCTTCTGTGTTTCCCCCCTCATTGCGCGAGACTATTCGTCTGCGAATGAGAGCCACAAATTCGCCAACTATTATCGCACCAACAAGTAGTTATTCTGCGTACTTCTATTTGAGCGCGTGCAAATAAACCTCAGTACCGACGTCCTCCTTTCCATCTACTACGGTTACTTTCTATCTTTTGCTCCGGCTATCCGAAGCTGGTTTGAGTTCATTGTCAATTCTGCAAAGGCGCGTTAGCCGCGCGTTATCTTCATATGTTTTCTCTGTCAGTCCACGCATTTTCGGAGCATGCTCCCAATAATCACGGCGTGGCACAACAAAGAGGCCTTAGAGATATGTACAAATAGTCAATCAGCGCTGACAGGTCAGAGATATCGATTCCACCGTCAGGACTGCAGTCGGTGTTTCCCAAAGTTGACGGGCTTGGTATCGGCCCACCAACATATAAATAAGAAATTAGATACGAGAGGTCAGAAATATCGATATTCGGCGGTTGCTCGCCATCGACATTCCCGCACGAAAATCCACCAAGAATAGTAAGCGAACCGGTATTCAACCAGACTTTGCTTGTATCCAGCACACCAGTGGTGTCGATCTTGATTATCATAGAATCGTAGGGAGCACTGGGGACCTTAACCCATTGCAGACATTGATTGACTGGCGGATGCGGCGGTACCCAGGCATTGCAACGGTAATAGTTCGTGTCAGGGCCGATGATGGTCTTGATGCCAATAGCGGTGCCGTTGGGGCGCGAGAAGTTGAAAAGCCCCTCTACCACATCGGCATTCGGCTTGATCTTGGCGGTTCTATCTATCTGATCATCAGGAATATTGAAAACATCCCCGCGCAAACGGAAAAGAACCCCACCCTGTTGTGGGCGAATTCCCACTTTGGTCCCGGGAACACTTAGGTCATCAGCCAAACCAATCACTTTGATATCAAATGGTGTTCCGCTGATCGAGCGGGTTATCATCATCTGCCACCCTGAGGTAAGCGTTCCGGCTGTGTCAATATTACCAATAGTTGCAAGCACGGTGTCAATTTGTATCCGTCCGTAATTACTTGAATCTCCGGCAATCTCGTGCTGGCAATTCGGATACGCTCCCAGGTTGCATTTCCAGTAGAGCGTATCGATGATTGTCTGGGTATCTGTCTGAAACTTAATAATATCAGGACGATCCAATTGCAACCAAAGCTCGAAGGCCGCAATAGTATCCTTGAAATTGTCGACGTAAACAGTAATGCCCGAATTAAGCTGGCCCGGTATTTCGTATTTATCACCAACGGTGATAATGATGTCAGGAAATGCCGAAGCTGATTTGCCAAAACCAACGACTAAAAATACGACAAGCAACGATGCCATCGTGGCGCGCCAAACCAACGGCGCACGTAAGCCAAACACCATACCGACCTCCTGACTAAAGGTTGACATACCCAAGTTGACAGTAGTCCCTGGCTGTGTCGTCTAAATAACCGATAAAAAGTCCACGCCTCAGGACACACGAACACCGGACAAGGGTCCGGAATTCATTCCCATCAACGTTTTTACTACTGACTTTTTAACAGTTTCTTACGGTGTAAACCTGCTCGTATATCCTGTGCGGCCCCCACAGCCACTTCAGGATCGAAGTACTTGTTCTGACTTTAGCAATCGGAAGGCGCTGGTATTTGTTCCACTGTTTCGGTTAATCGTTGACCAACTATAACCAAATGTTTTATCGAAGTACCTATATCCGAGAACAAATATACAACACCACCGCAGGTTGTCAACACCTTTTCGGGAATTCTCCTTCTTTTTCTTTCTTTATGTCATTCAGCTGAGTTCTTGGGCAACTCCCAACTCATCTTGGTTGAGCAAGTAGCATACCAACTCGGACAGCTAAGCGAGCCGAAATGTTTGTGCTCAAAATCTGAACTTTCACTATATAATGTCGGCCACCAGCGCAATTGCTTCAGAGTATCAGCCATAAAGGCCAAAAATTGTTGTCTGAGTTCCACCAAATATGAATAATAGCCCCGTCGGGAGCACGCTCGTCAATATGGGAGCATACAGGGAGCACGCCGACCAATAGCGATTTGCACCTTGACAACCGACTATGAAATTCGCTTATCATGCAACCCTGGGAATGTAACAGAAAGCAAAGGAGAGCATGGCCCGTTTATCCCAACAGGTGAGAGAGACTATCAAGATTGCCGCGGCAGTTCTTATTGTCGGGGCTTTGCTCTTTTTCTACTGGATCTATCCCTTGAGCCGAACCAAAACAATGTGGGGCAGAGCTGATCTTGACTCATATCAGGTCGACTCGACTCTCCTATCAATGAACGACCCTCGGAGCTTTTCGGATTCTTCGGTAGTAATTGATACTTTTCGGGTGGAATCCGACGGCTCAACAACGTTGGCCTGCCTCTATCTGCGCGCGCGCGAGTCAGTTTCGCTCCGGGGAACAGTATTGTTAATTCACGCCGAACGATTGGACCGCTGTTCACTAAAGTCTCTTTCCGAGTTGTTGACGAATTCCGGTTTTGGTGTGGTCGCATATGACCAGCGTGGCTCCGGGCTGTCAACCGGGAAATATCACGGCGACGGCCGCATGGAGTCGGCTGACCTCGAGGCGGTTATCGGGTATCTCGGTCTGCACAATCAGTTGACCGCTCCGGTGATCGTGGCTGGATGGAAACTCGGAGCCGACGCGGCCCTTGTGGCCGCAAGCGAAGAAAAGCGAATTTCGGCCGTACTGGCAGTCGAACCGTACCTATCAAGCAACCGCATCATTGATTCATACCGCGCCGAGTTTTCAAGCTGGTGGTTCCCATTGTACCGGACCGCAATCTGGTTTTGGTATAACGCCAGGTCAAGTTACGGACTTGAGTATATTGATTCCGATGCGATTCCTGCGGTCGCCAGCCACACGGTGGTCATGGTTGCCGATGAACAGCGCCAATCGACAGAGATTCATTCGCTTATCTCGAAATCAGGTTCACTTCTAACTCTTGCCGCCACAACAAACGATCTGAACAAACTGACCCAGACTATTGTTACACTGGCAACTATGAGCGACAGCACCAACAGATGATGTTGAAGTCCGTGCAACAGATCAAGCATTTCCGCCCATTGGCGATACTGGTTGCCGCCTGCTGGCATCTATGTCTGACTGTGCTGATTTTACCGACTCATGCTGTAGTACATTCATCTGATTTCCATTGCGCTGTCGCGGAATCATCTCAGGTCGAACCCGCAGATTCTAAAATTTCTGGTCAGCACCACGCCGACGAATGCCAACTCTGCAAACTGGGCAACCAAATCCAGCCCGCATCGACAGACACCCCCGGCCTACCGGTCAACTCTATTACAAAGACAACCGCTCCAATCGAAACGGTTTTTGTCGATTCACAGACATCAAATCAATTCTCCGGTCGCGCGCCTCCCAGTGGCAATCTGACGATGCCGACTATCGCCTGACATTGCTTGTAATCAAATAACTTAAACAACAACGAATGACCCGACTCGTTTTTCCTGTCGCGGGTCATTTGGGAGGATATAATGAAATTTTTTCGAATACTGCTATTTTGTTTAGCGCTTTGTCCTTTGACCACCAACGCGCTCACACCGCCTGACATTTCCGCCATCGGAGATTTTCGGGCCTTCACCGGCAACTGGACTGACTCCACCGGCGCCAAAACTCCGCGCAATGGGAATCTGAACATGGGGTTTGATGAACTGGAAATAGTCATCGCCGGATATTTGAATCCTTTCGCGAAAGGGTCAATCACGGTGTCATCACCCGGCGACGGATTCGAAATTGAAGAGGCCTACGCCACCGTTTTCAAAGGTCTGCCGTTGAAGTCCGAATTCAAAGCCGGGCAGTGGCTGATAGATTTCGGCAAACTCAATTCGTCGCACGCTCACATCTATCCGTTCATAGACCGGCCTTTGGTGCACCGGATTTATATGGGAGGCGATGGTTGGAAAGATCAGGGGATCAACTGGAATCTGGTACTCCCAACTTCCTTTTATAGCAAACTCTCTTTGAATGTGCTTAAAGGAATGGCCTTTGAATCGGAAGAACCACCCATCGACCCACTCGACGGCCGGTATACCGAAGCTCCGGTTTATTCCGGTCGTTTGAACATATTCACACCCGTTGGACAAAAAGGAAATTTGGACTTCGGTCTATCGGGGATGATCGGTCGTTATAAAGGTCGCGGAGCCAATGGTACCGGCGATGACACAAGCGGATACCGGAATCTGTATACAAAAATGGCGGCCATCGATGCCAAGTACAAACTCAAATGTACCGACTACACTAACCTGACCCTTCAAGGCGAAGCGATTTTCAGCAGGCGCGACCTGTTCACCGATCGCTTTGAGACTCGGTCCACATGGGGCGCCGTCGCCTTCGCTGATCTCCGCTTCCGCAAGCGATACAATATTGGAGTCGCGTTCGATCGCGCACCGGGCATCTATGACAACGGCGACGGTGACTACGAACAGAATATCCCGGAAAGCCGCTTCAATACTGATTTGGCGGTATTCGATACGAAGAATTCCACCACTGCCATTACACTTTTCACCGGATTTACACTGCTTGAGGAAACGACTCTCTTTCGGCTGGCCGGTCGCTGGGTGTCATATTCTATCAACGATGCCAATTACCTGGCCGACCCAACCGAAACAACCAAGAAGGGCGAGTTTACGCTGATAGCTCAGATGATTTTCTCGCTCGGTCCACACAAAGTCCACGAATTCTAGAATTGGAGACAATAAATGAAAATACTCAAAGCAACAATCGGAATCCTGCTGTTGTGTTTAACAACCTCTGCGCAGGCAAAAGTCAAAATTGTCGCGTCATCTTCGGACCTGGCCTCGATCGCGACCTTCGTCGGTAAAGATTTGGTAGAGGTTTCTTCCATTGGGCAGGGAAGATCGAATCTTCATTTTGTCGAAGTTCTTCCCAGTTACATGCTCAAGATATCCAAGGCTGACATTTATCTAAAAAATGGTTTGGCGCTCGACCAGTGGGCACAGAGCGTTATCGATGGCGCGCGCAATTCCAAACTCGTAGTGGTAAATTGTTCCAAAGGAATCCCGGTCTTGGAAAAGCCAACCGAGAAAGTCACCGCGCTTATGGGCGACGTGCATCCTGATGGAAACCCACACTACTGGCTCGATCCTCGCAACGGCAAGATCATCGCCGCTAATATAGTAGAAGGACTCTGCACCACCGACCCTGCCAACGCCGAAACTTATCGCGCCAATCACAAGGCCTTCGATACCCGTATCGATCAAAAATGGGCGGAGTGGGAGAACAGAGCCGCGGCCCTCAAGGGAATTGAATTGATTTCCTACCACAGCACCTTTGTGTATTTCTCCGGTGCCTTTGGCATCACAGTCGCCGGGTATATTGAGCCGCGGCCGGGAATCGAACCGACCGCCTCGCACAACAGCGAATTAATCAATCTGATCAAGACACACCATATTAAGGCGATCCTCCGCGAACCCTACTATTCAGCCCGCACACCCGAGTCAATCGCGCGACAAACCGGCGCGACTGTTTACGAAGCTCCTTCGTCGGTTGGCGGTACTCCCGAAGCGAAGGATTACTTTTCTTTGTTCGACGCTCTCTTCTCGAGACTGGAAAAGTCGAAAGGATAACAATGCTTGAGCTGTTGCAACAGCCGTTTGTTGAAATCGGTATAGCCGTGGCTTTGATCCTGGCTGGCATTCACGCCTACTTGGGCTTTCATGTCGTAAGCCGAGGCGTGATTTTTGTCGATCTGTCATTGGCGCAGGCGGCGGCATTCGGATATGTCGTTGCCATTTTTCTTGGAGTAGGCGAACATTCCTACATCTCATATTTGGTGGCGTTGGGATTCACCATGCTTGGCGCTATGCTGGTTTCGATTTCTCGCGATCGCAACGACTTGATACCACACGAGGCGTTCATCGGGATTATCTATGCCGGATTCGCGGCGATGGCCATTATCATTCTGGCTCGATTGCCTGAAGGCGCTGAGGTGGTCTCGGAAATCACCAATGGCTCAATCCTGAGTTGTTCACCACAGGAATTGATATTTGTCGCCTGCCTTTATTCGGCGGTGGGGATTTTCCACTACCTGTTTCGAGACAAGTTCTTCCTGATCTCTGAAGGCCGACAAAAGGCGGCTCAACAGGGGGTCAATATTGTTTTGTGGGATTTTCTTTTCTATGCCTCGTTCGGATTGGTGGTAACATCTTCGGTTCATCTAGCGGGAGTGCTTATGGTCTTTTCTTTGCTTGTCATTCCGCCGGTTATCGCGCTTCTCTTTACAACCAGCTATGGCAAGCGCCTTGCCCTCGGGTGGGCAGTGGCCGGGGTGGGAGCGATACTTGGCATTCTTGGTTCTCTTTCATTTGATCTCCCAACCGCGCCATCTATAATGGTGGCTCTAATCGCACTCCTCGTGGTCGCCGCGCTGATCAGGGTGTTCACTGGCTTAGGAATTATGACCGGGTCAAGGTGACTTGAAATTTGCTTTGCCTTCGGAATCCGATATATTAGCGGCCCGAATGGAGATGCAAAAAAATGAGCGCAATTTCAATTTCTGATACTGTCTGGTGGGTGGGGGTCCGTGACCCCCACCTTCGGGTTTTCGATATCGTCATGCAGGCCCAGCATGGCACCACCTACAATTCGTATCTGATCAAAGGGGAGAAGATCGCCTTGATCGACGGTTGCAAGAAAGAGTTCTCACAAGAGTACTTCGATAACATCCGGTCGATCGTGCCGCTTGAAAAAATCGACTACATGGTGATTAACCATACCGAACCGGACCATTCTGGATCCATTGCCGAACTGTTGAGTTACGCCCCGAATGCGCAGGTGGTTGCCAGCGGGGCCGCCATGCCGTTTGTCAAAGCGACTATCAATCGTGATCTACAGATCACGATGGTCAAAGACGATCATGTCATCGACCTCGGCGGCAAGAAGTTGATATTCAAAATCACACCCTATATGCACTGGCCCGACACCATGATGGAGTTCTGCCCGGAAAACGGCATACTGTTCTCGTGCGACGGGTTCGCGGCGCACTTGTGTTCCGAATCGATGATCGCCGACGAATCCGACTTCGACCTGCAGTTTGAGTATCAGTACTACTTTGATGTCATCATGCGCCCATTCACTGGATATATCCGGAAGAATTTGTCAAAGCTTGATAATTTCGATATTAAAACGATTGCGCCATCACATGGTCCGATATTTCGCGACAACCCCAATGTCTGGATCGACAAATACAAACAGTGGTGCGCCGACAAGAACGAAGGCAAGAATCAGGTTACAATTTTTGTCGCCACGAACTATGGTAGCACACGCAAACTTGCAGAAGAAATATCGGGTGTGCTTCAACAACACGGGTTCACGGTCTTGCTCGTCGACTCCGAAGTAGTCCGCCCCGAACACGCCAAAGAGCATATGGAATCAAGCATCGCTGTTCTGTTTGGAACGCCAACCTTCAACGGCGACGCGGTCAAGCCGATCTGGGATGTAGTTAGCTTGGTACCGACAGTCTATTGTATCGGAAAGAAATCCGCGGTGTTTGGATCATACGGTTGGGGTGGCGAAGGATTGAAACTGGTGAGCGACCGCCTGTCCGGATTAAAGTTAAAGGTCTATCCCGAAAACTTCCGCGCCCGTTTGATTCCATCTGATCAAGAAATGACCGACGTGGTGGAATACGCCAAGAAAGTGGCGGAGTTCATAAGGGGGGAAAGCTAAACCGCACCGGGCTACTTCCCCGCAACATCCAACCGGCACCAGGCATACAGCGCGTCATACACTTCAAACTGGTGCGCCAGGTTTTCATGGTCGTCGGGGTACCGAATCGAATATCCGGTCGCAATCGCCTCAATACCGGCGGCAAGCGGATCAATCGAAAAACGATCAGTATCAGCGGCGTTGATTATCCTCGCCATTCTCAACAGCGCCTTGTCGGTCAGACTGTATTTCTTGACGATCGAATCAAACGAACAGTCGTCACCGCGATGACCCAACTCAACATTGGCTATATCATACGGAATTGCACTCTCTCTTTTGGCGATTTCAAGTACTTGATTATTCGGAACAAACAAAAACTCTGCCTCCGAATCAACAAACCGGCTTATCAACCAGGGGCAGGCGACCCGGTCAACGTGTACGTGGGAACGTGTGATCCATTTCATTTGAGTTACTCCAAATATTCAATACAGCCGCTCCCGCTTCGCCAAAAACGCGTATAACGCCTTATCGAACGGAGTGGAGGTATCAATCAAATGATAATCGATATTCGATTGTCGGCAGGCCGAGGCAATCTGCCCGGAAAACGCTCTCACCTGTTGCGCGAAATCTTTCTTAATCTGAAACGGGAGCGTCGTTAATTCCTCTCCGGTTTCCATATCTTTGAATGCCGCCTCGGCGCCAAAGGCAAAATCTCGTTCGCGTGGATCGAGAATATGAAACACAATGACTTCGTGTTTATTGTGTCGGAAATGCTTGAGCCCCGAAATGATCTTGTCGGCTTCATCTAACAGATCAGACATAATCACCACCAACCCCCGCCGCTTGATCCGCTCCGCCATTTCGTGAAGCGCAACCGACACATCGGTAAGATTGCTCGGCCGCTGACTTGAGATTTCGTTGAGCAAAACATGCAGATGCCCACTCTTAGATCTCGGCGGAATGTACCGCCTGATTTTCTGATCGTATGTCACCAGTCCCACTGCGTCGCGTTGACGAAGCATCATGTACGACAGCGCCCCGGAGAGCAATCCCGCATAGTCAAACTTTGAAATTCGGTCGCCCGACTGATAATTCATTGAGGCCGAACAATCCAATAACAGATATCCTTTGAGATTTGTTTCTTCTTCAAACTGTTTGATGAAAAACTTGTCGGTCTTGGCGAATACTTTCCAGTCGACCGACCGGATATTGTCGCCCGGCATGTATTGGCGATGTTCAGCGAACTCGACTGAAAATCCGTGATACGGCGATTTATGCAATCCCGCGATGAATCCCTCGACCACCATTCGCGCTCGCAACTCCATCCCCTTGAGTTTGGAGACAGTGTCCGGTTGCAGATAGCGGCGATAGTCAGTATTCATCGGTCACTCGCCGGGTTCTTCGCCAGATCAGTGAAAATCACAAACGCCATATAGGCGATGGTTGCTAAAATCAATATGCCGCTTATGGCGAGAATATCACCAAATAGCCCTGAACACGACCGGAAACTCAATCCCAAATTGTGTGCCAGAATACTCAACCCAAATATCCAATAGACGATGTTCTTTGTCTTGGGTGTGGCCGACGAAAATAAAAAAATCAGTCCGATAGCGAAGAACAAAAGCGTCTGACCATTGATGTGCGTATGCGCCAGACCTAAGTCTTCTTCGTAGTCGGTGTCGTTACCTACCACACCAAACTTGGGAATTGCCTCTCTACTTATAGCTTCTAGTGTCGCCGAATCAATAGGCTGTTCCTCGCCAGAATTCATACTGTCCCACACCGGAGCCATCACCGCGCTGGAGTCGGATTTCATTTCGCTGATATCGGCCTTAAGATCATTGGTGCGCAGATACTCAGGCAGATGTTGTGAATCTACTTTTCCATAACGCGCGCTATAGATAGACACCGCCCAAACGCAAACACACAGCATGAGCGCGGTGAATATGCCGATGAGCGTCTTACCGTACGGCGGAAGGTTGCGGAGATGGAAGTCTGCTAACATAGTAATATAGAAGTCATTTCCTTACTCATGCCCCACCAACTGCTATGATGATTATCAGTTCCTTGATTCGCTCGATAAAACCACTTCCGCGTCTTCCTCAGGTGGCTTTCACCAACATATTCGTGTGGCCATTAGCGACCACACGAATATGCCAAAATCACTAAGACTAAGAGGGTATCCTCTCCTTACGCTACCAACAATGACACATATATCATCGCGCTCAACGTGTAGAGATTCTGTATTATTTCACTGCTTTCAAAAACTCCACTTCAAACAACAGCGTCGCGTTCGGGGGAATCACACCGCCCGCGCCACGAGAACCGTAGCCGAGATCAGGCGGAATCACAAGCGTCCGCTTACCGCCTTCTTTCATTCCGGCGATCCCCTCATCCCACCCTTTAATCACCTGACCTGCGCCCAGCGCGAATTGAAACGGTTCGTTGCGATCAAGCGACGAGTCGAACTTTTTCCCTTTGGCGTCCTTTTCCCAGAGCCAGCCGGTGTAGTGCATCGAAACTGTCATGCCAGCTTTTGCTTCAGTGCCTTCGCCGACTTTTACGTCTGTTGTCTTGAGTCCGGTTTTGCTTGTCACCCATTTCTCCGTTTCAGTTTTTTTTGCGTCAATATTGGCCTTGAATTCATGTGCACCCGTCGGGCGAAGAACAATTTCGCCTAAACGGTTACTTAATGATCTTCACCAGTTCGACTTCGAAGAATAGAGTCGCGTTAGGCGGGATAGCACCGGGGAATCCCTGGGCGCCATACCCAAGACTCGGAGGGATGAGAAGAGTGCGCTTACCACCTACTTTCATTCCTTGGAGACCTTCAATCCAGCCCTGGATTACTCCTGGCCCGCCAATGGTAACCGGATACGGCTGCCTACCTTTGGAGGAATCAAACATTTTTCCCTTTTGTCCATTTTCCCACAACCAGCCAGTGTAGTCGATTGCGGCCTTCGCGCCTACCGGCACGGCATCGCCGGTCCCGACGTTGACATCCATGTACTTCAATCCGGTTTTGCTTTCAAACCATTTCACCGTTTCATTTTTTTTGGCGGTGATATTGGCCTTGATGCCAGCTTTGCCGTTGTCGGCCTTGCCACTATCGGCTTTGCCTTGCACGGTAGCCCCCGCGGTTTTCGTTTCTGTTTTTACATCGGTGGTGTCGGCGCAGACGATCCCCGCGATCAGCGAAAATGCCGCAATGCCGGTAATGATTTGTTTCATGTTTGTTTCCTTTCCAACCTATTACTAGTTGTATTATTCATATTCATGGTGAGTTATACCATTACGCCACCAGAATAGTTTCGTGTCGTTTCGCGCCGGTGGAAATCAGACAAATCTCGACCCCTAGGTCACGGGCGATAAATTCCAAATACTCACGGGCTTTTAGCGGGAGTTTTCCAAACTCAGTCTGGCCGGTTGTATCGGACTTCCATCCCGGAACGGTTTTGTATATCGGTTTAACATGCGCAAGTTCCGATAAATCCAGCGGTACTTCAGACATCCGCTGTCCGTCAAGTTCATACTCGGTGCAAACTTTAAGCTCCGACAATTCGTCGAGGACATCGAGCTTGGTTATCGCGATAGCATCGACACCGTTAATTCTGATGGCATGTCTGAGTGAAACCATATCAAGCCAACCACAGCGGCGGGGGCGTCCGGTAGTCGCACCGTATTCGTCACCCAGCGCGCGGATTTTTTCGCCAGTCTCATCAACCAGTTCAGTCGGAAACGGTCCGGCGCCAACGCGGGTAGTGTATGCCTTCACCACGCCGACAACCTGATCAATCATGCGCGGCCCGATTCCCAAGCCGGTAAGAGCGCCGCCCACGGTCGTATTCGATGAAGTCGCGAACGGATAGGTGCCAAGGTCGACATCGAGCATCGACCCTTGAGCGCCCTCAAACAAAATTGTCTTCCCTTCGCGATGCGCCCGATAGAGGGCCAACGAAATATCCGCCACCATCGGCCGAAGTAGTTCGGCAAGGACTAGTAATTCGTTATATGTTCGATCAAGATCGGCCCGTTTATCAGTGGAACCTTCGAGATAACGCGCCTTAATTACCCTCTGATAATCCAAGCGGCGTCGGAGTCGTTCAGTGTGAAAAAGATCAGCGACTCGAATACCGTGCCGCGCCACTTTATCGACATAGGCAGGCCCAATACCTCGTTGAGTCGTGCCAATCGAGCCGGTGCCCCGCGCTTCTTCTTCTACTGAATCGATCAATTTGTGATACGGAAGAACTAGATTGGTTGCCGGAGACACGAACAAGCGATTCCGGTAATCTATCTTGTGTGAGCTGATAACATCGAGTTCTTCCTTGAACGAAAACGGGTCGAGTACCACACCGTTGCCGATGTAACAAATCTTTCCCGGATGCAGAATGCCCGATGGAATCAAATGCAGGACATATTTGGTGTCGCCAACAATCACCGTGTGGCCGGCATTGGCACCGCCCTGAAAGCGGGCGATGATATCGGCGTCGGTCGCCAGCAAATCAACTATTTTCCCTTTTCCCTCGTCTCCCCATTGGCATCCGACAATGACTCTGTTCTTACCCATTCGCTGGTACCTTTTTTCGCGCGACGGCAACCAACTGTCTGATCGCGCGCGTTAATTGTTCTTTTCCAAGTCCGGTGATGGCAGAAAACGCGATTGATGGAAGCCCAAGCCCTGTTTCGATCTGGCGCATTTTTTGTGTCAACTTGTCGCGGCCGAGTTTGTCGGCTTTGGTAATCACCAGCATGACAGGAAGCCCGCGGTCGGCCAGCCAGGAAAGAAGTTGAATATCTTCCTCGGCCGGGTCACGGCGGCAATCGAGGAGAAAAACCATACCGGCGATTCGCTTTTCTTCGTTGAGATATTGCTCAATCAGCTTTCCCCATTCACTTTTGATTGATTTGGAAACTTTGGCGTAGCCATAGCCGGGGAGATCGACCAGATAATATTTTTCATCTATGAGAAAGAAATTGAGCGCGCGGGTTTTGCCGGGGGTCGATGATACTTTGGCAAGTTTTTTTTGTCCGACCAGTTTATTTAATAGCGACGACTTTCCGACATTCGATCGCCCGGAAACAGCCACCTGCGGACGCTGGTCGCGCGGTAACTGATTTAGGGCCAGAAACGACCCGACAAACTCCGCCCTTGTCTGCTTTGTGCCGATGGTATATTTCTCCTGTAAACAATAATCGCGGTGCGCTGATACTGATCCCGACATCAACTCATCCCTGCCGCCGGACGTTCTCCCGGTCGGGTTTTGGTTTTCACAAACGGCGAGCGGATCATAGCCAGTTTGATTGCTTCCGTGAGCGATTCGACATGATACAGTGTTAGACCGTCGAGCAATTCCGGTTGCAACTCCACAATATCTTTGCGGTTCTTTTCCGGCAGGATAATCCGCGTGATACCAAGCCGTTTGGCGGCTAACAATTTTTCGTTGAGACCACCGATAGCGAGCACATCACCAAACAGCGTAATCTCACCAGTCATAGCGATATCGGTGCGCACACCGATCTTTGTCAGCGATGACAATATCGCCATCGCCAGTGTTATACCGGCCGAAGGTCCGTCTTTGGGGACCGCTCCCTCAGGTACGTGAACGTGCAATTCCAGCGTCTCAAAGAAATCTTCTTTGAGGCCAAATCGCTGGGCATGATTGCGAATGTACGACATCGCCGCGATGCCGGATTCTTTCATCACATCGCCGAGCGAACCGGTGAATGTCAGAATTGATTTCCCTTTGAGCGGTACAACTTCAACCGGTAGCACCTCGCCGCCCATTTCGGTCCAGGCAAGGCCGATAGCGTAACCGGCTTTCGGTTCCGTGCGAAGATTGGTGTCGGTGTATTTGCGTGGACCAAGCGATTTCTGAACAGTCTTCGGTGTAATCGCAACTTGTCTTATCTTCTTACCGCCTGCAACTTCTACCGCAATCTTGCGAAGTAAACTTGAGAGCTGACGTTCCAGCTCACGCACGCCCGACTCACGGGTGTAGAAACGAACCAATTCAAACAGCGCTTGCTCATTGAGATTTATTTTGATTTCTCCAAGCCCGAGATCTTTCTGGATTTTCGGCCAGAGATATTCTTTGGCAATCGCCGCTTTTTCAAAATCAAGATACCCGGGCAGGCGAATGATCTCCATGCGATCACGCAACGGTATCGGAATCGACTGTATCAAGTTGGCGGTCGTGATAAATAACGTTTTCGACAGATCGTACTCAACTTCGAGATAATTATCGGCGAACGAATTGTTCTGCTCCGGGTCTAGCACTTCGAGTAGCGCCGCGGCCGGGTCGCCTCTGAAATCGGAGCCGATTTTGTCGATCTCATCAAGTAAGAAGACCGGGTTCGAGGACCCGGCCTTTTTCATCGATTGAATAATTCGGCCGGGTAAAGCGCCGATATACGTGCGGCGGTGTCCCCGGACCTCGGCTTCATCGTGTATTCCGCCAAGCGACATCCGGACAAATTTGCGCCCCATCGCCCGCGCAATTGATCGGCCTACCGAAGTCTTTCCCACTCCAGGAGGACCAACCAAACAGAGGATCGGACCTTTCACTTTTCCCGCCAGTCGAATCACCGCCAGATGTTCCAGTATCCGCCTTTTAGCTTTTTCGAGGCCATAATGATCACTGTCGAGAACGGCTTTTACACTCTTGAAATCGACTCGTTCTTTGGTGGTAACATTCCAGGGCAATCCTAAAAGCCATTCCAGATATGAGCGAATAACTCCCGCTTCAGCCGAGTACGGATGCATCTTGGAGAGCTTCTTTATTTCTTCTTCGGCTTTCTCGTGTACTCGTTTTGGGAAATCGCCGTTTTCAAGTTTGGCGTACATTTCTTCGATCTCGACCGTGGCGTCTTCCCCCTGTCCAAGTTCTTCTTTGATTGCCTTGAGCTGTTGATGGAGGTACATCTGACGCTGGTCTTTGGACATCGTCTCGCGAACCGAACCTTCAATTTTTTGTTCGATCTTAAGAATCTCGATCTCATCGCCAAGTATCTCAGCGAGAATTCGGAACTGCTCGTGGAGCGAGTCGGCCGAGAGGATGCGCTGTTTGATTTCGATCTTGTGTAACAAATGCGCCGCGATCGTGTCTGCTAGATTGCCGTGATTTTCTATCGAAGCAACCGACACCAAAATGTCATCGGGAATGCGGCGATTAAGCCGGACATATTCAGCGAATTGTTCCGACACCGCGCGGGCCAGCGCCTCGGACTCGCGGTCTGCGGCATGATCCTCGCGAATAATCGGCGTGAACTCACCGGTCAAAAACCCGCCGACTTTGGTAACTTTTTCAATCTTGGCCCGAACCACTCCCTCGACCAAAACTTTGAGCGTGCCATTGGGCATATTCATCACCTGCAGAGCGCGGGCGACCACGCCGACTGGGTGAAGGTCCTCGGCTCGCGGATTATCGATCTGCGCGGAACGCTGGGCAACCAGCAAAATCTGCTTGTCGTGAGCCATCGCTTCTTGCAAGGCCTTGAGCGTAAACTTACGCCCAACCAGTAGTGGATAGACCATGTGCGGGAAGATAACGATATCCCTAAGCGGGATTACCGGTAGTGGCGACTTGATCGTGAGTGTTTCAGCGTTGTGTTTTATCTGCATACCGTTGCCCAGACAAAGGGGTAAGTCGTTTCGTCTCGGCCCGGTGAGTCAAGATATGGATGTCACGCCGCGTATTCAAGGCAAATTTATGTAGCCGTATTCCCTTGTTTAACAACAGGTTACACGCCCGTTCTGCCGCTCACCAATAAACCGACAAGACTCATGATCCTCTTGGCGTATCTATCAATGTTCAAGCCACCAGCATTGATTGATTTGAATTGTACCACAAAAGAAATTTGACCACTGTGACGATAATATGACGGGGAAACAGACTCTTGATGTTTTCCGAAAGTAGCGGAGGAATTATGGCGATTATCCAATGGTGTGATTCATACAGCGTCAGTCAAACCGAAATAGACAATCAGCATCGCAAGTTAGTGGATATGATCGCGGAGCTTCAGCGCTCGCTCGGCAATGGTCTGAACAATCCTCAGGTAGGGGTCACCCTAAGAGAGTTGGTGCACTACATAAAATTTCATTTCAGAGACGAAGAAGAAATCATGCGACAGGTTGGCTACCCTGAATTAGAGGCGCACATAAAGTTGCACGAACACCTGACAGAACAGGTGGTAGCCATTCTAAATAATCTCAAGCATGGCGAGTCGCTGACCGCGCACAATCTGATTAGTTTCCTAAAGTCCTGGCTCATTGATCATATCATTCAGGAAGACAAGAAAATTGGCCTGTATATTCATGTGCACACTAACGTCGTGCGAGCTGATACATAAGATAGCGGTGCGCCCTTAGTGCGCGGCAGACGCGCTCGTCTGCCCGTAGGTGGCCACAGCTTGGGGCCTGTTGAAAAAGTCCCAAAGGCCGTCGTTGCGAGGAGCGACTTCACCCTGAGCCTGCCTGCCCTGAGCGAAGACGAAGGGTCGAAGGGTTCGGCGCAACGAAGCAATCTCTTCTTGCAGTCTACACTTAAGCAGAAGGAGAGATTGCTTCGGTCACGCGAAGTGCGTGACACTCGCAATAACGAGCTGATGGGCTTTTTCAACAGCCCCTAAATCGTGGGGCACCAAGGCAACAAAAAAAGAAGGGCCCCGTTGTTGCATCGGGGCCCTTCAAAAAGACGTGAGTAAGTAATATTACTTAATCATGACCATCTTCTTAACGGAAGTGTAATCACCGGCGGTCAATCTGTAGAGATACAGACCGCTGGCTCTGTTGGTTCCGTCAAAAGTCACAGTAACCGTACCCGGGGCCGCTTCTTCACCATTGAAGGTTTCAACAACCTGACCGGCAATGTTGTACACAGTAAGTGTCCAAGCAGTCGGCTTCGGAAGGTCGAAATTAATGGTGGTAGAGGGGTTGAACGGATTCGGATAGTTCTGAGCCAAAGCAAAGTTCTTCGGCACCAGTTTGAACACAACAACCGAGCCGGTCGTCGTGGACGCTTCAACTGAAATTACCTGGGCAGAACCAACATTCAGGAATTCGCCCGAGAAGCCGATCACGGCGCCAAAGCCGGCTTCGGTCAACGTCGGGTGAACCAGAATACGAGTCTGATCCGTGGTAGCATCATAGTTGTAGCTGAGACCACGAGTCGTGGCTGAGCCGATGAGTTCAGGAGTCACGTTGCCTTTGGCGATGACAAACGCGGCGCCAAGTTCGGTGTCAACACCGACGATGCCACGTTCGTTCGTGTAATTGGCATTAACTGACTCTGATGTTCCGGCAACTTCCTTCGGAAGACCAGTAGCATCGCCGATGACTACCCGGATCAACTGAACCAGGTCAGCCACGGTCAACGTCAGTCCGTCACCGTTCACGTCAGAGGCCGCCATCGAGCCATCAGGATGACCCTGGAAAGCGCTCGGACCATGAATGAAGTAGTTGGTGAACATGACAGCATCGGCTATTTCATAGTCGATACCGTTCAGGTTTATATCACCGCGCGAGTCGATCGAGTCGGCGCAAATGATGTCAACACCACCGTTATAGAAATTGGCGCAACGTACCGGTTTACCCTTACCAGGAACCGATGTATTGCAAACTGGCGAAGGAGCTCCGAACGCCGTCGGTAGTGTGGCACCGGCGGTAATGAGCTGGTTGTACGTCTCGTTGCCACCAACCGTGCTGTACCAGTCATACACGTTGTTGGATATCAATAAGGTATCGCCATCAGGATTCGAAAGCCCGTTATCGCCACAATCCATCCAGAAGAACCGGACAGGGACGAAGGCGCAATCGTAGTTGCGATTATTGGTGACCAAGAATGTCAACTGAGCCAGCTGATTAGACATGGCGCCAGTGTTGACAAAGCAAGGATTTTGATTTACACCATTGTTGGTCTCGGCCATCGCAACGATGCGGATCAAACCGCTCGGGCAACCGTTTCCGCAGTTACCGTTGTAACCATTACGATAGGTGAAATATTCCCATTTGCAACCCGTCAAGAAGTCGCCGGCGGCGGCGCTCATGAAGGTCAGCACGGAATTATCGTACTGAATGAGGAAATCATATCCACCGATAGCAAAGTTCTTGTACACGCTCGAGAGCATGGAAATGTCAACTGTGGTCGGCTGACCCCAGAGAACACCCTTGCCCGCCGGGCCGTGTTGCTTTTGAATGGTGACATTCATGGACCGGACATTCACGCTGAAGCAGGCAGTATCTGCGTTAGCAGGACTGCAAGGGGAAACAGGAGCGCCATCCTGTACCTTTATACAGATCTGGAAATTACCGGTGTAATCAGCAGTATTGCCGATCACAAAGGTTACCAAACCAGTAGTCGGATGGACCGTAACACTTCCCGCCGGAGCGGTTGAGCTAGCGATCGCGTACAGGAGTCCACCGGGGCCGCCATCAGGATCGGTAGCAACCACGTTCGTGGTAACTGTCGTCTGCAGGCAAGCATCGAAGTTTGCCGGGTTGGTGGCGATTGGTGCCGCGTTGGTCACGCAAATGGTGTAAGACACCGTAGCGGTGGCGCCGCACTTGTCGGTTGCAACAATAGAAACCGCATGAGTGCCGACGTCAGCTGACGTTGTGCCCCAAAGGATAGCGCCAGTTGTCGGATTAACTACCATAGTGGTAGGACCGACCAACTTTGTGTACGTGATCACTTCGCAGCCATTGGCGGCGTCAAGATCAGTAGCGACAGCGGTAGCCGTGTGAACGCCACCCCAAGGCAGTGTTGCATTGGAAATAGCGGCTAAGGTCGGAACCACATTGACGATAGTCACTGTGCCAGCGACGAGAGCGGCCGGGACAACCGCCTGAGAGGCGGCATCAACGAACTGCGTTACGATCGGAGAAGTCGGATTCGGATAGGTGAACTCGCCACCTACGATACCGACTGTTCCAGCGCAACAGTCATTGGATTTGAACTTAATCTGTGCAATCACCTTCGAGCCGGCCCCGAGAACTGCGTCAAGGGGATTTACTCGAAAAGCGGCAAAACGGATGGTGTCAGGGTCTGTCCCATTAACCTTCGTGTAGTCGATCACACGAGAAGGAAGCTGGGTGAACCCCGGAGCCCACGACACGGTCAAGTTTTCAAGCAACGCACAGCCGAGGGTTTTGTTAACAACCACTACGACTTCAATCGCGCTCACGGAGTCCGACGTGACATTAGCTGTCACATTGACTTCAGCGTTGGAGCAGCGAGAGACGTTCTTTGACTGAATCGTGACATCATTCGCCGTTGCGAATGAGAATCCGAATACCACTATAAAGGAGATCAGCAGCAAAGAATATAAGGTTCTTTTTTGCATCATGAAATGCTCCTTTAAACCCTAAATAAAGCATTGTAGTAAGGCAATCAGCGCCGGGACTTTCCCGGCTGTTCTGCCTAATTAATACCGATTATGATCTTGAGGATCGGGTATCGGTACCCTCACTGTCGAACCGAGCACTGTTGGAGTACAGCGATATTCCGGAGTCATAATCTCCGAAAGGAACGATCCGCAATGATGTGATTTAGTTAGCGAAAAACTTCAAAAACCTGTCGGACATACTCCACCGAGTAGGCTTTCGATGCTTATTGAAAAACCAAGTATCAGAGTCTTTTTGGTCGTAACTGCAGTCTTTAATTGCGGTTACAAAGGTGCTGGGGTACCAAAACAGAAGCGTCTTTAACACTACTATTTCCCTAGACGCGCAAATGATAGCGATATTTCTTCGATTTGTCAATAGAAATCTTTGACTTTCTGTTGGTTTTGTAAAACCGTGACGGGTTAGCGTAGTCGAGATGCGAACTTTGGTCCTCGCGTGCAACTACAAATTTGTGGCTGGCGGACGGCCTCGTCTGCCAGGTCTTGGTGCCACCCTCAAGGGGCAGACCGGGGGGGCTGCCGCCCACAGAACCTCAACTTCAATCCTTGTCTTGTCAAGTTATACCATCGACTTCAGGCTGAGCCTGTCGAAGCCTCAATTGCCACCATTTCAAACCCTTCGACAAGCTCAGGGTGAAGTCAATTCGAGACGTACCGTGCGCGGCAGACGCCCTCGTCTGCCAGGTCTTGGTGCCACCCTCAAGGGGCAGACGGAACGTCTGCCTCGCACGGAACAAGATTCATGCTCCCGATAGCATCGGTAGAATAGCGGGAGCAGGCAATGGAGCATTGTAGGTGCTCCACAATGATGTTCGTGCTCCGAATCCAATCAAATCAATCTTTAAACAAATCATCAAAGTTCTTCTTACGATCATCCTTCTTGTCCGACTGGGTGGAGATGCCCCCCGGCTTTTTCACCACGTCGCGCGGCTGATACATATCGCAGAAGTTGTTTTTGTCTTTTTCGACAATATTCTTATCAACATTTTCGCGGCACTGATATCGGCGGGTCGGATCAAAATGCCGGCATCCGCGACAACATCGGAGCGAGGCCCTGCAGTTGAGACATTCATCGGAGCGGGTGACTTTGCCGAGTATCCCGGTCGGCTTGCCACAACTCCAGCATACGAGTCCGTCGGTGGGGCCTTGTCCAAGCATAAGAGTTAGTTGCTCCGGCTCTTGATCTCTTTGATCAACTCGTTCGTGTACTCTTCAGTGGAAAGTGTCCCGCCCAGATCGCGAGTCAAATGATGCCCGATCGCCAGTGTAAGAACCACCGCTTTCCAGATACGATCAGCCGCCTCGTCTTCGCCTAAGTGACGTAGCATCAAAAGAGCCGAAAACAAAAGGGCTGTTGGGTTGGCCAATCCCTTGCCGGCAATATCCGGCGCGGTACCATGCACCGCCTCGAACACCGCGTATCCATCGCCGATATTCGCTCCCGGTACAACACCAAGCCCGCCGACTAATCCGGCCGCCAAATCGGAGACGATATCGCCAAAAAGATTTCCAAGCAGTAGCATATCGAACTTGGTCGGGTCCATCACGAGGTGCATACAGAGCGCGTCAACTATCTTGTCCTCGGCCTTAATATCGGGATATTCTTTGGCAACTTCCTCAAATGATCTCAGGAAGAGGCCGTCGGAGATTTTCATGATATTTGCTTTGTGTACCAGCGTGATTTTCTTGCGGTTATTCTTGCGGGCATATTCAAACGCGAATCGCGCGATTCTGAGCGAGGCCTTCTCGGTCACCACTTTGATCGCGTTGACCACCCCCGGCGAGATCGTGCTTTCGATCCCGGTGTACAAATCCTCGGTGTTCTCCCTCACGATGACTAAATCGACTTTGTCGTACCGACTGGCAACACCGCCGATCGATTTGACTGGACGCAAATTGGCATAGAGATCGAGCTTTTGCCGTAGTGTTACGTTAGCCGAACGAAATCCCTTGCCGACCAGAGTTGTCAACGGTCCTTTGAGGGCGACTTTATTTCGTTTGATAGAATCCAAAAGGGCGTCGGGCACAGATTCGCCAAACTTTTCGATTGCCGCTACCCCGCCCAATTGGCGATCCCACTCGATATCAACCCCAGTCGCTGAGATAACCCGGACGACCGATTCGCTGACTTCGGGGCCAATTCCGTCACCAGGGATAAGTGTAACTGTATGTTTTGCCATATATCGATTTTTTCAACCTATTCTCAAATGTTTAGCGCAAGTATAGACTCTATGAACACGGGTGTCAATCGGGGTGATATTGCCCGACTGACAAAGGTGCTAAAGCGTTCCTTCGAATCTGGCCCTATGTTTGTACCCCACCCAACGGGCCTGTTGAAAAACCTACGCTGTCGAACTTCTTTAGCATGTCATTCCGGCGAAGGCCGGAA
>CXWL01014118.1_pt1 | contig 30593 bp, 29 predicted proteins | sample 590931 | NCBI WGS metagenome assembly CXWL01 (sample SAMEA3498368, study PRJEB10139) | groundwater metagenome | biome: water well; material: biofilm material | place: Germany | collected 2015-04-27 | reverse complement strand
CTGCGCGGGCACCGCCGGCGTGCTGCGCCGGGTCGGCACCGCACCCGGTACATACAGCAGGCAGCGCACTTCGTGCTGCGGCGCCACCCCGTCCAGGCTGGGCGGCGTGCTGGCGCAGTGCGCCATCGCGTCGGCGCAACGTGGGGCATATCGGCAGCCGGCGAAATGCTGGGTCAGCGGCGGCACGGTGCCGGCGATCGCCTCCAGCGGCCCGGCGCGCCGGTCGCCCCCGGGCAGTGCGCGCAGCAGGGCGCGTGCGTAGGGGTGCCTGGGCGCGCTGAAAAATTCGTGCGCGGGCGCAACTTCGATGATCTGGCCGGCGTACATCAGTGCCACCCGGTGCGCCATGCCCGAGACCACCGCCAGGTCGTGGGTGATCAACAGCATGCCCATGCGCTGCTCGCGCTGCAGATCCTTGAGCAGGTCGAGGATCTGGGCCTGGATCGTCACGTCCAGCGCGGTGGTGGGCTCATCGGCGACCAGGAAGTCGGGCTCGGCGGCGAGCGCGATGGCGATCATCACGCGCTGCTTCTGGCCCCCGCTCATGCGGAAGGGGTACTCGTCGATGCGGCGCTCGGGTTCGGGGATGCCGACCCGGCGCAGCCAGTCGATGGCCATGCTACGGGCTGCCTTGCCGCGCAGGGCGGTGTGCGTCTCGATGGCTTCGACGATCTGCTGGCCGACCTTCATCACCGGGTTCAGGCTGGTGCCCGGCTCCTGGAAGATCATGCCGATGCGGCCACCGCGCACGGTGCGCATGCGCGCCTCGGGCAGGCCCAGCACGTCCACCTGGTCGGCGCCGCGGCCGATGCCGATNNTCGCGCACGCCGTCGGCAAACAGGTTGGCCGCCAGCACGAGTGTCACCATGAAGCCGAACGCGGCGGCGAAGGACCACCACACCACCGGGTCGCGGCTCATCTCGTTGCGCGCCAGATTGATCATGCCGCCAAAGCTGTTCATCGACGGGTCCACCCCCACCCCCACGTAGGACAGCACGGCCTCGTACAGGATCAGCGACGAGAACTCGAGCACGGTGACGATGAGCATCAGGTGCGCCACGTTTGGGAAGATGTGGCGGGCCATGATGCGGGCATGGCTGATGCCGAAGGCGCCCGCTGCCTGCACATATTCCAGCTCGCGCAGCTTCATGGTCTCGCCGCGCAGCAGCCGGCACAGGCCAGCCCAGCCGGTGAGGCCGAGCACGGCGCACAGCAGGAAGAGCTTGAGGTCGGCGCGCTCGGCGCCGGTCTCGAAGAGATCCGGGTTCTTGTCCAGGAAAACCTGCACCATCAGCACGCAGGCCGCGATGAGCAGCACGTTGGGCACCGACGACAGCACGGTGTAGATGTACTGGATCAGCTCATCGACCCAGCCCTTGAAATAGCCCGCCAGCAGGCCCAGCACCACCGCCAGCGGCAGTGTCGCCACCGTTGCCAGCGTGCCGATGACGAAGGCGGTGCGGATGCTCTTGATCGACTGGTAGAGCACATCGTTGCCGGTGAGGTCGGTGCCCAACAGGTGGTAAGGCCCCGACAGCGCGGTGGCCGGCCCGACCACCAGGCCCAGCGCCCACACGGTGACGATGGCCACGTGCCACGGTATCGGCCCTTGGCGGGCACGCACGCGCGCCCAGGCGGCAGCCAGGGGCTGGCGGCTGGCGCGCGCCAGAGCGGCCACCAGCGCCAGGCTCAGCAGCAGCGCGGCCAGGGCGCCGCCCNNCCGCCGCGCCGCGCGCGGCGCGCCTGGCCAGGTCGCCGGCCCATTGCGTCTCGGGCGCGGTGAGATGTCTGCCGCCGAACTCAAGGCGCGGCGCGACACGCTGGATTTCACCCGCCACCAGCACCGAATCCTTGGTGAACCCGAGGTACGACAGCGGCCGCGAGTAGGTCGATTCGCGTGCCGCCAGCAAGTCGGCGAGCATCGCGTCGAGCAGCGAGCGCGTGCGGCTGTCATACGCCGGCGCCGCGTTCTTCACGCCCGCCGCCGGCAGCAGCAGTGGCCGGTAGTGCACGCTGTCGAGCAGCGTCACGCCCAGGCACAGCAGCAGGATGATCGAGGAGGCCAGTGCAGGCGCATCGCGGAAGACGCGGCGCCAGTTGGCGGCGAGTTCGGGGCGGCGCACCACGACCACGGCATAGGCGGCGAGTGCCGCCACCAGCAGCCAGATGGAGGCGTCGGTCCACAACAAGACGAACTTGGGCATGGTGATTCGCTCTAGGCCAGCCGCACGCGGGGATCGACCCAGGTGTAGGCCACATCGATCAGGACGTAGGTCGCGATATAGAGCAGCGACCCGAGGAAGACCATCGTGCGCACGATGGCGAAGTCCTGCTTGCCGATGGCTTCGATGACATAGGCGCCCAGCCCGGGCAGGCCGAAGAAGCTCTCGAATACCAGGCTGCCCAGGAAGACATACGGAAGGTAGCTGCCGGCACTGGTGATGATGGGGATCAACGCGTTGCGCAGCACGTGGCGGTAGAGCACGGCGCTCTCGGCCAGCCCCTTGGCGCGCGCGGTGCGCACATAGTCCTTGCCGATTTCCTCCAGGAACATGGCGCGGTACAGCCGCGCTTCACCGCCCAGCCGCGCCAGCAGCGACAGGCCGATCGGCAAGGCCAGGAACTTGACGGCGTCCAGCCCCGCTGCATAGCCCGAGATCGGCGCCAGCTTGAGCACGCGCGAGAACAGGAACTGGCCGACGATGATGTAGAACAGGCTCGAGATCGAGAGCATCAGCACGCAACTCACCACGCCCCAGAAATCCAGCCGCGAGTGGCGGAACATCACCAGCAGCAACGCAAAGGCCGTGCTTGCGATGACCTGCAGCACGAAGAGCGGCAGCGCCATCTGCAGGCTGACCCACATGCGCGAGCCGACCTCGTGGCCGATATCGCCCGCGCTTTCGCTGTCGGCGCGGCCGAACTCGAGGGCAAAGAGTGAGACCGAGCGATCCCAGAAGATGGTGTCGGTGACCTGCCCGACGCCGGCGCGCTGTGGGTTGAGGTACAGCGGCTTGTCGTAGGCGCGCTCGGCCTTCCACTTCTCGATCGCGACCTGCGTGACACGCTTGCCACCGAGGTTGAGCCGCGCCATGTCATCGGGCGTATTGATGGTGAAGAACAGGATGAACGTGGCCAGGTTGACGCCCAGCAGGATCAGCACGCCATAGAGCATGCGGCGGACGATGAAAGTCAGCATCCGGCGGCCCTCACGCCAGCACTTCGCCGCGGGCGTTGGTGCGCTCGCGCTGGCGCAACTGGCGTCGCGCCAGCCAGAAGACGGCCACTGCGCCAGCGGCGATCAGGAGCAGCGGCCACCAGACAGGCCGGTTCCACTCTTGCAGCCGCGCCAGGCGCTGGTTGACGTCCAGCCGCAGGTAGCGGCCGTGGTCGCGCACCAGGATGGCCGGCTTGAAGTTGTGCACCCACTGCTGCGCCGCCGCCGAGGCATAGGGGTAGAAGCCCATGGTCCAGGGCGCGTCCTCGCGCACCAGGGCGACCATGTCGTCGATGAGCTTCTGCTTCTCGGGGCCGTCGTCGAGCGACTTCATGCGGGTGTACATGCGGTCGTATTCGGGGTTGGCATAGTTGGCGGTGTTTTCACCGTCGTACTTGGTCTTGCCCGTCGGGCCATAGAGCAGGAACATGAAATTCTCGGCGTCGGGGTAATCGGCATTCCAACCCAGCCAGAACACCTGGTACTTGCCCTTGCGCACCTTGTCCTGGAACTGGTTGTTGTCGGTGGCTCGCACCTCGAGCTGGATATCGATCTTGGCGAACTGGCGCACGACCCAGTCGATTTCGGGTTTGCGTTCGGGGGTCGGTGGGGCATAGAAGTCGTAGTTCAGCACCAGCGGCTTGCCGCTCTGGGCATTGCGGCCAGCGGGGTAGCCGGCTTCCACCATCAGCTTCTTGGCGTCTTCGATCGGCCGGCGCACGACCTTGCCGCCCTGCACGCGGTGGGTGACCGGATTGACGCCTTCGAGCGTGCCCTCGCGCGAGCCGTAGATGCCCGGTGGCAGCGGGCCCATCGCCGTGCTGCCCGCCTTCTTGGGGAAGACCTTGGAATATTCGTCCCAGTCGATGGCGATCGAGATCGCCTGGCGCAGCTTGCGGTTGCGCGCATTCTGCTCGGTGCTCTCGCCGTCGCCGATGACGGGGTCGAGCATGTTGAAGGCGATGAAATAGCTGTTGACGTCAGAGCCGCGGTTGAGGCGGAAGCCCTTGTCCAGGTACTCGCGGCGCACGTCTTCCGAATCCTGCATGGCGACCAGGTAATCCATGCCGGTATCGGTGCGCTCGAAGACCTCCACGTCGTAGTAGCCCTGGCGGAATTTGCCGCGCTGCGGCACCGCCTCGCGCTCGACAGTGGAGACGATGGTGTCGATGAAGGGCATGGCCTTGCCGCAGTCGTCCAGCAGGCCGGCCTCCTTGTCGCCGGGCATGCCCTCGCAGGGGTACGGATCGCCGCGGTAGTTGGGGTTGCGCTTCATGACGTGATAGCGGTCCTTGACGAACTCGGCCATCATGTACGGGCCCGTGCCGACGGGCCAGATATCGAGCGTGAGCCCGCGCTCGGCCATGCCGGGCTGGGCATAGAACGCATCGGCCTCCCACGGCACCGGGGCCATGAATGTCATCTGCATCCAGTAGCTCCACTGCGGATACTTGCCCTTGATGCGGATGCGCAGCAGGTGCTTGTCGGGCGCGCTGGCGCCCGCCAGCGGCCACTGGCGGAAGTCGAGAAACGGTTTGTCCTGGCTGGACCGGTCCAGCCCCAGGCGCAGCTTGACATCTTCCTTCTTGACCCGCTCGCCGTACTCCTTGAGGCCCACGACATACTCGGCAAAGGTGCTGAAGATGGGAGCCGTGATGCGCGTCGTGGCGTGGCGCTTGACGGCGTAGACAAAATCCTCGGCCACCAGCTCACGCGTGCCGGGCTCGAACTCCAGCGGCGTGCGGCGCTCGCCCAGCTCACCCGGCTTCATGGCGTGCTCGCTGTGGTACAGGTGGCCGCCCCGAGCGTCCTTGGCGAACGCCGGGTGTGGCTGGTACAGGATGCCAGGCTTGATGGGCACGTCATAGACGCCNNCCACCCAGATCACCGGGCTTCATGGCGTGGTAGCGATGGCGGCCCTGCGCATCCTTCGCGAAGGCGGGGTGCGGCTGGTACAGGATGCCCGGTTTGATGGGCACGTCATAGACGCTTTCGGCCACCTGGTCGGCCGCCACGTCGTCGGGCAGGGGCTGGCCGTTCTTGCCGATATAGCGGGGTTTGGCCACGGCGCTGGCCGACTTGGGCACCAGCTGGAATGGCCGTTTCAGATAGTGATAGCCGTAGGGCGGCTCGTAGATCTGGTAGGTGTACGGCGTATCGTTGTTCCAGTAGGACGCGGTGGGGTCCAGGTGGCGCGGCGATGTCTCGATGACGGCCGTGTGCAACGTGTTGGACGCCGCCGCCTGGTCAGGCCACGGGTTGTTGTTGCAGGCGGCGAGTAACGCCGCAAGGGTGCCGAGAGTGATGCCGCGAGCCAGATCGCGGCAGAGGGACGTTGGTCCGCGCATGCGGCCTCCAGAAACTGCTTCGCGATGGCGCGCAATTCTAGCCACGATCACCAGCCGATCAGTACGTTGCGCCCCTCGACCACCAACTGCGCCGGTGCCCCCACCGGCAGCGTGACCTTGGGCTGCACATGGCCAAAGGGCAGGCCGGTGAGGATGGGCGTGCGGGTCAGGCTGCGCAGATGCGCCACCACCGTCTTCAGCGTATAGCCACGGTCCAGCGGCGAAGGCTTCCAGGCGCTGAAGGCCCCCAGCACGACGGCCTTCTGCCGGCCCAGCACGCCGGCCTGGTGCAACTGCAGCAACGCGCGCTCGATGCGGTAGGGGTGGTCGTTGACGTCCTCCAGGAACAGGATGCCGCCCTTCACCGACGGCCAGTGCGGCGTGGCCAACAGCGAGCCCAGCACCGCGAGGTTGCCGCCCCACAGCCGGCCGCGCACCGCGAGGCCGTCGAAGCCGGCTTCGGTGCGAAAGCCCACCGCCTCAAGTTCACCGCTCATGGCTTCGAGAAAACAATCGCTCGTGACGTCGTCCACGCCGCCGGCGTCGTCGCCGCGGCCGAAGTCGTCCAATGCCATCGGGCCGGCCCAGCTGCCCGCGCCGGTGTGGGCCAGCAGGCCCATTTGCAGCGCCGTCAGGTCGCTGTGGCCGACCCAGCGCGTACCCTGCGCCACGCTGCGGGCGAGCAGCTTCCAGTCGATGCGGTCGAGCAGCCGGGTCAGTCCGTAGCCGCCGCGCGTGGCCATCGCAATCGAAGGCGCTTGCCGTGCCACGCGGTGCAGTGCCTCCAGCCGCGTGTCGTCGTCGCCGGCAAAGCGCTGCCGGCGGGCCAGCGCGCTGTCGTCCACCTGGACGTCGAAGCCCAGGCCGCGCAGCCGGCGCGCTGCGCGGCGCAAGGGTGCGGCAAGCGCCACCACGCCGGCCGGGGTGTACAGATTCAGCACGGTCATTTCGGGGCCCAGGTGTCGGCCGGCGGGGGATCGATCTCGATCGCCTCGCCGGTGGGGATGTGTGACATGACGGCGGGGGGCGCCAGGTCGCGGGTGGCGCGCTGCTGCCGGCGTCGATCGGCAAAGAAGTCCCGCAACAGGGCCGCGCAGGCCTCGGCCAGCACGCCCCCCACGAGCTCGGTCTGGTGGTTGAGCTGCGGCTGCGTGTACAGGTTGAGAACCGAGCCGGCGGCGCCCGTCTTGGGGTCGGACGCGCCGAAGACGACACGCTTGAAGCGCGCGTGCAGCAGCGCCATCGAGCACATCGCGCAGGGCTCGAGCGTGACGTACAGCTCGCACTCGGGCAGGCGGTAGTTCTCAAGCAGCGCGGCGGCGTGGCGCAGCGCCACGATCTCGGCATGTGCGGTGGGGTCGTGGGTGGTGATCGGGCGGTTGTAGCCCGTCGCGATGACCTTGCCTGCGCGCAGGATCACCGCGCCCACCGGCACCTCGCCCACCAGCAAGGCATTGTGGGCCTGGTCCAGCGCCAGGCGCATGGCGCTGAGGTCGCGCCCGTGCTGGTCTGCTTGTGCCTCGTCCATCGCAGTGCCGTGCGCCCGGGCGCCTATTGCGAGGCGGCCAGCGCCGCACGCTCTGCGGCGGCCTGTTCGATCGCCTTGCCAACTTGCCCGGCCGCCTGTCGTGCCGCAGTGGCCGCCGGCTGTGAGGCCGCGGGGTCGCTGGCAACAGCGTCGTTGGCGGCAGGGCGCAGCGCCTGCAGCTGCGTCGCCGACAGCTTCATCACGATCAGCATGACCACCAGCAAACCGACCATCGATACCAGGATGCGCATGGCGCTGGATTCCCACTCAATTGTTTCCTGCATCTCCAAGCCATTGTCGTCATTGGATTGAGATACCAGAAGCTATACCTTTGCCGTCTGTTCATGCCGTCAAGCGGAAACAGCTCGATTTTCGCGCAGTCAAGCTCGATCACGCTGCCCCCACCTCGCCCAGCAGTTCCGGGTGGCGAACTGGCGCGCATGGACTGATCGCACTCCCTACGACCCAGCCCTCCACAACGCCGCCCGACGGCTCGTGCCGGCCGGGGGAGGTTGACCCAGGATGTCTCACTCGGGTAGCCCAGCCCTGCGCAGCCCCGCATAGAAGCGCTCGCGTTGCCTCAGGAAGTCAGGGTTCTGGGATTGCCCCTCGCGCCGGAAGCTCTCGATCGTGTAGTGCGGCTGGAGTCGCTGGAATTCGCCAATTTCCCTTCTCGCCGTGTCCATCTCATTCAGATTGGCCGCCGCCGCCGCCGCCCAGGCGTGGGAAATCGAGAAGTCAGATCGAGCGTCGATCGAACGCCTGGCCCAGACCAAGGCTTCGCGGTCGCGACCGGCGTAGAGATGAGCCGCGGCGGTGACCACCAGGAAGCTGTAGAGCCGGCCATCGCGTGGGCTCAGACGCAGCGCCTCATCGCCGGCGCGGATGGCCTCCTCGTGGCGCCCCAGCGTCGCATGCGTGTAGCTGATCTTGTGCCAGGCGGGTGCATAGTTTCGATTGACCTCGACCTGGCGCGACAACATGGCCAGGGCGCGTTCTGGTTCACCGCTGACCTGCAGCACGGCACCCATGGCGCCAAGCGCATACAGGTTGTTGGGATCGATGGCGTAGGCCCGGTCGGCTGCCACGCGCGCCTGGGACAACCAGGCGTCGCGCGTGGCACCGTCACGCCGACTCAACCAGCGCATGAGCAGGTCCGTCGTGTAGGTCTCCGACAGCAGGCTCCAGGCGAACGCCGAAGTCGCATCCATCGCCACCGCGCGCTGAAGCAGTTGGCGTGAGCTTGCCACCGACTCCAGCGTACGCTGCTCAAGCGCAGACCAGGCCTGCCAGGCCAGGTCACGGGCGTCCGGGTTCACCGGCCGCACACGCGCAGCGCGTTGCGCTTCGGCCTCCGCGAGCTGAAGGTGAAGGGTTCTGGCGACGACTCCCGTGACGCCAGTCTGCAGCGCCGCCAGGTCCGTCCGACTGCCGTCCATCCGATCGGCCCACAGCTCGCGCGCGCTTTCCGCATCGATCAGGCGCAGGTTCAGGCGCACCTGGTCGCCCAGGCGCTGGACGCTGCCTTCGAGCAAGTAGCGCACACCCAGCTCGCGTCCGATCCGCCGCGCATCCACGGGTTGGCCCTTGTAGGCCTGCGCTGAACTGCGGGCGATGACCAGGCTCTGCGGAATTCGTGACAGATCGGTGCTGAGGTCCTCGGTCAGCCCCTCGGCAAAGTAATCCTGTTCGCGATCACCGCCGACGTTCACCAGCGGCAGCACCACGATAGAGAGCGACGGCGCGCCGATCGCCGACGGCGCGCCGAAGAACCTGGCGGCCGAATACCCTGCAATCGCCAGCACCAACGAGCCAGCCAATCCAAGGGCGCCGAGGGACCAACGGGATGCCCGTTGCCCGACGGGCCTGGCGATGGTTGTCGTCGGTGGCTGCGAGGCTGGCGCCGGGTCAACCGCCGCAGCCAATTCGGCAGGCATCGGCGTTCCCGACACCACCGCAGAGACCAGGACATAACCGCGCCGTGGAACCGTCTTGATGATCGTCTGCTCGGCGTCGCCCAGCGCCTGACGGATGTCGCTGATGCAGCGGGTCAGCGACTCGTCGGTCACCACCACATCCAGCCAGACCTGCTCCATCAGTTCGTTCTTGGTCACCACCTGACCTGCGCGGCGCAGCAGGCAGGTCAGCAAATCCAGACACTTGGGGCGCAAGTCGACCGTGGCAGCGCCTCGGCGCAACTCGCGACGCCCTGCGTCGAGGGTGAATCCTTCGAAGCGGAACACATGATCCAGCGGCGCTTCTGACTTTCCCATCACTTGTACGACCTCACGGGCCAACTTTCAGGGTTTCTCACGCAACTTCAGAACTGCAGGACATCTCGTTCACGACAAACCCTGGCTGCCGTCGCCAAATCAATCGACGGCTCGTTGCTCTCTGCGGGCCACGCAAGGGGGTGCGGCATGTGGCGAGACAAGATTCTTGTGGCATTGACGGAGCGGGTCAACAGCAGGTGGCAGCGCAGGGCCATTGTGCGCGCCAGTGGCCGCTGGGCGGCCGCGGCGGCAGCAGGCATTCTGGCCGCATGCGCCAGTGTTCAGCCCGCACCGCGCGTGATTTCATTCGGCGACAGCCTGAGCGGCCTGGGTACCTACAGGGCGCGCACCGAGGGACGTACCGTCGGGCGCTTCACCACCAATCCGGGCACGTGGAAGCTGCGCGGGCGAAGGTCGGGCCTCCGACCGGCCCGGCGCAGCGTGCGGCAGCCGACGTCGAGATCGAACTCTTCAAAGCGCAACCGGTTGGCGGCTCGAACCTGCATCTGGTCTCCCCGGTCGGTGGGAGGAACTTCCAGCCTCTTTCGCCACGCGCGCCGGTTCCTTCATGACGGCGCGCGAGCTGTGGAGGCGCAATGGCAGCGGCACCCTCACCGGCCATCGGAGGCCCCATGACCCACCATCGCACTCTGTCCATGGCAGCCACCATTGCTGCCTCGCTTCTGCTCGCGACCCTTGCTTCGAACCCGCGCGCGCAGCCGCCCAACGGCACCCACGCGGCCGTCGACCGCGAAGTACGCAGCCTGAAGGCGGCCTACCTGCGCTGCGAGCTGGCCGCGACCGAGCGCCTGCTCGGCACCGGCGACGCGGCGAACTGCTCGGTCATCTACGAAGAGCTGCTCAAGGTCGGCTTCGGCGGCGACTTCAAGCGTCTGCTCGCCTGGTGGCACGCCGAACGTGTCGCCGAGGCGCGCGGTGAGCGCATCGCCACGCCTTGAAGCTGCAGGGCCGGCCCCGGCATGTGCGCTGAGCACGCTGCCGCAGCGCAGTGTCGCCTTCTGCAGTATCGAGACGCTGGTGGCGCCCGATGCGCACCTCACGCACCTGTACGCCGACGGCGTCCACCTGACCACCGCCGGCCACCGCCTGGTGGCGCAAGAGGTGCTGCGCGCCATTCGACATTGATCCACCTGACTCACACCGGAGTAAACCATGTTGCAACGTCGAGCTTTCGTGGCCTCAACTCTCAGCCCGCTGGCCTTCTCACCACTGGCCGCCAGGGCTCAAGGCGCTCCTGCTGAGAGCGAAGCCGCAGTACGCCAAGCATTGGCGCAATTCCTCGCAGCCTGGAACCGGCATGACCTTGCCGCGTGGAGCGAGATGCTTGCGATCGACGTCCATTGGGTCTTTCCCAACTCGAACTCCAAGCGTTCTCGCGACGTCGTGGCGACCTTTGCCTCGCTAAGAATGCAGATCTTCGACGTCGATTACTCGGTGCGGCGCATCAAGCTCCACGACAACAACACGCGCGCCACACTGACCGTGGGCGGGCAGCAGCGTGAATTGCCCGTGCGCGATGGAAAGTACGCTCGGATCTGGGATCGTGAGCTCCTGTTGGCCCGCTGGCGGCTCGAAGACACCCACTGGCGCCTGTACTACTGGAACGACAACACGTTCGAATCGGCTGCTCTCGCCAAGGAAGAAGGCCTCGAGTAGCGGGTCTCGAAAAGAATCGTCGCCCTCCCCCTCACTCCCACTCGATGGTGGCGGGCGGCTTGCTGCTCACGTCGTAGGTGACACGGTTGATGCCGCGCACCTCATTGATGATGCGGCTGGATACCTTCTTGAGCAGCGCGTACGGCAACTCGGCCCAGTCGGCGGTCATGAAGTCGCTGGTCTGCACCGCGCGCAGGGCCACCACGTAGTCGTAGGTGCGGCCGTCGCCCATCACGCCCACGCTCTTGACGGGCAGGAAGACGGCGAAGGCCTGCGAGACCAGGTCGTACCAGTTCTTGCCGGTGGCCGGGTCGATGGTGGCACGCAGCTCGTCGATGAAGATCGCATCGGCACGGCGCAGCAGATCGGCGAAATCCTGCCGCACCTCGCCCAGGATGCGCACTGCCAAGCCCGGGCCCGGGAAGGGATGGCGGTACACCATCTCGTGCGGCAAGCCCAGCGCCACGCCGAGCTCGCGCACCTCATCCTTGAACAGATCGCGCAGCGGCTCCAGCAGCTTCAGGCCCAGCGTTTCGGGCAGGCCGCCGACGTTGTGGTGGCTCTTGATGGTGGTGGCCTTCTTGGTCTTGGCACCGCCAGACTCGATCACATCCGGGTAGATCGTGCCCTGCGCCAGCCACTTGGCGTTGCGCAGCTTCTTCGCCTCGCGCTGGAAAACCTCGACAAATTCGCGGCCGATGATCTTTCGCTTGGCTTCGGGGTCGCTCACGCCTTGCAGCGCGCCCATGAACTCAGCGCTGGCGTCCACGTGCACCACGCGGGCGTGCAGCTTGCCGGCAAACATCTCCATCACCATCGCGGCTTCGTTCAGACGCAGCAGGCCATGGTCGACAAAGACGCAGGTGAGCTGGTCGCCGATGGCGCGGTGGATGAGAGCGGCTGCCACGCTCGAGTCGACCCCACCCGACAGGCCCAGGATGACCTCGTCGCTGCCGACTTGCTGGCGGATCAGCGCCACCGCCTCGGCGACATGGTCGCGCATCACCCAGTCGCAGCGCGCACCACAGACGTCGTGCACGAAACGCTGCAACAGGGCCGCGCCCTGCACCGTGTGCGTGACCTCGGGGTGGAACTGCACGCCGTAGTAGCCGCGCGCCTCGTCGGCCATGCCGGCGATCGGGCAGCTGGGTGTGCTGGCCATCAGCTTGAAGCCCGGAGGCAGCGCGGTGACCTTGTCGCCGTGGCTCATCCAGACCTTGAGCATGCCGTGGCCCGCGGGCGTGGCGAAGTCCTGCAGACCCTGCAGCAAGCGGCTGTGGCCGTGTGCGCGCACCTCGGCGTAGCCAAACTCGCGCCGCGCGCTGGCTTCGACCTGCCCACCCTGCTGCACGGCCATCGTGAACATGCCGTAGCAGATGCCCAGCACGGGCACGCCGGCATCCCACACCGCCTGCGGCGCGCGCAGATCGTGCTCTTCGTACGTGCTGGCGTGGCTGCCCGACAGGATGATGCCCTTGGGCGCGAATTCGCGGATGAAGGCGTCGCTCACGTCGTTGGGGTGGATCTCGCAGTAGACATGCGCTTCGCGCACGCGGCGCGCGATGAGCTGGGTGACCTGCGAGCCGAAGTCGAGGATGAGGATCTTGTCGTGGTTCATCAGGCGGGGTTCACTGCAGGGACGCCACGGCGGCGAAAGAAGCGGATGGCCAAGATCATGGCCGCCAGCTGCAAGGCGGCGCAGGTCAGGAAGGGCAAACCGATCAACACATGCGCGGGCGGCAGGTCCGAGACCCAGCGCAGCAGCTCGAGCCCGAAGACCGGCGCGATCACGGCCATCAGGCTGTTGAGCGATGACACCGCACCCATGGTCTGGCCCTGGTGGGTGGCCAGCGCCGCGTTGGAGACGATGCTCTGCATCGATGCCGAGGCCACCCCGCCCAGCACGTTGAGAAAGATGATGGCGTAGAGCATCCAGCTTTCGGTGGCCATGCCCCAGCCGAAGTAGGCCAGCGTTGCCGATGCCATGCCCACCACCGCCAGCCGCTGCGGCGAGTAGCGCTTGAGCAGTGGCCTGAGCAGCACGCCCTGGCCCAGCGCCGACATCACGCCCACCGCCAGCAGCGACCAACCGACCTGCCCCGGCCCCCAGCCGAATTTGAACTTGGTATAGAGCACCCAGGTCATGTGCAGCATGAATTGCGCCAGGCTCGACAGCGCGATCACTGCCACCAGCGGGCCCACCCCCTGCAGGGCGGCCAGGCCGCGCAGCGACGACACCGGGTTGGCGCGCCGCCAGTCGAACGCGCGCCGCTTGTCCAGCGGCAGCGACTCGGGCAGCACGAAGTAGCCATAGCACCAATTCAGCACGGCCATCGATCCGGCCACGAAGAACGGCAGGTGCACATCGATGTCACCCAGGATGCCGCCGATGACGGGGCCCAGGATGAAGCCGATGCCGAACATCGCGCCGAGCTGGCCGAAGCGGCGCGCCCGGTCGCTGGCCAGCGTGATGTCTGCGACGTAGGCATTGGCAATGGCGATATTGCTTTGCATCGCGCCCGAGAAGAGGCGCACGACGACCAGCATCCACAGCGATGTGGCCACGGCGGTGACGAAAAAACTCATGGCCATGCCGGCAAAGCCGATCAACATGACAGGCCTGCGGCCGAAGCGGTCGGACAGCGCGCCGAGCACGGGCGAGCCGAAGAAGTTGGCGACGCCGAAAGCCAGCGCGACGACCAGGAACGCGAGCGTCTGCTCGTCGTTGCTCCTGGTGAAGGTGCCCACGATGTGCGGCAGCACGGGCACCATCAGGCCGATCGAGATCATGTCGATCAGCACGGCGACGAGAATGAAGGACATGGCCGCCTTGCGGCGGCCATCGGGTGCAGGGGCGCTGTCGGTCAATGTCACTCCATCCGGTAATTCGGCGCTTCCTTCGTGATCTGCACGTCGTGCACGTGGCTCTCGCGCACGCCCGCGCTGGTGATCTCGACAAACTGCGCGTTCTGCTGCATGTCTGCAATGCTGGCGCAGCCGCAGTAGTGCATGGACGCGCGCAGCCCGCCGGCCATCTGGAAGATGATGGTCACCACCGAGCCCTTGTAGGGCACCTGGCCCTCGATGCCCTCGGGCACCAGCTTCGCGGTGTTGGGGTTGTTGCCCGCGTCCTGGAAATAGCGGTCGGCGCTGCCCTGCGCCATGGCGCCCATGCTGCCCATGCCGCGGTAGCTCTTGTAGGTGCGGCCCTGGTAGAGGATGGTCTCGCCGGGTGCCTCTTCGGTGCCGGCGAACATGCCCCCCATCATGACGCTGCTGGCACCGGCGGCCACGGCCTTGGCGATGTCGCCCGAGTAGCGGATGCCGCCATCGGCGATCAGGGGCACACCGGTGCCGCGCAGCGCAGTGGCCACGCGGTCGATGGCCATGATCTGTGGCACGCCCACGCCCGTCACGATGCGCGTGGTGCAGATCGAGCCCGGGCCGATGCCCACCTTCACGGCGTCGGCACCTGCCTCGACCAGCGCCAGCGCCGCCTCGCCGGTGGCAATATTGCCGCCGATGATGTCGACCTGCGGATAGCTGCGCTTCATCCAGCGCACGCGCTCGATGACACCGGCGCTGTGGCCGTGAGCCACGTCCACGACGATGGCATCGACGCCGGCCTTGACGAGCATGTCCACGCGCTCTTCGGTGCCCTCGGCAAAGCCCACCGCCGCGCCCACGCGCAGCTTGCCGTGGGCGTCGCGCGCGGCATTGGGAAAGTCGGTCTGCTTGGTGATGTCTTTCACCGTCATCAGGCCGCGCAGCTCAAAGCTGTCAGACACCACCAGCACCCGCTCCAGGCGGTGCTTGTGCATCAGCGCCTTGCCTTCGTCGGGCGAGGCGCCTTCGCGCACCCAGACCAGCCGTTCACGCGGGGTCATGATCTCGCGCACCGGCGCGTCAAGTCGCGTTTCGAAGCGCAGGTCGCGGTTGGTGACGATGCCGACCACGGTCTTGCCGTCCACCACCGGAAAACCCGATACGCCGTGCTGGCGTGACAGTGCCATCACCTCGCGCACGCTGGCCGTGGGCGCCACGGTGATCGGGTCGCGCAGCAGGCCCGATTCATAGCGCTTGACGCGTGCCACCTCGGCCGCCTGCTGCTTGGGCGTGAGGTTCTTGTGCACGATGCCGATGCCGCCTTCTTGCGCAATGGCGATGGCCAGGCGTGCTTCGGTCACCGTGTCCATGGCCGCCGAGACCAGCGGCACGTTGAGCGTGATGTTGCGTGACAGGCGGGTCGCGAGACTGGTGTCGCGAGGCAACACCTGGGAGTAAGCCGGCACCAGCAACACGTCGTCGAAGGTGAGGGCCTTGCCGAGTAGGCGCATGCAAGAGCTCCAGACGCAAAAGCAGATTATAGGGAGCGACCCCGTGTTCACGCCCTGTGACACACGTGGCTGCGGGCCGGTACTAAACTGACACCATGCAAAGAGTGCTTACCTCCTCGGCCCGACGTTCGCTGTTCACCCTGCTGGCCCTGGCGCTGTTGTGGGCCTGGGCCGCGCCCGCCAGTGCGCAATGGAAGTGGCGCGACAAGGACGGCCAGATCAACGCCAGCGACCGCCCGCCGCCGCGCGATACACCCGAGAAGGACATCCTCGGCCGGCCCGCGGCAGACGCCCGCCGCAGCGCACACAGCGCCGCTGCACCGGCGTCGGGCGCATCGGCCGCCGCTGCTGCGCCGCTGCTGACACCCCTAGACCGCGAACTGCAGGCGCGCAAGCGCAGCGCCGAGCAGGAGCAAGCCGCCGCCGCCAAGGCGGAAGAACAGCGCCTGGCCGCGCAGCGCGCGGAAAACTGCCGCAGCGCACGCGGCCAGCGTGCGGCGCTGGAAAGCGGCCAGCGCATCGCGCGCATCAACGACAAGGGTGAGCGCGAGGTGCTCGACGACAAGGCCCGTGCCGATGAAATGCGCCGGGCGCGCGAGGTGATGGCCTCGGACTGCCGCTGAGCCGTCAACCTGTCTTGACCGCCGCCGCGGCACGGTGGCGCTTGTAGCGCAGGCGGCGCGCTTCCTTCGGGTCCACCGTGAGCGGGCGGTAGATCTCGACACGGTCGCGATCACGCAGCACGGTGTCGCCCGCCTGCACCTTGCTCCACACCCCCGCGCGCAGCCCTTCGGCCTGCAATCCATGGCGGTCTGGCAAGCCGCTGGCACGCAGCGCGTCGGCCACCGTCGCGCCGACGGGCAGCGACAGTGTCACGAGTTCGGCGACGCCGGGGCGCGGGCAATAGGCCACCTCGACGCGCAGTGTTTCAGCGGGCGCCATAGACATCCTCGGCACGGCGCACGAAAGAATCGACCAGCGTGTTGGCCACCTTGTCGAAGACGGGGCTCAACACCGTCTCCAGCGCCGGGCTGGCAAAGGCATAGCGCAGGTCGAACTCGATCTTGCAGGCCTGCTGTTCACTGCCGGGGCGGCCCAGCGGCTTGAAGAGCCAGGTGCCGGCGAGCAGTGAGAACGGGCCATCGACGAGATCCACCGTGACCGATGCGTCGGGCACATGCCAATTGCGCGTGGTGAAGGCATGGCGCACGCCCATATAGGCCAGGCCCAGGCGCGCCGTCACGCCGTCAGCATGATGCGCCACCAGTTCGGCGTGGTCGCACCAGGGCAGAAACTCGGGGTACGCGCCGATCCCGATCACCAAGTCGTACATCTCTCGTGGCGAGTACCACAGCAGGACTGACTTGCGCACGTGCTTCATACAATGCCGCAATTGTAGAAGCGCACTTCCGCGCCTGCGCCGCCCTACCCGGCAAGACCCCGCAATGCCCCACATCGCCGAAAACCGCCGCGCCCGCTTTGACTACAGCATCGAAGAGCAGTTCGAGGCCGGCATGGTGCTGGAAGGCTGGGAGGTCAAGGCCATACGCGCCGGCCAGGTGCAGCTTACCGACGGCTATGTGCACATACGCGATGGCGCGCTCTATCTGATCGGCTGCCGCATCAATGCCCTGCGCACCGCCTCCACGCATATCCACCCCGAGGCCGACCGCACCAAGAAGCTGCTGATGCACAAGGCCGAGATCCGCCGCCTGGTGGGCAAGGTCGAGCAAAAGGGGTTCACCCTGGTGCCGCTGAACCTGCACTACAAGGGTGGGCTGGTGAAGGCCGAAATCGCTCTGGCCAAGGGCAAGGCCGAGCACGACAAGCGCAATACCGAGAAGAAGCGCGATTGGGAGCGCGAAAAAGGCCGCCTGATGAGGCACAAGGTCTCGTCCAAGACCAAGGCCTGAGCCGGCCCCGCAGCTCAACCCGCAGCGCAATGCTGCGCAATGAACTCGGCATGCGTGGGCATCACGTCCAGGCACTTGCGGATGACGCCCTGCACGTCGCCCAGCAGAGCGGCGATATCGTCATGGCTGCGCAGGTCCACCAGAGGGTTGTAGCCGCGCGGGCGCAGGCGCTGGCCGTGCATCACCTGCAGCCAGCTGGTCTCGGCAAACAGCTCGTTGCACTGCCGAAACAGCCGCCCGTTGCTGCGATACAAGTCCATCTTGTGCTCCAGCGTTTCGGGGATCGGCATCGCGCGGCACTGGCGCCACAGCGGTGCATCGTCGCGCTCGTTGGCCTTGTAGTGCAGGATGATGAAGTCGCGGATGCGCTCCATCTCGTAGGCTGATTGCGCATTGAATTCACGGCGGTCGGCGGCGTCGAACCCGGCGTGCGGAAAGAAGCCGATCAGCCGGTTGATGGCCATCTGGATAAGGTGGATGCTGGTCGATTCCAGCGGCTCGAGAAAGCCGGCCGACAGCCCGACCGCCACGCAGTTGCGGTCCCATACCTTCTTGCGACGGCCGGCGGTGTAGCGGATGTGCCGAGGCTCGGCCAGCGGCGCACCGTCGAGGTGGCCGAGCAGCACGCTCGTGGCTTCGTCGGCGCCCATCAAGGCGCTGCAATAGACCAGGCCGTTGCCGGTGCGGTGCTGCAAGGGGATGCGCCATTGCCAGCCGGCGGCCCGCGCTGTCGAGCGGGTATACGGCGCCAGCGGCCCGGCAGACTCGCAGGGCACGGCCACCGCACTGTCGCACGGCAGCCAGTGCGACCAGTCGTCAAAGCCCGCGTGCAGCGTCTGCTCGATCAGCAGCGCGCTCATGCCCGAGCAATCGATGAACAGGTCGCCCGCCACGCGCTGGCCGCTTTGCAGCACGACCGCCGTGATGTGGCCGTCGCCGGGCCGCTGCTCGACGCGCACGATGCGCCCTTCCTGTCGCTGCACGCCGCGCGCTTCGCTGTAGCCGCGCAAATAGCGCGCATACAGGCCGGCGTCGAAATGAAAGGCGTTGACGATATCGCCCAGCGGCGAGCCGCGCAGTTCGGGCTGGGCGCGCAGGTATTTGCAGCGCTCGGGGGCGGCGGTATTGATCTGGAAGCGCGCGATATCGGGCGCATGGCCCTCCAGGTACATCTTGAGCCAGTATTGGTAGAACGGCGCCGTGGCCAGATCCGGGCCGATGCCGCCGAAGCCGTGGATGTAGGCGTCGCCGATGCCGGCCCAATCGACGAACTGGATGCCCAGCTTGAAGGTGCCCTGGGTCTGGCGCAGGAACTCGTCCTCGTCGATCTCGAGCGCGGCGTTGAAGTTGCGTATGTTGGGGATGGTGGCTTCGCCCACGCCGATGGTGGCGATCTCGTCCGATTCCACGAGCCGGATCTTGTAGTCTGGCGTGAGCACCTTCGAGAGGGCGGCGGCAGTCATCCAGCCGGCGGTGCCGCCGCCGACGATGACGATATTGCGTACCGGTTGGATCACCATGCGTGGCCTCCTGGACAATGTGGCGATCATGCCCTCGCCCCACGCGGGCGCGGCTTGAGGGAAAATCCGGTCATGGAAACCCCCGGCAACCTCTTCTGCGTGGCAGCGCCCAGCGGCGCTGGCAAGTCGAGCCTGGTCAAGGCCCTGCTCGAGCTCGATGCGCGGCTCTCGGTCTCGGTCTCGCACACCACGCGCCCGCCACGCGGGCAAGAGGTGGACGGCCGCGAATACAACTTCATCGACGAACCCACCTTGCGCAGCATGATCGGGCGGGGCGAGTTCTTCGAATGGGCCGAGGTGCACGGCCATCTGTACGGCACCAGCCGCAAGGCGATCGAGGAGCGCCTTGCGCACGGCGACGATGTCGTGCTGGAAATCGACTGGCAGGGTGCGCTGCAGATCAAGAAGCTGTTCGCGCACGCGGTGTTGATCTTCATCCTGCCCCCGAGCTGGGGCGAGTTGGAGCAGCGCCTGAACCGGCGCGGCGAAGACCGGCCTGAGGTCATCGCCACCCGCCTGGCGAATGCCCGCACCGAGGTGGCACAGGCCCGGCACTTCGATTTTGTTATCATCAACAGCTTGTTCGAGACGGCGCTTTTCGACCTCAAGACGGTCGTTCACTCGCAGCGTCTCAAGTACGCCGCCCAGATGCGCAACCGTTCACAGGTATTCGCCGCGCTGGGTCTGGTCTGAAACCGGCACTACCCTGAAAGCATCCATGGCCCGCATCACTGTCGAAGACTGCCTGCAGAAGATTCCCAACCGCTTTCAGCTGGTGCTGGCGGCCACCTACCGTGCCCGCATGCTGAGCCAGGGCCACGCCCCGAAGATCGAAACCAAGAACAAACCTGGCGTGACCGCGCTGCGCGAGATCGCCGCCGGAGAAATCGGCCTGGAGATGCTGCGCAAGGTGCCGATCTGAGTTTGCCTTGATCGCCCGGCCCACGGGCCCGATGTCATGCCGACATCGGGCCCGTTTGCTTTTTCAGCGCAGGCTGGCTTGCGCCCGAGCCATGTCGCCGCTGAATCCGCGCTAAATTCCGCCCATGAGTCTGCGTTCCCTGGCTGCCGAACTGTTGCCTGCTGCGCTGCAGGGTTTGCAGCGCGCGCCGCTGCCGGCCGTGGAGTCGGGAACGGCGGCCGACGTCACGTCGTTCGCCGGGCTGACCGACAAGCTCGGCTACCTCTCCAAGGCCGACCTCAAGCAGGTGCGCGAGGCCTACAAGTTTGCCGACGAGGCGCACCTGGGCCAGTTCCGCGCCAGCGGCCAGCCCTATATCACGCACCCGCTCGCGGTGGCCGGCCTGTGCGCCGGCTGGAAGCTCGACGCGCAAGCCATCATGGCGGCGCTGATGCACGACACCATCGAGGACCAGGGCGTCACGAAGGCCCAGCTCATCGAAAAGTTTGGTGCCCCCACGGCCGAGCTGGTGGATGGCCTGACCAAGCTCGACAAGCTGCACTTCAACACGCGTGAGGAGAGCCAGGCCGAGAGCTTCAGGAAGATGCTGCTGGCGATGGCACGCGACGTGCGCGTCATCCTCATCAAGCTCGCCGACCGCCTGCACAACATGCGCACGATGCAGGCCATGGCGGCCGAGCGGCGCCTGCGCATCGCGCGCGAGACGCTCGAGATCTACGCGCCCATCGCGCACCGGCTGGGCCTGAACCAGATGTACCGTGAGCTGCAGGAGCTGTGCTTCGAGCTGCTCTACCCCTGGCGCCACGCCACGCTGGCCAAGGCACTCAAGCGCGCACGCGGCCACCGCCGCGACATCGTCGAGCGGGTGCAGAAGGACGTCGAGCGCGCCTTCGCGCAGCACAAGATCAAGGTCCAGGTTTCGGGGCGCGAGAAGACGGTCTATTCCATCTACCGCAAGATGCGCGAAAAACACGCCGGCTTCACGCAGGTGAGCGATATCTTCGGCTTTCGCATCGTGGTGCCGGGGTTGACCGAGTGCTATGTTGCCCTGGGTGTACTGCACCAGCTCTACAAGCCGGTGCCAGGACGCTTCAAGGACTACATCGCGATCCCCAAGGCCAACGGCTACCAGAGCCTGCACACCACGCTGGTCAACCCGCTGGGCACGGCGGTGGAATTCCAGATGCGTACCAACACCATGCACGCCGTGGCGGAAGCCGGCGTCGCCGCGCACTGGCTGTACAAGGTGGGTGACAAGAGCCACGACAAGGGCGGCGCCGACGCCGTGGCGCAGCGCCTCTCAAGCATGTGGCTGCAGAGCCTGCTGGACATCCAGGACGAGACGCGCGACGCCGCCGAGTTCCTGGAGCACGTCAAGATCGATCTCTACCCGGATGCGGTCTATGTCTTCACGCCGCGCAGCAAGATCCTGGCGCTGCCACGCGGCGCCACGCCGGTGGACTTTGCCTACGCGATCCATTCGGACGTCGGCCAGCACGCGGTGGCGGCCAAGGTCAACGGCGAGGCGGCGGCGCTGCGCACCGAACTCAAGAGTGGCGATGTGGTCGAGATCATCACCGCCCCTGGCGCGCGCCCCAACCCGGGCTGGCTGAGCATGGTGCGCACCGGCCGCGCCCGCTCCAAGATCCGCCACTACCTCAAGAATATGGAGGCCGACGAGTCGCGTGCGATGGGCGAGAAGATGCTGGCCCAGGCCCTGCGTGCCGAAGGCCTGCAGCCGCCCTCCCCCGACCCCGGCGATGCCACGGCAGTGGCGCTGTGGCAGCAGGCCACGCGCTGGAGCGGCAACCGCAACCGGGGTGACCTGCTCGTCGATATCGGCCTGGGCCGCAAGATCGCCATCATCGTGGCCAAGCGCATGGCGCAGATGATGATCGAGCGCGGCATCAAGCCCGATGCGGTGACCTTGACCCTCGGCCGCTACTCGCAGGACGACGCGCTGCCGTCGCAGGGGGTGGTCTTTGTCGATGGCAGCGAAGGCAACTCGATCCAGCTTGCGCCCTGCTGCCGGCCGATCCCGGGCGACCTGATCGTCGGCTATCTGGGGCGTGGCGAAGGCCTGCTCGTGCACACCGGCGAGTGCGCCACCGGCAAGCGCCTGTTCGAGCGTGACAGCGAGCGCTGGATGCAGGTCGAATGGGCCGAAGACCTGAAGCGCGTCTTCGAGACCAGCTTGTTCGTGCTGGTCAAGAACGGCAAGGGCGTGCTGGCACAGGTGGCCTTGGCCATCAGCGCGGCCGAGGCCGATATCGTGCATTTGGACATGGACCCCGAACCCGCGGACGAGACCATCGAGTTGCGGCTGCTGGTCAGCGTGCGCGACCGCGTCCACCTGGCCGATGTGCTGCGCACGCTGCGCCGCTCGCCTGTGGTGCAGCGGGTCTCGCGCTATCGGTTCGCCTGACGCTCCGGGGCCTGCGGGTAGCGCACCGCCAGCACCTCTATCCTGGCCAGCCCGCCCGGCGTGGCCAGGGCCACCTCGTCGCCCACTCGCGCCTTCAGCAGAGCGCGCGCGATCGGTGATATCCAGCTCACCTCGCCGTGCAGGCTGTCGGCCTCGTCGATGCCCTTGATGGTCACCGTGCGCTCGATTCCGGCTGCATCGGCATAGGTCACGGTGGCGCCAAAGTAGACCTGGTCATTGCCGTGGTGGACCGCAGGGTCGGCAATCTCGGCGATATCCAGCCGCTGGGTGAGAAAGCGGATCCGGCGGTCGATTTCACGCAGGCGCTTCTTGCCGTAGAGATAGTCGCCGTTTTCCGAGCGATCGCCATTCTTGGCCGCCCACGAGACCGTCTCGACCATCTTCGGGCGCTCCGCGTCGAGCAGCGTCATCAACTCCTCGCGCAGCCGGCGGTAGCCTGCGGGCGTGATGTAGTTTCGGGTGCCGGCGGGCAGCGCTGGCAGGCTGGGTGGGCCGTCATCGTCGTCGCCGTCCTCGGGCTCCTTGACGAAAGCCTTGTTCATGGTCTCAGGCCAACTTGGACAGCTCGGCGATCAGGCGCTGCCGCATGGGCTCGGGTGCGGCCTCGGCGAGCATCTGGAACAGGGGCCCACGCTCGCGCGTGCGATCTGCGGCGCGCTTGACGACGACGCGGGCGATGGGCCCCACGTGTTGCGCCAGCAGATGCTGCGCCTGCTCGAGCACGGCGTCCGAGACCAGGCTGCCACCAGCGGATCTGCCAGCGGTGGGCGCATGTGGCGCGGGCGTCGCACTGCGCCCTGCACTGCCGCCCGTCCCGCCCGTGGCGGAGCGGGACCCGCTCCTCGACGCCTGGCCCAGGAAGGCCTCGCGCGCCAGTGGGTTGGTGATCTGCTCTGCCAGGCGCGCCTGCAATGCCGGCAGGTCGTGGCACTCGCGCGCGGCGCGCAATACCAGCACCCGAGCCAGCGGGCCGACATGGCGCGCCAGCGTTGACTCCATCTGTGCCAGCACGGCAGCGTCCCAGTGCGTCGGCGTGCTGCCGGTGGCGGGTGCGCCGGCAATGCGCACGGTGGGGGCAAATTCCGTTGCCACCGGCAACGCCCCGACCGTCTCCTGCGACACCGCGGCGGCCACCGGCTGCGCCAGCGCCGCGGCAACCGCCTCACGGAATGCCAGTGCGCTGGCAAACCGATCGCGCGGATCCTTGGCCAGCGCGATGGCGACGACGGCATCGAAGCGGCTGCCGTGCGCTGCGCCCTCCACCGCCGACGGCGGCTGCGGCACCTCGTGCACGACCTTGTACATGAGTGCCTCATGCGGCCCCACGAAGGGCGGCCGCCCGGCCAGCATCTGGTACAGCACCACGCCCGCACCGTACAGGTCGACGCGGTGGTCGATGGTCTGGCCCAGGAACTGTTCGGGTGCCATGTACATCGGCGTGCCGAGCACGCTGTTGGTCATGGTCAGGCCGGTGGTGTCGGTGCGGGCGATGCCGAAGTCGGCGATCTTGATGCGCCCGCTCTGGGTCATGATCACGTTCGAGGGCTTGATATCGCGGTGCCACACCGCGTGCTCGTGCGCGTGGGCCAGGGCATCGAGCAGTTGCGTGGCGACGCTGGCCACGTCGGCTTCGGAGAAGTGCACCTTCTGCGCCAGGTAGTGCGAGAGCGTGTGCCCTGGCACGTATTCCATGGCGATGAAAGCGACATGGCCATCGTCACCAAAATCGTAGACGCCGACGATGCCGGGGTGCAGCAGGCGCCCCGCGGCCTGCGCCTCGTTGCGAAAACGCGCCGCGCTCTGGGCCACGGCCTGCGCGCCGTCGCCGCCCTGGCGGCGGATGGTCTTGAGTGCCACCACGCGCCGGATGTCCGGGTCGAAGCCACGGTAGACGACGCCCATCGCGCCCTCGCCGAGCACGCCAGTGATCTGGTATTTGCCCAGGCGCTCGGGGTGGGTCATTGCGGGCCAGCCCCGGGCCTCAGTTCTCGAGCATCTTCATCGCCTGCACGACGCTCGTGCGCATGCGGGCAAAGGATTCGGCCAGCACGCCGATCTCATCGCGGCTGGCAGCACTGAATTCGGGCGCATTGAGGTCGCCCTGGCTGACCTTGTCGGCCAGCGCCGACAGCCGCGTCACCGGCCGCACCACGACCCACCAGATCATCACGTTGAGCACGATGCCCACGACCACGAATACCGACACCAGGGCAGCGATGAAGAGGCGGAAGGACTGATCCGCGCGTTGCAGTGGCAGTGCCATGGGTACCGAAACCAGCTGCGCGCCTATCACCTCATTGAGTTGCCAGCCAAAACCGTTGGCCGAGCCGTACTTGTCCACCAATGTCCTGGGCGCGGCATCCACGCTGCTGTGGCATTGCAGGCATGCCGGGTTGGTGATGCGCAACGGGCGTGCGATATACAGCGAGCGGCCGGTGGGGGTGTCGCGCTGGCCCACGAACTCCTTCAGTTCGGCCTCATTGCGGAAGCTGTTGACGATATCCACCTCCCAGCCCACGGCGCGGTCGCGCGGGTTGGTGGGGTTGAGGGTGGCCTCCTTGTAGGCGTACTCGGGGTATTTGGCGCGCACCGTGGCCAGCACCTCGGTGGCCGAGTAGGCGGGCACCGACTGGGGCAGGAACTCGTACTTCATCTGCGTCTCCAGCAGCTTGGTGATCTGCCCCGACGTATAGGCACGCACCGCATTGGCCTGCTCCATCATCAGGCGGGCACCGCCCAGCACCTCCTGCTGGGCCTGCTGCTGCAGCAGGCTGCGGCTGATCCAGCCGCTCACGGCCACGCCGAGGGCCATCATCAGGATGAACATGAGGTTGAACTTGAGCAGCAGCTTCATCGGAACTCCAGGTCTGGCGAGGGTGGCGTGTCAACGCAGCGCAGAGGCCGGGCGCGGCGGGTTCAGCACGGCATGCCACTCGGGATGCGCCCCCAGGTGGCCCGCCACCGCGTCGCGGAAGACGCGGTCGCGGGCGAGCACCGCAAAGCGGGCCGGAAAGTCGCGCCGCAGCGCTGGCTCTGCGCCGAGCCAGGGCTGCAATGCGGCATAGCTGGGCGCCGGGCGCGGCTGGGCCTCGGGCGCCGGGCCTTTGAACAGCGCGGCGCGCGGCGGAATCGTGTCGCGAAAGCTGCGTGGCATGCGCTGCAGCCAACCCGCCGGTGGACGCGGCAGGACCTGCACGCCGGCGGTCGCGCTGAGCACGACGCTTTCGCCGGCGCGTACAGCCGCCGGGCTGCCCTGGCCGCGCCGGGCCAGCACCTGCACGGTGCCAGACTCGACGAATACCACCGCCGAGCCGTCTTCAACGTGGCTGACCAGCACGCCCTTCAGCGCCGCCAGCTCGAACGCCGCGCTCAACTGCCCGCCAGGCGCGGCCGGCTGGCTCTGTTTGGCCCAGCCCTGCAAGAGGTAGAAGAGGACCGGCTGGCGATCCGCAGTGGCCAGGCCGGGGGGACGCAGCATCACCTTCGTGGCAGGGCCGAGATCAAGCATGCTGCCGTCAGACCACTCAAGGCGCAGGACTGCCGCGCCGGTCTCGACGATGGCGCCCGCTGGCACCCGCAGGCCGGGCGCCGCCGCGACCGCACGTGCGCCGACGATCAAGGTCGCGTCGCCTTCGGCCAAGGTCATCAATGCCTCGGGCCCGTTGGCAGCGGCAAAGCCGGCGGCAGGCATGGCCAGCACCAGCGTCAGTGCCCCGTGGCGCAACGGCCGCGTGCACCGTGCCCAGCCTCGCCAAACGATAGAAATCAAGCGCTTGTTGAGGTTCAACTTGTATCCAAGTGATGCGGCAAGTAAGTGGGGGATAGTAGCTCGCACACGGCCGACCCTGCCTCAATCCAGGCTTCGATAGAGCGCAAGGTAGGCCGCCGCCGGGCCCGCCCACGACAGGGTCTGGGCCATGGCCGTCGCCATCAGGCCAGGCCATGCAGCCGCCAGCGCCTTGGCTTCGGCAGCCTGCACCACGGCCCGCGTGAAGGCGCCCGGTGTCGCCTCGTCGAAGACGAAACCGGTGGCCCGCGACTGGGCGATAGCGCTCGGAGAGGCGTGCACCACGGTATCGGCCAGCCCCCCCACCCGGCGCACGATGGGCAGCGTGCCGTAGCGCAGGCCGTACATCTGCGTCAGGCCACAGGGCTCAAAACGCGAAGGCACCGCAATCGCGTCGGCGCCCGCCACCAGGCGGTGCGCGCGCGCCTCGTCATAGCCGATGTGGACGTGCACGCGCCCCGGGTAGGCCTGCTGGGCCATCCGAAACGCCGCCTCCAGCGCGGGCTCGCCCGTGCCCTGCACGGCAAGCTGCACCCCTGCCGCCAGCAAATCGGGCAGCGCGGCCAGCACCAGGTCCAGGCCCTTCTGTGAGGTGAGCCGGCTGACCAGCGTGACCAGCAGCGCGCCGTCATCGGCGGCCAGGCCCAATTCGGCCTGCATCGCGCGGCGACAGGCGGCCTTGCCGGCAAGTCGCCCGGCGTCGTAGCGCTGGGCTATCGCCGGGTCGGTGGCAGGGTTCCAGATGGCGTCGTCGATGCCGTTGAGGATGCCGCTGACCTCGCTGCCGCGGCCGCGGATCACGCCATCCAGTCCGCAACCGAACTCGTGCGTGGCGATCTCGCGCGCGTAGGTCGGGCTGACGGTGGTGACGCGGTCGGCGAACTGCAATCCCGCCTTCATGAAGCTCAACTGTCCGTGAAACTCCAGGCCGGCCGGCGATGCCAGCCTCGAGCCCAGGCCCAGCAGCGGCCAGTCGTGCATTGCAAACAAGCCCTGGAAGGCCAGGTTGTGAACCGTAAATACGGTGGCGGCGCGGGTCGGCGGGTGATCGGCCACAAAGGCGCACGCGAGCGCGGCGTGCCAGTCGTGCGCGTGCACGATATCGGGCACCCATGTCGGATCGGCATCGTCGGCGGCCAGGTGCGCCGCAACCCACCCCAGCAGCGCAAAACGCTGCAGGTTGTCGGGCCACTCCTCGCCCTGGCTGTCCTGGTAGGGGCCGCCGCCGCGACGGTACAGGTACGGTGCGTCAATCACATAGGCCGGCAGCCCGGTCTGTGGCATGCGCGCCAGCAGCAGCCGCACCCGCATGGCGCCGAAACAGGGCCCGAACTCGATCACCGTGCGTGCGCCCTGCACGGCTTCCAGCACCGCGGGCAGGCCAGGCAGCAGCAGCCGCACGTCGGCACCCTGCTCGGCCAGCGCCACCGGCAGGGCGGCGACCACGTCGGCCAGCCCGCCGGTCTTGACGAGCGGAAAGACCTCCGCCGCGACGTGCAAGACCTTCATCGCGCCCCCTTTTCCAACTGCTTCAGCATGTCGCGCGTGACCAGCGTGATGCCTGTACCGGTGCGGTGGAAGCGGGCCGCATCGGTCGCGGCGTCCTCGCCGATGACCATGTGGTCCGGGATCAGGCAGTCACGGTCGATCACGGCACGGGTGATGCGCGCGTGCCGACCCACCTGCACGCCCGGCAACAGCACGCTCCAGTTGACCGCCGAATACGAGTGCACGCGGACCTGCGAGAAGAGCACCGAGCGGAAGACGGAGCCCGAGACGATGCAGCCCCCCGACACCAGTGATTCGATGGCCATGCCGCGCCGATCGTCCTGGTTGTGGACAAACTTGGCCGGCGGCAACTGCTGCTGGTAGGTCCAGATCGGCCAGTGCGTGTCATACAGGTTCAGAAAGGGGTCGGTCGCCGTGAGGTCGATATTGGCGTCCCAGTAGGCGTCGATGGTGCCCACGTCGCGCCAGTACGGCGGGTGGCCAGGTTTGCTGCCGACACAGCTCAGCTCGAAGGGATGCGCAATCGCCTCGCCTGCCTTCACCATCTTGGGGATGATGTCCTTGCCGAAATCGTGGCTGGAGTTCGGGTCGGCCATGTCGCGCTCGAGCTCGCGGCACAGGTAGTCGGCGTTGAAGATATAGATGCCCATGCTGGCCAGCGAGCGGCCGGGCTTGCCGGGGATCGTGGGTGGCTCGGCCGGCTTTTCCACAAAGTCGACGATGCGGCGGTCTTCGTCGATGGCCATCACGCCAAACGCCGTGGCCTCGCTGCGCGAGACCTCGATGCAACCCACCGTGCACTCGCGGCCCTGCGCCACGTGGTCGGCCAGCATGAGGGCGTAGTTCTGCTTGTAGACGTGGTCGCCGGCCAACACCACGACGTACTCGGCGTGATAGCCGGTGAGGATGTCCTGGTTCTGGAATACGGCGTCCGCCGTGCCGCGGTACCAGCTCTCGTCGTCCATGCGCTGCTGCGCCGGCAGCAGATCGACGAACTCGTTCATCTCGCTCTTGAGGAAGGCCCAGCCGCGCTGCAGGTGGCGCAGCAGGCTGTGGCTCTTGTACTGCGTGATCACGCCGATGCGGCGGATGCCAGAGTTCATGCAGTTGGAAAGGGCGAAATCGACAATGCGAAATTTGCCGCCGAAGTACACCGCCGGCTTGGCGCGGCTGTCGGTCAGGTTCATCAGGCGGCTGCCGCGGCCACCGGCCAGCACCAGCGCCACGGCGCGCCGGGGCAGATCCAGACTCTGTGCCACATCGATGGATTTCATGGTTTTCCTTCGTCCCTATGCACCGAAATTACATGAGCAAGCGGTCTGAACACTTGCGGCACAATAACTTTGACGCCATCGAAACATAAAAGTAATACTTGACATAACACGCACAACACATTGATATATAAAGACGTATGTCCATGGCCGGGAGTCAAGACTCATGGACAGACCGAAGTTGCTGGATTGGACATGTAGTCAAACTACGCAACTCGTTGGATAAATGGCGTTGACGCTGCCCCTCTCGTTCAGAGACACTCGCCGCCGTCGACACTCTAGCCTTGCCGCCCGCCAGCCGGGCCCATCAGCGCTCCTTACCGATGCCACACGCCGCCCCCGATCCCGCGACCCAGACCCTCAAGCAGAGCCCCCAAGTCGCCATGCCCACGGCCGCCGCCGTCGGCCGGCACCTGCTGACCACGGTGGCCGCCGCACCTGCCACCGCCTCGCGCAGCGAGATCATGCACGCGGTGGCACAGGTGGCACGAGAGCAGTTGTCCCAACGCTGGGTCGCCACCGACAGCGCCGACCGTGCCGCCCGCGCGCGCCGGGTGAACTATCTTTCGATGGAGTTCCTGATCGGGCGCACGCTCTCCAACGCGTTGGCCGCGCTGGAGCTCAAGGGCGAGATGGGCGTCGCCGCCCGCGAGCACGCTTGCACGCTGGAGGACCTGGCGGCCACCGAGGCCGATGCCGCCCTGGGCAACGGTGGCCTGGGCCGGCTGGCGGCCTGTTTCCTGGATTCGATGGCCACCCTCGAGCTACCCTCGTTTGGCTACGGCATCCGCTACGAGTTTGGCATGTTCAAGCAGAGCATCCAGGGCGGGCGCCAGGTCGAGCACCCGGATGCATGGCTCGAGGACGGCACGCCGTGGGAGTTTCCGCGCTCGGAAGTGCACTACCCGGTGCGCTTCGGCGGCTGGGTGGAGCCCCCGGTCGAGCCCAGCCTCACACCCGTGTGGCGCCACGCCGGCGAGGTCAGCGCCAAGGCCTATGACATGGTGATCCCGGGGCACGGCACCGAGCGCGTGAGCACGCTGCGGCTGTGGAAGGCGGTGGCGCCGTCGCAGATCGATCTGCACGCCTTCAACAGCGGCGATTACGCGCGCGCCGCCGAGTTCAAGAACCAGTACGAGAATGTCTCGTGGGTGCTTTACCCCAACGACAGCACGCCCGCCGGCCGCGAGCTGCGGCTGCGGCAGGAGTACTTCTTCACGAGTGCCTCGATCCAGGACATCCTGGCCCGCCACCAGGCCGAGCATGGCCGCCTGACCAACCTGCCGGACAAGGTGGCCATCCACCTCAACGACACCCACCCGGCCATCGGCGTGGCCGAGCTGATGCGGCTGCTGGTGGACGAACACGGCTTTGGCTGGCACGCCGCCTGGGCGATCACGAAAAAGGTCTTCAGCTATACCAACCACACCCTGATGCCCGAGGCGCTGGAGACCTGGCCGGTGGCGCTGATGCAGCAGGTGCTGCCGCGCCACCTGGAGATCATCTTCCGCATCAACGCCGAGTTCCTGGCCGACGCTGCCGCCCACCGGCCGGGCGATACCGAGTTCCTGCGCCGGCTGTCGTTGATTGATGAAAGCGGCGAGCGCCGCGTGCGCATGGCCAACCTGTCGATCGTGGGCAGCCACAAGATCAACGGCGTTTCGGCATTGCACTCCGATCTGCTGGTGCAGACCATCTTTGCCGATTTCGCCAGCCTGTGGCCGGCGCGCTTCACCAACATGACCAACGGCGTCACGCAACGCCGCTGGCTGGCGCAGGCCAACCCGAGCCTGGCCTCGCTCGTCGACGCCACCATCGGCAGTGGCTGGCGGCTCGACCTGGATC
>CXWL01001753.1_pt1 | contig 30599 bp, 29 predicted proteins | sample 590931 | NCBI WGS metagenome assembly CXWL01 (sample SAMEA3498368, study PRJEB10139) | groundwater metagenome | biome: water well; material: biofilm material | place: Germany | collected 2015-04-27 | reverse complement strand
GGCAGCCGCACCTATCCGACTTCGGGTATTGTCCACAACAATGCCGCGCTGGTCGAAAATAACTACAATGATGTCGATACTTATGGCGGCCGCATCGCGCTTGGCATCGATCTTGACGACAGCTGGACAATCACACCCAGCGTGATGGGCCAGGTCCAGAAGTCCCATGGCTCTTTCGCCCAGGAATCGGGCCTGCCCAAACTGCAGACCCAGCAGTTCAATCCTGAAAACTCAAAGGACCGCTGGGTCCAGGCGGCGCTGACCATCAATGGCCAGATTGGCAACTGGGACCTGACCTATGCCGGTTCCTATCTCAAGCGGAAGATCAACACCGAGTCGGACTATTCCGACTATGCCTATTTCTATGACACACTGGCTGGATACGGAGCATATTTTTACGATAATAATGATGAGCTCGTGAGCCCCAACCAGTATATCATCGGGATTGACCGGTTTACCAAGCAGAGCCACGAATTCCGCATCGCATCGCCGGCCGAAAACCGGATCAGGCTGATCGCGGGGCTGTTCTACCAGCGTCAGGCGCACAACATCGAACAGAATTATATCATCGACAATATTGCGGATTCGATCACCGTGACCGGCACCGCCAGCAATATCTGGCTGACCAAGCAGCTTCGTGTCGACCGCGACTATGCGGCGTTTGGTGAACTGACATTCGATGTGACCGAAAAGTTGAAGCTGACCGGCGGCATCCGCGTCTATCGCTACAAGAATTCGCTCCAGGGCTTTTTTGGCTATAGCGGAGGATACAGCAGTCGCACGGGCGAGGCTGCATGCCTGAACACCGACGGCACGACCCGCCGGGCCAATCCCGCCGGAACGCCGGTACCTATCCTGGTCCCGGGCAGTCCGTGTACTAATGTCGACAAGACAACGGCTGACACGGATTTCACCCACAAGCTCAACGCGACCTATGAGATTGACGAGAACAAGCTGATCTATGCGACATGGTCGAGCGGTTTCCGTCCTGGTGGCGTCAATCGGCGCGGCACACTGCCGCCCTACAACCCGGACAAGCTCGACAATTACGAGATTGGCTGGAAAACAACCTTTGCCGATCGCGCTTTCCGCTGGAACGGTGCCATTTACCAGCTGAACTGGTCGAGCATCCAGCTCTCCTTCCTCGGCGCGAACGGCCTCTCCGAAGTTCGCAACGCCGGTAATGCCCGCATACGCGGCATAGAGACCGACATCGGCTATCACACCGGCGGGCTGACGCTCAATGCAGGGATGAGCTATAACGACGCCAAGCTCAGGACGCCATTCTGCCTGATCGCCAACCCTTCGTTCGATTGCACCTTGCCGGGGCCTGCGGGTGAAACCAATTCCCTGCTCGCCCCTGCAGGATCGCGGCTGCCTGTGACGGCCAAGTTCAAGGGCAATGCCCTGGCGCGTTACGAGTTCCCGGTCGGCAGCTGGGACGCGCACTTCCAGACGGCATTCAATTACGAAGGAAAGCGGCTGGGCGATTTGAGGACCGGCGTCCGCGCGATCGTCGGGGACTTCAAATCGTACACGACTGTCGATTTCAGCCTTGGCGCCAAGAAGGACAACTGGTCGGTCGAGGCCTTTGCGACCAACCTGTTCAACAGCAACGGCGTCATCAACCGCACGCTGCAGTGCAACGAACAGGTGTGCGGCGATCCGGGCGGCGTGACGGCCAGCGGTGGCAAATTCTACTCGAATGTCATCCACCCGCGCACGATCGGCCTTAAGGTCGGCACCAAGTTCTGACGACACATTCCCCTCCCGCTTGCGGGAGGGGAAATTGGTGGGCATGATGCCCCGGCCAATGCAGACCTCCGAGAACCCAACTCCCGACGCGTCCGGCAAGCTCGGCTTCTGGATGTGCGTGGCGCTGGTCATGGGAAACATGATCGGCTCAGGCGTATTCCTCCTGCCTGCAAGCCTTGCGCCCTTTGGCTGGAACGGCGTTGTCGGCTGGGCGATCACGATTGCGGGGGGCCTTGCACTTGCGCTGGTGCTGGCACGGTTGACGCTTGCCCACCCGGGTGCTGGCGGGCCGGTCGGCTTCGTCAACCAGGCCTTTGGCCGCGCCCCAAGTTTCCTTGTCGGGTTCAGCTACTGGGTCTCAATCTGGACGGCGAACGTGACAATCGCGGTTGCCGCCATAAGCTATCTGAGCGTGTTCGTGCCCGTGCTTGGCCAATACTCCGCCGTTTCCACAATCGCACTGATCTGGGCAATCACTGCCATCAACCTGCGCGGCGCGCGCGCGGCGGGCGGATTTCAGGTGGTGACCCTGGCGATCAAGCTCGTGCCGCTGATTGCCGTTGTCGTCCTTATTGTCAATGTTCTTGGACGGGAAGGATCGAGCGCGATAGCACCGCTCCCGGTAGAGGGGCTTTCACTGTCCGCTGCCAGCGGCTCAGCGATCCTGACGCTGTGGGCGCTGCTTGGCTTTGAATCGGCCAGCGTCGCCGCCGACAAGGTGAGCGACCCTGCGCGGACAATACCGAATGCGACGATGGTTGGTACGCTGGCAACGGGCGCACTCTACCTGATCGTCTGTTCGGGCATCGCCCTCATGCTTCCGGCATCGGCCGTCGCAAATTCGGACGCCCCGTTCGCGGTCTTTGTCGAAACCTTCTGGGCGCGCGAACCGGCGCTGCTCGTTGCCCTGTTTGCCGCAATCAGCGCCATCGGCGCGCTCAACGGCTGGTGCCTGATGCAGGGCGCGTTGCCCGCGGCCATGGCAAGGCGGGGACTGCTTCCCGGATGGCTGGCGGGCGAGACGGGGAACGGCACGCCGGCACGTGCGCTCATCATTTCGAGCCTTCTGGCCTCAGCGTTTGTCGTTATCAACAGCAGCAAATCGACAGGTGACCTGTTTACCTTCATGGCCACGGTTTCAACATCATCGACGCTCTGGCTCTACCTCGCTTGCGCAGCATCCGCCCTGCGGCTCAATGTCGCCACGCCGGTTGCCACGCTTGGCATTGGCTATGCGCTGTGGACGCTCTGGGGAGCCGGCCTCGACGTCAGCGCGATGACGCTGATCCTGATGATTTCCGGCCTTCCCCTTTATTGGTGGACGGTGCGATCACGCCCGGCGCAGCAAGCGGCCGAATAGGCTCCTGTCGGCAATAACCTCGCGCGCGGCATTGTGGCCCGGCGCGCCCGTCACGCCGCCGCCGGGATGGGTTCCCGCGCCGCACATATAGAGCCCCTTGAACGGCCCACGATAGGCGCCATGACCCAGAACCGGCCGCGCCGACCAGAGCTGGTCGAGCGACATGTTTCCATGCATGATGTCTCCACCGGCGAGTCCGAACTTGCGTTCCAGCCCCTTGGGCGAAAGCACCATCTGCCCAAGGATCGAGGCGCGGAAACCGGGGGCGTGGCGCTCGACCGTGTCGATGATCGTATCGGCGGCGGCACCTTCCTCTGCGTCCCAATCGCGGCCATGCGGGAGTTCTGGAGCAAATTGCTGGCAAAACAGGCTCGCCACATGCTGGCCGCGAGGGGCAAGGCTATCGTCGATGATCGAGGGGATCAGCATTTCGACGATCGGCGCTTTCGACCAGCCCAATGCCTTCGCATCGGAAAAGGCGCGGTCCATATAGTCGAGCGTCGGTGCGAGGATGATCCCCGACTGGAGATGCTCACCCGGCTCAGGCAGGCACTTGAAGCGCGGCAATTCGGACAGCGCGACGTTCATGCGGAACGTGCCCGAACCGACCTTGAAGCCCCGGATGCGACGCTTGAATTCGTCGGTCAGGTCGCCGTCCTCGAACATTTTTTCGTAGAGCAGCTTTGGTCCGACATTGGCGATCACGCGTTCGGCGGCAATCTCCTCGCCACTTTCGAGCCTGACGCCTGCGACCTTGCCGTTATCGAGCATGACGCGCGAAACCGGCGCTTCGAGGCTGATTTCGACGCCGGCGGCGACGCAAACCTTGGCCATCGCCTGCGTGATCGTGCCCATCCCGCCAATAACGTGCCCCCAAGCGCCCTTCTTGCCATTCACTTCGCCAAAGACGTGGTGGAGCAGGACATAGGCGCTGCCCGGCGTATCGGGACTGGCATAGTTGCCCACCACCGCATCAAAGCCAAAAGCAGCCTTGACCGCTTCGCTTTCAAACCAGCCATCGAGCAGGGTGCGCGCACTCTTGGTGAAGAGGTCGAGCACGTCGCGTTGCCTGGAAAGGGACAACCTGGTCAATGCCCTGCCCTGCAGCGCCCCGTCGATCAGCGTCTTGATCCCGTCCCCAACATTGGGCGGCGATTTCATCGCAAGGTCGCGCAGCACATCGGCGACCGATTCCAGCGATTCATAATAGGCGGGCAGGACGCGGGCGTCATGTTCGGAAAACTTGCGAAATTCCGCCTGAGTCCGCTCAAGCCCGCCACCAAGTTTGAGATAGCCGCCATCCTCCTGCGGCAGGAAGTTGGAGATTGGCCGCTCGATCGCGCGGTAGCCGTGATCGGCCAGCTTCATGTCGGCGATGACCTTGGGCTGAAGCAGGCTGACGGTATAGCTCGCGACCGAATTGCGAAAGCCGGGATGGAATTCTTCGGTGACGGCTGCACCGCCAACCGTGTCGCGCCGTTCGACGATACGGACCTTCAACCCGGCACGGGCGAGATAGAATGCACAGACAAGGCCGTTATGCCCTGCGCCGATAATGACGGCATCATATTTCATCGTGCGCGCCCATAGTCGGCCGGCTTGGTGTCGTGGCGCGCTTCGGGCAGAAGCGCCCGCAGTTTCCGGGCAAAACTCCGCAGGCACACTTCGCTTTCGCCAAGCGGGCCGGGCGCATAGCTCTGGCTGGACATCCCTGCCTGCACCCGCTCAATCAATGCTGTATCCTCGGCATTGACCTGGCGATTGATCCGCCAGTTGAGATAACGCGCGGCCTTCATTTCGCGGCGATCATCCGGCAGGGCATAGGAAATTTCGCGGATCAGCGTCTCGGTCGGCGAAACCGGCAGGAACTGCATGAAATCGACCTGATCCGGATAGATGTCGAACGCGACATTCGGCCAGAGCTTGAAATAGAGCCAGTGGCGCTGCCTATCCTCGGGCAAGTGGGCAACGTGCGGCAGGAATTTCTGGTAGGCACGCTCCGAGACATTGGCAGAGGGCCGCTCGACCAGATCGCCCCACATCCGGTCGACATGATCGTTCGCCTCAATCCCGTAGCCGCGCCCGAACAGCCGCGTCAGCCCGGGATGGGCAACGGGAATGTGGAGACCGTCGGAATAATTGTCCGAAACATTCTTCCAATTCACCTTGCGAGCACGGAGCGTGACGCGGCCCAATGCATGCATCTCCTCAAAGCGATAAGGCGCGACCATTGCTTCATAGGGGGCCATCATGTGCGCAACGCTGGGTCCGCCGCCCGCAAGGCGGACAAAAATGAAACCCTGCCAGATCTCCATTTCTACCGGCTTCAGGCCAAGCGTCGACATGTTCAGCCCCGGATAATCGGACCGTCCGGGAACGCCCGTCAGCCGCCCATCCTTCTCATACGCCCAGCCGTGATAGGGACAGACCAGCTTTTTCGCGCAGCCCGCCGCACCGTCCACAATCCGTGAAGCACGGTGCCGGCAGACATTGTGGAATGCCCGAACCTGGCCGTCATCGCCGCGAATGACGATCACGCTTTCGCCCAGATATGCAAGACTGTGCCAATCGCCCGCTTTGCCCACATCGCCGACGTGGCAAACGACCTGCCAACTCGGACGGATCACCGCCTCCATCTCGGCGGCAAAGAAATCGGGATCATGATAGAGCCAGCCGGGCAGGCTCTGCCCGTCGAGCGGGTCGATATTCGAATAGGTGGATTCAATCCTGGTTGCCATGTGCGATCCCTTGCTATACGAGTGTATAACAACGATATGAGCCCGAGGCAATCCTATGTCCGCGCCGAGCCCGACGCGCGCCGCCAGAGCCTCATCGAGGCATGCGCGCGCTGCCTTGCGACAACGGGCGCAAGCGGAACGTCGGTGCGGACCATCTGCACCGAAGCCGGAGTATCGCCCGGACTGTTGCGCCACTATTTCAGCGGGATCGATGCCTTGGTCGCAGAGACCTACCGCTGGACGGGCGCGCGCGTCGCGTCCTCGCTGGACACCGCCGTCACGGAAGCCACGCCTACGCCCCGCGCCCGCCTCCTGGCCTACCTCACCGCCAGCTTTCGCCCGCCAATCGCCAGCCCCGAACTGCTCGCAACCTGGCTGGCTTTCTGGAGCCTGACCAAGACCGATGCCGCCATTGCTGCCGTCCATGCCGACATATATCGCGACTATCGCGAGGGGCTGGAATTGCTGATCGCCGCGCTGGATCCCAATGCCCGGGGCCACCGGCTTACTGCCATTGCGCTCACAGCACTTGTCGATGGCCTGTGGCTCGAGCTCAGCCTCGGTTCCGCGCCGTTCACGCCGGAGGAAGCTGCCGCGCTGGCGGAACGCTGGCTCGATACATTGCTGGGCTGACGTTCACGTAAACTTGTGATACGAATCCCGCAAGCAAGAGGAGTCGAAGCCATGGCCACCGCAGCAATGCCCGCAAATGACGATCATATCCGCAGCGCGGTCAGCGAAGAAGAGTGGGCGATCCGCGTCGATCTCGCCGCCGCATACCGGTTGGTGGCGCTTTATGGCTGGGATGACCTGATCTTCACGCATTTGTCCGCCCGCGTGCCGGGGCCGGAACATCATTTCCTCATCAACCCCTATGACATGATGTTCGAGGAAATCACGGCCTCAAGCCTCGTCAAGATCGATGTCGAGGGCAATCCCGTTGTGCCGACGGCGCATCCCGTCAACCCGGCGGGCTTCACGATCCATTCGGCGATCCATATGGCGCGCGACGATGCCCATGCCGTGATGCACGTCCATACGCCTGCGGGACAGGCGGTGAGTGCAATGGCCGAAGGGTTGATGCCGCACACCCAGACCGCGATGATTGCCCGGCACGATATTGCCTATCACGAGTATGAAGGCATCGCGACCGACCTTGAGGAACGCGAACGGCTGGTCAGGGACATGGGCGAAAAACACGCATTGATCCTGCGCAACCACGGCACGCTGGCGGTCGGGCAGAGCGTGGGCGATTGCTTCCTGCGCCTCTATTTCCTCGAACGCGCCTGCGATGCGCAGGTCAAGATGCTCTCCGCTGGCCGCGAGAACCTTTGGAACCCGCCACAAGGCACGCCTGAAAAGGTCGAGACGCAGACCACCGGCGCGGGCATGGCAATGGTCGCGCAACGGCTTGCCTGGCCCGCACTTCTCAGGAAGCTCGACCGGATCGATCCGTCATTCCGCGACTGATCGCGGCACCTGGCCCAGACATCGGCCCGAGCTTACCGGCGGAGAAGATCGGAAATACAAGGATCAGGATCGGCGACGGGAGGGTGAGATGGTTCGCATCGCGATAAGGACATTGGCCGGCATGGCCATGATTGGCTTGGCCATTCCTGGCTCGGCCAAGGTTGTGCAGGCAAGCAACGAAGGCTTCGTCTTGTCTCACAAGGCTGAAGTGCAGGCCAGCCCGGACCTTGTCTGGGCGGCCCTTGTTCATCCCGAGCGCTGGTGGAACAAGGAGCATAGCTGGTCAGGCGACGCCGCCAACTTTTCCATCACTCTCGTGCCCGGCGGCTGCTTTTGCGAAAGGCTGGCCAATTCGGGATTCGTCGAACATGCCCACATCATCAACAACGAGCCGAGCAAGCTGCTTCGCCTTTCGGGCGCGCTTGGTCCGCTGCAAGGCGAAGCTGTGGTGGGAACGCTCACTTTCACCATTACGCCAGGGCAGGACGGCGCGAGCATCATCTCGCTCGAATATGTTGTCGGCGGCTATTCGCGCCTGTCGCTTTTGAAAATCGCACCACTTGTCGATAGTGTTATTGGCGAACAGCATGGCCGGTTGCTGAAATTCATAGCCAGCGGAAAACCGGACTAATCCTTCGCACTGTCGGCGATCATGCCCGCATTGCCACGCTCGGGATGCTTGGGGGTGCACTGGCTGTAATAGGCCGTCACCTGCTCCATATCCTTCGCATAATCGCCGGTCGGCCAGATCGCCGGCCCAAGCCCGACAACCTTGCGCCTATAATCCATCAGGCCGCACACCAGTGGCACTTTTGCACCCATCGCGATATGGTAGAAGCCGGTCCGCCACTGACGGACCTTGCCGCGTGTGCCCTCCGGCGCAATTGTCAGCATGAATTCGGCGCGCCGCGCGAATTCCGCGACCATCGTCTCGACATAATTGCCGGACTTGCTCCGATCGACCGGGATGCCGCCCATTTCGCGCATCAGCCGCCCGAATGGCCAGCGGAACAGCGACTGTTTTCCCATGAAGGACAGTTCAAGGTTCAGCCGCTTGGTGGCGCCGATAAAATAGAGAAAGTCCCAGTTGCTCGTATGTGGTGCCGCGATCACGACAAACTTGCGGGGCTCGATCGCCCTGCCTTCAACCGTCCAGCCCTGATAGCCGAACCAGCGGTCGATCGCCGCCGCCAACAAGCGCGCGGCCCAGCCCTTCATCGCCATTTCGATCCTCTCGCGTTTTCACGCAGCATAGTCATGCGAAGGCATGTGGCAACGGGCTTGACGGCCATTCCTAATTGTGATGTTATCTCGTTACAGTTAAGGAGAGAGCCCATGTCACGCTCGAACTACGCAGCCACAACCTTCGAGCCGCTCAGCGCTATCAACACCACGCCGATGATTGACGTGATGCTGGTGTTGATAATCATGATGATCATGTCGCTTCCGGCGCCCACCCATGAAGTCGCCGTTGACCTGCCAACGAGCGGCGCGAGCGTCGACGTGCCCCCACCTGTTCACCGCCTGACCATCGCGGCTGACGGCCACTATTTCTGGGACGGCGCACCGCTCGCAACACCTCGCCTGCCCGCCCGTCTCGCAGCCTTTCAGGCCGACCCGACCGCGCCCGTACTGCACATCGAAACGGGTCAGGCTGCGCCCTACGACCTGTTCGACAGAACCATGGCCATGATCAAGCGGGCTGGAATTCGGAAGATTGGATTTGTCGGAAATGCAGCCGGATTTTAGAGCTTCTTCAGGCTTTCCTCGATGCGCTTGACGTCCTCGGGCGCTATCCCGGCGCCGGTGATGTCGGTGGCAGCGCTGTTATTGCCTGCCTCTTCAGGTGCACTGCCGACAAGTTCGACTGCCATCCAGCAGATTCCCGCCGCCCAGAGCAAGGCTACCCAGCGGCTGCGGAAAATCCAGGCGTGGCGAAAAAAGGGAAACATGGCCGGGAGCTTGCCACAGGTTCGTTAAGGAACCTTGCCCCGGCCTTTTCGCAACGTGCGACGATCAGCGGCAGCGGCGCTTGCTGGCGAGTTCGCGCCCGATCAGCGCGCCGGCAGCAGCGCCAAGGATCGTGCCGGTCGCACGTTCGCCGCGAGTGTCGACGGCCCGGCCAACCAACGCACCACCGGCCGCGCCAACAACCAGCCCGACCGTCCCGTCGGACTTGCGGCAATAGGTGCGGCCGTCCCTGCCGCGCCATTCGTTATACTTGTAGTGTTTTGCAGCGGCCGGGGCGGCGGGCAGGGTCAAGGCCGGGGCCATGATCGCGGCCATTGCCGAAAATGTGAGGAGCTTGCGCATCGTTTTGGAGCCTCTTCCTTGTTTTGACCCGTGCATCATGGCGCAATGAAGATGAACCTTGCCATAACCCGCGCGATCGGTTCATCGCCCGGAACGCACCCCCTGTCCGCAAATGGAGATGCGTCGGTTCACCGCCAGCGCAAATTGTCGCGGCCAAGATCGGCGACCGATTTCGCGCCCATCAGTTTCATGCCGCGCTCGATCTCGTCGTGGAGAATTCCCAGCGCGCGTTCGACGCCGCCCTGCCCCGCCGCCGCCAGCGCATAGAGATACAACCTCCCGCCCGAGCAGGCTTTCGCACCGACGCTCAGGGCTTTCAGGACGTGCGATCCGCGCCGGATCCCGCCATCGCAGATGACGTCGATCCGGTCGCCCACGGCATCGCAGATCTCGGCAAGCTGATCGAACGGCGCGCGGCTGCCGTCGAGCTGGCGTCCGCCATGGTTCGAAACCATGATGGCCGTCGCCCCAATATCCACCGCACGCCTCGCGTCCTCGACCGACATCACGCCTTTCAGGCAGAACGCCCCGCCCCAATCGGCGCGGATCGCCGCGGCCGTCTTCCAGTCCATCGACTGGTCGAGCATCGTGTTGAAATAATCGGCAATCGGCAGCGCGAATTTCGATCCCTGGTCGAGATGGCCCGACAGGTTGGGCAGGTCGAACTTCTCGCGCAGGAAATAGTTGAGCACCCAGGCGGGATGCGTCGCATAGCTGAGCGCTGAGCGCGGGGTGATCTTGGGCGGCGAGGAAAAACCGCTCCTCAGGCAGCGTTCGCGCTTGCCCGAGACGATCGTGTCCACCGTCAGCGCAATGGCATCGAACTTCGCCGCCTTGCAGGCATCAATCATGGCCCGGTTCAGCCCCTGATCCTTGTGGACATAAAGCTGGAACAGCTTGGGGCTGGAAATTGTCCGGCCGATTTCTTCGATACCGACGGTTGCGAGGCTGGAGATACCGAAATAGGTCCCGAACTTCTCCGCCGCCGCGCCGACCGCCCGTTCACCCCGCCAGTGGAAAACCCGCTGGAGCGCCGTCGGTGAAAGGAACAGCGGCATCGCGATCTTGCAGCCCATCACGGTCGTGGACATGTCGATCGTTGCGACGCCGGCCAATATGTTCGGCACAAGATCGCAATCGTCGAAAGCCGCCGTGTTGCGATCCTTCGTCACCTCGTCGTCGGCCGCGCCGTCGATGTAATGGAACACCGGTCCGGGCAGCCTGCGTCGGGCCAGCGTCCTGAAATCATCGATATTGTGGCAGTCGGACAGGCGCATCGGTTTTCCCCAATGCGCTTGCCTTAGACTGCCTTGCAGCTTGACGACAAGCCGTGCAATCCGCACAATGAAGCGAGCGCGTGAGGAGTATTGCAATGACCACCGAAGCGACGCCGGTGTTTAACCCAGAACGCCGGGAACGGACGCCCGGCGGCAAGTTGATGCTCGCGATCCTGGTCGGCTTCCTGCTCTCGATCCCGCTCTTTTCGGTTTACCTGATGAACTATGACCGACAATCCCGATCGGAAACGGCGCGGACGTCGATTGCCGAAGGCTGGGGCGGGCCGCAAACCATCGCTGGGCCGGTGCTCGTCATCCCCTACCAGGCGCAGACCACCGAGACGGTCGAGGAAGGCGGCAAACAGGTCACCAAGTCCAGGCTCGTCTGGCGCGAACTGACGCTGGCCCCGGAAACCGCGTCGGTCGAATCGACGCTCAAGCCCGAACGCCGCCAGCGCTCGATCTATGAAGCGGTCGTCTATGAAGCCGGGATCAGCGGCAGCGCGCGCTTCGCCCTGCCTTCCGACCTGGCCCGCTTCGGCGTCTCGGCCAATGCACTTGCCCTCGATCGCGCCGAATTGCGCTTCGGCCTTTCCGACACGCGCGGCCTGTTCGGCCCGCCGCCCAAGGTGAGCATTGCCGCAAAGCCGCTCGTCCTCCAGACCGGCAACGGACTGCCCGCGACCAATGGCGCGGGCTTCTATGCCTGGGTCGACGCCTCGGCCCTGCTCTCGGCGCCGATTGCGACCGACTTCGCCTATGCCTTTCGCGGCAATGGTTGGCTGACGCTCAGTCCGCGCGCAGGAGACACGACCTGGACGGTCCGATCGAGCTGGCCCAATCCGAGCTTCCGGGGCGGCTTCCTCCCCGCAACTCGGCAGGTGAAGGCCGACGGGTTCAGCGCAACCTATCGTGTGGGCAACCTCGCGCTCGGCCAGTCGCTCGTCTCTTCGCAGGATGCCGCGCCGGTCGAGCGGGCCAACCCGGTTGAACGCAGCGCCATGGGCTCATCACCTGCTGGCGATTATGAAGCCCGGGTCGATCTCATCCAGCCGGTCGATCTGTACGACCAAGTGGAGCGGGCGACGAAATATGGCTTCCTGTTCATTGGCTTCACCTTCGTTGCCCTTCTGATGTTCGACATCATTGGCGGCGTCCGCGTCTCGGCGGTCGAATATCTGCTCGTCGGCGCCGGGCTGGTCCTGTTTTTCGTCCTGGTGCTCGCCTTTGCCGAAGTGATCGGCTTCACCTTCGCCTATATCGTGGCGAGTGCCGCGATCATCGGCCTGGTCACGGCCTATTCGGCGGCAGTGCTCAAGAGCTGGAGGCGGGCGGGCTATATCGGCGGGCTGCTGACCGGGCTCTATGCCGTGCTCTACATCCTGCTGAGCCTTGAAGCTTATTCGCTGCTGATCGGATCGCTAATGCTCTTTGCAGCCCTTGCTGCGGTGATGTATGCCACCCGCAACCTTGATTGGGGCGGGCAGCCCAAGGGCTCGCAATGACGATTCGTGTTTCAGGCACGGCCTTTTTGGTCAGCTCAACTCCTTGAAGTAACCGCCGATCCTCATCACTTCGGAAATCGCAAAGGCAATCACAAGCACGCCATAAGCATAGGCCCAAACCCATTGTTCGGCCGGAATGGCAGTGGCATTGAAATCGAGGCGAGCAAACCAGGTCAGGAACACAGCCGTTCCCAACAGAAACAGCTTTTGCTTTTCGCGCCAGATCATGCGTTTCCACCAGAACGCGTATTTGGGCTTCACCCAGCCCGACAGGCGGGGGAGAAGTGCTGGAACCGACGTTGCCCAGTCGGTGTGCGCCGCGCCGAACTTGCCGCGCAGGAACTCCTCTTCGTAAACGGAAACGCGCTCATAAATCAGAACCGAAAGAAGGAAGGTGAGAGCGCCAAACACCCAGCTGCCAGAGAGCATCGCCATCCCCGTATAGTTGACGATGCGACCGATATAGAGGGGGTTACGAACAAGCGAATAAGGGCCAGTGGTGTTGAGTTCCGCGGCTTCGGCCTGGGCCTTGGCGCGCCCCGATGTGCCTAGTGCCGCATAGCCGCTCGTGATGATGCGGATGAACGCACCCACACTCGCGACGCCCAGCGAAAGCCAGAACCACGCGCAATCGGCAGCAGCATCGACGAACGGCCCAATATCGCCGGAACACCATGCAATCAGCGCGGCAATGCCAATGACAAGATAGATATATGTGCCGCGTATGACGAAGAGGCGCATGCCGCTCCGCGCCATTTCCTGTTGATACATGTGCGAATTGCCCCGACGCTTTCCCCACTTGCTCCCTAACTGCTTTGATTGATCATGCATACCTCAAACTGTGGTGCATGGCAGAAAACAGGGGCTCTGGCCCGAATGGTCTAGTCGATGACCTCGGCGGCGGCATTCTGGGCGAGGGCAAGCTCTTCGGCATAGGGCATGGTCGCATCAATATCCACAATCCTCGCACCGTTGAACTTGAGGAGCGGCGTAACGGCCACCTTTGCCTCCAGCAATTCTATCGCATGATCGGGCTTGCGCGCGAAAGCGGTCTCGACATCGACATTCAGGCGGATGACGAGGCTGGGCACGAACGATGCCATCCACTCATAGATCGCTCGTTCCCTGGCTGCGAGCGCGGCAACCAGCCTGCTGTCGGGCCGAGCCGCCGAGAGGCCGGGGCCATCGTAAAAGCCAGGGACCTCAACCTGCGGGTACCGATCGGTCACCACGATGATACCCTGCCGGCGCAGGCTGAGCACCCTCTGGAAACGGCGCTTGCGGACCAGCGAGAAGCCGTAAATGACCAAAGCCGTCGCAAGCCCGGGGATCTTGCTTCCCTTTGTCCGCGCCTGCCCCGCGCGCTTGGAAAGTGCCCGCTCGATGGCTGACCCGATCAGGGGCCAGGTCTTGATCCGGCTGCCAATCTGGCCCGAACCAAGCCCCAGATAATGGGACTCTGCGGGACCGAATTCCTGCTGTATCCAGCGGAGCAGATCGACCGAGAGCGCGGATTTTCCAGATCCGTCACACCCGATAACGGCAATCAGGGGAGCCAGTCCGGTCATCAACTCAGCTCTTTGAAAAAGCCGATCATCTTGAGCCCGCCAATGACGAACCGGATCACGACCAGCGCGCCAAAGGCATAAACCCAGCGCCACTGCCCGGCATCGAGGGCGGCGGGGTCAAAGCCCAGCCGCGCGAACCAGGTCAAAAACACGGTCGTCACCAGCAGGAACAGCTTGTTCTGCTCACGCCAGATCATGCGCTTCCACCAGAAGGGATATTTGGGCTTTACCCAGCCCGACAGGCGGGGAAGAAGTGCTGGAACCGATGTCGCCCAGGCGGTGTGCGCCGCGCCGAACTTGCCGCGCAGGAATTCCTCTTCATAAACCGAAATGCGCTCATAGACGAGGATCGCCAGCAGGAAGACGATAAAGCCAAACACCCAGCTGCCCGAAAGCATGGCAAGGCCGGCGAAATTGAGGATGCGGCCAAGATAGAGCGGGTTGCGGACAAGCGAATAGGGACCGGTGGTGTTGAGTTCGGTTGCTTCCGCCGCGACCTTTGCGCGACCAGAGGTGCCAAGCGCCGCAAAGCCAGATGTGATGATCCGTACCACCGCGCCGGCACTTGCAACGCCGAGCGAGACCCAGAACCAGCCGCAGTCCAGAGCGGCTTCGGCAAACGGACCGGTATCGCGCGAACACCAGGAGATCAGCGTCGAGATGGCTATGATCGTGTAGATATAGGTGCCGCGGATGAAAAAGAGGCGTTTGCCGCTCCGGGCCAATTCGTCTTGATACATGAAGGAAATTATCCTCTAGAGCTGGGAAACAGTTCGGTTCAATGGCGTCTGTAGCCAAGTTTGAGGCCAAATAATGACAGCAAGTCCGCCGCATTGGTCGGCGATCATTCTGGCCGGGCAGCGACCGGGCATCGATCCCCTCGCTTCGGCTTTCGGGGAGACCTACAAGGCACTGGTCAAAGTTGCGGGGGAGCCGATGCTGGCGCGCGTCGTGGAGACGTTGCTCAAGACCCCGGCCATCGCGCGCATCGTGGTGCTGGGGCAGGAACCCGAAGCACTCCGCCCCGTCCTGCCTGTGGATGCGCGGATCTCCGTCATGGCAAGCGGGCGGGGAATTTCGGAGAGTGTGCAGGCCGTTGCCGGAACGCCTGACGCGCCCTGGCCGGTATTGGTTACGACGGGCGACCACCCGCTCCTGACCGTCGGAATGGTCGAACAGTTCATCGCCGGTGCGCAAGGCAGCGACGTTGCGGTTTCAATGGTTGAGCGCCAGACGGTCCTGGCGCGCTATCCGGGTAACAAGCGGACATGGAGGCATTTTCGTGGTGGGGCCTATTCGGGCGCCAACCTGTTTGCGTTGACATCGGGCAAATCACGCGCCGCGCTATCGCTCTGGGCCGAAGCCGAGGCCGACCGCAAAAAGCAGTTCGGGCTGCTGCTCCATTTCGGCCTGCCGCTGGCGTTGCGCGCCATCACCCGGACGATCAGCCTCGAGGACGGGCTTGCCGCCGCCGGAAAGCGGCTGGGGCTGAACGCCAAAGCGGTCATCCTCGACCAGGCCGAGGCTGCGATCGATGTCGACAAGCCCTCCGATCACGCGCTGGTCGAACGGATATTGGCGGACAGGCCCTAGACCAGCCGGAGCGCGCGTCCTGTCTTGCCCATCGACAGACGGTCATCATGGGGAAGCGCGAAGCGGCACGAAAGCCAGAGCGCTGCAAGCATCAACGCGACCGCGATCGGCAGTTGCAGCCATTCGGGCAGGCTGTGCGATACCAGCGTCAGCGCCAGCCCGGCCGTGCCGAAAAATGTTGTGCGAAGCATGACGCTGCCGAACGGGGCGAAGAAGGGGTGGAGCCGGTCATGCCAGTATAGTTGCGCCATGGGCAGGGCGGCCGCGATGATGAAGCCCGAGGCCACTGCGATCGTCATTCCGGTCAGTCCCCATCCGGGCATCAGCGCAAACCCGATCAAAAAGGCCACGCCAAGCCCGACCACGCTGGCCAGCAACTGCCGCCAATAGGTGCTCGTCACTTGCTGGATCGGGACCGCTGCCCCCAGCACGGTTTCAACGACCCGAGCCGTGACAAGGATGACAACGGCCGGAAGGGCAATTGCGGCCCCATTCCCGAACAGGCTCAGGATCGGACGACCCGCTGCCGCCAGCACAAGCCCGATCGGCACGGCAATCGCCAGCGAGACACGCGTGGCAAACCCATATATGGCGCGCACCTCGTCAACATGGTTCTGGCTGGCGGCCGATGCCAGCGGCGCGAGCACATAGGCGAAGGCGATACGCACGACCTGGACGATGCTCGAAATCTTGCGGGCAATCGCATAAAGGCCGCCAGCGACAGCGCCCGCACTTCCCGGCAGGATCCAGTTCAGGACGAGCGACGGCCCGTCGCCGAACAGGCGTGCCACCATGTTCGCGGGCAGGACGGCAAGCCCCGCCTTCCAGGTTTCGTGGAAGATCGGATCAAGCAACTGCCCCCTGAAAAAGAGCCTGAGGTCAAAATGGCGGGCAAGCAGGCGGATGCACAGCAAGCCGACGATCGTCAGCGAAACCAAGTGCGCATAGAAAAGCGACATGGTCGAAAATCCAGCCAGCCAGAAGGCGGTTGTGGTGGCAAGCCGGATGACCTGCTCCCAGAAAATCCTGAGCCTGATCTCCGCACCAAAGACGCGCTTCGAACGCAAGGCAGACGTCGCAATCTCGACAAAGGCCCAAAGCGGCAAGGACCAGGCAAAGAGCGAAATGATTGAGACAAGCCGCAGCAAATCGGACTCGGCAGCGTTGAACAACGGTGCGACTTGTGCCGCCGCAAACGAAGCCACGGTGGCGAGCAAAAGGCAGGGACCGACGCCAAGGAGTATGGCCGACCGCAACGCCGAGACCTCATCCTGCGGCGTTCTGGCTTGCGGCACGACGCGCTGCATCGAGGATGTCATGCCCAGGTCCGCAACATTTTCGGCAAGGTTCACCGCTGCCCAGAGCACGGCATAAAGGCCGTAGCTCGCCAGCCCGAACATCCAGACATAGATGGGCTGCGCCACCACTTCCATCAGCGCGCCGAGCCGAGCGAGCAGCGTCGTCCCCGCGCCCTTTGCAACATCCCTGCTGGTGACGGCGGACGAGGTTTGCGATCCTGTTTCGGTCATTCCTGGTTTCTGGGCCAATTTCGGACTGAATGGTTGGTTGCGACGTGTTCGTGCCTTGCTATAGTGGGGACGGGCGCAAAATCGACAATCAATATGATACTGAACGGTTGAGCCGATTGGATGCGCGCGCTATCGCCAGTGCCGCGAAGCGAAAAAGGGAAACCTCATGGCCGAATTCCGCCTGCCCAGGAACAGTGTCGTCAAGAAGGACGGCAAGAAGCACGCCGCTCCGGCCGATGCCAAGCACAAACGGAATTTCAAGGTCTATCGCTACGATCCCGACAGCGGGGAGAATCCACGCTACGACACGTTCGAGATCGATCTCGACAATTGCGGGCCAATGGTGCTCGATGCCCTTATCAAGATGAAGTCCGAGCAGGATCCGAGCCTGACCTTCCGCCGCTCCTGCCGCGAGGGGATTTGCGGTTCCTGCTCGATGAACATCGACGGCAAGAACGGCCTCGCCTGCACGACCGCGATCGAGGACTGCAAGGGCGATGTCACGATCACGCCATTGCCGCATATGGACGTGATCAAGGATCTCGTTCCCGACTTCACCCATTTCTATGCACAATATGCGTCGATCAAGCCCTGGCTCCAGACGGTCACGCCGACGCCTTCGGGCAAGGAACGGCTGCAAAGCCCCGAAGACCGGTCGAAACTCGACGGGCTGTACGAGTGCATCCTGTGCGCCTGCTGCTCCACGTCATGCCCGAGCTATTGGTGGAATGCCGACAAGTTCCTTGGCCCCGCCATCCTCCTCCAGGCCTATCGCTGGCTTGCCGACAGCCGCGACGAGATGACGGGTGAACGGCTCGATGAACTGGAAGACCCGTTCCGCCTCTATCGCTGCCACACGATCATGAACTGCTCCAACGCCTGCCCCAAGGGGCTGTCGCCCGCCAAGGCCATCGCCGAAGTGAAGAAGATGGTGGTGGAGCGGCACCTCTAGACAGATGGAAACACCTGCGTTCGTGAGTGAGCCCGATCCCGAGCATCCCGGCTGGCTGAGCTGGCAGTTGCGCGACGCGAGCCGATATAATGACCAGGTGCTCGGCAAGATGCTTGTCCGTTCCGAAAGCGACGAAAAGGCTCGTGTACGCATGTTCCCCGAGCTCAAGCATTCCAACTATTCCAACAATTTGCATGGCGGCACGGTTCTTGGCTTTATCGATGTCGCGCTGTTCGGCGCGGCGCGGATGTTCGGGGTGATCGATGTCGGCCCGGCCGTCACGGTCGATCTTTCCGTCCAGTTCATCGGCGCGGGCAGGATCGACACGCCGCTCGATGCCGAGGTTGAGTTGCTCCGCGAGACCGGGCGGCTGCTTTTCATGCGCGGGCTGGTTGTGCAAGGGGAAAACCGGGTGGCGGCATTTTCAGGCACGATCCGCAAGGCGACGAAACGTTGAGCGGCGTCCTTGCCCGCTACGAAGCGCTTGTGGCTGCGGGCGAACTCCGGCCCGATCCCGAGCAACGCGCGGGCGCCGAACGCCTAAACCGGCTGCAGGAGGAGCTCGAGGCGGTGCCGCCGCGCGGCAGCCTGCTCTGGCGGCTGGGCCGTACCAAGCCGGGTGCGCCGCGCGGTGTCTATCTGTGGGGCGGTGTAGGACGCGGCAAGTCGATGTTGATGGATTTGTTCCACGACGCCCTCCAGATCAACCGCAAGCGCCGCGTCCATTTCCACGAATTCATGCTGGAGGTGCATGAACGGCTGCGTCTTGAACGTATGAACGAGAAAGGCAATCCGATCGAGCCGGTCGTGGCCGCAATCGCGGAGGAGACGCGCTGCCTCGCCTTCGATGAGATGGTCGTCAACAATTCGGCCGATGCGATGATCATGTCGCGGCTGTTCACCGGACTGATCGATGCGGATGTAACGCTCGTCACCACGTCGAACCGCGCGACCGACCAGCTTTACAAGGACGGGCTCAACCGCGAGCATTTCCTGCCCTTCATCGCGCTGATCGAGAGCCGGCTCGACGTACTGCCATTGAATGGCCCGACCGATTACCGGATGGAGCGGCTGTCGGGCGTGAAGACATGGCACGTCCCCAATGGACCGGATGCCACAGCTGCAGTGCGCGAGGCGTTCTTCAAGCTGACCGACTATCCGCCCGAGGATGCAGCGCACGTTCCGACGGACGATATCGACGTTGGCGGCGGGCGGTTGCTGCATGTGCCCAAAAGCCTGAAGGGTGTCGCCGTTTTTTCGTTCAAGCGGCTTTGCGCCGAAGCGCGGGGCGCGTCCGACTATCTGGCGATTGCGCGACGCTTCCACACGGTGTTCGTGGTCGGCATCCCCAGGCTCGGGCCAGAGAACCGCAACGAGGCGGCGCGCTTCGTGACGCTTATCGACGCGCTTTACGAACAGAAGGTCAAGCTGATCGCGACGGCCGATGCCGCGCCTTCCGAACTCTATGCAGCCGGCGACTGGCGCTTCGAATTTGAGCGCACCGAAAGCCGCCTGATGGAAATGCAGTCGCTGGAATACCTCGCCGAAGGACATGGCGAACGATAGACACGAGCCCCAACCGGGCAGTACACAAGGGCAACAGGGAGACCCTCATGCGCAGTTCAATCCTCGCACTTTCCGTTTTTGCGTTCGCAACCCCCGCTGCGGCCGCGACCGACTGGCATGCCGAAGGGCGGGCGATCCTCGAAAAGGCCATTTCGATTCCTACTGTCCAGGAACGCGAAAGCGCCAGCATGGGAGAGCTGGTCTCCTACCTGAAGGGCAAGTTCGAGGCTGCCGGGATCACCGAAATCACGGTTAAGCCGTACAGCAATACCGAGGCGATGATTGTCCGGTGGCGTGCGGTCGGCAAGGCCAGGGCAAAACCGATCCTGTTATTGGGCCATATGGACGTGGTCGAGGCCAAGCGCGAGGACTGGCCGCACGATCCCTTCAAGATGATCGAGGACGGCGGATACTATTACGGTCGGGGCACAACCGACATGAAGAACGGCATTACCGCAATCACGATGGCACTCATTCGCCTCAAGGCCGAGGGCTTCAAGCCGCGGCGTGACATCATCGTCCTCTTTACCGGCGATGAGGAAAATGCCGGCAAGGGCGCCCAGCTCGGCGCCACGGAGTGGCGCAGCCTGACCGACGCAGAATTCGCGCTCAACGCCGATGCCGGTGGCGGCGGCTTCCTGAAGGATGGCACGGCGCTGGGCTTCGGCCTTCAGACGTCGGAAAAAATGTACCAGAGCTACAGCTTCATCGTCCGCAATCCGGGCGGGCACAGTTCAAGGCCAAGGCCGGACAATGCCATTTACGAACTGGCGGCGGCGCTCAAGAAGCTCGAGACGCACCGGTTCGCACCGGCTTTCACCGAAACCACGCGCGCCTATTTCAAGGCGCGGGCCAGCCAGGAAAAAGGGCCGTTGGGAGACGCGATGCGGCGCTGGCTTGCAAACGCGAATGATGGGGAGGCGGCCGACGCTATCGAAGCTGATCCGATCGAGATCGGCAGCACCCGGACACGTTGTGTGCCGACCCGACTCGAGGGAGGCCATGCCGACAACGCCTTGCCGCAACTTGCGCGTGCAACGGTCAATTGCCGCATCCTGCCCGGCATTCCGGCCAAGGATGTGCGGGCCGAGTTGCAGGCGCTGGCGGGCAGCGGGGTTGAGGTTGCGCCGATCGGGACCAGCGTCCCTTCCCCAGCTTCGCCGCTCCGCGCCGATGTCGTGAAAGCCTTCACCAATTCGATCCATACCCGCCATCCCGGCGCGCTGATCATCCCGCAAATGTCGGCCGGCGCGACCGACGGGCTGATTTTCCGAGCGACGGGCATGCCGGTTTACGGCGTTGACGGGACGTGGATCGTCGTTCCCGACGATGAACGCGCGCACGGCAAGGACGAGCGGATCCCGATCAAGAGCTTCAACGAGAATCTCGATCACTGGCACGACATGCTGGCGGAACTGGCGGGTTAGGGTATCCCGTCATCCCCGACTTGATCGGTGCCTATATATTTTACAAGCTATGCTAGGTTTGACTCGTTGAAAGTAGTGCCGCTGCAGTAGCGGCGACAATGTAGGCTATTGGAATTGCGAAGGTGTAGGTCAACGCAGCCACACGAATATTCTTTGAATAGCCGCGTCTAAACAGGAACCAGACAAAGACAATCGGCAAGGCAAGGAGGCCGAGCATCAACGGGCTGCTAACAGGGCGCGGCTCATCCTTCGTCACGTCCGCTTATCCCCGACCTGCGTTTGCATGGCCATCTCCCTATGCCGCCTCTTTCTCCAGCACCTTGTCGAGCACACGCCCAAAGGTTTCGGCGTCTTGCGCGCCGGGGATCATGTATTTTCCGTTGATGATGAAGGCGGGGACGCCGGTGATATTCTGTTCACGCCAGTAATTTTCCTCGGCACGGACGGCCCCGGCATGGCGTTCATCGGCCAGCACCACAGCGGCTTCGACGCGATCCAGCCCTGCTGCTTCGACCGCATCGAGCAGGACGGCATCGTCCGACACATTCGCCTGACCGGTGAAATAGGCATGGAACAATGCCAGTTTGAGTGCCGTCTGCCGCCCCTGTTCGCCCGACCAGTGGAGAAGCTGGTGCGCCTTGAAGGTGTTGTAAATCCGGCTTTCTGCGGAATAACGGAAATCGATGCCCAGTGGAGCGCCCGCGCCGACGATTCGCTGGCGGGCGGCGTTGCTCGTCTCGGGTGTGGCGCCATAGCGTTCGCGCCCATAGTCCGCGAGGCTCTGGCCCTCGGGCGGGGTATCGGGCGCGAGTTCGAACGGGTGCCATGTCACCGTCACATCCGCGCGATCGCCGAGCGCGGCGACGGCCCGCTCAAGCCCGCGATAGCCGATCACGCACCAGGGGCAGACGACGTCGGAAACAATGTCGATTGTCAGCTTGGCAGGCTCAATGGACATGTCCTTACTCCCTCAATCGCGGCGCAAACAGTCTAGCGGACTCCCCAACGAGGTCAAATCAGAGCATTTAATGCAATCAGTTCGCAATAGCAATTAAACTGGTAACATTTGCGATTTATACAGTTGTTTGACCACCCGAATCGGCCTAATGCGGCCATAATTCCCCCAAAAGGCCCCACGGAAGGACATCGGATCAATGGCACGCAAGAAGATTGCGCTGATCGGCGCAGGCATGATCGGCGGCACGCTCGCCCACCTCGCAGCGCAGAAGGAACTGGGCGATATCGTCCTGTTCGACATTGTCGATGGCATTCCGCAGGGCAAGGCGCTCGATCTTTCGCAATCCGCTCCGGTTGAAGGGTTCGACGTCAACCTCAAAGGCTCGTCCAACTACAAGGACATCAAGGGCGCGGACGTCTGCATCGTCACCGCCGGGATCGCCCGCAAGCCGGGGATGAGCCGCGACGATCTGCTCGCGATCAACCTGAAGGTCATGAAATCGGTCGGCGAAGGCATCAGGAAATACGCCCCCAAGGCGTTCGTAATCTGCATCACCAACCCGCTCGACGCGATGGTCTGGGCGCTGCGCGAATTTTCCGGCCTTCCGCACAACATGGTCGTCGGCATGGCAGGCGTGCTCGACAGCGCGCGTTTCCGTCATTTCTTGGCCGACGAGTTCGAGGTCTCGGTCGAGGATGTGACGGCCTTCGTGCTGGGCGGGCATGGCGACACGATGGTCCCCGTCGTCGAATATTCGACGGTTGCGGGCATCCCGATTCCCGACCTGATCAAGATGGGTTGGTCAACCAAGGCCAATATCGACGCGATCGTCGCGCGGACACGCGCCGGCGGCGGTGAGATCGTTGCGCTCCTCAAGACCGGCTCGGCCTATTACGCGCCCGCCACATCGGCGATCGCGATGGCCGAGAGCTTCCTCAAGGACAAGAAGCGGCTCCTGCCCTGTGCGGCCAATCTGACCGGGCAGTACGGCATCAAGAATCTCTATGTCGGCGTGCCGGTCGTGATTGGCGCGGGCGGGGTTGAGAAGATCGTCGAGATCGAACTCAAAAAGGGAGCACAGAAGAATTTCGATGTGTCGGTCGCGGCAGTGAAGGAGCTTCTCGTGGCGTGCAAGAAGATCGATCCGAGTTTGAAGTGAGGAGCAGCTTCCGTCACCCCGGCGCAGGCCGGGGCCCAGACGGGCCCGATGTCCTGAGTATTTGTTGAGGGACTGGGTCCCGGCCTTCGCCGGGAAGACGAGTTGGGTATGAAGGAAAAAGGCGGTTTTGTCTACATCATGGCGAGCGGACGCAACGGCACGCTGTACCTCGGCGTAACAAGCGAACTGCCCAAACGGGTTTGGCAACATCGCGAGGGCATCGCTGACGGCCATACCAAGAAATACGGTTGCAAGACGCTCGTTTGGTTTGAACAGTTTGGAGATATCGAACTGGCGATCAAACGCGAGAAGCAGATGAAGGAATGGAAGCGGCTCTGGAAGCTGCGCGTGATTGAAGAGAAAAATCCGGACTGGAACGATCTGTTCGAGTCTTTGTTCTAGGGACTGGGCCCCGGCCTTCGCCGGGGTGACGACTAAGGGAATACCGCAGGGCTATGAGCATATTCGTCAACAAACATACCAAGGTCATCACTCAGGGGATGACTGGGGAAACCGGCACGTTCCATACCGAACAGGGGCTGGCCTATGGCACCCAGATGGTCGGCGGGGTGACGCCGGGCAAGGGCGGGACGGTGCATATCGGGTTGCCGGTGTTCAACACCGTTGCCGAAGCCGTCCACAAGACCGGCGCCGATGCCTCGGTCGTCTATGTGCCGCCGCCCTTTGCCGCAGATTCGATCCTCGAGGCGATCGATGCCGAAGTGCCGCTGATCGTGTGCATCACCGAAGGCATTCCGGTGCTCGACATGGTCAAGGTCAAGCGCGCGCTGACCGGCTCGAAGTCGCGGCTGATCGGGCCGAACTGCCCCGGCGTGCTGACGCCCGGCGAATGCAAGATCGGGATCATGCCGGGGAGCATCTTTTCCAAAGGCTCGGTCGGCGTGGTTTCGCGTTCGGGCACGCTCACCTACGAAGCCGTGTTCCAAACGACCGCCGAAGGGCTGGGCCAGACGACCGCGGTCGGCATTGGCGGCGATCCGGTCAACGGCACCAACTTCATCGATTGCCTCGAAGCGTTCCTTGCCGATGACGCGACCCAATCGATCGTCATGATTGGCGAAATCGGCGGCTCGGCCGAAGAGGATGCGGCGCAATTCCTGATCGACGAAGCGAAACGCGGCCGCAAAAAGCCGATGGTTGGCTTCATCGCCGGACGTACGGCCCCGCCGGGCAGGCGGATGGGCCATGCAGGCGCGATCGTCTCGGGCGGCAAGGGCGGAGCCGACGACAAGATCGCCGCGATGGAGGCCGCGGGCATCCGTGTGTCACCGTCGCCAAGCGAGCTGGGCCGGACGTTGGTCGAAGTTTTGAAGGGGTAGTTCCTCCCTCCCCAGGAAGATCGCGCTATGGGTTATGAGCAACATGCATTCGAGGTCGAGCAGGGCCCAAGCTGGGCGCGTCCGAACTGGCCGCTTTGCGACACTGATGACCTGACGGCGGCGCTCGATCCGACGCAGATGGAGGTCGGGATCAAGGCCGCTGCTGCGAAGGCAGGCAAGCCGCTGTCCGAAGCGGAGATCACGATTGCAGCGGGCGATTCCATTCGCGCAATGATGCTGATCCGCACCTATCGCGTGCGCGGGCATCTGGCGGCGAAGCTCGATCCGCTCGGGCTGACAAAGCAGGATATTCCGCCCGACCTGACGCCCGAATATCACGGCTTTACCGGCGCTGATCTTGACAGGCCCATTTATGTCGGCGGCAATATGGGCCTGCAATGGACCAGCGTCCGTGTGCTCGTCGATACCCTGCGCGCCAATTATTGCGGGCCGGTCGGCCTTGAATATATGCACATTGCCGATGTCGAGGAACGCCGCTTCTTCCAGGAGCGGATGGAAGGCGCGGACAAGACGATCGGCTTCACCCCCGAAGGCAAGCGCGCGATCCTCGCCAAGGTGATCGAAGCCGAGCAGTACGAGAAATTCCTCGGCCGCAAATATGTCGGCACCAAGCGCTTCGGGCTCGATGGCGGCGAGGCGATGATCCCGGCGCTCGAAAGTTTCGTCAAGCAGGGCGGCGCGCTGGGCGTGCGCGAGATCGTGATCGGGATGCCGCATCGGGGACGCCTCAACGTCCTCGCCAATGTGATGGCCAAGCCCTATCGCGTCATCTTCCACGAATTCTCAGGCGGCTCGGCCAACCCCGACGATGTCGGCGGATCGGGCGACGTTAAATATCATCTCGGCACCTCGACCGACCGCGAGTTTGACGGGATCAAGGTGCATATGTCGCTCGCGCCCAACCCGTCGCACCTTGAGGCGGTCGATCCGGTCGTGCTGGGCAAGGTTCGCGCGATCCAGACGATGCGCGACGATCTGGCCGAACATGTCCAGGCGTTGCCGATCCTGCTCCACGGCGATGCGGCCTTCGCCGGGCAAGGGATTGTCTGGGAATGCCTCGGATTTTCGGGCATCCGGGGGTATAATACCGGCGGCTGTATCCATTTCATCGTCAACAACCAGGTCGGCTTCACGACCAGCCCGCAATTCGCGCGCTCCTCCCCCTACCCCTCCGACGTGGCCAAGGGCGTGCAGGCGCCGATCCTCCATGTGAATGGCGACGATCCCGAAGCGGTGACCTTCGCCTGCAAGATGGCGATCGAGTTCCGCCAGAAATTCCACCGCGACATCGTGATCGACATGTGGTGCTACCGCCGCTTCGGCCATAACGAGGGCGACGAGCCGAGCTTCACCCAGCCGCTGATGTATGCGAACATCAAGACGCATCCGCCGGTCTCGGAAATCTATGCGCCGCGGCTGATCGCCGAGGGCGTGATCGACAAGAATTGGGCGGCCGAGCACATCATGCGCTTCGTTGCGCTGCTCGAACAGGAATTCGAAGGCGCAGCCAATTACAAGGCGAACGAGGCAGACTGGTTCGGCGGGCGCTGGGCGGGACTCAACAAGCCCGCCGACCCGGAAAGCGCGCGCCGCAATGTCGAAACCGGCATTTCGAAAAAGCTGCTCGACAGCCTTGGCCGGACGCTGACGATGGTGCCTGCAGGCCATGCGATCCACCCGACTCTCGGCCGCGTGCTCGAAGCGAAAAAGGCGATGTTTGCGAGCGGCGAAGGCTTCGACTGGGCGACTGCTGAGGCCCTCGCATTTGGCGGACTGCTGTCTGAAGGCTATGGCGTCCGCCTGTCAGGTCAGGACTCCGGACGCGGCACATTCAGCCAGCGCCACGCCGTCTGGGTGGATCAGACCAGCGAGGCCAAATATATCCCGCTTGCGACGGTGCCGCATGGCCGGTTCGAGGTGCTTGATTCGCCGCTCTCCGAATTCGGCGTGCTCGGTTTCGAATATGGCTATGCCGGGGCGGACCCCAAGGCGCTGGTGCTGTGGGAAGCACAGTTCGGCGATTTCGCCAACGGCGCGCAGGTCATGATCGACCAGTTCATCGCGGCGGGCGAAGCGAAATGGCTCCGCGCCAACGGCCTCGTCCTGCTGCTGCCACATGGTTATGAGGGCCAGGGGCCCGAGCATAGTTCCGCGCGGCTCGAACGCTGCCTCCAGCTTTGCGCCGAGGACAATCTCCAGGTCGCCAATTGCACGACGCCCGCCAATTATTTCCATTTGCTGCGGCGGCAGATGCATCGCCCGTTCCGCAAGCCGCTGATCGTGATGACGCCCAAATCGCTGCTGCGGCACAAGATGGCCGTCTCTCCCGCGTCGGAATTTATCGACCAGGCGCATTTCAAGCGGATTCTGTCCGATCCCTGGGCGCCGGACGACGCGGATGTGAAGCGGCTTGTCCTTTGCTCGGGCAAGCTCGCCTATGACTTGTTCGATGCCCGCAATGCAGCAGGTGACAGGAACACCGCGATTGTCCGTATCGAGCAGCTCTACCCCTTCCCCGGCGATCCACTGGTCAAACGCCTTGAGCGCATGGCCAATCTCGAGGAAGTGGTGTGGGCGCAAGAGGAACCGCGCAACAATGGCAGCTGGTTCTTCGTCGAGGAACTGATCGAGAATTGCCTCGTGCGTGCGAAGGCCGCGCCGAAACGGCCGCGCTATGCCGGGCGCAAGGCCAGCGCCGCCACCGCGACCGGCCTGATGAAACGCCACCAGGCCGAACAGGCCGCCCTTGTCGCCGACGCGCTGGGCCACAATGTCCGCGCCGAAATCCGGCGACAGAGGAAGGGATGATCGTGAATATCACAACCGTCACCCCGGCGAAGGCCGGGGTGACGAAATCGAGTTGGAAGGCAGTTTATGAGCACCGAAGTCAAAGTTCCCACCCTGGGTGAATCGATCAGCGAGGCGACGCTGGGCCAGTGGCTCAAGCAGCCGGGCGAAGCCGTTGCCGCCGATGAGCCGATTGCCAGCCTTGAAACCGACAAGGTCGCGGTCGAAGTCACCGCGCCTATCGCGGGCGTAATGGGCGCGCATGCAGTGAAGGAAGGCGATACAGTGGGTGTCGGCGCCGTCATCGGCTCGATCGAGGAAGGCACGGGCGCACCGGCCGCCTCCAAGCCAGCCGCCGCTGCCCCTGCTGTAGCGACAGCACCGGAACCTGCCGCCGAAACACCCGCAGACCTGACGCTTTCGCCCGCCGTCCGCCGCCTTGTCCTCGAACTCGGGATCGACCCGTCGAAGATCAAGGGCAGCGGCAAGGATGGCCGGTTGACCAGGGAAGATGTGCTGGCCGCTGCCAAGCAGGGTGGAGAAGCGCCCGCCGCTGTGCCTGCCCCCATCATTGCCCCGGCGCCGGGACGCGGCGAGGAACGCGTCCGGATGACCCGCCTGCGCCAGACCGTTGCCCGCCGCCTGAAGGAAGCGCAGAATACCGCGGCGATCCTGACCACCTTCAACGATGTCGACATGACCGAAGTCATGGCCGCGCGCGCGAAGTACAAGGATTTGTTCGAAAAGAAGCACGGCGTACGGCTGGGGTTCATGGGCTTTTTCACCAAGGCCGTGTGCATGGCGCTGAAGGACATTCCGGCGGTCAACGGCACGATCGAGGGCGAGGAAATCGTCTATCGCAACTATGCGGATATTTCGGTCGCCGTCAGTGCGCCCAATGGTCTGGTCGTCCCGGTCATCCGCGATGCGCAGGCCAAGTCTGTGGCCGAGATCGAACGCACAATCGGCGATTTCGGCGCGCGCGCCAAGGCAGGCACGCTGACAATGGAAGACATGGCCGGCGGCACTTTCACCATCTCCAATGGCGGCGTGTTCGGCAGCCTCATGTCCACGCCGATCATCAACCCGCCGCAATCGGCGGTGCTGGGCCTCCATCGCATCGAGGACCGCCCGGTCGTCCGCGACGGGCAGATCGTCATCCGCCCGATGATGTATCTGGCGCTCAGCTATGACCACCGCCTGATCGACGGCCGAGAGGCGGTGACCTTCCTTGTCGCGGTCAAGAACGCGATCGAGGACCCGACCCGGTTGCTGATTGATCTATAAGGAGCCGCATCATGGCTGAATATGATTACGACGTCCTGATCATCGGCTCTGGCCCGGGCGGCTATGTCGCGGCGATCCGTGCGGCGCAGCTGGGGCTGAAGACCGCCTGCATCGAAAGCCGCGCGACGCTGGGCGGGACGTGCCTCAATGTCGGGTGCATCCCGTCCAAGGCGCTGCTCAATGCCTCCGAACTGTTCGAGGAAGCGCATTCGGGCGCGCTGGCGAAGCATGGCGTGAAGCTTGGCAAGGTCGAGCTGGATCTGCCCGCGATGCTCGCCGACAAGGATGAGGCGGTGAAGGGCCTGACCGGCGGCATCGAATTCCTCTTCAAGAAGAACAAGGTCGACTGGCTCAAGGGCCATGCACGGTTCGTCGATGCGCATACGGTCGAGGTTGCGGGCCAGAAGGCGACCGCGAAGAATATCGTGATCGCAACCGGCTCCTCCGTCACGCCGCTGCCCGGTGTCGAGATCGACAATGCCAAGGGGATCGTCGTCGATTCGACCGGTGCCATCGCGCTCCCCAAGGTTCCCGCGCATATGGTCGTGATTGGCGGCGGCGTGATCGGATTGGAACTGGGTTCGGTCTGGCGGCGACTGGGGGCAAAGGTCACGGTCGTCGAGTTCCTCGACCAGATCCTGCCGGGCATGGACGGCGAGGTCCGCAAGGAATGTGCGCGGATCTTCAAGAAGCAGGGCTTCGACATCAGGACCGGCACGAAAGTGACGGGCGTCACCGTGAAGGGCAAGAAGGCGACGTTGACGGTCGAGCCTGCGGGAGGTGGCGATGCCTCGTCGATCGAGGCTGATTGCGTGCTCGTTTCGATCGGGCGACGCCCCAATACCGAGGGACTCAACCTTGAGGCGATCGGGCTGGTGCCGAACACGCGCGGGCAGATCGAAACCGATCACGCTTTCCGCACCAAGGTCGACGGCGTCTGGGCGATCGGAGACGTCATCCCCGGCCCGATGCTGGCGCACAAGGCCGAGGATGAGGGCGTTGCCGTGGCCGAGAATATCGCCGGGCTGACCGGCATCGTGAATCATGATGTGATCCCGTCGGTCGTCTATACCCACCCCGAAATCGCGGGCGTCGGGCTGACCGAGGAAGAGGCCAAGTCGCGCGGCGAGGTCAGGACCGGCAAGTTCCCGATGATGGCCAACAGCCGCGCCAAGGCGATCCGCGATACCGACGGGTTCGTGAAGATCATCGCCGACGCGAAGACCGACCGCGTGCTGGGTGTCTGGATCGTTTCCTCGGTCGCGGGCACGATGATCGCGCAGGCAGCGCAGGCGATGGAATTCGGCGCGACGTCCGAAGACATTGCCTATACCTGCCACGCGCATCCGACGCATTCGGAAGCCTTGAAGGAAGCGGCGATGGCCGTGACCGGCAAGCCGATCCATATTTGACTGTGAGGGGCGCATGATCGGGGTTCGGTGGATCGCCTGTCTGGCACTGGCTATCGCTGCCACTCCAGCGGTTTCGGCGGATGAATCGAGCATCACCTATTCGCAAGCAAGCGATCCCTTGATGAACGCCGCCAAGCGCCGCGGCCATGATACGCTGCCGGAATTCTGGCAACATTTCGAGCATCCGGCTAAGGGCGAGTCCGGGTTCACGGTAAAGTTCAACCTCACCCCGGATTCGGATGCGGAGTTCATTTGGGCGGACAATCTTGAGCGGCGAGACGGCAAGATCTTTGGCCGCCTGTCGAATGAACCCCTCGATGATCGCTTTGCACTGGACCAGACCGTTGAAATTCCCGACGGACTGATCGTCGATTGGGGATATTTCAGGAATAACGTGATGCAGGGCAATTTCACCACGCGCGTGCAACTGGGGTCAATGTCGCGCGAGCAGGCGGCGCAGGTCAAGAGAGCGCTCGGCTGGTGACAGCCGGATCAGTGATTCTCGCCCCTGCCCTCATCGCCTGGCTCGACCTGTTCGGGATTGCCGTGTTTGCAGCCTCGGGCGCCGTCGCGGCGGCGCGG